>Ga0326728_10021177_pt1 | contig 12272 bp, 10 predicted proteins | sample MB3enrmetagenome_FD_207602 | JGI IMG/M metagenome (GOLD analysis project Ga0326728, IMG submission 207602) | Lab enriched peat soil microbial communities from McLean, Ithaca, NY, United States - MB31MN | ecosystem: Environmental > Terrestrial > Soil > Wetlands > Peat | place: USA: New York...
GCTCGATTCTGCTGCCATCCGGTTTTAAGCGGTGAGTCGGACATTTGCCGTCAACCTCGAGAAACGCAAACCACAGCAGCCCCTGTTCCTTGTCGGTGAAACGCCTTTCTGTGTCGCACCGAGACCGAGATCTAAATCAATCTTGACGGTGATGAATTGCTTCGATGTTAACGCCGCAACATCCTTTGTCGCCATCCAGGATACCAAACGGTGGCGCCACTCTCGCCAGGGAGCCAAGAACCGGACGAAGACGGTTTTGTTCTCCTTCTTCGCCTGCTTCAGGGCGGCATCTTTGGTTATGAATATTCAAATTCATTTCAACCAGAACCTGGCATTTGGTAGTACAATCGTTCGCACAACCAGCAGCAATCATTTTCATAGTGAGGCGACGATATGGCAGACGTTGATGGCAGCAACGGGCAGAGAACGGAGTTCAAAGCTGTCGGTAGAGCAAACGTACCCGGCAGACTGTCGTATACGATAGCTACAGGTAGAGCCAAATTCGGCAGCGATTTTGTTGCGCCCGATATGCTCCACGCCAAGTTCCTCAGGAATCCTCATGGCCGCGCAAAGATCAAGAGCATTGATATCAGCAACGCGAAGGCATTGGAGGGAGTGGTGACTATCCTCACCTATGACGATCCGGATGTCATTGCGATCAGTAAATCAGCCCGGGAGCCTATGATCCCCGACGAATCTGATACGGAAAATGAAGAGATAGGGGCAATCGTTGTTGCCGTAACCCCAGAAATTTGCGAGCAGGCTCTAAAGCTGATCAAGGTGGATTGGGAAGTGTTTCCTACGGTGGTGGATCCACGGGATAGCCTGAAGCCCGACGCGCCTTTCGTTCGCTTCGACCCCAAGCCCATAAAATCAAAGCCTTTCACTACGGGAGATGTCGAGGCCGGTTTCAAAGAGGCAGACCAGATCGTGGAATTCGACTGGGCTCAGTCGTTGATGGCTTCGCACGTGCCGAATCCAAACGGGAGCGTGGCCTGGTGGGAACAACAGTATTTAGGTTCCGAAGGCCCAACGCTGTTTATCGAGGGCGTTTATCCTACCTGGGGCTCATTTGAGCTGCGTCCCATGTATAACATCAATTACGATAAGCTCTACCGCGGCACCACTTTCCAGGGCGGGAAATACTGCGACTGGATGCTCCGCCGTGCCTCGCTCATTACGCCACTGCTGGCCAGGAGAACGGGACGGCCCGTCCGATGCATGAATGCCAGGCAGGATGATTTCTATACCTCGAATCCACAGCGGTATTCGCATGTTAAGATCGGGTTCAAAAAGGACGGAACGCTTACTGCGGTCCAGGAGAGCACGATCTCGGATTCGGGGGCCCCCGGCAAGAACGCTCGTCCTCTCGGAGGGGGGGGCTTCGGAGGCGCTTACAGTCCCTTTAACACCACCCGGTGCCTCAATCTGAAGAGCGAAACCCTGGGGATCTATACCAGTTCAGGGAAAGTGACGGGCAGCCAGACCTCGCCATATGACTGGGATGCCATGACCATCGCCGAGCAGATCATAGCGGAAAAACTCGGCATGGACCCCACAGACGTCGCGCTCAAAAATGTCCACGGACCTTCCTCGCAGAAAGATCCAGGAGTCCCTCCCGGTTTAGTGCAATGCATTGAAAAGGGCAGGAAAGCCATGAATTGGAAGTGGCATCCCGCCGGCACCAAGAAGCTCTCGGACGGCAGGCTGCACGGCGTGGGTTTCCGGTATGCCCTGTCCCCCCGTCATGCTAAACAACCGTACACTGCCACGGTGACAATCCAGGCGGACAATAAAGTTTACGTACCGCTCAAGGGGCCCTGGATCGGGGTCTACGCTGCGGATGCCTGCGCGCTGGTGGTGGCCGAGGAGTTGGGCGCGAAAGTCGAGGACGTGATTCTCTTGTATGACAACAAAGCTTTCTTCACTCCTGTTGGCGGAGGAAGCGACGGCACCTCCGCATCCGCATGGGTAATGAAAGAGGCGGCCGTAGCCTGCAAAAAAGCGCTTCTGGAGCTGGCTGCCGTTCATCGGGAGCTCCGGTGCAAGCCTGAAGATCTTGATACAAAGGATACGATGGTTTATCTGAAGTCGAACCCCAGCAAAGCCTTTCCGTTCGGGAAATTTATCGCAGACGAAGGATTTGGCGATCATGATCTGGATATCGCCGCAACATTCTTCGGGAGGCCACCTGAAACAACGTGGAGTCTGGGCGGAAAAGTTCTCGATGTCATGAATACGAGTTTCTGCGAGGTGGCCGTGGATCCGGAAACCGGCGGGGTGGAGGTCACAAAGTTTGTGGTTGTTTGCGATCCAGGCAAAGTGCTGAGGATGACATCGTTTGAAGGCCAGCTGCACCAGGCAATGTTTTTTGCCCAAGGAGGGGGATTATCTGAAGAGTGGATTTATGATAAGGCGACAGGTGTAAAACTCAGCACGAACATGTTCGAGTACAAGAAACCTACGATGATGGATTTTGGGCCGATCGAAACTTACGCCGTTGAGACTCGATCGGGGAACGCCTGCTATGGCGGATCAGGAATCAGTCACTGCATGGCAGCTCCTCTGCTTCCTGTTTGCGCGGTAGCCAATGCAATAGGAAAGTGGATCGTTCCGCCTGTTACACCGGACAAAGTGCTACAGGCCCTCGGCAAGGTTTAGTTTTTTGCGGATAGGAAGGGCCGCTCAGCGGCCCTGTCGCGTCTTTTACCAGGAGGTAAGTTGTGCGGCAGTATGCATGGCTCAATTTCCACGGCGGGTGTTGGCATCTGATATCTGCCGGTGCGCAAAGTTCTGATCGGAAGTGGACGGACAGGCACTCGGCTCTTTCAGATTTAACGGCGGAAGGATGGGTAATTGACGAGCCTCACGGGAAACAGCCTGTGATAAAGCATGAAGAGGACCGCCATTTATACGGGTATGGGCTCAGGCGCACTGTTCATTGAAGGCTGCGGTGCCATCCACAATAAAGGAAGATCTGATAGATTTTGCCAAATTGGAGAATATCAAGCGCGAACCCAACATCATCGAGCTCCAAGGGTGGCAATCAATCCATGGTACGGTCACGTCCCCTAGCATCACCGCATGGGGTGCCAAAGATATTCCCGCAATCCAATCTGGCAATAGGATCCTGCTTCTATCACCAAACCTGAGGCGTTGGGAGGTGATACCCATCATCATGCTTTCGACCGGGAGATATTTCTCATCGGCGGCGATTCGAACAACCTCCTCGACTTCGATACGGATATCGAGATGACGCTGGATGGCGTCGTGAAAAGGTTAATGACCCCTGCTAATTATTGATACCCAAGGGCATGACTCACTTTTCCATTGGTCGTACCACGCGCCGGCAAACCGCTGGCACTTATTGATGCCAGGCCTTGCCAAGGGGGCGTACGGCCGATTTTTATTACTCTGTATGCTGTTCCCAGCAACATAGATCCGCTACAAGCAGAGATGCGCAAGACTCCGTAGGGGCGGGTGACCAGTCGCCTCTGCTTTCTGCTTTATCTTCCCTATCTGGGGCCCTACATTCCCGTTTTTGCTGCATTACCAAGAGACTTTCAGTATCATTGCGCTCCGGACGTGATGGCCAAGACATTTGAAGCTTTTAAATATCGTGATTATCGATTGCTCTGGGTTGGGAATCTCTGCACGACCATCGCTGTATGGATTCAGACAACCACAATGAGCTGGGTCGCCTATGCCTTGACCGGGAAAGGCCGTACCATCGGCGTGGTTAATGCGATGCGCATGGCTCCGACTCTGGTGATGACCCCTATAGCCGGGGTTGCCGTCGACCGCTTCAGCAGGAATAAAATCATTGCGGTTAGCCAGCTGTCATTGTTTATCTTCGCTTTTCTTCTTGCCGTCGATATTTACCTGGGCGCGCTGCAGGTTTGGCACCTGTTTCTATTTGCACTGCTCGCAGGTGTTACCAATACATTCAATCTGCCGGCACGGCAGACGTTCGTCTTCGATATTGTGCCGCCGCAAGTCGTTCCCAACGCAATTGCGTTGGATAATATCGCTTTCAGCTCGGCGCGCACATTGGCTTCGACCGGGGCGGGTGCATTGATTGTCGCCTTTGGCGCGGCCAATAATTTCCTCATACAAGCCTGCATGTATCTGGCGATTATGGCGACGGTCCTGTCGATTAAGGCCAAGCGCGCTCCGCTGACAGCGCCTCGCCGCCACTTTTTCAGGGAAATGGCCGAGGGCTACCGCTATGTCAGCCGGAGCCCGAATGCCCGTTTGCTTATGCTCATGATGCTCATCAATCCCATGCTCCTGATCCCCCTGCACCTGGCGCTTCTGCCCATTTTTGCGACAAAGGTGCTGGTTGGCGGGGCCGCGGCGTTGGGTCTGCTGCTTGGTTCGCTTGGGGTGGGGGGATTCTTCGGTGGACTGCTCACAGCATCACTGAGCAAGGTCGACCGGCGCGGGCTCGTGCAGCTGGTTTCACTGCTCGTCCACAGCCTGGCCCATGCCGGGTTCTGCGTGATCGCGTATTGGACCGGTCGAATCTGGCTCGCGCTCCCCTTTCTTATTCTGGCCGGAACCATGGAAAGCCTGCATATGACTACGAACCAAACCGTGCTCCAGCTTCTTGCGCCGGATCACCTGCGGGGGCGGTTGACGAGCGTCCTGCAATTGGTTCAACTCATCAACCCGGTTGGAATTTTCGCGGCAGGATCCTTGGCTGATCGTTTCGGGCCGGTTTCCGTGGGGGTGGCGTTCAGCCTGTGCGGCTTTTTCCTGACTGGAGCAATTTTCCTGTTTTCCTCCCGGATGCGTAATCTTCGGCTCAGCGAACTCCACCAGCTGGGTCAGCAAGGACTAACCCAGCTTCCGTCTGCGGAGGTATCCCCATATTGACAGCCGCGGTCGCGTTTTGCTGCAGTCGCTACTGCTTGATCACGATAAACCACGAAGCGACAATCGGGCCCATTGGACCGCGTCCGCGTCCGCCCATCGCCGGTGGAGCCTCGCCGGCTGGCGAGGTTGGAGCCGGACCGCGCTCAGGCTGAAAGAGGTACACGTTGTGCGTCACAGGATCAACTGCGATCGTTTTTGCGCCGGCGACCGTGTCGACCGTGGCAACCGTCGTGTACTTGTCGGGCGAATCCTGGTGCACGACTGTAACGTTGCCCTGTCCCCCATTCGGGATGTAAATCAGCTTTTTCGATGGATCCCATCCCAGAGCGTCGACGCGCGTGCCGTTCCGGATAGTCGCCACAATCTTGCCGGTGTCCGGATCAACGACGACGGATGTATTGTTGCAGCCTGAAAAAATACGGTTCGAAACTTTGTCATACGCGATTCCCGTTGGCCCTTCACACGGGGCCAGCGGCCACGAGGCCGTTGCCTTCCAGGTCTTGATGTCGATCACCTGGATGGTGTTCTTGCCTTCGTTGTTGACGAAGATGTGCCCTTTGCCGTCTGCCGCAGCGCCTTCGGGCGCCGTGTCTTCAAGCTCGACCGTGGCGACGATGTCACCGCTCGTTGGATCGATCGCGGTGAGAGTGCCGATCGGGCGGCTGTGATTCGTCAGAATGATCTTGTCATCGGGCTCGTCGTACATGATGCCGTCGACACCGGGCCCGACCTTGATTTGTTTGATCACTGCCAGCGTCTTCAGATCGAACATGGTGACTGTTTGGTCACCGCCATTCGTCGTAAAGCCGTGACCAGCCTTAGTGGCGATGCCGGATCCATGCACACCCGGCGTGTTTGGGATATCCCCGAGCACTTTGCCTGTGGCGCCTTCGACCACCATCATGTGTGTGGAACGTGATACGAACACGCGCCCTGTGGCGGCTTCGACGGCGACATAGTCCGTACCTCCGTCGCCTTTGATATCAAACTTTTCAACTTTGAAGGTTTGCGCGCGCCCGATGTTGGGCAGGGCAAGGCTGCAGGTGAAGAAAACTGCGAGTGCGATCAATAAGCGCTTGGGCATAGGTTCTCCGTAATGGTTGTGCAAATAGTTGTTGAAGCTTCGCCCGAGATCGACACGTTGGCTTCTCGGATTGGGGCAGTATACAGTAGTCGCTTGCGCGGCGGCCAATCCGTTTTGCAGCGCATCGCTGAAAGCCTTGCAAATACACACCCTGACCGCGAGGCGGTTTCTCACTGCTGCGGTGGAGAAATCGGTAATGGAACCGCATTGTCTATCGGAGGCAGGGATCTCAGGTAGGCAAAGATTGCGTTGAGATCATCGTCCGTCATGTTTCCTATCTCCTGCCAGGGCATTGGCGGCAGCATGTCGCGGGAGGTGCCCATAAACTTCCCGGTCCTGAGTGTACGGACAAACAAGGCTTCATCCCAGTTCCCAATCCCGGTCGCCGGATCTGGCGTGAGATTATATGAAAAGCTCACGCCCCATGGTCCCACCCATGCCGTAAAATCGTTTGTCGTGATGCCGCCCCATTGCTCCGGGCCGAGAATGCCTTTAGGGATTTCGGGAAGTTTGGTGCCCGCTGGATAGCCGGAGAGTAGTCTCTTTAAATCGGGCACAGGACCAGCTGCGGTAAAGGCCTTAGGTGAATGGCAATCTCCGCAGCCAGTGGCCATCGCGAGATATTTCCCTCGTTCAGCTGGTGATTGCTCCGTACTCTTCCTCGCACAGCCAGCAAGGAGCAAGACCGTTGCGATTAGTGTAAACAGGGAAGTGCAGGGCATTGTTGTTTGTCGTCGGCTCATCGATGCACTCCTTTTGTCTGTGGGCAGTCCGGGATGGCAAGATCAACCGTTATCAGGGCACTTTTATTGCTGACCAAAGGAATTTCGTGACGGGAGGAGAGATCTCCCAAAACCACAATCCGATTTTGTCCGCTGCGCCAAAGGCTATGATGCGCATGGTGGCTCTCCTTGTGATGGATGAAGATTCATCACAGAAGCTAATCGTGGTATGCAAAGGCGCCAAAGCTCGGGGGAGTAATCTGCAACTTGAACATCTACCTGCGCGATTATACACCATTGAAGAAATGGCATGGAGTGCGATTTTCGCATGCCGCCTTTCAACTTGCCTTTCCGAGTTGTGAGTCCTATCGATCACGGTCGTCGGCAGCTGTGAGTTCCGTTTGGTTTAGAGAAGCGTTCGAAGAAGCCATTCACCGGGAATTCTTATTCTCCTCACAAGTCAGGGGAGTTGTTATGATAGACATCGTCCCCTGCGAGACCACGTGTCTCTTCGCGATGTCCTTAAACACAAATCTCCATCGGTATCACGGGCGAGCCGCAGACGATAGCCTTTACGCACGAGAGCTTACTCCTCCCACTGGTAAACCACTTCCCCCAAACCTAGCCCGCCGGTCATGGGGCCCTTGGTGATGCTCATCCTCGCATCGAGCAACTTGATGGGGCCGAAGAAGGTCAGCGGGTCATGGGGGCCGTCGAAGAACCGAACTGTGGCGAAACCCTTTGTGTTCGTGGTCGCCGCCGTCGTGGGCGGGCTGGAGCCTCTGCTTGGGGGAAGATTACAGCCAACACAAACAAGCTGGGTCAAAGGCGGAACCGAGGGGGAAGCGTTGGGAATGCGCTTAACCAGGTAAGTGGGATTCATAACCGGCCATTCGACAGTTGGGGTGGAATTGGATGTCGTGTAAACGACCCTCATCAACGGAATACTCCCCTGGTCTTTCTGCTTGCGACAGTCGATGGTCCAACCGGTAGCGGTCTGGGTCCAGACTATTTCGGCCATTTTCTTGGGCCATCCCCAAATTTCCCGCCCGGCGATAAGTCCCATATCACTATCGATATATTCGATGAGGGTGGTGGAGCCGACCCTATTTCCCCATTTGACGGGGACGTTGATCTGGATTTCGTGGACGTTAAATCCCTCACAATCAGGGCTCCAACCCATCTGCAGCACAAACAGATCGTCATTGCCATTCTGTTCCAGAGGCCGGGGAAGTGCTCGTTTGATGGCCCCCTTCGGAGCTTGGCACAGGATTTGAAGTCCGTGATTATTATTGAAATGGTGCGGCAGGGGCGGATACGGTGGCGAAAACTCTGGAGAGGGTACAAAGGTTGTCCGCGCGGGCTTCCCGTCTTTACCCCCAGCAAGGCACAGCAGCAAAGCGACCGCAAGAGCGGCACCGATACAAGCCGTTGCCATAAGCAACACGTTCCGTTTCATCATTAAGTCCTCCTATTCAGTATGGCCACGAAAAACCGGTTGGATACGCGCGCCCGACGACCCCATGAATCGGGCTGGAAAAGAAAACAAAGTCACGCCGATGCTGCGGGCTTCCAATAGATTCTGAAACAGGAATCGTTCATGCCGCAAGGAATTTTCAAAAACAGGGTGCCCTGCTTTGGGGAAACTCCGATCATGCCGACTTGCAGAATATCTGATATATATTGATATGGGCATGGCTCATCGGGGAAAGTGACAGCATGGTTTACGTTGACTACTCTTTGAATTCTTCTCTGCCGACAGGCGCCTTGTTGGAAAAACTCAGCGCCAGCCTGTCGCCGGTCGATGCTGGGCGCATCGGACGGGCGCTCGAATTCATTGAACCGATTTACGCGGGCAATCACCTGGGAACGGGAGAAGAGATTTCCAGCCACGCCTTCGCCATGGCCCTGATTGCGACGGCGCTGCGCCTCGACGCTGACACGCGCCTCGCTGCATTGCTCTTCGCGGTGCATCAATTAGACCCCGATGCAAAGGAACGGATCGCACAGGAGTTCAGTTCGGATGTTGCCAGCTTGGTTAGCGGCCTGCATCGGCTGAACGGATTACGCCTTCTCGCTCCAACGCCCTCATCCAGCATGCGCGACGTCCGGTCGCAGCCCGAGGTCCTGAGAAAGATGGTGCTTGCCATGGTGGAGGACATCCGGGTCGTCCTCCTCCGTCTCGCCAGCCGCACCCAGACCCTGCGATATTACACGGATCATCCCGGCCCTGAACGGGATGAAACGGCGCGGGAGTCCCTGGATATCTACGCTCCACTGGCGAACCGACTGGGAGTGTGGGAAATCAAATGGGAACTCGAGGATTTGAGCTTCCGTTTTCTAGATCCCGACACCTACAGGCAGATTGCGCGACAGATCAATGAGAAACGCTCCGAGCGCGAGCGTTTCATCAGCGAGACCGTCGCGCTGCTAAGGAGGGAGTGCGAAGCTGCGGGCATTCAAGCCGAGATCTATGGGCGTCCAAAACACATTTACAGCACCTGGAAAAAGATGCGAGCCAAGCAGGTCCCGCTGGAAGAAGTTTACGATCTGCGAGCTCTGCGCGTGATCGTCGATCAGGTTCGCGATTGCTACACTGTCCTTGGCATCGTGCATCAAATGTGGGCTCCCGTGGCGAGGGAATTCGACGACTACATCACCAAGCCGAAGGGAAACCTTTACCAGTCGCTCCACACAGCCGTGATCGCCGAGGACAACCGCCCCCTGGAGGTGCAGATCCGCACCTGGGAAATGCACGAGCATGCCGAATTGGGGGTGGCGGCGCATTGGCGCTATAAAGAAGGGGCACGAGGAACGGGCAAAAAGGACGCCTATGGCGATAAGGTTGCTCTGCTGCGCGAGCTCCTGTCCTGGCGCGAGGAAATTACCGATGCGTCGAACTGGATCGAACAATTCAAGCGCGTGGCATTGGACGACACGATCTATGTCATGACGCCCCAGGGACGGGTCGTCGACTTGCCTCGGGGCGCCACGCCGGTCGATTTCGCCTATCGCGTCCACACCGAGATTGGGCACCGCTGTCGGGGGGCAAAGGCGGATGGCGTTCTGGTGGCCTTAAATAAGCCTCTGGTATCGGGCCAGACGGTCGAAATAATCACCGCCAAACAAGGAGGCCCGTCTCGAGATTGGCTCAACCCACAGCTCGGGTACGCCCGGACCTCTCGGGCGCGCCACAAGGTTAAACAATATTTTACGACGCTCGACGAGACCCAGACGATTGTGGAAGGACGCGGCTTTGTGCAGCGGGAACTGCAGCGCGAAGGGGCGACGCAGGCCAATATCGATGCTCTTGCCGCGCAACTGGGTTACGCGAGTGCCGACGCGATGTTCCTGGCGGCTGGCCGCAACGAATTAGGGCAGCGCACCATCCAGCAGGCGTTACGAGTGCCGGAAGCAGCCCCGGAACCAGTTCCGGAGTTCGTGCCGCGCAAGAGCAAAGCCGGCGGGAAGAACGATGGCGTGCTGATCGTCGGTATGGATAAGCTGCTGACTCAGTTGGGGCGCTGCTGCAAGCCTGCGCCCCCGGATCTGATCCAGGGCTACATCACGCGCGGCAAGGGGATTTCCATTCACCGTACCCAGTGCCCGAACTTCGCCGGCATGGCCAGGCTAAATCCGGAACGGGTGATTTCGGCCGATTGGGGTGATAACGCCCACGCAGAGGAATCAGGGAGGGCCTCCTACCCCGTCGACGTTGAAGTCGAATGCGCGGACCGCACGGGTTTGTTGCGCGATATTACCGAGGTCCTATCCCGCGAGACGATTAACGTCACCGCCGTTAATTCGATATCGCGCCAGGGAACGGCCTACATGAATTTCACCGTCGAGGTCACCGGAGTGGCACAGTTGCAGCGCGCTTTAAAACTCATCGGAGAAATCCCATCAGTACTCAGCACCCGCCGGATCTGAACTAGTGTTTCCGCCGCCCTCCCCGCATTGAGTCCGAGCTGTGGCAACTCCGCAGGAAATGGGCCTAGCGTTTCTAGACCGATGAGAGCAACACATCCTCGGTTTTGGCCGTGCGCCCGGCGGCGTCTACTGTTAGGATCTGGTATTGGTGTGCGGCCTGGTCAGAGAGGACTTCCTCAAAAGAAAATGGCGTCTGGCGCACCTGCGGCTTATGCGCGACTTGGCCGGCTTTCTGGTGGTCGCGCCATATTTCGTAACGGACAATCGGTTCATCCCCGGCATAAGCGGTTTGCCAACGCAACTGCACTACCCGCTTCTGCCCCCGCAGCTCCTGGTTCGCTGCTGGATTGCGGGGCGCACCGAGGATCTGGGCCGGAGCTTGAAAGTAGTTGGTTTTGCCTTCCTTGACTGTGCCGGCCAGTTTTTCGATCTCCCGCCGGTCAGAAACGCTAAGGGCGGTGGGTTCGATCTGGGCGGCGAGGAGATTTTGCTGGAGCTGACAAGCGGCGGGGTCTGCGTCTATCTGTCCCGTTCCGATGATGGCGGTGTGGATGCCGGGCGTGCTTAAGGTGTACTGGACCAATCGGCGGCTGGGCAGAGTCTTGCTGCCAACGGTGCGGACCAACTGCTCGGGCTTTGAGGTGAAGACGGCCTCTTTCGTGTACATCGCGCCATCCGCAAAGACTTTCATACCGATCATGCCCATTTGGTTGGCAGCGGCCACGGGAATAACGTTGTACTGCATGTTGAAATGCAAACGGTCATTGGCGTTGATGGCTACCAGCATGCCTTCGAGAATACCTCGGCTATCGCGCTGAATCATCTCCATCATCACGGCAGGATCGGCATGTCCAGAAAAACCGATGTGGCGAATGAGCTTCTCCTCCTTGGGATTGAGCCCAGTAAGATTCGTGCCGTCGCGGTAGTCGATCAATGTGGCCAGAGCTCCGATCGTTTCCGCCTTGGGATCGGGACGGTCGTAGCTCTCATAAAGCGCATCGATATCTGCCTGGCTTGAAACGCTGTGCATCAGAACCATGTTAAGGTAAGCCCCCTGGGGGTAGGAGCCCCGGCCGTCGCCGAAGACCTGCGACAGGGTCCGTCTGAGATCATCCGCGGTGTGCGACCCCGGTGCTCCATTGGTGACGTTAATCAATCCCTGCTTGTTCCAACCTCCCTTCCCAAAGCGCAGGGCGGTTTTGCTCGTCAAAAACATCGATTGGCGGAGCCGCTCGTTGTAACCAGGCTGGCCAGGAATCAGGTGCAGTTCGCGAAATGCCTTGCCATAATTCTCCTGGCTGGTGTCGTAGACGTTCGAGGTGTCAAAGTAATTCACCCCCAAGTCAAAGGCCTTCAGGATAATTTTCACGGGATCGACACCGGCAGGAGTCCATTCCAGGGAAGCTTGCCCCCCAAGGCCGAGCGTCGTTGCTTCAAAACCGAGGCGGCCCATGACCCTCTTCACCGGCTTGATTGGTTGGGCTTTGCCAAAAGCAAAATATGGCCCGATCGACAGGCCTGCGGAAGTGAAGGCGACGTCCTTGATGAACCGGCGGCGAGAAAAGGCGTTGTCGAAAATACTGGCCATGGGAATTCTCCTCTTTTTAAAAGTCTCAAAGCACTGAGAGACGACAATTATTGGATGCGGACTTCGGATT
>Ga0326728_10021178_pt1 | contig 12272 bp, 5 predicted proteins | sample MB3enrmetagenome_FD_207602 | JGI IMG/M metagenome (GOLD analysis project Ga0326728, IMG submission 207602) | Lab enriched peat soil microbial communities from McLean, Ithaca, NY, United States - MB31MN | ecosystem: Environmental > Terrestrial > Soil > Wetlands > Peat | place: USA: New York...
ACACGCCCTGAGGCCCTCCGCTTTCCCCCTTGCCGGGTCATTCCTCCGCGGCGGGCCCGCGGCGGCGTTTTGTGCGGGACCGCCGCTGTTTTTGCTCGAGCCGGCGGCGGATGGAGGCGCGGGTCGGCCGCGTCGGCTGGCGGACTGCGGGGGCGACCGCCACCTCGGCGATCCGCCGCCGCACCTTCTCCAGGCAGTCGGCGACGTTCCGCCCGGCGTCCCGGAACCGCTGGCTGGTGACGAGCCACTCTCCGTGGGTGGTCAGGCGGCGGCCCAGCTTCTCGATCAACCGCCGCCGCACGCCTTCCGGCAGGCTGGGGCTGCGGACTACGTCCCAGCGGAGGGTGGCCTTCGTATTGAGCTTGTTGACGTTCTGTCCTCCCGGCCCGCCGCTTCGGGAGAAAGTGAACTCGAATTCCGCCAGCGGGATACCGATGCAGCGCGTGACGACGAGAACCATGTTACGCGCTGCCGGCCAGTTCGGCGAAGGCCTGCCGGGCATGGGCCAGCAGGGAGGGGTAGCCGGCCGCCTCGAACTCTTCGCCCAAAAGCTCGACGTCATAATAACCGTCGTAGCCGGCAGCCTGGAATGCGGCCACGATCGCCCGCAGCGGCACCACGCCCTGGCCCAGCAGACAGCGGCTCTGCTCGCCACGCGGGGGCTGCCGGGCGTCTCCCAACTGCACCAGCGCCACCTGCGGAGCGATCTGGGCAATGCGCTCGACCACCGCCGGATCCTGGCCCAAGTGATAGGTGTCGAACACCATCTTGACGCGGGGGTGGGCTACGGTCGCCAAGAGGGCCAGGGTCTCGTCCAGACCGGTGAGGAAGGTCCACTCCGCTGCGCAGCCGGGGTGCATCGGCTCGATGGCCAAGGTGACGCGGAGGTCATCGGCCAGGGGGGCCAGCTCGACGAGGGCCCCTTGGACGAGCCGGCGGGCATGGTTCGAGGTGTGGCCGGCCCGGGTGCCGCTGTAGGCGACCAGGCAATCCGCCTTCAAGGCGGCTGCCGCGCGGAGGGCTTCCGCCCCGTCCTCGATGCTCTCGCGGTAGCTCCGCCCCTCGCTGCCGGTAAACCCGCCGGCCCAAAACAGGTGGGAGACCCCGAGGCCGCTTGGCCCGAGCAGCTCGACCGCCCGGCTCAGGCCGCAGTCGGACAGCTTCTGCCGCCAGATGCCGATGGCCGGGATGCCGGCCGCCGCGTAATGACTTACGTCCTCTTCGAGCGACCAGCGGAAGGTGGTCGTCTCGTTCATCGAAAGCTCGCCCATCCGTGTCCGCTCCCAATAACCGTCGGGCAGTCCAGGGCACCAGTATGGAGGATGGGGGCGGTCGTGTAAAGGCGAGATTTTGGCCCCGGCAGGGGGTGCTCTGTTCCCATGCCGGGGGCTCAAGGCTGGCGGCGGTTATGCCCAGTCGCCGTCAAGGAACTGCAGCAGGGCCTGATCGCCGGCCCGCAACGCCAAGTCTGCGACCAGCGCTCCCTGCCCGGCCCCCGGTTCCGGCAGAGGAACGCTCGGGGCAGTGGCCTGCTCGAGCACCGCCGTCAGGGCTTGCGGCGTGACCACGATCGGACCCGGCGGGTCGGTGATGCCCAGCGCGCTGATCACCGCAAAGGGATCCCCGCTGAGCCCCAGGACGATCTGCCCGTGCCCGCCCGCGCCGTTGACCGTCACGCCAAAGGTGTTGTCGGCCGTCTGCCCCGGCTGGATCGTAATTGGGCTGCCCACGGCGTGCCCCTGCAGGGATATCTGCATGTTGCTGCGGGTGAAGAGGCGGTCGGCCATCCACACTTCGACGACGTAGATGCCGTCGGGCACGTTGACGGCAAAGTCGCCGTTTTGCGTCACGTTCTCGTGCCGGGCCAGGTTATCCACTCCACCGTAATCGACGCTGAAGATGCTGCCCGAGGTCCAGCCGTAGCCCAAGGAGTTGCTGAACTTCGTGCTGCCGGTGACGAGTTTGTAGCCGGGATCCAGGGGGGTGCTCGTGGAGCCGAAGTCGAAGAACTCGACGAACGACGGATCGAACGTGACGGTGGCGGGGTTCGAGGCCGTGCTGAGGTTGCCGATGGCGTCGTGTGCGGCCCCGGCGGAGACGCCCACCTCGACCGTCCCCGTGCTGCTCATGCCGCTCACGGCGATGTCGTAGGTCGTGCCCGAGCCGGTCACCGTCGCCACGAGGTTGCCGGTGGCCGTTCCGCCGCTGAGCGTCACGCCGCCGGCGTTGAAGCCGGTGACGGGCTCGTCGAAGACCGCGGTGAAGTGGATGGGGGTCGTCGAGGTGGGGTTGCCCTCGCCGGCCTTTTCAGTAAGGACCACGGTAGGCCGGGTCACGTCGTAGGTCACGGTGTTGTCGGTGCTGGTCGAGGCGAGGTTGAGATTCCTGGCCGTGTCGTGTACCAGGCCCGCCGCGATGCTGGCCGTCACCGCTCACCAGCACGTTGTAGGTTGTGCCGCTGCCCGTCACGACGGCCGACAGCGATCCGGGGGTGGTGCTGGCGGAGAGGTTCACGTCGGCCGCGGCGAAATCGACCACAGGCGTGCTGAAGACCACACGGAAGTCGATGGGACCGTGGTTGACGGGGTCGGCCTGGCCGGGGGCCTGGTTGATGGTGACGCTCGGCGGCGTCAGGTCGGGCGGGAGGGCGGTCACCGCGAGCGAATGAATCACCACCTCCGCGCCGGCCTGACCCAGCAGGCCCACGCTGAGCTGCCCGTTGTCGACGTTGGTCGTATACGTCTTGTCGACCGCCTGATCGTTGGGCACGGCGACGGTCGCGGCCACGTAACCGTCCAAGGAGATCTGCGCCGTTTCGCCGCTGAGGTGCGAATCGCCCAGGCGGAGGGTAACCTGGTAGGTGCCGTCGGGGACGGCGACGGAGAAGGTCCCGTTGCCGGTTTCGTTGAAGGCCTGGTCCGGCGCGGGGCCCGTGAACCAGTCCCAGCCGGTGACGCTGCCCGCCGACCAACCATAGCCCAAGGCGGCGCTGTACTTGGTCGCCGCGGTCACCCGCAGGGCGCCCGGCTCCAGCGGCGAGCCGCTGGTGCCGAAATCGTACAGCCCCGAGAAGGGCTGATAGTAGGCCACGTCGTTGTCGTTGTTGGTGCTGGTCGAGGCCGTATTGCCGAGGTTCGCCGCATCGACGGCCGCGTCGGCGGGAATGGTGGCGATGACCGACCCGGCCGTCGTCATGCCCCCGACCGCAATGTCGTAGGTCGTTCCCGCGACGATCCCCGCGCCCGTCACGGCAGTCACGCTCTGGACCGTCGCCCCCAGGGCGGTGCCGGCAAGCGTCACGCCGCCCGGGCCGAAGCCCGTCACCGGCGCGCTGAAGACGGCCGTGAACTGGATCGGGCTGGACGTGGCGGGATTGACCTGCCCCGCCGCCTGATTGATCGTCACGCTGGGCGGGGAATTCTCGATCGTCAGCGTAAACGTGGTGCTGTCCGTGACCCCCAGGCTATCGCTCGCCGACACGTCGATCGAGACCGAGCCGGTCGCCGCGGGCGTGCCGCTGACCGTGAAACTGTCCGCAGTTCCCGATGCCGGGGCGATGCCCAGGCCCGCAGGCAGCGTGCCCTCCACCGTATAGCTGACCGTCTTGCTCCCGGTCCCTCCCACGGCCGTGACGGTCTGGCTGTACGGTTCGTTCACCGCCCCCTCCGCCAATTCGGTCACGCTGAAACTCACGGAGGGATTGATCGTGACCGTGTAGGAGTGGCTGGCGGTGGCCCCGACGCTGTCGGTCGCCGTCACGGTGAAACTGTAGGGCTTGGCGACGGTGGGCGTGCCGCTGAGCAGCCCACCTGCGTCGAGCGTCAGGCCGGTGGGCAGGCTGCCGGTAAAGGAGAAGCTGTCGGCGCCCGTGCCGCCGCCGGCCAACACCGTTTGGCTGTAGCCCGCCGTGTCGATCGTCCAGTCTTCCAGCGTCGTGGTGCTGATCGACAAAACGGGATTGATCACGACCGTGTAGGCTTGGCTGCCGGTGGCGCCGGCCTGGTCGGTGGCGGTCACGGTGAAACTAAAGGTATTGGCCGCAGTGGGCGTGCCGGTGATGGCCCCGGTGGTCGAGTTCAGGCTGAGCCCGTTGGGCAGGCTGCCGGTAGTGACGGCGAACGCGTCGGCGCCGGTGCCGCCCGTGACGGCAAGCGTTTGGTTGTAGCTCGGGCCGTTCCGCGTCCAATCGGGCAGCGTCGCGGTGGCGATGGAAACCGGCGAATTGATGTCGACGGTGTACTGTTTGCTGCCGCTGCCGCCAACCGTGTCGGTGGCGGTGATCGTAAAGGTGAAGGGGCCGGTGGCGTCCGGGGTGCCCGTGAGGGCGCCGCTGCTTTGGTCGAGCGTCAGGCCGCCGGGCAGGCTCCCGGAGCTGACCGAGAACGTGTCGGCCCCCGTGCCGCCGCTGGCCGCCACCGTCTGATTGTAGGGCGTGCCGATCGTCCAATCCGGCAGCGTCGCGGTGCTGATGGAAACCGGCGAATGGATGTCGACGGTGTACTGTTTGCTGCCGGTGCCGCCGACCGTGTCGGTGGCGGCGACCGTAAAGGTGAAGGGGCCGGTGGCGTCCGGGGTGCCCGTGAGGGCGCCGCTGCTCTGGTCGAGCGTCAGGCCGGTGGGCAGGCTCCCGGAGCTGACCGCGAACGTATGCGCCCCCGTGCCGCCGCTGGCCGCCACCGTCTGGCTGTAGCCCGACGTGTCGACCGTCCAATCAGCCAGCGTCGCGGGGGTCAGCGTCAGCGGGGAATTGATTACGACCGTGTAGGGCTCGCTGGCGGTGGCCCCGACGCTGTCGGTTGCCGTCACGGTGAAGCTGAAGAAAACGCCGGTTGCGTTCGGGGTGCCCGTGAGGTCCCCGTTGGAGTCCAGGGCGAGCCCGCCGGGCAGGCTCCCCGAGCCGACGGTGAACGCGTCGGCGCCCGTGCCGCCGCTGGCCGCCAACGTCTGGCTGTAGCCCGCCGCGTCAATCGTCCAATCGGGCAGCGTTGCGGTGGCGATCGACACTGCGGGGTTGATCTTCACCGTGTAGCCCTGGCTGCCCTCGCCGCCAACCGCGTCGGTGGCGGTGACGGTGAAGCTGAACGTGCTGGCCACCGTGGGCGTGCCGCTGAGCACCCCGCTGTTTGCGTCGAGCGACAGACCCGTGGGCAGGCTGCCGCTGGTGACGGCGAACGCGTCGGTCCCCGTGCCGCCGCTGGCCGCCACGGTCTGGTTGTAGCCCGCCGTGTCGACCGTCCAGTCGGGCAGGGTCGCGGTGGTGATCGAGACCGCGGGGTTGATCGTGACCGTGTAGGCCTCGCTGCCGTTGGCCCCCACGCCATCGGTCGCCGTCACGGTGAAATTGAAGGTGTTTGCGAGCGTGGGCGTGCCGCTGAGCAGCCCGCTGTTTGCGTCGAGCGACAGACCCGTGGGCAGGCTGCCGCTGGTGACGGCGAACATATCGGTCCCCGTGCCGCCGCTGGCCGACACCGTCTGGCTGTAGCCCGCCGTGTTGGCCGTCCAATCGGGCAGCGTGGCGGTGGTGATCGACAAGGCGGGGTTGATCACCACCGTGTAGGCTTTGCTGTCCGTGTCGCCCACGGCGTCGGTGGCGGTGACCGTGAAGTCGAACGTGTCGGCCGCAGTCGGCGTGCCGGTGACGGCCCCGCTGGCGGAGTTCAGGCTGAGGCCATTGGGCAGGCCGCCGCTGGTGACGGCGAAGGTGTCGGCCCCCGTGCCGCCGCTGGTCGTCACACTCTCACTGTAGGGCGTGTTGAGGGTCCAATCGGGCAGGGTCGCGGTGGTGATCGACACCACGGGGTTGATCGCCAGCGCGTAGCTTTGGGAGCCCGAGCCGCCAACCGTGTCCGTGGCGTCGATCGTGAAGTCGAAGGTGCCGGCCGAACTTGGCGTGCCTGTAATGGCCCCGGTGGCTGAGTTCAGACTGAGGCCGTCCAGCGAGCCCGCGTGAAGCGTGAACGTATCGCCGCCCGTGCCGCCGCTCAGCGGCAAGGTCTGGCTGTACCCCGGTGTGCCGGCCGTCCACTCGGCCAGCGTCGTGGCGGGCAACGTCACCTGCGGATTGATCACCACCGTGTATGCCTGGCTGCCGACGGCGGACAGGCTGTCGGTCGCGGTGAGCGTGAAGTTGAAGGTGTCGGCAACACTCGGCGTGCCGGTGATGGCCCCGCTGTTGGCGTCCAGGGTGAGGCCGGTGGGCAGACTTCCCGAAGCGACAGCGAAGGTGTACGGCGCCGTGCCGAACTCCCCGCTGACGGTGGCATTATAGGCCACCCCTTCCGTCCAATCCGGCAAGGTCGAGGGGGTGACCGTCACCGGGCTGATCTTGACGCTATAGCCCTGGCTGCCGGTCGCCCCGGTGGAGTCGGTGGCCGTGATCGTGAAGCTGAAGGTGTCGAGCACCGTGGGCGTGCCGGAGAGGCTGGCCGTGCCGTTGCCGTTGTCGGTGAAGGTCACGCCGGTGGGCACGCTCCCGGCGGTCACGGCCAAGGTGAACGGTCCCGTGCCGCCCGACACGCCGACCGTGTGGTCATAGGGGGCGCTGGTGGACCCGGCGGGCAGCGTGGCCGGAGTGAGCGTGACCGGCCCGTTGATCAGGATGCTGTAGGCTTGGCTGGCCGTCGCGCCGTTCGTATCGGTGGCGGTGACGGTGAAATGGAAGGTGTTGGCCGCGGTCGGCGTGCCGGTGATATCGCCGGTGTCGGAGTCCAAGCCCAGCCCGTTCGGCAGAGCCCCCGCCGTGACTGAGAAGGTCACGGTCCCATCGCCCCCCGTGGCAGCGATCTCCTGGTTGTAACCGAATTGATCCACCGTCCAGGGCACCAACGACGTTGTGGTGATCGCCACTTCCGGGAAGATATCAATCGTATAGCCCTGGTTCCCGGTCGCGCCGACGCTGTCGGTGGCAGTGACGGAGAAGGAATCGCTGGCGTCGGCCGTGGTCGGCGAGCCGGTGATCTCGCCGCTGCTGGGGTTCAGGCTCAGGCCGCTGGGCAAGCCGACGGCGGAGAACGTGAGGCTGCCGGTGCCGCCCGTGGCGGTAATCGTCTGGTTGTAGCTTGGACCGTTCTGCGTCCAGTCGGGCAGGGTCGCGGTGGTGATGGAAACGGCCGGGTTCACGGTCACCGAGTAGGCCTTGCTGCCCGTGGCCCCGACCGTGTCGGTGGCGGTGATCATGAAGTTGACGGGAGAGGCGTTGGCCACGGTCGGCGTGCCGGTGATCGCGCCCGTGCTGGAGTTCAGGCTCAGGCCGGTGGGCAGACTGCCGGCGGTCAAGGCGAACGTGTCGGCCCCCGTGCCGCCGCTGGTGGCGAGCGTCTGGCTGTAGCCGGCTTTGTTCACGGTCCAGTTGGCCAGTGTGCTGGTGGTAATCGAGAGCGCGGAATTGATGGTCACCGAGTAGGCATGGCTACCCGTGGCGCCGACGGTGTCGGTGGCGGTGATCGTGAAGTTGACGGGGGAGGCGCTGGCCACGGTCGGCGTGCCGGTGATCGCGCCGCTGCCGCTGTTCAGGCTCAGCCCGCTGGGCAGAGCCCCGGTGGTGACCGCGAACGTGTCGGCCCCCGTGCCGCCGCTGGTGGCGAGCGCCTGGCTGTAGCCGGCCTTGTTCACGGTCCAATTGGCCAACGTGCTGGTGGTGATCGAGAGCGCGGAATTGACGGTCACCGAGTAGGCATGGCTGCCCGTGGCGCCGACCGTGTCGGTGGCGGTGATCGTGAAGTTGACGGGGGAGGCGTTGGCCACCGTCGGCGTGCCGGTGATCGCGCCCGTGCCGGAGTTCAGGCTCAAGCCGGTGGGCAGACTGCCGAGGGTGACGGCGAACGTGTCGGCCCCCGTACCGCCGCTGGTCGCGAGTGTCCGGTTGTAGCCGGCTGTGTTCACAGTCCAGTTGGGCAGCGTGGCCGTGGTGATCGAGAGCGCGGAATTGATGGTCAGCGAGTAGGCCTTGCTGGCCGTGGCGCCGACCGTGTCGGTGGCAGTGATCGTGAAGTTGACGGGGGAAGCGTTGGCCACCGTCGGCGTGCCGGTGATCGCGCCGGTGCCGGCGTTCAGGCTCAGTCCCGTGGGCAGGCTGCCGCTGCTGAGTGCGAAGGTGTCGGCCCCCGTGCCGCCGCTGGTGGCGACCGTCTGGCTGTAGCCGGTCTTGTTCACAGTCCAGTTGGCCAGCGTGGTCGTGGTGATCGAGAGCGGGGGGTTGATGGTCACCGCGTAGGCCTTGCTGCCCGTCGCGCCCACCGTGTCGGTGGCCGTGATCGTGAAACTGAAGCCGCTGGCCGCCGAGGGCGTGCCGGTAATCGCGCCCGTGCCGGCGTTCAGGCTCAGGCCGGTGGGCAGGCTCCCGCTGCTGACGGAAAACGAGTCGGCCCCCGTGCCGCCGCTGGTGGCGATCGTCTGGCTGTAGCCGGCGATCCCCTGCGTCCAGTTGGCCAGGCTCGTCGTGGTGACGGAAACCGCCGGATTGACGACCACCGTGTAGGACTGGCTGCCCGTGCCGCCGAAGCTGTCGGTGACGGTGATCGTGAAGTTGAAGGTGTTGGCCGCGCTGGGCGTGCCGCTGATCGCGCCCGTGCTGCTGTTCAAAGTCAGGCCGTTGGGCAGGCTGCCGCTCGTGACGGAAAACGTGTCGGGCGCCGTGCCGCCGCTGACGGCGATCGTCTGGTTGTAGCCGCTCTTGTTCACGGTCCAGTTGGGCAGCGTGGCCGTGGTGATCGACGGCGCGGGATTGATCGTCACCGCATACGCCTCGGCGGCCGTGGCCCCGACCGTGTCGGTGGCGGTGATCGTGAAGTCAAAGGTATTGGCCACGCTCGGCGTGCCGGTGATCGCGCCGGTGCCGGCGTTCAGGCTCAGGCCGGTGGGCAGACTGCCGCTGGTGACGGCGAACGTGTCGGCCCCCGTGCCGCCGCTGGTGGCGATCGTCTGGCTGTAGCCGGCCTTGCCCACCGCCCAGGCGGCCAGGGACGTCGTCGTCACCGTCAGCGGCTGGTTGACCGTGAGGGTGATCTCCTGGTAATTGGCAGGAGTCACGCCGTTGCTGGCCTCGATGAAGGGATAGAATGTGCCGGTTTCGGTGGGTGCGCCGCTGATCGTGGCGGTGCCGTTGCCGTTGTCGTGGAAGGTCATCCCGGTGGGCAGGGTGTCCTCTTCCGTGAGCGTCACCGTCGACGGGACACTCGGCCCGGTCGTGATCGTGAACGTGCCCGCCGCATTCTCGGTAAACGCCACTGTTGCGGCGCTCGTGATGGTCGGCGATTCGTCGACTGTAAGGGTGAAGTTCTCCGTGGAGTCGGTGTCCCCGGCGATGTGCGAGGTGAGGGTCAGCGGGTAGTTGCCCTCGGTGCCGGCCGCGGGAGTGCCGGCCAGCGTGGCCGTGCCGTCGCCGTTGTCGGTGAAGGTCACGCCGCTGGGCAGGCTCCCGGTTTCGCTGAGCGTCGGCGGCTCGGCCGTCTTGTTGGCGGTGGCCGTGCTCTCGGGCGTGAGGCCAAGGCTGTTGATGGTGTAGGAGCCGGAGTCCCCCACGGCGAAAATCGTGCTCGTGGCGGGTGTCACGGCGTAAGGCGACGTGGAGGCCGCCTGCGTGGTGAGGACCAAGGGATTCTCGCCGAACAGGGATGCCTGTATCCCGGCGCCGCCGGCCACGAGGGCCTCCTTGTTCCCCAGGGATACGGCGGCCGTGGCAAAGTCGTCGCCGGCCTCGCTCCAATGCCCCGTCGCCGGATTGTAAAGCTCGGCCGTCGAGACGTAGCCGGAGTCCCCAATCAATACTCCGCCGCTAACAGAACTGGACCAGTAGGTGCCGCCGGCCACCAAGACTTCGCCGTCGCTCAAGAGGGTGGCGGTCTGACCGTCGCGGGCATTCGTCAGCGCGCCCGTCGCACTCCAAGTGCCGGTATACGCGTGGGTAGTGGTGTTGTAAGTATAAAGCTGGGCGCTGGCCACCGTTCCGCCGATTTCCCCGTAATAGCCGTCCTGGGTGCCGGAAGAGCCTCCCTCCACCAACACGTCGCCGTTTTGCAGGAGCGTGGCCGCGGCGGCGTCCCGGCCCGTCATCGACCCCGTAGCGGCCCAAGTATTGTTGCTGACGTTGTAGACTTCGGCGGTTCCCACCTGGTCGGCGCTGCCGCTTTGCCCCCCTGCAACGAGGACATTCCCGTTGATCAGCAAGGTGGCGACCTGGCCGGTGGGCGCATAGGAGCTGATCAGCGACGCGGCCGTGGTCCAGGTGTTGTTGGTCGGGTTGTAGAGGTCCACGGCGGTCCCGCCGCCACCACCGACCACGAGCACGTCGCCGCTGTTCGCGCCGCTGCCGAGCAGGACGGCCGAGGCGCCGACTCGGGCAATCGACATATTCCCGGCCGCGGTCCAGGTGTTGGCGGTCGGGTTATACAGCTCCGCGGCGGCGGTCGCTACGCCGTTGACGTTCTCGCCGCCGGCTACGAGCACGTCGCCGTTGCCCAGCAAGGTGCCCGTCCCGGCGTCCTGGGCATAGAGCATGGTCGGGGTCTCCGTCCAGACCTGGGTCGTGGGGTTGTAGATTTCTGCCGGCTGGGCGGTACCCGTCCCGCCGGCCGCCAACACGTTGCCGTTGCTCAACACCGTCAGGGTGGGAACGTCTCGCGAGATGGACATGCTCGGGATGGCGGCGAAGCCCAGCGACAGCGGGAGCCGCAGCTCCAGGTTCTCCAGCCTCAGGGCTCTCCACATAATGGCGAGGCCGGTGCGGGCGCGGCGTTTCAACATGCGGCGCCGCGTGGACAGGCGATGTTTGCGCGTTTTCATGGGATGCTCCCGGCCCGAAGAAGTGCGGGGCAGTAAGAAGAGACGGCCCCGCTTCTTGCGGCGGCGTCGCTGGACGAGATATGTCGTTGGCCCGTGCGGGACATCCTCGAGGCCTCCAGACGAGACTTTTTGTCACCCGTTGCTGTTATTATTCTCTCCGCCCGCCAGCCGGCCAGCCCCTCCTCTCCATTTTTTCCAGCCCGCGCCAGCCGATATTGCTCTTGACCGGCAAGTGGCCCGCGGTGAGACTACCGGTCCCCGGGAACAAGGCCAACACGGAGCGTCCCAGCACGCAACTCCTTCATGGGAATCCTGCCGCGATACGTCCTGGCTGAGGTGACCAAGGTCTTTCTCATGGCCCTGGCCGGCTTGACGCTGATGATGATGATCATCGGGGTGGTGCAGGAGGCCACCAGGCAAAGCCTGCCGCTGGTCCAGGCCGTCCGCCTGGTCCCCTACATCCTGCCCGACACCCTGCGGATGACCGTGCCGGTGACCTTGCTCTTGGCCTCGACCACCGTCTTCGCCCGCATGGCCGGGGCCAACGAGGTGATCGCCGTCAAGGCCCTGGGGATTTCGCCGATGGTGCTGCTGTGGCCGGTCCTGGCCCTGGCATTCCTGTTAAGCCTGGTGAGCGTCTGGCTCAATGATCTGGCCGTCTCTTGGGGGCGAAATAATATCCAGCGGGTCGTGCTGGACGCGGCCGAGGAGATCATCTACAGCATGTTGCAATCGCAGCACAGCTATGCATCGCCGTTCTTTTCGATCAACGTCAAGCGGGTCGATGGGCGGCGGCTGCTGCGGCCCACCGTCACGCTGCAACCCCGCGGGTCCGCCGCCGCCACCACCATCACCGCCGAAGAGGCTGAGCTCCACAGCGACCGGACGGCGGGTGTGCTCAAGCTCCTGCTCCGCAACGGTACGATCGACATGGGGGGCAAATTCAGCATCCAGTTTCCCGACGTCCGCGAGCAGGAGATCCCCCTCAGCGATGCCAGCCGGGCGCGAAGTTCGGGCGGGCTGCCTTCCTGCCTGGCGATGGGGGCGATTCCGCGGGAGATCGCGCTGCAACGGACGGCCATCGACCGCTTCGAGCAATCCTTGGCCAGCCAGGCGGCTTGCCAGATGTTCTCGGGAGATTTCGCCGCGCTGGAAAGCGACCAGTGGAAGGTCTACGCCGCCGACCACACCGACCTCTGCGGACGCCTCTACCGGCTGATGACCGAGCCGCATCGCCGCTGGTCGGCCGGGTTCAGTTGCCTGTGCTTCGCCTGGGTCGGCGCACCGCTGGCGATTCGCCTGCGCAACACCGACTTTCTCACCAGCTTTTTCCTGTGTTTCCTGCCCATCCTGGTCGTCTATTACCCCTTGCTGGCCTACGGGGTCGATGGCGCCAAGGGGGGGAGTATTCCCCCTTACTCGGTGTGGGCGGGCAACCTCTTCCTGCTCCCTTGGGGCGGAAGGCTGCTGTGGAAGGTCCTGCGGTACTAGGG
>Ga0326728_10021180_pt1 | contig 12269 bp, 9 predicted proteins | sample MB3enrmetagenome_FD_207602 | JGI IMG/M metagenome (GOLD analysis project Ga0326728, IMG submission 207602) | Lab enriched peat soil microbial communities from McLean, Ithaca, NY, United States - MB31MN | ecosystem: Environmental > Terrestrial > Soil > Wetlands > Peat | place: USA: New York...
ACTACCGACACATTTGAGGCAAAATCTCTGTATTCATCAGGGCTGCGGATTATGCAACCCACGCGAAATCAATGACTTGCAATAAGTCCGCGAGGACAAAATGCGGAGTGTCGGGAATTCTTACGGGATTGCAAATTGAACGTTATTCCTTGGCAATGCCGGGTTTATCCATCAAATCGTAAAGAGTGGGCCGGCTGATCCCCAATTCGGAAGCGGCGGATGCGATTTTGCCGGAGTGCTTGCGCAAGGCGTTTTGGATCACGTCGCGCTCCAAATTCTCCCGGGCATCTTCTCGAACCGTGAGGCGTTTCCCCTGGCACATGATCACCGCACCCCGAAAATGGAATCTTGGAAAAGAAAAACCCTGGCTGCGGGTCAAAACCCGCAGCCAAGGCTCGTAAAGCGCTTTCAGTGCTGCTCTAGCGCTTGAATCGGCGGACAGCCACCAAACCGGCGCAGGCAATGGTCATAAGCAACGCCGTTGATCCTGCATCAGGTATGACGCTGGTTCGAGCGCTCGCCGTTTGGGTGATAGCCGCCAACAGCGTGATTAGAATTGCCGCATCGAGAATGCGCTTCATTATAAGGTGTCTCATATGTTAATTATTTTAATCGTTCACTAAGATAGTCACAATGACTATTAGAGTCTATAATGAAGCCGGAATCATGCCAACGTCGAAGAATCCGACTCTTAATCGCAACTATTTGTGGTACAATGGATTGCACATTATTAAACCTCATTATGGATAGCCGAGAGTGTAAAGATTATCGACACGTTTGGGACAAAATCTATGTATCCATCAGGGCTGCGGATTATGCAACCCGCGCGAAATCAATGACTTGCAATAAGGCCGCGAAGACAAAATGCGGAGTGTCGGGAATTCTTACGGGATTACAAAGGAACGTTATTCCTGAACGTTACTCCTTGGCAATGCCGAGTTTATCCATCAAATCGTAAAGAGTGGGCCGGCTGATCCCCAATTCGGAAGCGGCGGATGCGATTTTGCCGGAGTGCTTGCGCAAGGCGTTTTGGATCATGTCGCGCTCCAAATTCTCCCGGGCATCTTTCAGGTTGGGGGGGGTTCCCTGGTCGGCGGGGGCCAATTCAAGGTCTCGAACCGTGAGGCGTTTTCCCTCGCACATGATGACCGCGCGGCGAACGCAATTTTCCAATTGGCGGACGTTGCCCGGCCAGGGATGACGGTCCAAGGTTCGAAGGGCCTCCTGATCAAAAGCCAAACCGGTCTTATTGGCTTGGGCGCCAAAACGTTGCAGGAAATACTGGCCCAGCAAGCGGATGTCCCCCCCGCGCTCACGCAGAGGCGGCAGCACCACCTGCACCACGGCCAGGCGGTAATACAAATCTTCCCGGAAAGTTCCCTCCATCATGCCTTTTTTCAGATCGGAATTGGTCGCGGTGACAATCCGGGTGTCAATCTGGATGGGCTGTCTGCCGCCGACCCGTTCAATGAATTGTTCCTGGAGAAAGCGGAGAAGCTTGACTTGCAGACCAAGGGGAATTTCGCCGATTTCATCCAAAAAGAGTGTTCCGCCGTTGGCCAGCTCGAAACGGCCTTTGCGCTGGGCATGAGCGCCTGTAAAAGCTCCCTTTTCATGTCCGAATAATTCGCTTTCCAGGAGCGTTTCGGGAATGGCGCTGCAATTGATGGCAATAAAGGGGCCGTTCTTTCGGGCGCTGCTGTCATGAATGGCCCGGGCCGCCATTTCCTTTCCTGTTCCACTCTCGCCCAAAAGAAGGACGGGCGCCTCGGTGGTCGCGACCTTGCGGATGGAATCGAACACGGCGCGGATGGCGGGGCTGGCGCCCATCATCCCTGCAAAGGCATTGCCCCCCAGCATTTGTTGCATTTGACGGTACTCGACTTCAAGACCGGCCACATGGAAACCACGGCGCACCAGGAGCTTGAGTTCCTCCGTATCCACCGGTTTAATCAAGAAATCGTAGGCGCCGGCGCCAATGGCCTGCAACGCGATGCTCTTTTCCCCCTGGCCGGTGATGATGACGATCTTGGCCAGCCTCTCCAAAACCAGCAACTCGGACAACGTGGCCAAGCCTTCGTCCGGTTCGCCCGGACGAGGCGGCAGGCCCAAATCCAGCAAAACGACCAGGGGCCGGACCGTCTGAAAGGTTTCGATGGCGCTGGCGCGATCTTCCGCCAGAACAATGTCATAATCCCCGGCCAGCGCCCACTTCATTTGTGTGCGGATTTCCTCGTCGTCTTCAACAATAAGCAGTTTTGGGTTCATGGTGATTGTTTGTGCATGGGCAGGAGCACGCGAAACGTCGTGCCTTTGTTTAATTGACTTCGAACCTCGATTCTGCCGCCGTGGGCTTCCACGATCATCTTGCTCTGAAACATGCCGATGCCCAACCCATCCTTCTTGGTGGTTTGGAAAGGGCGGAACAAGGCGTGGCGGAGAAATTCCGGTTCCATGCCGCAGCCATTGTCGGAAACGGTCAGGACGGCCCAGCCATTGTTCTGGCTGGTTTCAACAACGATTTGCCCGCCTTGGGACACGGCTTCCGTGGCATTGAGCACCAGATTGGTCACCACTTTGAGGAATTGTTCCTGATCCAGGAGTAATTTGGGGCACGGACGAAGATTCTTGACCAGGGTGACTCCCGTGGCGCCGTTCCAGTTCGCCAGGACCTTGGAAATGACCTCATTCAAATCCAATTCGGCCGGTCGAATGTGCAAGTCATGGCGAAGAAGGCTCAAGCGGCCAATGAGATGATTGATATGTTCGCAAGTCTTGGTCACGCCGCGCAAAGCGTCCTCCCTGAAGGCCGGGTTGTCAAAATGCACCGGCAAGTTCTGCAACATCAAATTCAGGGTCGAGGCCGTGTTCTTCAAGTCATGCACAAAAAAGGCCGACATCGTCTGAAAGGCTTCCAGTTCCTTGGTTTGTAAAAGCTTCTGCGAAAGCTGGGCATTGAGCAACCCGGCAGCCACCTGGTCGCCCACGCATTTGAGAAGATCGAAATCCTGGAGGGAAAAGAAAATGCCGCCCACCCGGTCCCCCAAAGTGATCACTCCCATCAACTGCCGGCCGGCTTTCATGGGCACGCAAACCCGGCCGCCCCCGGTGCGGAATTGGGGGGGATGACAGCGCCGGAGGGCGACGGCCCAATCTTCCTTGGAAGATTCAATATCCTTCGGCTCGGCATGATCCTGCATGGCCCGGATGATCGCCATGGCCTCTTCCTTTTGCGGTCCCAGTTCCTTCCCCGCGGCGGGCAACAAGGAAGTCGAAGCGGCGAAGGAAAGATTCTCCCTGTTCTCGTCCACCAGCCAGATGGTGACGGAGAGGGCTTGAAATATTTCCGCGACCTGCTTGACCGCGGCTTCACAAAGCTCCTCCTGTTTGACGCGGGAAGCGATCGCTTCAGTGAAGCTTCTCCAGACGGCGCGATAATCGTAAAGAGGCCGTTGCAAATAACGGCTGAAAAACCGCCGCGTGTGCAGCCGCACGCGGTCCGACAGCCCCACAAGGGCCAATGCGACCAGAACGACCAGGATAATGAATGTTTTTGCCTGAAAATACGCATCGACCCCCATCCACTCGACGAATTTGGCAAACACCCCGACGACCATGAGGTAAATCCCCGCCAGAAGCACGATCAACGAATTCTGGAGCAAGGCAAATGGCGGATAAACCGCCACTTCCACCGGTCTGCGCAAAAGCGACCGCAGAACCATGGCGCATCCAAGAACCAGCCCGATGGAATCCAGCATCAAGAGCGATTCGTCAATACCGCGTCCCGGCCAAAGAAGCGCCTGGCTGCTGGTATAAACCCGCACGGCAAATAAAACGCCCAAGCCCAGAATCATGAATTTAATCCGCCACCTCATCGTCCCGACGGAAGCGCGGAAAGTGCGTTCCAGGTTCATCAACACCAGCACGGCGGCGATCAGGAATAAAGCAGACAAAACCAGCCCCGCCATCGTCAGATGCAACAACCTTATATCCGGCTCGATGCTCGAGTACTCAATCTCGATCAAATCGTGATAAAAAAACCACGCGATGGCCACGGGCAGAACAAATGCCGCGACCAGCATGAAGCGCCATTTGAACAAAAACTCCCCGGCATTGCCGCGGGCGAAGGTGAAGCTGAACAAAAGCCACGTCCCGGGCAAAAACGACATGGCCACCAACCTCCACTGCTGCCAGTATTGAATCGCCTCGCCCCCCTGATCCGTATGGGCCGCCAGCCCGGAGCAAATGCTTTCCAACGCCAGCAAGATCATGCCAGCCACAAAGGACCATTTCGGGATCGATCGGCGCCCCCGGAAAGCGGCCAACAACGCCGTCACCCCGCCCGACAAGGCGGCGACAAAAGCCAGTATGGCAGCATTTCTCATTGGTTGACAGCACGCGGCATAACCCGCGCGCCCAACAGTGTTCAACCATTGTATCCTATTCCGCAGTTCCCATCAATGGTAAAGTGTCGGTTTTTCGACAGTCGGACTTAAGTGCGTTGTCAAAACCTTGCAAACTTCGCGAGCACGGCGGCAAAGGCATCAGCGAGACTCATTTTGAAGCGGGCTTTGAAGTCGGCGGCCAGATCGGCCAGGCGGCGGTTGCCAGGATGGAATTCAATCGGCGCGGATTTTAACTCCCTGGCAATGGTTGCCACGCGGCCTCGCCGTCTTTCAAAAGTGGTCATGCAAGGAACCCTGCTTGCATGACCCCTGCTTGCAGCCTGTCGCGTCCGGCTACGGCGATTCGCACCGCAGGCGGAAGAACTCCTCCACCCCGCTGAAGTTCGTGGTAAAGGATGGCGGATTCGCCCCCGGCACATCCACCCAATTGGTGGACGGCTTCATCAGGTTGGTGCAGGACTGCAATATGCCATTGGCCCAATTAAGCGTGAAGGTGGTGGCAGTCCTGGTATAGGTGATCGGTCCCAGCACGGGCCGGGTGACTGCGACGGTGAAGGAACAGGTGTTGGTGTTGCCGCAGAGATCCGACGCGGTGACAATCACCGTGTTGGTGGTGTCCGCGTTGAAGAAGCTGCCCGAGGGCGGCGTGGACGTCACCGTGACGTTTGTGCCGCTGCAAGAACTCGAGGCGGAGACATTCGTCCAAGACACCTGCAGGTTGCTGGTGCAAGTGGTTCCAATGATATTGGACGGACAGTTGATCGTCACTGGGTTGGGTTGGGTTGACAATTGGAACGCCAAATCTACTGGAGTGCCACTGGGAAGCAGGAATGGCGTTCCCCAGCCAGCCAGAGGGAATCCTCCGGGCCAAGCGGTAAAGACCGCGGAATCGTTCTGAACGACGGGGGTGGTCTTCCAGCCGGACTCAGCGGCTACTCCCGCCGGCAACTGGGCGAAAGCCATCAGCCAGTATAACTGAGGAGCCGTGACCGTGCCTTCTTGAATGAATGGCGTTGCCGGATTAAAGCAGTAATACCAGACTTGGGAGTCGAAGCCCAAGCCGGCACTTGAATTGCCAGGGTCGAAGAATTGCTCCTGTCCGGTGCCAACCAAGGTTTCGGTGTAGCTTCCCGGTGAAAAAACCTGGGACCAGAGCAGTTTGCCTGGGTGGCTGAAACCGCTCCCCACCGCTGGCACGTCGCTGTAAAAGGCGAGCCAGTAGGTGATCGAGCCAGGCAACGCCTGATCGTTCAGCCAGGAACCCCAGAGGTGAATGTCGGTAATCGGGCCGGTGTTGGTGCATACAAAGTCGTCCGCAAAAGCATATGCGTTGTTGCGAAGGTCAAAGCCGCCGGTCAGGTTTGGGGGTTGGATGTACTTCAGCTTGCCTGCCGTGCTGGTGACTGTGACTGTGAAGAAACAGGTGTTGGTGTTGCCGCAGAGATCCACCGCGGTATTAGTCACCGTGGTGGTGGTGCCCGCATTGAAATAGCTGCCCGAGGGCGGCGTGGACGTCACCGTGACGTTGGTGCCGCTACAGGCCGAGGCGGAGACAGTCCACCACACCTGCAGGCTGCTGGTGCAGGTGGTTCCGATAATGTTGCTCGGACAGGTGATGGTCGGCGGCGTGGTGTCCAGGATCGTGACGTTTTGAGCGCAGACAACACTGTGCCCCAGGCAGTCGGTGATGGTCCAGGACGCCGTGGCGATCTGCGGACAGTCGCCGTTTGTGACGGCTCCATTGAAGGTCACGCTCGGAGGCGCCGTCGGGCAACAGTTCTCAATCCCCACCGCCGGCGGGTCGAACACCCAAGTGCTGCCGCATTGGACCTGCTTGTCCGGGGAGCAGGAGTATGGAATCAGGCAATTGGTCGAGGTGAAGACCTCAAAGGAGAGGTCCAGTTGCGCTCCTGTAAAGGGGTTGGGAATGGGTGTCCAATTTCCCATTGGCTGCCCGGTCACGCCGTCCCAACTGCCCCACACCGCGGGGTCGTTCCAATTGGTAGTCGAGGTTTTCCAGCCGAAAACATATGTGCTCGGAATGCCTCCTGCAGAAGCCACCAGCCAATAAACAGTGTCAGCAGCAAGAGTTCCGGTCTGGAGATAAGGGTTGGTCGGTGTAAAGCAGAATTCCCACGGGACCTTCTCAGGCAAATAAAGGCCGTTGCTGGGATTTAAAAAGTACTCATTCCCCGAGGGGAGGGCGTTGGAACAGAACTGGCCGGCTGCAAACGTCTCATGCCAGAGCAAATTTCCGGGATAGCTGTAACCGAGGGTGTTGCTCGGGCTGTAGGCCGGCACATCGCTGTAGATGAAGAGATCGAAATTCTGTATCGGGCCCGGCGCATCATTCCACCATGAACCCCATAGATGAATGTCAGTAATAAACCCGGCATTGGTGCAAAGAAAGTCATCCGCCAAAACAATGCCCTGGCTGTCTTGCACGTCAACGCCGTTGAAGTCGGGCGGCTGGAGCCACTTCACGGTATTGGTCGTGGAGCAACAATTGGTGGTTGGGATGTTGGTCGAGCCGAAGATTTCAAAGGAGAGGTCGAGTTGCTGTGTGGGGATGTTGGGATTGAACATGGGCGCCCAATTGCCCATCGGCTGCTGGAGCACGTTGTTCCAACTGCCCCACACTGCGGCGTCGTTCCAATTGGTGGTCGAGCTTTTCCAGCCGTAATCATTGGTGTTCGGAATTCCTCCCGCATAAGCCACCAGCCAATAAACGATTGGATTTGCAAGACTTCCAGTCTGGGGAAAGGGGTTGGTCGCCGGCGGCTGAAAGCAGAACTGCCACACGATCGAGTCACCGCCGATAATGTTGTTGCTGGGATCCCAAAAATACTCCTCGCCGTTGGCGCTAAAAATGTTGGCAGAGTACTGGCCGGGCTGAAACGTCTGCTGCCAGAGCAACGTTCCGGGATAGCTGAAACCGGTGGGGTTGTTCGGACCCACCGGCACATCGCTGTAGATGAAGAGATAGAAGTTGCTGATCGACCCCACCAAATTATTCGACCACGAACCCCATAGGTGAATGTCGGTAATCAGCCCGGCATTGGTGCAAAGAAAGTCATCCGCCAAAACAATTCTGTGGGTGTCTTGCACGTCAAGGCCCCCGTCAACTTGGGGCGGCTGGAGCCACTTCACAATATTGGTCGTGGAGCAATAGTCTTGAATCTGGGCCGGAGCGCCTGATGCCATTAATGCCAGGCCTGCCGCAGCCAGTGGTTTGAGCAGTTGATGGGCGATATGCGGAGATGTTTTTTTGAATGTTTTGCAACTCATAAATCCTTCCATGTTTTCACAAATGTTATAGGTTTATTGCACTACCAAGCGCCGGGAACAACTGTCAGTCTTTTGCCCATTACCGGCACGCTTGATTATTCACGACCCAGGCCGACTGTCAAGGATACAATTGTGACAATCATGCGAAGATCCATCAACAATCATGCAAGCAGAGAGAGAAGGTTTTCGTGCCCGGCTCTCCTTATGTGCCTTCCCATCGCGGAAGGCAAGCTTTATTTTCATTTTTTATGAAGTATAAGTTTTACCATATCAAGGCACTAGTATTACTAAAGTAACTGCCTCATGATATAAAAGACGATTCTGACAAAACCCGATGGGGTTGCATTTCAGCCGGGTTGCGGTAAGATGCGCCCATGATTCGATACCTGTTCTCCATTATCGCCGTCGTGGCTGCCCTGAATGCTTTCGCGGATGACGCGGCTAAAACACCGCCGTCATCGCCGTCATCGCCGTCACTGGCCAAAGATTCGCGTTTCTTCGAAATGCGCACCTATCATGCCGCTCCGGGCAAAATGGAGGCCCTCCACGCCCGCTTCCGCGATTTCACCAACAAACTCTTTGCCAAACACGGCATGGAGATGGTCGGCTACTGGGTTCCAATGAATAAAGAGGGGCAATCCGAGAACACACTCGTTTACATCCTCGCCTTCCCCAGCCGCGAGGCGCGCGACAAGGCATGGAAAGACTTTGCCGACGATCTGGAGTGGCACGCGGTCAAGGCAGAGACCGAAAAGAACGGCAGACTTGTTGAGAAGGTGGATTCCGTTTTTATGACCGCGACCGATTATTCGCCAATCAAATAGCCCGCAACGGAAACGACAAACCGCGGAGCGGGTTTGAAAACGCCCCTCATGCCCGGGCGGAGTCAAGCGGCCTTCCGGGCCTTGTCACCTGGCCGGGCGCGTTTTCAAACAGGCTCCTAAATCACCAAATAGTCCGTCAAGATTCCCGTCCCTATCGCCGCGATGTGAGCGGCTTCGATCCATCTCTGCCGATCGGCCTGCAAATGTGCGATCAGGATTTGTGACATGCCTTTGATCAATTCGTAGCCAAACTCATGGTTGCGGTCGCATTGCTGGCTCAATCGCGAGCCATAGAAAAAAATAGTCCGGGTCGGTTCCCGGGCCACCGCGTTAAAGTGCCAATAATACGGCGGAAAGAGCCAGGACCAGCCCAGAATGTCTCCCGCGCCGAGCGTTTGCACTCGGGCCGGCGTCTGCAATTCCGGCGTTTCCAAATCAATCGAGCCATGAATGACCAGATAAATGCAACTGACGGGTTGCCCCGCCTCGACCACCCTGTCCCCCGCTTCAAAATCCGCCCGCATGGCGCATTCGGCCAGGATTTGCCGGAACTGGACCGGCAAGCCGGTAAAAAGCGGGTGTTCCGGCAATGTTTCCGCCGTGAAATCAAATCTTGGCTTTTTCGCCAATGTCACACTTTCACTCATTTTCTTCTCTCTGCAATGAGAACGTAGCTAGTCCAATGCCATCTTATTGCTTGGGTATGATGAGGGGACATAATGGCCGGCGCCAGAAACACAAACGCCCGCCACGGGGCGGGCGCTTGCTACATGGTTTTAAAGACAAACGTTATGAAGAAAGTTTCATGCCAGTTTTTTTGAATTTTAACAACAATTGACGCAAGTCGTTGTCATCCAATTTGTTAGGCCTCCATAGATTGCTTCCGGCGCCCATCGTCCGCAGGCGCCAAATGGAAAGTAATCCGACACAATTTTCGATTTGGAATGGCCTCATCAGGCCTCGACAAGAATTAATCATTGCATAAGTCGTTCATAACAAATGGGTAACGTAAAGTGGGAATGCCATCAGAAACTCCCTGATGGAACTGTAAGGCAGTCCGACACAGTTCGACACATGAAAGCCAATAGCCGAAGCCCGCAGCGGCTGTCGGCAGACAGCCGGTGAGTATGGCGCTCTGTCGCCGCTACGCTTAATTCTGCATTCTGCCTTCCGCCTTTCCCTTGACGTTCCGGCCCGGCGCGGCGAACTTCCATGAGTTGGCCAAAGGCCAGTCAGAATTGGCGGCCGGTGATCTCTTTTCGGCCGTTGCGTCGGTTCCCGTCGTGCAGTCCCTGCGCGAACGCGTGGAACGGGGGGAATCGTTGTCTTTTTCATCGGTCAGCCCGGCGGCCCAGCCGTTCTTCGCTGTCTTGCTGGCCCATCTCTTTCCCTCCAGGCCGGTCGTTGTGGTGACGGAAAGTCTCAGGACACAGGAAATTTTTCAGCAGGACATTGAAACGTGGGTCGCGGAGTCGCGCCCCGGCGGCGCCGCGCCATTGGACCGGCCTCTTTTCTTTCCTGCGTGGGAGGTGTTGCCTCACGAACCGCGCTTGCCGCATGTGGATGTCGTGAGCGAACGCCTGGAAACTTTGGTCGGCCTTTCCAACCGGTCCGCCCCGGAGCCGGCGCCGATCATCGTGGCCGGCGTGACGGCCTTGCTGCAAAAAACATTTCAGGCCGGCGAAATCGCGCGCCGCACCCGGTCGTTGCGGCGCGGCGATTCATTGGATCCATTGGATCTGGTCGAATGGCTGGAGAATCAAGGCTACGAGCCGGAGGCGCAAGTCACGCAGAAAGGCGATATCTCGATGCGCGGCGGCATTCTGGACCTGTGGCCGTTGACCAGCCCCTGGCCGGTCCGCCTCGAGTTCTGTGGCAATGAACTGGAATCCTTGCGCCACTTCGATCCTCTGACACAAATTTCCCGGGAGGAAACTCCGGCGCTGCTCATTCCACCGGGCGGGGAGCTGGGGCTGTTGAAGGCCGATGAGCGGCTGCCGGTTGCCAGCCTGCTGGAATATCTTCCGGCCGGGGCCATTTTTCTCCTGTGCGAGCCGGAACTGCTGCGCGAACAGGCCTTCCGCTACGAGGCGCAAGTTCAGGAAGGGGACCGATTTTTCATTTCGTGGGAACAATTCCAGGAAGAGATGACCCGCCACGGCCTTGTCTCCGTCGCCGTGAGCGAAATCGAAAATGTCTTTATCGAGAACGTCCTCCCCGGCGCGCCGGATTTCGCGGGCAAAGACGGGATGACATGGCAAAGCCTCGAGGTCTTCCGTCCGATGGGCGACCGTCGGCCCGAGCCGCACATCGCCGAAGCGCAACGCAAGGAATTTTTCAGCCAGCTTCATCGCTGGCTGCGGCAGGATTATGCGGTGCATCTGTTTTGCAACAATGACGGCGAGCGGCGGCGTTTCCAGGAAGTCTGGCGGGAATACAGCCTGGGCGACCCCGGGGCTTTGCGCCTGCACATCGGCCCGCTGGCGCGCGGTTTTCTCTTTGAGCCGGCGAAACTGGCCGTGGTGACCGACGCGGAAGTTTTCGGGCGCTACAAGGTGCAGCGGCCCCGGCGCCTCAAATCGCCTCAAGCCCAATTGAGCAAATCCTTGTTGGACATCAATTTTTCCGAATTGGCGGAGGGCGATTACGTGGTCCACCTCCAGCATGGCATCGGGCGGTATTTGGGCTTGCGCAGTCTGCCCGCGGCGCTGGGCCAAAAACCCGTGGCGGGCAACATGCCGCTTGCGGCAACGGGCGAAGAATGCCTGGTCATCGAATACGCGGCCGGGGATCCGCTCCAGCCCGCGCCAAAACTTTACGTGCCCGTGAGCCAATCGCACCTGGTCAGCAAATATGTCGGCGCGGGCAGGGCGCGGCCGCCCTTGAACACGCTGGGCGGGACGCGCTGGGCTAAAACCAAGGCGCTGGCGCAGGAAGCGGTGCGCGATTTGGCGGGCGAAATGCTTTCCATCCAGGCGGTTCGTTCGACCCAGGAAGGGCACGCCTTCCCGCCCGACGCGGCCTGGCAACAGGAATTTGAAGACAGTTTCATCTACGAAGAAACGCCCGATCAATGGCGCGCCATTGCCGCCACCAAAAAAGACATGGAAACCCCAAAGCCCATGGACCGCCTGATTTGCGGCGACGTCGGCTATGGAAAAACGGAGGTCGCCATCCGCGCCGCCTTCAAATCGGCCCTGGCTGGCAAACAGGCCGCCGTGCTCGTCCCCACCACCGTCCTGGCCCAGCAGCATTTCAATACGTTCCGCGAGCGCATGGCCGATTATCCCGTGCGCATTGAATTGCTCTCCCGGTTCCGCTCCCGGCGCGATCAGGCCCGGGTCATCCGGGATTTGGCGGCCGGCTCGGTGGATATTGTCATCGGCACGCATCGCCTGCTGCAAAGCGATGTCCTTTTCAAAGACCTGGGCCTGGTGGTCATTGACGAGGAACAACGCTTCGGCGTCCTGCACAAGGAGAAATTCAAGCGCCTGCGGACCTTGGTGGATGTCCTGACCCTGACGGCCACGCCCATTCCGCGCACCCTGTATCTGGCGCTGGCGGGCGCGCGCGACATGAGCACCATCGACACGCCGCCCCAGGACCGTTTGCCGGTCGAAACGCTCGTCGCCCAATACGACGAGCGCCTCATTCGCGACGCCATTCAGCGCGAACTCAATCGCGGCGGCCAGGTCTTTTATCTGCACAACCGCGTTCTCGACATCGAAGCGGTGGCGCAGCGGTTGCGCGC
>Ga0326728_10021181_pt1 | contig 12268 bp, 7 predicted proteins | sample MB3enrmetagenome_FD_207602 | JGI IMG/M metagenome (GOLD analysis project Ga0326728, IMG submission 207602) | Lab enriched peat soil microbial communities from McLean, Ithaca, NY, United States - MB31MN | ecosystem: Environmental > Terrestrial > Soil > Wetlands > Peat | place: USA: New York...
CCTTTTTTTGCTCAGGTTCAGTCTCTTACTATCCTTTTTTTGCTTCATTTTCTCGAAATTTAGTCTCTTTTGCATGTTCAAGATCTAAATGGATAAAAGTAGAGTCCTGAATAATTACCTTTTTTATTTTCAAACTAAAGCAATCAAGTTGGCTTTGCAACTATTTCCATATTTCTTCTTATTTGCAATTACCAATGATTCTTTTTCTGAATGACTACAATGTGGTACCTCTCGTATATACTGGTAAAACCAAGAAATCTCCTGAAAAAAATTCGATCTAATACATTGTTTCTCAAGTTTAAAGTCGGAAAGACCATTCCAGTGCTATAAAAAAAATCATTTTAAACATAACGAGTATTTCAGCCTCAGGTCTGTCTCAAGAAACTTTTTTGTTAAAAAGTATGGACTCAAAAATGATACGAAAATGTTTCCAATCAAATGAAGAAATAAATCTCAGCAAGTTTGTCTCCAACTGACTGAAGAATTTTGTATTATTCTTTAAGAGCAAAATAAGCAAGATTTTTCATAAATCCAAATAAAGAATAAGAAATTTAAACTCCTTATGCTAAAAATGCATCGAAGTTCATCGAAAATCTCAATTATATGTTTTTTTGAGAGGATAATAATGGAAGGTGCCAGTATGGTACAGAACACTTTGCAGCAATTCAGTAAATTCATTTTCTGGTTTTTTATATCCACATGAATTATGAAAATTCCATCCCCGACAACATTTCCTTTATCCATAAGACAATAAAATTGCAATCCTCATTTGGACCAGCAAAGCTATCGAATTGTAGTTTAAGATTTCGTTTTCACAGAAAAATAATCATATTAATTATGCTAGAAAAGATTTAAATAAACCCCTAAATTTATTTATATGCATATAATTGGTATGTAAATGACTCGTAAAAATCAAACATTTATCTAAACCTCTATATGATACTAACTGGAAGGAAATATACGACCTAGTCTTTCTGTAATAACATTGTTTACCCTGGTCCCCACTTTCCACAGATGTATACAAAAAAGCCATCTATTTTCTCAATATAGCAGTAGCTTAAGTATTAATCTAACTCTTCATTGATTATTAGTAGGCAAATGGACAAACAAATTATACATCTAAATTATACATCTATATACATCTGAGGAAAGTAAGCAAATTATATGAAATTTATAGAAAACCAAGATGTAGTTAAAAATGCCATCAGAAAAGGGATTTAAAAATTAAACCATTGGAAAGATATTAAAGGCTGCACCACCAAGTTAAAAAAGCCAAAATTAACTTTAAGTCTCAAATGCAAATCCCCAATAAATTTCGCAAGAAATATATTATAAAGCAGAGGAAGGAACAAAAATTTCCTAGAAATTTGATTCCATAATGGTCGAATTTCCGAAAAGAATTTTCAGCCATTATGGAGCTAACTTGTTCGAAAGTCTTTACTTTGAGGGAGTTAGGGGCACCTTTTTGCTCATTACCTTCAGCTTCTTGATTGCTGAGATGGTTGCCTGAGATTCTTTGTAAATTTTATCCTCATAATAGCTTATGATCTCGTCAACCGGAGCTGCAAGAGCATAAATCTTAATTGGTCTCCCTTTTCCCGGCTTCTTTTCTGAACGCACACTAACCCAGGACTGGTTACGCATTAGCCTCATTGCAAGACTAACTTCGGGTTGCCTTAATCCAGTACTGATTTCAATTTCACGGGATGAAGCTTCGTCCACATTCATGAGATATGCCATAGTTGTAGCTACATTTCTTGACATCCCGAGATTCCTCAACGTTTCAATAAAAATGTGGTCGTTTTCGTCCAGCACTTTTACTTCATAGTCTTTCATGATAACCCCTTTTTATATTTCTAGTTTAGTAGATAAGTTTGTCAGCTAAAAAAATATCATGGTAATATTATTTACATCCTCAAATTATGCTTTAATAAGCACCTTATGCTTTTAAAATCACCTTTAAAGCTGACACAATTAATAAATATGTATATTGTATGCAGATTTATACGACAACTTTTGCCGTTTTGAAGAGAATAAAAAGCCTTTTTACTTTGTAAATAATTTTTTCCGTTTTCTGCCCAACAACCGGTCATTAACTCCAAGCCTTAAAGTATATTAATAACTGACTACTAGAGCCAGCTTTATGAGATTGATTGGACGATCAGTATAGTTTTAGCAATTAAAACCTGTATACGTATATAATTAGAAGGTTATTCATCTCCAACAATCAATAATGTACTCATACTATTTAAAGTTGTATATATTAAAAATGAATTTAAAAACCTTCAATTACGCTAAACATAAATTGATCTCAAAAATAATCAAGCATCAAAGGCATGATAATACCCAGATTCAAATAAAAAGCTTGGAGCTTTATAAAAAAAGAGTGTTATAAAGGAACTGATCAATAATTATGAAAATATATTTCTGGAGAACAGCGAACTTCATTTTAATAGAATACAAGTTACATTTAATATTTAAATTGGAAAAAATAAAGATAAGTTAGACTTATTAGAACATCGACTCTTCTTAAATCTTAGTCGCTCTCTAAAAAAAGAAAGTTGGTAGTAATTTAATTTGCCTGTTTTTACTCTTCAAAGAAAATTATTTTTGTTAATTTATCTTTGTACACTCGTTTCACTTTATGAAACTATGCTTGAGCTTCCCACATCTACTAAAATTAAAAATCTCCGCTTTTTGATTTGTAAAGATCTGATGCACCCCTTGATTAGGCAAGTCAAAAAAAGTTCAACTCTCATATGCTGCTAATTTTATTAATATTTTACCTATTATACCTTTGATGACTTGATCAACACTTTAATATCATTAGAAATTATATCGTGCTAATACATCAGGAGCCCGGTATCTTATGTATGATACCCACGGATCTAAATTCGGGAGAATTTCACCCTATATAGGGTTGTCTGCCTAATCACAATACAACACCCTAAGTTTTGTCAGTTCAACACTGACTAGATTATTAATAATGAAAAGTAGATGGATAAATATCATACTGGGCTTTTAAATATAAGGTAAGATCTTTATAAAAGCTTCGGATCTTTTTGTCGCCCAACTCGAAGAAGAAGGCACATAATATATTTTTGGACTGCCAGGAGAAGAAAACCTGGACTTTCTAGAGTCATTGAGAATTTCAGGAATCAAACTAATAGTAACAAGGCATGAACAGGCTGCAGTTTTTATGGCTACAACCTACGGAAGGCTGACAGGAAAACCAGGAATTTGTTTTTCAACTCTGGGACCAGGAGCTACTAACCTGGTCACTGGCGTTGCTCAAGCACAGCTTATAGGACTCCGTTTATATTTATCTCCGGTCAGAAGGCGCTGAATGACAACTGGCAGGGTCGTTTCCAGGTTGTAGACATTGTCAGGATGATGGAGCCACTCTGCAAAAAAGCCTTGGCCATAACTGATCCAGGAATGATTCCTACAGTAATTCGAAACGCCTTCAAACATGCGGAAGCTGAAAGACCAGGAGCTGTGCATATAGAACTTCCAGAAGATGTGGCTGAGAAAGAAACTGATGCAGCAGTACAAAAGAGAGGTGAAATAAGGGTTCCTTACCCTAATTTAGAGGCTGTGAGAAAAGGTGCTGCTATGATCTGTGAAGCTAAAAATCCCTTGATAATGGTTTCTTCAGGAGCTAACAGAAAAGGATCACTGAAGAGCTTGGGAACTTCGTCACAAAAACAGGCATCTATCTGGTACATACCCAGATGGGGAAAGGTGTTGTCCCTGATGATTGCATTTACAGTCTCTTTGCAACCGGAATCCATTCCAGAGATTATATTAACTGTGGAACCGATGGATCTGATCTGATAATCACTGTGGGATACAACATTGCTGAATACCCTCCTTATCTGTGGAACGGGAAACTGGATAAAAAGATCATAAATATAGATTTCGTGGAATCCGTGCCTGACAGATACTTTAACCCTACAGTAGAAATCATTGGAGATGTCACCTCTTCAATCAGGGAACTTGCTTCAAGCATTCAGGAGAAACGGGAATTCCCTTTCTTTGAGAAAACCAGATATTTCATTGAGAAAAAAATAAATGTTATCCCCCCATTAAAATATCCTACGTTGCCACAATCAGTAGTACAGAGTATAAGAAAAGTGCTCGGGAGGGAAGATATTATCACATTGGATAATGGAATTTATAAGCTGTGGTTTTCCCGCCTTTACAAGACATATGCCCCCCTAATACTGTACTTCTTGACAATGCCCTTGCAGCTATGGGCGGAGGACTCTCAGCAGGGATTACTGCAAAACTTATTCATCCTGAACGCCGAATGCTTGTAGTCTGCGGAGATGGGAGGTTTATGATAAATTGCCAGGAACTTGAGACAGCAATACGTTATGGAATTCCAGTAGTTATTCTTATTCTTAATGATAACACCTTTGGTTTTATCAAATGGGAGCAGAAAAAGATGCATTTTGAGGATTTCGGGCTGGACTAGGGAAATCCTGATTTTGCTCTTTTTGCGGAGAGTTTTGGGGCTGCAGGCTTTAAGGTTAGAGAAGGTGATAACCTTGCAGAAATTTTGGAGAGATCTTTTTCCCTAAATAAAGTAACTGTTATCGAATGCCCTATCGATTATTCAGCAAATTATGAAACCTTTTCGATAGAACTTAGAAACCTTACATGCGAATTCTAACCCATTCTCCGTGATGTACACAAAAATGCCATCTATTTTCTCAAAATGACAGTAGCTTAAAAATCAATCCAACTTTCAATGAATTAATAATGGCCAAATAGAAAAACAGATTCTCCAGACATGGATTATATCACTTTTTTATCCAGTTATTTAATAATTCTGGAAGCAGAAGCTGCTGAGAGTTACCATATTCTTAAAGTAGTTATAATTTTATCCAACCTTCGAGTGGAGACATCTTGGAAGTAAGATTCAGCTACAATGTTATGATGGCTTTTCAACTCTCAAATATCAAATATATCTATCTCAAAAGGAAACTCACATAATTAAGGCTTTAATAATACTTGTTTTCCGTATTATAGTCTTCATGGTAAAAATCAACACTTCATAAGATGAATAAAATACATTTATGAATCCATATTAAAATTTTTTCACTGATTTTAAACTTAGAGGTAAATCACAGAAAGCACGGAAAACACGGAAGAAAGTACACCTGCGAACAATTTTTCCAAGTTTTCCGTGGTTATAGAATTTTGAGTGGCTTGAGTGTAAGTAATTAAGTCAGAACTATACTTTATTCTTAAAAATGCATTTAATTAGTATGCTTACTAGACTTTTGAGTGATAATTGTGAGTACATCTTCATCCTGCATTCTGTGGTCGAGTCCTACTCGCTGTCCTGGATGCTTTGCGGAAGTACCCCATATCTGAGCATAACGGAATTTCCTGCGGAAATCTCTATGCAAGCGATCACAGATCTTACCTATATTGGTTCCACTCATTACTATCAGTGGTTCTTCCATATCTACGAGCTGGCCCTGAGGCTTTAAATAGACTCGAATGAAACCTAGGCGATCATAAATTGCATCTTTGAGGGTTTCGATGTTGATTCCTTCATGGGCCGAGATGAAGATTGAGTTTGGGTATATAATTCTGCATTCCTCGATCAGCTGAGGATAGGCCAAATCAACCTTGTTAACAGCTATCAGCGCCCTTACATAACTCCTGTTGTTAAGAACAACATCAATAAGTTGATCAACTGTTATATTTTCCCTTATAAGTACATTGGCATTATGGATCTTGTACTCATCCAGTACAGCCTTGATAGTTTCCTCATCCAGGTCAAGCTCAATAGTTGAGTTGATCTCTATTCCCCCTCTATCTTTCTTCTTTATAACCACATCAGGGATCTCTTCATCAACACGAATCCCGGCCTGGTAGAGTTCATCCATGAGTACTTCATAATGCTTGGGTTGAAATACATCGAGCAAAAATATAACCATATCTGAATTCCGGATAACAGAAATGACTTCTTTTCCTCGTCCACGTCCCGAAGATGCCCCTTTCACAAGCCCTGGAACATCGAGGAACTGGATCGTTGCTCCTTTATGCTCGAGAACTCCAGGAACAACTGTAAGAGTGGTAAAGTCGTATGTACCAACTTCTGACTTGGCATCCGTGAGTTTGTTCAGAAGCGTGGATTTCCCTACTGATGGAAAACCCACAAGTGTTACAGTTCCATCTCCAGATTTTCTGACTGAGTATCCATCCCCTCCACCCTTTGAAGATGCTTTTTTTTCCACCTCGTCTCGCAAGCGAGCTATTTTAGCTTTCAGCCTTCCTATGTGATGGGAAGTTGCTTTGTTGTACTGGGTCTTCCGAATTTCATCTTCTACTTCCTGTATTTGCTCCTGTATACTGCTCATCTGGAACCTGCCGATTTATGGACTGAATAAATGATTCTCATATTGTCCGAAGAAAGAAACCACATAAATAATGGTATCTAAAAACCTTTTTTGATCCAAAAACGATTCTTCATCTTATTATTTTATCCTGAATAGTTGAATTCAATATATATATCTATGGAATAATTTTATTTATCCAAAAATGATAGGAAAATTCTGTTCAATTTATATTTTTTAATAAGTATACTAATATTTAAAACTTATTGAGAAAGGAGTCCTAGGAAATATCATAGATAAAATTCATGTGATTGAACTGAAAACAAAATCAATAGCATTAAACCTTCAACCATCTAGTATTTGATTATTTAATGCCCAAGGGATTTTCATGATGGATTTTTGAACTAGTGTAAACTAGTGTAACTACCAGATAGTCCGAAGTCATTATTTTTCAATGTTCTGAATGTAGTGAAGACTGGATACAAAATTAGGATGAGTCATGATGAGATGCAAATCTAACCACCTCTAGTATGAGTTAAAACGATCTTACAGACTCTGAGAAGGAGAATTGTTGGAAGCTCCATTTGGAGAAGGGAGAAAAATAAAGTAGTTATCGCTTTCTTGGTGAACATATAAGCTGTCATGAGATGAATTTTTAATGTAATATCAGGCTCTAAGGATGAGATATACTCAACAACAGTCTTGGATATCATTAAAAATAGAGGAAATAAAAGCTGAGACTAAAAAGCATAGATAAATTTCAAAAATTTCCAATTCCAAAATTTATCAGGCTCTCGATTCTCAGTTCTCACTTTTTATCTCGTTAGCTACCATTCATTTATATAAAATTATCATTCCAAAGTTTACTTATTCGATTTTAACGTTCACTAAGTTTTCAAGAATTTTTCATTATCCGTGGTTTAGAGCACAATATCCATTTGCTACGAGACCTAATCTTTTTGTCAAAAATCATTAAATAGCATCCAAAATTTCATTAAAATTATCTATTATGTGTCAGTTTCCAACCATATTATCTTAAAAAAATTAAATCTGGATATTATTTTTATCCAATTCTAGCATTTTCACTATCCAATTTTGTAAACAGAATTTATATTTTTATCCGTTATCCTGCAATCTATCAAATGCAACATCAAAAATCAGATCAAAGTTTAGGTGTCAAACTCCACTGCACACAATGGAGTGGGTTTAAGCCACCGCTTTGTATACCAAGGAATTATCCAAAATTAAATATTTTCATTTTCTGACACAGAATTAGTCCTATATTTTCTGTGTAGGAAAGTAATGGTGACGGTTAGATAAGGGCAGTCCCAGTTCGAAAAAAATAGTATTAAACAATGATCTGAACAAACATAGAAAAAAATTTCCTTGTGAAATCGCGATGGTAAATCTATTAAGAAAAGTCTATTAAAAAGATCTTGACCAAGAAAAATATTAATGGGAAAAGCCCCACAAGATTTTACTTTCGTTCTATTTTCCTTTTTATTCTTCTGTGCCTAGCCTTTTATTTGTTGATGAGTGTGCCTGTGCTCTGGGTTATTTTTTCAAAAGCTTCAGTCATCCTTTTTGTTAGAGACCCTATTTCGCCTGTGCCTATTGATCTTCCATCAAGTTTGGTCAATGGAGCAGCTTCAGCAGCTGTACCAGTAACAAATATTTCATCGGCTGTGTAGAGGTCAAATAGGCCAAGATTTGTTTCGATGGTTTTGTATCCCATATCGTTTAGAAGTTCTATAGCTGTTGCTCTGGTGATCCCTTTTAAGTTGCTGATTGTGAAGGGGGTGAATACTTTGTTGTTTTTGACAATAAAAATATTGTCTCCTGAGCCTTCGCACACAAAACCGTTCTGGTCCAGGAAGATTGCTTCATCCCCTCCTTTCTCGTTGGCTTCTATCTTTGCCAAAATATTGTTCAGATAGTTCAGAGATTTGATATTCGGAGATAAGGCATCAGGAGCATTTCTTCGGGTACATACGCTGACTCCTGTGAGCCCAATTTCATAACGGTCACCATACATCGCTCCCCAGCCCTGGGCTATAACAATCACGCTTGGCTTTCCACACTTGCGGGGATCAAGCCCAAGATCTCCGATTCCCCTCGAGACTATTGGCCGGATATAAGCGTCTTTTAGATTGTTTTTCCTTAAGGTTTCAAGGATAATCTCAGTCATCTCATCCTTTGTGAGAGGGATATCCATTGCAATTGCTTTTGCTGAGTCATAAAGCCTGTCAACATGTTCCTTTAACTTAAAGACACGCCCATTGTATGCCCTTATACCTTCAAACACACCATCACCATAGAGGAAACCATGGTCATAAACCGAAACCTTAGCTTCGGATTTGGGAACAAATTTCCCATCCAAGTAAATCAGCAATTCAGTCATTTGCGAACAATCCTCTTCAATTTCACCAAATTGTAGATTGAATCTGTTTCTTGATATTTTCAATATGAGTTATCTCTTAACGTACAATTCTTACAGATAATTTATTTTTTTCATTTATTCACAGTACCTAAGCTCTAAGTAGAATTTTTAAAGAAATTCAAATCTTTAGGGGAATTTTCCATACTGCTAAATTCATACGTAATACGCTGAATACGCGGATAGATACTGAATATATATTACAATTTCGCTTCCACATAAATATTTTAACATCTTTTATAGCCAATTTTCTGCAGATATGAACAGAAATGTCATCTATTTTCTCAATATGACAATAGCTTGAAAATTAATCCGAAGTATTCATTAGCTTGGATCCTGAAAGGACTTGCCCTATATGAATTAAATAAATCCGATGAAGCACTAAAAGCAAAATATTTCTTAGGATAATATTCAATTCAATATATATAAATAAGATTCTTTAACCACTTAATTGAAAAAAATTGATTACATATTCAAAAAAAAATAAGTGGTTATATCGCAGTAGATATTTTATGAAAAAATAGCTTGATATACCCTAGATAGGGAATTCGGTACTGTGCAGTCCCTATAATCCACTTGTCTTTTACAGGCATATCATAGCTAATCTGCCCTTCCTGGTCAAAGCGTTTGTTGGTTACAGCATTATCTCCTTTAGTTATATAGCCGGAATATGGAGCAGAAGGACCTCCAGCCCACATAGATTCTCCAGCTTCTACCCTATAAATTGCCCTATGAATAATTGGGGTTACACCCTCCAGACCATAGGGACGGTAAAGAATCACATCTCCATAATCTTCAAAGGATTTATAACCTAAATTTTTTCCTTCTTCATTCGTGATAATGTTCACTCGATCAATACTTTTAACAAAAATAATATCTCCTATCTGCATATGAGGTTCCATACTCCCTGACTCCACTACAACCATCGGAGTCCAGAGCCCGAATACCAGCTTAGAGAGGACCATAAAAGTAATCAAGAAAGCTATGACCGACAAAAGATCCTTTCCAAAGGAAACCCAGGTATTTTCCTCTCCCTGGATACTGTTTTCATTCTCATTTGTGTTCATAATCAGCCTTTATTTTTTTGATTCTATTCTTCTGTTGCTGCATCATTTTTCATTTGACCTTACCCAAATGAATATTTATTTGATCAAATTGTATGCTACAGCCTTTAGATTAATTGATACAAACTTCTGGATTAAAGATGATTTCAATAAACTCAATTTTGGGCTGGTTGTATATAAAGCATATATCAGCAATTTGTTCAGATCGGAGGTTTATCGAGATTCTCTATAATATATAGAACTTACGCAGTTAAATCACATTATTAGTAGCGTAAGACATTAAAATATTTAGGATCAATTATTTTTCACAAATTCGCATGTGCTTTAACTTTGATATCCAACTGCATAAGTCCTCTGAGTAATAAGATTAATTATTTACTACAGTACCTCAAGAACTTCTAATCGATAATTTGCAAACGAGTATCCACTTGTTGAGTCTTATTAAAGGATGTGAGTAACATGTATGTATTTTCTCCAGATAAATATAGTACAGAGAATTTCGATAAACCTCTGATTTCCAAAAGTCATTTGTACACACCATTTATGAGCCTATACAAAATTTAGGGGTTTATTGAAGTCCTCTGGAAATTCAAAAAGAAATATGCTGATGAAAAACTGTATGAACATAGGTTCAATAATTAAATTTCCATGACACTAGTATCCCACAAAATAAAAAAATAATGTCAGAAAAACTATTGTATCGAAACTTATACAATATGTTAGGAAACAATTACAAATAGTATTTTTCTTCCCGCTGGACTTTCAAAATAAGCTTATAAAGCCTTTCATTTTTTCAAAATTCCGATAACAGCAAAATTTTTAAAAATTTCAGGTCCATGGGGTGCTTCATCCATGGTTTTAGTAAGATCCTGTCCTGAATCATGAAGTCCCTGGTGAATGCCACCTTTCCATAAATAGCTATCAGAGATATCATAAATTTGGCCACTATAAGCAACATAAATTTTTCCATTTTTCCCATTCAGGTCTGCAAGTTCTTCCAGTGTGTATTCATCCATTTGTATATCTCCATTTTAATTTTACTATCATTTTTACTTTGTGATTACCTAAGTCTCAACTGTCATCACACATTCAACATTTTCAACATTTCATTAACTTCGGTTGTAGGAAGCTGACATTCATAGTTCCTGCATACGTATGCAGTAGCCTTCCCCTCAATTAGCACCTGCATTTTAGTATATGCCGCCAGAGATGTAATTTCGGGATCTGCTCCTTCTGGTCTGAAAACCAGCACCTTGTTAGGGATGAAATGGGTCCAAAGCTCTTCAAGCATGTGTCTTGTATCAACAGAATCCTGCTTTCCGGCAATTACCACTTCATATGCAGGACCTAACTTGAAGTCAAGGGCTGATAGGAACTGGGTATACCCAGATGGTGTTTTTCGGATCAATTTTGAAAACACGTGTTCTAGCCCTTCAGCTGTATTTTCTAGTTCAAGATCCGCAGTTATTCTGGAAAGTCTAAGAAGATTCAACATTTCTACTGAATTCCCAGATGGTAGAGCTGCGTCCGCAAATTCTTTTTTTCTGAAAAGGAGTGATTCACTATCATCAGCAGTAAAGAAGAGTCCACCCTGTATAGGATCCCAGAAATGCTCCAGGAGTTCCCTATTTAGACAAAGGGCTGCTTTAAGATAGCGCAGTTTGAATCCCGCCTCATAAAGTTCAAGGAGTCCATTAATAAGGAATGCATAGTCATCGACAGTTCCAGAAATGCCAGCTTCTCCATCTCTATACCGGTGAAGCAATCTTTTGCCGGGACTATAAAGGGCTTTTAGGACAAAATCAGCAGCTTTCTCAGCAACCTTCAAATATTTTTCCTCACCAAAAGTCTGGAAACCCTTTGCAAGAGCTGCTATCATAAGCCCGTTCCAATCGGTAAGGATCTTATCATCTCTTAAAGGCCTTTTACGTTTATTTCGGGCTTCCAAAAGTTTCTCTTTAGCTGATTTTACCCTTCGCTCGATTTCATCAGTGGAGACTTTGAGTTCGGCAGCAAGGACTCCAAAAGGTTGGGTCATGTAAAGAATATTAGTACCAGTCTTTTTATCACTAATTTCTTCTTCAAAGTTACCCGCTTCTTTCAAATTGAACACTTTTTTGATTAGTTCGGATCCCTCAATACCAAGGATACTTCTGATCTCTTCTAATGTCCAGAGGTAATAAATTCCTTCTTCTCCTTCAACATCTGCATCTTCACCACAGTAAAACCCACCTTCAATGGACGTCAGGTCTCTTAGCACGTAATTCATAGTTCCCATTGCCGTTTCTTTATAAATCTTTTTTCTGGTAACTTGATAGGCTTCTGTATATGCAGCAGCAATAAGAGCCTGATCATATAACATTTTTTCAAAATGGGGGACAATCCACATGTTGTCTGTTGAGTAACGATGG
>Ga0326728_10021183_pt1 | contig 12268 bp, 8 predicted proteins | sample MB3enrmetagenome_FD_207602 | JGI IMG/M metagenome (GOLD analysis project Ga0326728, IMG submission 207602) | Lab enriched peat soil microbial communities from McLean, Ithaca, NY, United States - MB31MN | ecosystem: Environmental > Terrestrial > Soil > Wetlands > Peat | place: USA: New York...
ATCCCCAGAGCCAAGAAATCCGTCCAGATACTGGAACCACCGTAGCTCATGAAGGGAAGCGGAATGCCGGTCACCGGCATCAGTCCCACCACCATACCGACGTTCACCAGCGCATGGTACAGCAGCAGGGACGCAACCCCCATGCAGATGTACATACCGGCTCGATCGGGCGCTGTCTGCGCATTCTGGACGATGCGCATGACCAGCACGAAAAAAAACGCCAACAACACCACTACGCCCGCAAACCCATGCTCCTCGGCGAAAGCCGAGAAAATGAAATCCTTGTGGGGCACCGGCAGAAAGCGAAGCTGGGTCTGAGTTCCCTTGGTAACTCCCTTGCCGAACATGCCGCCCGAACCAACCGCAATCTGGGATTGGATCAACTGGTAGCCTTTGCCCTGCGGGTCCCGCTCGGGGTCCATAAAACTCACCAACCGCGCCTTCTGATAGTCCGTCAGGAAGTGCTGCCAACTCACCGGAACCACGATGACCGCCACTACGGTTATGGCGGCCACGTACCTCCAACGCAGTCCCGCGAGAAACGCGCCCGCAATCAGAATTGCGAGGTACGCTACCGAGGTGCCCAGGTCCGGCTGCTTCAAGACCAGAACCGTGGGAATCGCCACCAGGCCCGCCAGCTTCAGCACTTCCCGGACCTCCAGCACGTCCACTTTCAAATCGGCCAAGTAGCGGGCTACCAACAATATTATCACCAGTTTTATGAATTCCGATACCTCCAGGTGAATCCCCGCGCCCAGCGGAATCCAGCGCCGCGAGCCGTAGACCCTCTCCCCGATGGCATAGGTAACCAGCAGCGCCAGCACCGACCCGATATACATCATGGGGACATAGTGCAGCAGGGTGTGGTAATCCACCGCCAGCGCGATCCACATCAGCAGCAGCCCGCCCAGCACATAAACGATCTGCTTCCACCAGGCGCCTTGGAACTCGGTGTCCCGAGTGGCGCTGTAGATTTGCAGAGCGCCCACGGCGCATAAAAACAGCGCGATGATCAGCACCGTCCAGTCGATGTCCCGTGGAGAGAGGTAGCGCGACATGTCGTTTCAGGGGCCGGGGGCCAGGGGCCGGGGGCCGGAGGCCAGGGGCCAGGGGCCGGGGGCCAGGGGCCGGGGAAAGGACGCAGCCAGTTGCTGCTGGCGCAGAGCCGCCAGCCTGTCCTTCTTGTCGAAATAGGCTTTCAATACATCGCGCACGATGGGCGCCGCAAGCTGCCCATGCTCGCCATGCTCGAACAGCGCCACCACCACGATTTCCGGGGCCGGCCGCGGCGCAAAGCCCACGAACCAGGCGTTATCCTTCATGTTCTGGCTCTGTCCGGCGGCGGTGCCCTTCAGGAAATCGTTGGAGGCGAGCTGCGCCGTGCCCGTCTTTCCGCAGACTTCGTCGTGCGCCAGTTGCGCGCGCACGCCGGTTCCTCCGCCTTCGTTCACCACGCCGTACATGCCGTCGATTACATCCTTCCAGTTCTCCTGGGTGAAGCTCCACTCCACCGGCTTGTCGGCTTGGTCGTCCTCCTTCACCAGGTGCGGCTTGCGCCACTTGCCGCCCATCGCAATTCCGCCATAGGCGCGGGCCAGTTGCAGCGGCGTCACCGTCAGCGCTCCCTGCCCGATGGCCACCGGAATGGTGTCACCCGCGTACCACTTGGTCCGGAAGTTGCGCAGCTTCCACTGCTCCGAAGGAACGGTCCCTTCGGCTTCGTGCGGCAGGTCGATGCCGGTTTTCTGCCCGAAACCCACCAGGTCCGCATAGAAGGAGAGGTTGGCGATTCCCAACTTGTTGCCCACCGTGTAAAAATACACGTCGCAGGAACGCACGATGGCGTTATGCAGCGACAGGCTGCCGTGCCCGTGCTTTTCGACGCAGTGGTAGTAGTGGCCGTACAGGGTCACGCCGCCCGAACAATGCACCGTGAATTTGTCCTCGATGGTCCCCGTTTCCAGCGCCGCCAGAGCCACGATGGGTTTGAACGTCGACCCGGGCGCCAGTTGCGCCTGAATGGCGCGGTTGAGCATGGGGTTGTCGGGGTTGTCGCGGATCTCTTTCCAATCTTTCGTCTTGATGCGCACGGCGAACTTATTGGGATCGAAAGCCGGCCGGCTCACCATGGCCAGCACTTCTCCGTTTCGCGGATCGAGAGCCACCACCGCGCCATTGCGTCCCTCCATGGCCAGTTCGGCCACGGCTTGCAGGTCCAGGTCGATGGTGATCTGGAGGTCCTTGCCGGCTATGGCCGGTTTGGTGGCCAGCACCTGCCGCACCTGCCCGCGGTTATCCACTACCACCTGCCGCTGGCCGTCCACGCCCGTCAGCCAATCGTTGTACTGGCGCTCGATGCCGAACTTGCCGATCAGGGCGCCGGGCTCGTACTTGGCGAACTCCGGCAAATCCAGTTCCTCCTCGCTGATTTCACCGGTGTAGCCGATGACGTGCGCCAGCATGCCGTTCTGCGGATAGAGCCGGGGCTGCGCCGATATGACCACCAGCTCGGGGAAGAAATCGTGGTGCGAATCGACAAAGGAGAGGTCCGCCGGAGTCATCTCCTCCTTGAGCGCAATGGGCTCGTAGCGGGGCCGCGAGCGGAAGCGCCGGACGCGCGCTTCGAGGTCGCTGTAATCCAGGTCCAGCCCTTGCGCTATGGGCCTCAAATGCTCTTCTTTCAATGACTCCCTGGCCAGAAGCAAAGTAAAGGATGAATGGTTGTCGACAATCACGCGGCCGTCGCGATCCAGAATCCGCCCGCGCGGCGCCAGGATGGGCACCGACTTGATGCTGTTTTGCTGGGCGCGCACGCCGTAGAACTCCGGGTTCTGCACCTGGAGCCTCCAGAAGCCCGAAATCAGGAACAGGAAGACGGCCACCGTGACGTACTGAAAAACGGCGATCTTCCCGGCCGCGAACCGCGTGTCGTCGTGCAGCGGCGGCTTATCGGAAACGTGCGTTTCGAAATCTCGGTCAACCGGCGGCAGGATCACAAGAGTGTCCGCAAAGTACGCTCTCCTACGATTTTACCGGATTCCGCGCGGTTTAAGAAGCCTTCCTCAGTTTGTCCAGGAAGTGGTAGAGCGAAATCCCCACCACGGCGTTGAGCAGGCCCAGGACCAGGGTCTTCTGGGCTTCGAACACCAGTGATTGTCCGAGCAGCGCCCGAACCATCAACCAGTAGAAGAACTGGTGAAAAACGAAGAAGAAGAACGTCAGGAGCAGCCGGATCAGGGGGTGGTCCACATCCAGGCGCATGCCCACCGAAGCCGCAAAATAACCCACCAGCGTGTTGACAATGCCCAGCATGCCCAGCGGGTTCTTGGAAAGCGAATCCTGGGCCAACCCCACCACGGCGCCCACCAGCAACCCGCCCACCTGGCTGCGCCGCATCAGCGCAAAGTACACCACCACCAGCAGCGGCATTTCCAGGAAGCTCAGAAACTCAAAGAACAGGGGCACGTACACCTGGAAGAGGATGGCGGCCAATGGCACCAGCAGCATTACCCAGGCGGAAAACCGCGACACCTGGCCTTCGCGCTGGCTGCTGAGCAGGATGTGCCCGCCGGAGTAGCTCATGGGTGGGATGCGCCTCCGGGCGGCACGGCAGGCGCCGCCGGGGTGCCCACTGGGCCCGGCAACTTCAAGTTGAAATCCGGCGGCTTGGATCCCGGCGTGCCTTCTCCGAACTTGTGACCCTGCGCCGCTCCGATGTCCTTGTACTGGGCGCGCAGCCTGTCGGCTTCCGTCCCCGCGGGGGCGCCGGGAGCGGCGTTCTCGGGGTTATCCGGCGGCTTCACCGCGTCGGCGGGCGGCGGCGTCCCAATGAAAACCGGCTGGCTCCCCGGGGGCGTGTCGGGGATCGCCTGGTGCACGCCTTCCACCAGAATCAGGACGTCCTCGAGACCCCGCGCCATGCCGCTCGGGTCGACCAGAATCTCCTTGAACGGCTGCGCGCTGCGCACCACCTTCACCACGCCCACGGGAAACCCGCGCGGGAAGATGCGGTCGTCGCCGGAGGTGTAAAGCCATTCGCCGGGTTCTATCTTCTCTTCGAAGGGCACATAATCCACCTTGCAGATGGGCGTTCCCTGCCCTTTGAGCGTGCCGCGCACCTGCCCTTTCTGCGAAACCACCCCCGCCGCAAAATCCGGGTCCGTGATGAGCAGCACCGCCGATGCCGTGGGGTAGGCCGTAATCACCTTGCCTACGATTCCGTCCGGCGTCACCACCGGCATCCCGCGTTCCACGCCCGACACCGTGCCGCGGTCCACGAGCACCATCTTGGAGTTCGTGCCGGCGCCGGTCCCGATGACCGTGGCCGCCACCGTCCGCGAGGGCGTGTGCGACTGAAACACCGCGAGCGCCTTGGCGCGATCGGCCAGGTTCAGCTCGTTGTTCAAATAATTGTTCTCCAGCTTGAGGCGGTCGACTTCAGCCTGAAGCCGGCGGTTTTCCTGGTGCGCATCGCGCAGCAGCACGTAGTTGCGGATGAAGCCCGAGCTGCCCCCGCGCAGAGCTTCCACCACGCGCGCCACGGGCGTGACCGCCGTCACGGTCCACACGCGGATCATGCGCATGTCCTGATCGTTCTTCACCTGAACGGCCACCAGGACAAGCTGCGCCAGGATCACCAGCAGCAGGACGGTGATGCTTCGGTACCGGTTGAGAAACGACTCCATGCTCCCGGGCCGCCTTCTGTCCCTAGTCTATCGAAATCGTCCGCAGCAGCCGGAAATCGCTCAGCATGCGGCCCGTCCCCAGCACCACGGAAGCCAGCGGATCGTCGGCGATGGAAACCGGCAGCCCAGTTTCCTCGCGGATGCGCTTATCCAGGTTTTTCAACAGCGCTCCCCCACCCGTGAGCACGATGCCGCGGTCGCTGATGTCGGCGCTCAGCTCGGGCGGCGTGCGCTCCAGCGCCACGCGGATGGCGTTCACGATGGTGGCCACGCACTCCTCCAGCGACTCGCGAATCTCGCTATCGTCCACGGTGATGGTGCGGGGCACGCCTTCGATGAGGTTGCGCCCCTTGATCTCCATGTGCAGGGGCTTGTCCAGCGGGAAGGCCGAGCCGACTTCAATCTTGATGGCCTCCGCCGTGCGCTCGCCGATCAGCAGGTTGTACTTGCGCTTGAGGAACTGCATGATGGCTTCGTCCATCTCGTTGCCCGCCACCCGCACCGAGCGCGAGTAGACGATGCCGGAGAGCGAGATCACCGCCACGTCGGTGGTGCCGCCGCCGATATCCACCACCATGTTGCCGGAAGGCTCGGTGATGGGCAGCCCCGCGCCGATGGCCGCCACCATGGCCTGTTCCACCAGGTGCACCTCACTGGCCTTGGCGCGGTACGCCGAATCCATCACCGCGCGCTTTTCCACTTGCGTGATTTCGCTCGGCACCCCGATGACGATGCGCGGATGGACCAGCACCTTGCGCCCGTGCGCTTTCTGAATGAAGTAATTCAGCATGCGCTCGGTGACTTTGAAATCGGCGATGACGCCGTCCTTCATGGGCTTGATGGCCACGATATTGCCGGGGGTGCGGCCCAGCATTTCCTTGGCTTCCTTGCCCACGGCTACTACCTCACCGTTATTCTTGTTGATGGCGACGATGGAGGGCTCATTGACAACAATGCCCTTGCCTTTGGCGTAGACCAGGGTATTGGCCGTTCCCAGGTCGATGGCCAGGTCGGACGAGAACAGGCTGAAAAGAGAGCGTAGATTCATTTAATAAAACGGTTCACTTCGGGAAAGGACGAGCTTCCGCGGCCGGAGCGCATCCCCTTGGATGGTAGCACATGCGACGGCCCCGGCTTTACCAATTACTTCAACCAGCCGGTCTTGACGTGGATCACGTTCGAGTCCGGCTGCTCCACACCTTGCAGCCAGAAGATACGCGAGCCGTCGTGCCACGCCGCCAGCGGCCGGGCCGCCGCTGTCGAGCCGGCGGGCCAGCGCAAACCGGAAAACAACTTGCGCGGTGCGCCGAACGCGGGAGCGCCCTTCCACTCCACCGCTACCGACATCAGCGCGTCCCCATTGCGATAGAGGATCTCCTTACCGTCCTTCCGCCACAACGGGTTTGTTGCGCCTCCCGGAGCGATCTGACGCCGCGCGCCGGGACCGGGGAAGGGCTGAACGTACAGCCCGCCTTCCGAGCCCACGGTGTAACACACCAGCCAGCGGCCGTCCGGCGAAAAGCCGGACCCAAACGTACGAGCGGCCCTCTCCACCACCTTCGGGTTCAACTCATCCGGGGTCCCCTCGAGTGGCACCCAGACGATCCCGTGCTCGGTGTTGGCAATCACCTGCCTGCCGTCGGAGGAAATCCTTGGCGGACCCAAGGCTTCGAGCCCCACCTTGCGCAACTCGTGAACCTCACCCGTGCCGCTGGCGGACATTTCCACCAATGCCCCATTCCGAATCCCCATCAGCTTCGCTCCGCCCGCGAACCAGCCAAACCAGCGCATTCCTTTCGGCAGCTCTGACCGGCCCGACTGCCCCACGTCCACCAGCCAGCCGGATTCGGAAGATGAAACCAGGAACTGCCTCTCGTCCGGCGACAGCGCCAGGTGGGCATACGAGCCTGGCGGGCCCGACGTTCCGATCGGCTTGCCGCTCCTGTCGAATTCGGTGACTTGGGAAGCAGCCGCCTTCCCTGGACGCCACGCTATGGTTCCATTGCGGGCCACCGAAAAGTCCGCGTGGAATATAACCATGGATGGCTGCGAGGCCACTCCCTGTGCCGCCAGCTCGGCTTCGCCCTCCAGTTGGCGCGTTCGCCGGTTCAGCTTCTGCGAATAGAGGTTGTCGTTGCGCACGAACAGGATGCGCCCGCCGCCCGCGGGCGTGTAGCGGGCAGCCGTCTGGTTCTTGAGCAGCAGCCGAGGGTCGACGGCTTTGCCGTCGCGCAGAGCGGCCAAGTAAACCGCAGCGTCATCGGGATCTCGGGAGGGCACGAATTCGAACAGGAAATCCTGCCCCCCAGGCAGAAACTCCGGATAAAAGCACGAACCCTCTTTGAGCGGCCCGGGCATCTCCACGGGTTTGACCGCTCCACCCGAAGCCGGTATGAAGGTCAAACATGGAGCGACAGCGATCAGAATGGTGCCGGCGTCGCTCCAGCTTCCTCCACGCGGAGCACCCGGCAGTGCCGAGACCAACTCTGGCGCCCCGTCCGGAATGCGGACCTTTGTCAACGTGCGCGGCGCAGGAATATCGGTAGTATACACAACCGTGGTAGAGTCTGCCGACCAGAACGGTGGGTTGTCGGCCTGGCCCGGCACCAGGCGAGGGTACAGCGAATCCAGCCGGCGGACGTACATTCGGTGGCCTGCCTCGTACAATATCGCGGAGCCGTCGGGCGATAGCTCCGGCGCGGAGAGCTGGTTTCCCACCAGAGTGAGCGTGATCCCGGCAGGAGGCACGATGCTGAGCGCCATGGCCGGCTCATTCCCCGCGGAGCCCGGCCGCAGCCATCCCGCAATGGCCGCCAGCGCCAGCGCTGCGGACGCGCCCCACACCCATCTGCCGGCGTGCGTTGAGGCCGCCGCGGGAATCGCGGGCTCCTCCAATAATCGCCACGCATCGCCGATGTCCCGCAGCCGTTTCTTGGGATCTTTCTCCAGGCAGCTTTCCAGCAGCCGGCGAACTGGTGCGGGCGCCGCGCTCAGGTCCGGCGTATCCCTCACCACCGACGCCAGCGTCTCGCTCAGATCTTCGCCCTGGAACAGCATCCGGCCCGTCAGCATCTCGTACAAAACGACGCCGAATGCCCAGATGTCCGCGCGCTTGTCCACCTTCCTGCCGCGCGCCTGTTCCGGACTCATGTACGCCGCCGTGCCCATGATGGTTCCCGCGCGCATGGCCGAAATCGTCACGGTGGGCGAACTCTCGGGGTCGCCCGATGCCGTTTCGACGGTCTTCGCCAGCCCGAAATCCAGCACCTTTACCGTGCCGGGGCGCGCGCTCGCGGGCCCTGTGATCTTGATGTTGGCCGGCTTCAGATCGCGGTGCACGATGCCCTTCTCGTGCGCGGCTTCCAGAGCGTCGGCGATCTGGCGCGCATAGCCGAGCGCGGTTTCGAGCGGCAGGGGCCCCTTCGGCGATTCCCCTTCGATCAGCTCCATCACCAGGTAGTTGGGGCCTACGTCGTACAGTGTGCAGATATTGGGGTGATTCAGCGCCGCTACGGCGCGAGCTTCCCGCTCGGACCGCTCGCCGAAATCGGCTTTCGCCACCTTCAACGCCACCGTGCGATCGATGCGCGTATCGCGCGCCTTCCATACTTCACCCATGCCGCCCTCACCCAGAGGCGCGATCAAGGTGTAGGGCCCAAACTTCTGGTCGGGCGAGAGGCTCATGGCGTGCTTAAAACGATTTTATCGCACCGGATGTTGGCCCCGCCTGCGGGCGGCATCGGGACCGGCGGATCCGCAGATTGACCCGCCCAAATACACGAATGCGGCTCCAACCGTTTCCGGCTGGCGCCGCATTGTGCCTCCTCCGATGTGGCCTTGCGCGGGCCGCTATTCACCCTTGCCCGCCTGCATCGGGATCTCCCTCATAACCGCGGTTTCGTCCTTGCCCAGCTTGGGGCGATGGAACGTGTAAGCGTAGTGGCTGCCGGGCCCGGCCCAGAGCTCAGCCAGCGCGCAACTTCCGCCGGTGCACGCGAACGCCAGCCTCGCCTGCCCTTCGGCTTGCCATGCCTGCTGCGGTTCAACCGGAGCCTGCTCAAGCAGCACCACCGATCGACCTGACTCCAGGTTCGAGAGATCGAAGATCGTCGTGTTGCCCCTGAGTGAAATCTGGACTCGATATGTTCCCGGCTCCATCACCCGATTGACCGCGCGGAACTCGAACGGAATCGTGGCCTTCAATGTTTGTGCCGACGCGGCGCCGGCCACAACCACCAGGGCCGCCGTCGCGATCATCAGTTTCGTCATCGCTTTCTTCATCGTCTTACCCTCCTTCGGGATCGCTGCTGCGTTCCCTATATGCGCACCAACAAAGCAATCGGCGTGCCACTGCGCCGGCGCTCGCAACGCCTTGAAAACCCGTTCCTGCCACGCCGGTTTCCGCCATTTGTGAACCGATCGGTTCGCCACGCTGAACCGATCGGCTCGCTTGCACTCTCCGATCGCGCCCCCACACACAAATGCGGCGCCAACCGTTTCCGGCTGGCGCCGCATAATACCCCCTACGATGTGGCTTTGCGCGGGCGGTTATTCACCCTTGCCCGGCTGCATCGGGATCACCCGCAGAACCGCGGTTTCGCCCTTGCCCAGCTTGGGACCATGCAACGTGTAGGCGTAGTTGCTACCAGGCCCTTCCCAGAGCTCAGCCAGCGCGCAACTCCCGCTGGTGCACGCGAACGCCAGCTTTCCCGTTCCGCCGGCTATCCATGTTTTCTCCGGATCGACCGGGCTCTGCCCCAGTACCATCGCCGCCTGGCCTGACTCCACGTTCAAGAACCGAAAGACCGGTGCGCCGGTCTGATCTGAAAGGGTGACCTGGTATGTTCCCGGCGCCATCACCTGATTCCCCGCGCGGAACTCGAACGGAATCGCGCCTGTCATTGTTTGTGCCGAAGCGGCCCCGGCCGCAACCACTAGGGCGGCCGTCGCAATCATTAATCTCGTCGTCAGCTTCTTCATTGTGATGCTCTCCTCCTTCGGGATCGCTACGGCGCCCCGATACGCAGGGATATAGAGCACCTGGCGGGCCACCGCTCCGGCGCCCGTAGAGCCTTTAGAACTGATTCCAGTGAAGCCGGTTTCCGCCATTTGTGAACCGATCGGTTCATGGCGGTGAACCGCAAGGTTCAGCATGGCTGCCGGCTACACCGCCAGAGGCGATGCCTTGGTATTCGGCAAGCCCCACACACAAATGCGGCGCCAACCGTTTCCGGCTGGCGCCGCATGGTGCCCCTCCGAAGTTGCTCTGCACGGGCGGTTACTCGCCCTTGGCCGGTTGCATCGGGATCTCCCTCAGAACCGCGGTTTCGTTCTTGCCCAGCTTGGGACCATAGAACTTGTAGGCATATCTGCCCGACCCGGACCAGAGCTCAGTCAGCGCGCAATTCCCGCCGGCGCACGCGAACAGCAGCTTCGCGTTCCCCGCTGTCCATCCCTCCTTCGGATCAACCGGTGCCTGCGGCAGCACCGCGATCGACCCGCCTGACTCCACGTTCAAGAGCCGGAACAGCGGTGAGCCGATCCGGGGGCTCAGGTTCTCGATCCGGTAGGTTCCCGCCGCCATCACCCGGTTCCCGGCGCGGAACTCGAACGGAATCGAGGCTTTCATGGTCTGTGTTTGTGCCGAAACGGCGCCCGCCACAACCACCAGGGCCGCCGTCGCGATCATTAGTTTCGTCGTCAGTTTCTTCATCGTCTTATCCTCCTTGGGGATCGCTGCGGCGTCCCCGATTCGCAGGGATATAAAGCAACTGCCGGGCCACGGCGCCGGCGCTCGTAACTCGTTGAAAACTCGTTCCAGCCACGCGCATTTCCGCCATTGGTGAACCGATCGGTTCACACCAGTGAACAGAACGGTTCACCCGCCGTCTTGCCAGCCTGCTAAACTATGGCCAACCAGACCATGCAGGCGGAGTTGATCGTTGTCAGCGGACCTCTTCTCGGAGAGCGGTTTCCGTTGGGGCCCGGCGAAACCCGCATTGGCCGCGCTCCCACCGCGGACATCCAGCTTACCGAGCCGAACGCGGCCTGGGTGCACTGCATCGTGCGTGCGCGCGAGGGCCGCTGCCACATCGTCGATCGACGGAGCAGCATGGGGACTTTCGTCAATGGAATGCGCATCGGCGAACACTGGCTGGAGCCCGGCGACCAGGTCGGCATCTGCGAAACCGTGCTGCTGTATCGCGAGGACCGGCCGGAGCCGGCGCCGGATTCCCCGCATCTCGCGCTGGTTCTCGCCTGTTCGTTCCTGTTCCTGTTTCGCGCCATCGCCATGGCCAAGAGCGGCGCCCATCGGGCCACGCTCGAAGGCCAGCTCGTCCGGCTGATCGGCGACATCGTTCCCTCCAGCGGCGGCGCCGTGCTGCTGGGCCGCGATGCCGATGAACTCCGCTCCGCCGCGCGCGAACTTCCCGGTCCCGTGGGCCTCGCGGAGATTGCCGCGCGAGCTTGCCGGGAAGGCGCTGTGGCCGATCCCGCGGCGCTGGTGGTGGCGCTGGCGCTGTATGTCCGCGGCGCCATCGTCGGCGTGCTGGCCGCCTGGTTCCCTCCTGAAGAGGCCGCCCACCTTTCCGATCACCGCGACACCCTGAGCGCCATCGCCACGCTGGCCGCCACCGCGCTCGAGACGGTTCACGAAATGGAGCGCCTCCAGGCCGAAAACGCCTTGCTCCTGGAGCGCCTGGGCACGGGCGATGCCGGCATTGTGGGCGAAAGCCCGGCCATCCGCAAGCTGCTGCAACTGATCGCACGCGTCGCGCCGCGGGAGACCTCCGTCCTGATCCTCGGCGAAAGCGGCACGGGCAAGGAACTGGTGGCGCGCGCGCTGCACCGGCAAAGCGCCCGCTCAGCCAAACCGTTCGTCGCCATCAACTGCGCCGCGCTTACTGAGACGTTGCTCGAAAGCGAGCTGTTCGGCCACGAAAAGGGCGCTTTCACGGGCGCCGTGGAACAGAAGAAAGGCAAGCTCGAAATGGCCGAAGGCGGCACGGTCTTCCTGGACGAAATCGGCGAGTTGGCGCCGGCGCTGCAAGCCAAGCTGTTGCGCGTGGTACAGCAGCGCGAATTCGAGCGCGTCGGCGGCACACGCACCCTGAAGCTGGATGTGCGTCTCATTGCGGCCACCAACCGCGACCTCAACGCCGAGGTTCGCCGCGGCGCCTTTCGGGAAGACCTGTATCACCGTCTCAACGTGGTGGCCCTGCATGTTCCCCCCTTGCGCGATCATGCGGAAGACATTCCGGCGCTGGCTCGCCACTTCCTGGAGCAGGCCGCGGTCCGTTGCCGCCGCCGTGTTTCGACCGTCTCTCCCGAAGCCGAGTGTTACCTGACGAGTTATTCCTGGCCCGGCAACGTGCGCGAGTTGGAGAACGCCGTCGAGCGCGCTGTCGTGCTGGGCCAATCCGACGTGCTCTTGCCCGAGGACCTGCCCGAAACCGTTCTCGAATCGGCCATCGTTCCGGAAGTCCCCGGCGCGCTGCAATCCTCCGTCACCGAAAACAAACGCCAGTTGATCATGGAAGCCTGGCGCCAGTCGAATGGCGACCACAATCTGGCCGCCGCCC
>Ga0326728_10021184_pt1 | contig 12268 bp, 5 predicted proteins | sample MB3enrmetagenome_FD_207602 | JGI IMG/M metagenome (GOLD analysis project Ga0326728, IMG submission 207602) | Lab enriched peat soil microbial communities from McLean, Ithaca, NY, United States - MB31MN | ecosystem: Environmental > Terrestrial > Soil > Wetlands > Peat | place: USA: New York...
AATGTGGAGCGCATCGGCGGCAAGGTCGAGATCGACTCGCGCATGGGCCAGGGAACCACGCTCAGGCTGCGCATTCCCCTCACCCTGGCCATCATTCCCGCCCTCATCGTGCGCAGCGTGAACCAGAGTTTCGCCCTGCCCCAGGGCGCGCTCTCCGAACTGGTGCATATCTTCCCCGCGCAGGCCGCCACGGCCATTGAGTGGATTGAGGGCGCGCCGTTGTACCGGCTGCGCGGCCGGCTGCTGCCGCTGGTCTTTCTGGACCGCCTGCTCACCCCCGGTGCCCAGCACAGGCCGGTGACCGAGCGGGACAACTTCATCGCCGTTCTGGACGCCGACGGCCGCCGCTTCGGCCTGGTGGTGGATGGGCTGGCCGACCCGGAGGAGATTGTGGTCAAGCCCCTCAGCGCGGCGCTCAAGGACATCGGCATCTATTCGGGCGCAACCGTGCTGGGCAACGCCGATCTGGCGCTGATTCTGGACCCCGGCGCCATCGCCGTCAAAGCGCGGGTCGGCATGAGCGCCGCAGAGGAATCCGCGCGCGAGGCCGCCGCAGAGCAGGATGCCGAAGCCGCCAAACCCGTCGAGTACCTGCTGGTTGAAGCCGCCGGACGCCAGGCGGCGGTGCCCCTGGAAGATGTGCTGCGCATCGAGCAGCTTCCCGTCTCGCGTCTGGAGTACGTCGGCTACCGCCCGGTGCTGAACTTCGATGGCCAGTTGCTGCCGGTGGAAGACGCGGGCGGCGTGCTGGACGCGGTCCTGCACGATCCCGCCGCCCGGATTGTGGTGGTGGTGTGCCGCGCGGGCAGCCGCCAGGTGGGCATTGCTGTTTCACATGTGCTCGATGTGGCCGCCGGCTGCGCCGTGTTTGAAGCGGGTAGCCGCCAGCCCACCGCCGGCGTCACGCTGCTCGGCAATCGCGTCACCGGGATCATCGACCTGGGGCGCGTGCCTCCGCTGACGGCGGTCGAAGCCCAGTCCGCCGCATGGGAGCCGATGGAGGAGGCAGTGCAATGAATGCCCGCGAGGCCTCATTCCACCGCCCGGAGAAGGCGGCGGTGGAGATCTGCTCCGTGCGCCTGGAGCGCACGCTGTTCGGCGTGCCCATCACGCACATTCTTGAGATCGTCGGCTCGGTCCGGCCGCAGCCGGTTCCCTTGGCCCCCGGTTTCGTGGGCGGGCTGGTCCACTATCGCGGCGACGTGCTCACCACGGTGAGTCTGCGCCAGTTGCTCGGTTTGCCGCCGCGCCCGGGCCCCCAGGATCTGCTGGTTCTGGAAAGTGCGGGCGGATGCTTTGGGCTGCTGGTGGATTCGGTGGGCGAGGTTCTCACCGTCTCCTCGGCCGCTCGTGAACCCAACCCCTCGATTCTGGACGAGCGCAGCCGGGCTCTGTTTGCCGGCGCTTACAAACTCCAGGACAGTCTGCTGGTGATGCTCGACCCGGAGCGGCTTGACCCCATGCGCCTGGGCGCGGCCCAGGCTGCCTGACCGGTTCTTAATGGGTGCCCCAGTGTCCCGATTTTGGGACCTGGGAAAGCAGGAACCGAAGGCACGAAATCACGCGGTCAGAGACCAGTGTGGGATTGGCTGGCGCGTTCCAATCGGTCCGGATCATGAATGTCTGGAGGTGAACATGCGGGTACTAATGGTTGACGGCTCCGGTGCGGCCCTGACCCAGAGACGGGGCTCCTTCGCCATGGCGGGGGACTGAGCCATGCACTCCGTCCCCCGGACCCGGATCCTGATTGTCGACGACTCGATCGTCATGCGCAGCGTGTTGCGCTCGGTGGTTGCCGCCGATGCCCGCCTGGAGGTGGCCGGAACCGCCGCCAACGGCGCAGCGGCCTTGAGCACCCTGGAAGCCCTGCGCCCCAACCTGATTCTGCTGGATGTGGAAATGCCGGTGATGGACGGGCTGGCTACCCTGCGGGAGCTGCGCACCCAGGGCCACAACATGCCCGTCATCATGTGCAGTTCGCTCACCCGGCGCGGCGCCAGAGTGACCATTGAGGCGCTGGCTGGCGGCGCTTCCGACTACGTCTCCAAGCCGGCCGGGCAATCCAGCCGCGAGGCGGCCATCCGGGTGCTGGCCCAGGACCTGATCCCCAGAATCCATGCGCTTACCCGCCAGGCGGCACTCCGGCCCGCGCCGCGCCTGCCTCTGATTCCGCCCCTGGCGCCGCCGCTCATGGCCTGCCCGGCCTTGCCGATTCCCGCAGCGCTGGTGATCGGTGTCTCCACCGGCGGCCCGGCTGCTCTTGATGTTCTGCTTCCGGCCATTCCCGCCACTTTCCCGCTGCCGGTCCTGGTGGTGCAGCACATGCCCGAGGAGTTCACCGGCCTGTTTGCCGAGCGGCTCAATGGCCGCTGCCCGTTGCGCGTCTGTCAGGCCGCCGAGGGCGATGCGGTGCGCCCTGGAACCATCCATATCGCCCGCGGCAACTGGCACATGGAGGTGCTGGCCCCGGCCTGTGCCGGCATGACGCCCACGCTCCACCTCAGCCAGGGGCTGCCGCAGAACCACTGCCGCCCCGCGGTGGATGTGCTGTTTCGCTCCGCCGCCGCCGTCTATGGGGCGGGCGTGCTGGCCGTGGTGCTCACCGGCATGGGGTCCGATGGATTGATTGGCTGCCGCATTGTGCGCGAGCAGGGCGGCAGCGTGCTGGCCCAGGATCAGGCCAGCAGCGTGGTTTGGGGAATGCCCGGCGCGGTGGCCCAGGCCGGCCTGGCGAACCGGGTGCTTCCGCTCCACGCCCTCGCCCCTGAAATTCTGCGCATTGCCAGCCATGTCCCCTGCGAACTCCCGGAAGCGGTCTGACCATGCAAACCACTTCCAGCGCCGATTTGAGCTACCTTCGTCAACTCGTCTTTGGCTTCTCGCAAAACGTGCTTGACCCTGCTCACGACTATCTCTTCGAGAGCCGCCTCTCCCGCCTGCTGCGCGCCCACGGCATGGCCAGCCTGCACCAGCTTGTGCGTCACCTGCGCACCCGGACCGATGCAGCGCTGGAGCGCGCCGTCGCGGAAGCCATGATCACCAGGGAAACCAGCTTCTTTCGCGATGGCCGCCCCTTCGATCTGCTGCGCGCCGAGCTGTTGCCCCGCCTCATCGAACGCCGCCTCCAGACGCGCACCCTGCGTTTTTGGAGTGCCGCCTGCTCCACCGGTCAGGAGGCTTACAGCCTGGCCATCCTGGTGCGCGAGCACCTGCGCGCGCTCAACCACTGGGATATCCGCATCGAGGGCACCGATCTGTGCGCCAGCGCCGTGGAGCGGGCCCGGGCCGGCCGCTATCACCGCATCGAGATCAGCCGCGGCCTGCCCGCCGGCTATGCGCCGCGCTACTTCGATCCCCTGGGCGACGATTGGGTGGTCAAGCCGGCAGTCCGCAGCCTTTGCACCTTCCGCCAGGCCAATCTGTGCACCGCGCCCTTGCCCTTCGGCGAGCCATTCGACGTCATCTTCCTGCGCAACGTAATGCTCTACTTCGCGCGAACGACGCGGCTCACCCTGCTGGCCCATGTGCACCGCCTGCTGGCCCCCGACGGCTATCTCTTCCTTGGATCGAGCGAGCAGGCCGCCGGCTCTGTGCTATGGAACCCGGTGCTGGCCGGCGGCACCTGTTACTTCAAGCCGAAAAAGTTGAGTTAGTGGAGTTAGCCAGCCGTCCAGTCAGTGAGTACGCTGGATCCCCCATGTCCGGCGTCCCCAGGGGAATGTCTTCGTCCGTGGGGTGAAGGTCCCGATTTTGGGACCTGGGAAAGCATGCTTCCGCTTCAACCCTCCAGCCGGGTGCCCCACCCTCGCCGCGTCGTTGTTCTTGCGGCTAGGGTGGGATAGGTTGATGCTCGCATGACGGAAGCACAAAATTTCTCTTTTGCTCAGAGGGGCGGCTTCCGCTTCAACCGATCAGCAGCTTCTCCACCTCGGCATGCAGCCGCGCCGTGATGGCGGCCTCGGTCTCCGCGGGGGAAAAGCGGATCGGCTTGCCCACCCGGATCTCGATCGTGCCGGAGCGGAACCAGCGCCGCTGGTCCGCCTTCAACTCGCCCAGGCCGCGAATGGCCACTGGCAGCACGGCTGCTCCCGACTGCTTGGCCAGCAGGCCGATTCCTCCCCGGAACCGCGCCAGCTCGCCCTGAGCGGAACGCGTCCCCTCGGGAAACACGAGCACGTTGAATCCCCGGTCCAGCGCCTCCCCGGCGTGGGCAAAGCTGCGCTGGAAGTCGCGCCTTCGCGGCAGGGGAAAGACGTTGAAAAGCTCCGTGAGCAGCAGGTATTTGAGCGGGCCGAAGAGGTCAAAGCGCCGCTGCCCTGGGCGGTGCTCGGGGTTGCGGAAGTGGCGGAAATCCTCCAGCATCTCGGCAGACATGGCCGCCGCCATCCGCCGCCGAATCGGCCCCGGCAGCGCGTATTGCACCAGTGGCCCGTCAAAGGCCGTTACGTGGTTGGCGACAATCAGCATGGGCGCATCGGCGGCCAGATTCTCCGGCGCCACAACCCGGGGATGGGCCAGCAGCCAAACCAGCGGGCGCAGCTTGACTTCCACAAAGGCAGCGCGCAACCACTGGCAGGGCTTGAGCCACGGCCAGCGCGGATAGACGTGCCGCTCCGGCGCCGACTCCGCCGCCAGGCTCAACTCAATCCCCGCTTCAGCAGCTTCTGGGTCCTGCCCGGAGAGCGCCTTCTTGTCCGCTTCTCCGCCATTCAATCTCCGTGCCCCATCCTTGCGATTCTTTTCTGTCGCAAGGGTGGGAGACCAGGCAGCCCGGCTCCCGTCCGCCTCGCCCGCCAGCAACTTGCGCAGTTCTCCCAGCGTTTCCACCTGGTCCAGCAGGCCATTGCCGGTGGGGATGCCCATCCGCTCCTCGATGGCCGCGGCCAAATGCACGCGGCCCAGGCTGTCCAGATGCAAATCCTCGCTCAGGCGCAGTTCGTCCCCGATTCCCGGCGGAGCCTCGCCCGCGATCTCTGCAATCAGCGTGAGCAGCCAGTCAGTGGAAGCCGCAAAGGCCCTGGCGCCGCCCGCGCCTCCGTTCTTCGCTGCCTGGATGCCAGCCAGCCAGGCTTCCACCTCTTTGCGCTTCACCTTGCCGGTCGAAGTGCGGGGCAGGTCCGGCTCCGGCCACAGGACCCAGCGGTTCAGCCGCTGGAAGGGCGCCAGCCGTCCGTTGGCGTGTTCGATGGCCGCCGCAGCCTGCTCTCCGGCCCCGCGGCAGGCCAGCACGGCGCAGGGCTCGGGACCCACCGCCGTCCGCATGGCCACCACCGCGCAGGCCGCAATGCCCGGCTCCTGCTCGATGGCCGCCTCCAGGTCCTCGGGGTGCAGGTTCAGGCCGGAGGCGGTCACAATCACTTCGCTCTTGCGGCCCACAAAGCGCAGCTCCCCGGTAGCCTGCGCCTCCGCCAGGTCGCCGGTTTCCAGCCACTCGCCGGCCCGCTGCCGCAGCGCCCCGCCCGACCAGGTGGCGCCGCTGATCATCGGCCCCCGCACCAGCACTTCGCCGTCCGGGCCCAGCTTCACCTCGCGCCCTGCCATGGGCTTGCCGATGGTTCCCCGCGCCACGTGAAAGGGGTGATTCAGGGTGATCAGCGCCGTGCTCTCGGTCATCCCGTAGCCCTGCACCAGCACGAACCCCAGCGCGTTCCAGAACTGCTCCAGCGGGCCGGCCAGCGCCCCGCCGCCAGAGACGAACGCCCAGAACTTGAAGCCGAACGCGCGGTGCACGCCGCGGAAGCGCCACCAGCGCTGCCAGGCCCGAATGCCCTGCGAGGCGGCAATCCGCTCTGTCAGTCCCGGCCGGCTGGTTTCCAGGTGAGCCTTGAGCAGCGCCAGCACCCTGGGCACGGCGGCCAGCACGCTGATCCGCTCCCGCCGGATGGTCTCCAGCAGCCGGGGCGCCACCAGCCGGCTCTCGAAGTGCAACTGGGCGGTAAAAATGGGTGGAACCCACAGCCCCATTGTCTGCCCGAAAACGTGGCTCAGCGGCAGCGTGTGCAGAATGCGCAAGGGATGAATCAGCCGCTCATAGCGCATATACGGCTGCGCGCCGTCCTCGATCGGCCCCACGCTGGCCAGCACGTTGCCGTGGGTGATCACGATGCCCTTGGGATCGCCAGTGGTGCCGGAGGTAAACAGAATCTCCAGCGGCGTCTCGCGGCACAGGCCCTCCACCGGGCCGGCTTCTTCCGCGGGCAGGGCCGCGGGCCAGCTCTCGAAGGCTGAATGCGGCCACTCGACAGACAGTTGGCCCAGCAGCAGCGCATCGCCCACCGCCAGCCTGGGGCGAACGTCAGACGCCACCCGCGCTGCAAAGTCGGCGCTTCCCGCGGCATCCAGCGGAACCGCCAGCACTCCGCGCAGCAGGCAGCCGTAGAAGGCGGCAATCCACTCCGCGCTGTTCTCCGCCCACAGCAGCACGCGGTCGCCCGGCCCAATCTCCCGCTGCGCCAGCAGTGCGGCAAACCGGCCGGCCAGCCGGGCAATCTGGCCGTAGGTGGTGGCCCGCCGCCGGTTGCCCTGGTAGTGGACCACCGCGACCTCTCGGTCGTGGCGGCGAAAGTCGCCGAGCAGTGTAGCCAGATGGTCGCGCATCGCAACTCCGGGAAGAATCATGGTAAGCCATGCCGCCGCCTCGCGTGTGCGCGCTATTCTCGGTGTATGCTCCGGCCCGCCGCACCCCCGGAATCCACTCCTGCGCCGGACCCGTTCGCCTGCTTCCACCCGGTCACCGCGGCGTGGTTCAAGGCTGTGTTTGACGCGCCTACCCAGCCGCAGTTTCTGGGCTGGCCGGTCATCGCCCGCGGCGAGAGCGCCCTGATTCTGGCGCCCACCGGAACCGGCAAAACGCTGGCCGCCTTCCTCTGGTGCCTGGACCGGCTCATGCTCCAGCCCGCCCACCCTAGCGACAAGGACAAAGGCGTCGCGAGGGTGGGGCACCCAGACGAATTGGGCTGCCGCATCGTTTATGTTTCGCCGCTCAAGGCGCTGGCCGTGGACGTGGAGCGCAACCTGCGCTCGCCCTTGGCGGGCATGGCCAACATGGCGCGGCGCATGGGCGTACCCTTCCGCGAGCCGCAGATCCACGTGCGCACCGGCGATACGCCGCCGCGGGAGCGGGCCCGTTTCCTGCGCCATCCGGCGGAAATCCTCATCACCACCCCGGAGTCGCTCTACCTGCTGCTCACCTCGCAGGCGTCTGAAGTCCTGCGCACCGTGGATACGGTCATCATCGACGAGATCCACGCCCTGGTCCCCACCAAGCGCGGCGCTCATCTGGCGCTCTCCCTGGAGCGTCTGGAGGCCCTGACCCGGCGACGCTTGCAGCGCATCGGCCTCTCGGCCACCCAGCGCCCGCTGGAAGAAGTGGCGCGGTTCCTGGGGGGCGTGGAAACTCCGGAAAGGGCGGAAGAACTCGGCACGCTCGCTTGCGGCAACGAACAGACGTCACCGGGGACTCAGGTTTTGAAAGGGCACGGCTTTAGCCGTGCCGCTGAGGCAGCAAAGAAAGACGCGGCTTTAGCCGCTGAGGGAGTGCAGATTGCAGGCGGAACATTGCCCCAGGGGCTAAAGCCCTCGGCGTATGACCAGGATCTTGCGGCACGGCTGAAGCCGTGCCCTTTCAAAGACACCGAAGCCCCGCCCCATCAACCCTCCGACGCCGCCTGGTCCTCCGACATACCCGAAACTACCCCTCTGCGCTACCGTCCCGTCACCATCGTCAACGCCAGCGCTCTCAAGCGGTTGAAGCTGCGCATTGAAGTTCCGGTTGAAGATATGGCGCGCCTCTCCGCGCAGGAAGAACTGCCCAGCGGCCCGGCCTCGCAGGCCCCGCGCCGGGTCTCCATCTGGAACGCCATTCATCCCCGCCTGCTGGAGCTGATCCGCGAGCGCAACTCGACCATCCTGTTTGTGAACAGCCGCCAGGTGGCCGAGCGGCTGGCCGGAGCCCTGAACGATCTGGCCGGCGAACCGATTGCCCGCGCCCATCACGGCTCGCTGGCCGCCGCGCAGCGCTCGGTCATCGAGGAGCAGTTGAAGGCCGGCCAGATTCGCGCTCTCTGCGCCACCTCCACGCTGGAGCTGGGCATCGATATGGGCGCGGTGGACCTGGTGATCCAGATCGAGGCGCCGCCCTCGGTGGCCAGCGGCATGCAGCGCATTGGCCGCGCCGGCCACCAGGTGGACGCGGTCAGCGAGGGCATTCTCTTTCCCAAGTACCGCGCCGACCTGGTGGCCTGCGCCGCCGTCACCCGCGCCATGCACGATGGGCACATCGAGTCCACCCGCTTCCCGCGCAACCCGCTGGACGTGCTGGCCCAGCAGTTGGTGGCGATCGTGGCGCATCCTCCCGCGGCGATTGTGGCTGATCGGCAGTCCGGGTGCCCCACCCTCGGCGCGTCTTCGCCTTTGCGCCTAGGGTGGGAAAACACGCCCACTCATGACCCGAATGCCGAGTCAAAGCCCGAAGTCAGCGTGGACGCGCTCTTCGATCTGGTTCGCCACGCCGCGCCCTTCGGCGGGCTGAGCCGCGCGGCCTTCGAGGGCGTGCTCGATCTGCTCAGCGGCCGTTACCCCTCCGACGAGTTTGCCGAACTGCGTCCCCGGCTCGTCTGGGACCGCGTGCGCAACGTGGTCACGGCGCGCGACGGCGCGGCCCGGCTGGCCATTCTCAACGCGGGCACCATTCCCGACCGCGGCCTCTACGGCGTCTTCCTGGCCCACAGCGAAGGGAAGAGTGTGCGCGTGGGCGAACTCGATGAGGAGATGGTCTTCGAGTCGCACTCCAACGAGACTTTCATCCTGGGCGCTTCCACCTGGCGCATTGTCGAAATTACCCATGACCGTGTGCTGGTGGTTCCCGCTCCCGGCGAGCCCGGCAAAATGCCCTTCTGGAAGGGCGACAGCCCCGGCCGCCCGCTGGAGTTTGGCCGCCGCATCGGCGCGCTGGTTCGTGAGTTGCGCGCCCTGCCCAAGCCCGCCGCTCTCTCCCGCCTGGTAGCCGAGCACGACCTGGACCCCGGCGCCGCGGAAAATCTGCTTCAGTTTCTGGCCGATCAGGAGGCCGCGACCGGCGCTGTGCCCGACGACCGCACCGTGGTCGTCGAACGCTGCCGCGACGAGCTGGGCGACTGGCGGGTCTGCGTGCTCACCCCCTTCGGCAGCCGCATTCACATTCCCTGGGCCATGGCGGTCACCGCGCGCATCCGCGCCGCCGGCGGGCCGGAGGTGGAGGCGCTGTGGGGCGACGACGGCTTTGTGCTCCGCTTTCCGGATACCGACGAGCCGCCCGATCCCGACTGGTTCCTGGTCGAGTCCGCCGAGGCCATGGCGCTCGTTCTGCGCCAGTTGGGTTCGACGGCGCTGTTTGCCGGGCGCTTTCGCGAGGCCGCGGGCCGCGCGCTGCTCCTGCCCCGTCGCCGCGCCGATGCCCGCTCGCCGCTGTGGCAGTTGCGCAAGCGCGCCTACGATCTGTTGAGCGTCGCTTCGCGCTATCCTTCCTTCCCGCTGTTGCTCGAGGCCTATCGCGAGTGCCTGCGCGACGTCTTCGACATGCCCGCGCTGATTGAGACGCTCAGGGCCATCGAGCAGCGCCAGCTCCGCGTGCAGGTGGTGGAGACGCGCACGCCCTCGCCTTTTGCCGCGTCGCTCTTGTTCAGCTATGTGGCCAACTTCCTCTATGACGGCGATGCGCCGCTGGCCGAGCGCCGGGCACAAGCGCTGACCATTGATCAGGACCAGTTGCGCGAGCTGCTGGGCGAAGCCGACCTGCGCGAACTGCTCGACGCCGACGCCATTGCCGAGGTCGAGGAAGCGGCCCAATGCCTGGCTGAGAACTGGCGCGCCCGCTCGGCGGATGGAATTCACGATCTTTGTCTGCGCCTGGGCGATCTTTCGCGGGCCGAACTGGCGCGGCGCGTCGCCAATGCATCCTTGCTCGAATCAATTGACCGCCTGGTGCGCTCGCGCCGCCTGCTGGAGCTGCGTATCGCCGGCGAACGCCGCCTGATTGCCGCCGAGGACGCGGCCCGCTATCGCGATGCGCTGGGCATTCCGCTGCCGCCGGGGCTGCCTGCGGCCTTCATGGAGCCAGCGGCGCACCCGGTGCTGGAACTGGTTCGCCGCTACGCGCGCACGCACGGGCCCTTCACGCTGCGCGAGGCTGCGGACCGTTTTGCCCTGGACGCGGCGGCGGTCGAGAAAGCGCTGCATCGGTTGGCTGAAGAGGGCCGCGTTCTGGAGGGCGGATTCCGTCCCGGCGGGCTCCATCAGGAGTGGTGCGACGCGGAGATTCTGCGCCAGATTCGCCGCAAATCCCTTGCAAAACTGCGTCGCGAGGTCGAGCCGGTGGAGCAGCACACGCTGGCCCGCTTCCTCACCCACTGGCAGGGCCTGCTCGCCCCGCGCCGCAGCGCCACGGCGCATCTCGACGCGCTGCTGGACACAATCGACAGCCTGCAAGGCGCGCCGCTGCCCGCATCGTTGCTGGAAACATCCATCCTGCCCGCGCGCCTCGTCGACTATTCGCCTGCCGGCCTCGATACGCTGATCGCGGCGGGCGAAGTGGCCTGGGCCGGCGTGGAGCCGCTCGGCGAGCGCGACGGCCGCATCGCGCTCTTCCTGGCCGACAAGCTCCCCTTGCTGGCGCAGCAAAGGCCGCTGGCTGAACCGCTTACCGAACGCGAAGAAGAGCTTCTGGCGGTGCTGGAATCCACCGGCGCCAGCTTCTTCGATCCGCTGCATCAGGCCGTAGGCGGCGGCTACCCAGGCGAATCCATCGATGCCCTGTGGAGCCTGGTCTGGCGCGGCCTCATCACCAACGACTCGCTGCATGCGTTGCGCGCCTACATCGCCAAGCCGGAGAGCGCGCGAGCGCCGCGCCGGTTGCAAACGGGAGCGGTTTTCCGTTCGCGTCGCACCACGCCGCCCACCGCGCAGGGCCGCTGGTCAATACTCGCTTTGGGGCTGCCGTTGCGTGCGGGGAAGGGAAGCGAGGGCGAGCCGAACAGCCTGGGTGCCCCATCCTTGCGGCGCTCTTCAGCCGCAAGGGTGGGAGACCACGAAGCTCAACCAGCCTCCGTTTCCCAGGGCTTCCCCACGGCCACCGAGGCCAGTCACGCGCTTGCTTTGCAACTCTTGAACCGCTACGGCATTCTGCTGCGCGAATCGGTGGCGGCGGAGAACGTGCCCGGCGGCTTCAGCGCGGTTTATGACGTGCTGAAGGCCCTGGAAGAGAGCGGGCGCATCCGCCGCGGCTACTTTGTGGCCGGCCTGGGCGCCACGCAGTTTGCGCTGCCCGCCGCCGTGGACCTGCTGCGCCAGTTGCGCACCGCGCCCCCGGCAGAGAAGCCGGAGTTTGTGCAGTTGGCCGCCACCGATCCCGCCAATCCCTACGGCTCCGTCCTGCGCTGGCCCGATCTGCCGGTAGCTGAAGAAGATTCGGAATCCGCGCCGCGCATCCTCACCCGTGCGGCCTATGCGGAGGTGATTCTGCGCAATGGCCAGCTGGTGGCCTGGCTGCGACGCGGCAATCCCAACCTGCTCGTCTTTCTTCCCGCCGAGGAGCCGGAGCGCTCGCAAGTGGCTGCCGGTCTGGCCCATTTTCTCTGCGCGCGCGGCCAGCAGACGATGCATGCCGCCAGCCACCAGGGCCTGCTCATCACCACCATCAACGGCCAGCCGGCCGCGGCGCATCCCATGGCCCATTTCCTCATGGATGCGGGCTTCCATGCCGGCCCGCTGGGCATGCACCTGCGCCGCATTCCGATGGGGATGCCGCAGCACGAGCCCTTCACCGGCGAGGTGCAGTAACTCATGCCCGAAGGCGACACCATCTTCCGCACCGCGCGCGCCCTGGGCCGCGCACTGATCGGCAAGCCGGTCACGGGCTTCCGCTCCACGTATCCGCTGCTCACGCGCTCGAACGACGACACACCGCTCATCGGCCAGCATGTGGAGCGCGTGGAGTCGCGCGGCAAATGGCTGCTCATTCATTTTTCAGGAGGCGCCACGCTGGCCACGCACATGCTCATGAGCGGCAGTTGGCACATCTACCGTCCCGGCGAGCGTTGGCAGCAGCCGGCAGCGAACATGCGCATCGTGATCGAGAACAGCGACTATGTCGCAGTGGGCTTTCGCGTGCCGGTGGCCGGGATGCACACCGCGCAATCGCTGGCCCGCGACCGCCGCATTCCGCGCTCCGAGATCGACGTGCTCAGTGAAGCATTCGACGCCGCGGCCGCCGTGCGCCGCCTGCTGGCGCTCG
>Ga0326728_10021185_pt1 | contig 12267 bp, 12 predicted proteins | sample MB3enrmetagenome_FD_207602 | JGI IMG/M metagenome (GOLD analysis project Ga0326728, IMG submission 207602) | Lab enriched peat soil microbial communities from McLean, Ithaca, NY, United States - MB31MN | ecosystem: Environmental > Terrestrial > Soil > Wetlands > Peat | place: USA: New York...
CGTCCCCAGGCTGAATCCCACGATCCGCTCCAGCTCGCTCTGGAACCGGATGGTGTCCAGTTTGACGTTGACGCCCGTGCAGCGGATCATGTTTTGCACGGCGAGCACTTCTTCAATGAGAAAGTCGCGGGCCAGCATCATTTCGCCGGCGAATTGAATGCTGCGATCCACGTGGGTCAACGTGTATTTGGCCCCCGTCCCTTCGTTGTCCCCGCGTTTCTTGAGGTAGCCGGTATCATGCAGCAGCATGGCCAGCATGCCCAACTCGAACATCCGTTGTGTCAATTTGGGTTCCTGGCCCTGCTCCTGCCGCCCGCCCAACAGCCGGGCCATGCAGAGAATGCCCTGCAGCGTATGCTCCAGGTCGTGATAATGCGCGTCGATGGGCTGGTAGTCCAGGTATTGGCCGGAAAACCAGGAGGCCGCCCATTGGAAAACCATCGGTATGTAGTTCCCGTCTCCTTGCGGAAACAGCTTCAAATAAACCCGCTGCACCTCCGCCTCGACTTGCGAAGGGTCCTTGGTGTCAATCGGCTCGTGCATTCCCTTTCACATTTAACTGTTTCCTGCGGAATTGCACGTTTTTTTTGGGGGGCGCGCGCAATTTTGATTTAATTTAAGTTAATCTATCCAGCGCTGGGTCAACCCGCCGTAGGCGTCGATGCGCCGGTCGCGCAAAAACGGCCAATGGGTCCGCGCCACATCGACTTCGTTCAAATCCACCGCGGCGAGCAGCACCTCTTCCCGCTTCGCGCCGGCCCTGGCCAGGATTTGCCCGGACGGCGCGGCCACGAAACTTCGGCCCCAAAACTCCAGGCCCTCCCCCCCGTCCGGCCGTTCCAGCCCGACGCGGTTGACGACCGCGACGAAGCAGCCATTGGCCACGGCATGGCTGCGCTGGATGGTTTCCCAGGCGGCATGTTGATTGACACCGTGCCCGGCCTTTTCCGAGGGGTGCCAGCCGATGGCGGTGGGGTAGAACAGGATGGCGGCGCCTTGCAGCGCGGTGAGGCGGGCCGCCTCCGGATACCATTGGTCCCAGCAGATGCAGACGCCGATCGTCCCGCGCCGCGTTGGCCAGGCGCGGAAGCCCAGGTCGCCTGGAGTAAAGTAAAACTTTTCCAGGTAAAGGGGGTCGTCCGGAACGTGCATCTTGCGGTAGAGGCCGAGGAGCCGGCCGTCGGCGTCGATGACCGTGGCCGTGTTGTGATAGACCCCGGCCGCGCGCTTTTCAAAGAGCGAGGCGATGAGGACGATCTTGTGGCGCCGGGCCAGTTGCTGCAAGGCGGTGCTGCTGGGGCCTGGGATCGGCTCGGCCAGCTTGAAGTAATCGTGGTTCTCGGTCTGGCAGAAATATTGGGAGCGGAACAGTTCCTGCGTGCAAACGATTTGCGCCCCGTCCCGCGCGGCTTGGGCGATGCGCCGGACGGTGCGGGCAAAGTTGTCCGCCGGATCGGCGGAGCACCGGCTTTGGATAAGCCCCAGCACCACCGGCCCGAATTTCTTCTTTCTGGACTTCGGGGTCATGGAGTGCTGGCGGGCCATGGCGCCACCCAGCCGGTCAGTCCGTGCGCAGGGGGCGCTTGCCCGCCGGCCCCACGACGGTGGTGTGTCCCTTGTCCCCCGCGCTGGGGGTGGTCTGGCCAAAGAGTTCACGCATGTAACGGCCCAACGTCTCGTTGGTGGGGCCGTAACCCTTGTGGTAGATGTAATACTCCAAATCGTAGAGCAGTTCGTCCGCCGTGGCGTAGCGCCGCGAAAGGTCGCGCGAGAGGGTGCGGTGCAGAATCTCGTTGAGCCGCTGGTCGATGTTGGGATTGATCTGCGTAAAATCGGGCACCTGCAGCGTCATGATGCGCTCGCGGGACTCCTCGGAATTGGCCCCCTTGAACACATTATATCCCAGCAGAAGATTCCCCAGCACCACCCCGGTCGAAAAGAGATCGGATCGCTTGTCGGTGATCTGGAAATCCGCCTGCTCCGGGCTCATGTAATCGGCCTTGCCCGCCACCACTTCCCCCTCGTTGTCCTGCAGGAAGCCGCGGGCCTTGGCGATGCCGAAGTCGGTCAATTTCACGTCGCCGGGGAAGGCGATCATAATGTTCTTGAAACTGACGTCACGATGGACAATGCCCAGCGTTTTGCCGGCCTCGTCCGTCTTGGCGTGGGCGTAGGCCAGGCCGCGCGCCACCCGGCTGGTGATGAAAACCGCCAGCTCCGTGGGCAGCACCCGGTTTTTCTGCGCCACTTGATGGGCGAACTGCTCCAGGTTCACTCCGTGGATCAATTCCATGCAGATGAAGTAGAGCCCGCGCGCCTCGCCCAAATGATAGGTCTGGACGATGTTGGTGTGGATCAGGTCCGCCACCAATTTGGCCTCGCCGATGAAATTCTCGATGAATTGTTTTTGATTGGCGTAGTTTTGCCGGATGACTTTCAGGGCCACCCGCTTGACAAAGTTGCGCGCCCCGTGCTGCTCGGCCTCGTAAACCACGCCCATCCCGCCTTCGAAGATCTTGCGGACGATTTCGTAATGAAACTCGTTCTGTATGGTGAACAGTCCTGCCATCACTCAATTGTGGAACATTGCCGGGGCAAGTCAAGCCCCCGGTTGGCATTTGTCGGCGGTTGTCCAGCGAAAAATTCGGGAATATTTTCTCCCCGGCGCCATTTTCTGCTTGCGCGCCGCCGTTGAAGGGTTTTAATGGCGGGAACAGTCGATGCAGTCTGAACTAAAAAATTAACCTGTAACACACACCGTCATATGGCTAAAGCACTCTCAAAATCCCAACTCGCATCCGAACTCGCCGCCAAGAGCGACCTGACCAAAAAGGCCGCCGCGGAAATGCTCGATCATTTGGCCGCCCTGGCTTACAAGCACGCCAAGAACACCTTTACCTTGCCCGGCATCGGCAAGCTCGTGCTGCAAAATCGCAAGGCCCGCCTCGGCCGCAACCCCGCCACGGGCGCTCCCATCCAGATTCCGGCCCGGAAAGTCGTCAAGTTCCGCGTCTCCAAGGTCGCCAAGGACGCCATCCTCGGCGCCCGGTGATTTTTCTTGCCCTCTGGCGGCACTCTGATTTCCTCAGAGTGCCTTTTTTTTCAACGCGCCATGAAAATCGCCGTGGTGGGATGCGGGGCCGTGGGCAGTTATTACGGCGCCAGACTGTGCCAAGCCGGACATCAAGTCCATTTTCTGCTGCGGTCCGATTATGACGCCGTCCGCGCGGGCGGGGTGACCGTGCGCAGCCCCGGGGGTGATTTTCACGTCCAGCCCATCTGCGCCCGCGAGCCGCGGGAAATCGGCCCCGCCGACCTCGTCCTGATCGCGCTCAAAACCACGGCCAATCACGTCCTCCCCAGCCTTCTGCCGCCTCTGGCCGGCCCCGGCACCGCCGTGATGACTTTGCAAAACGGATTGGGCAACGAGGCCGCCATTGCCTCGCTGGTCGGCGCGGAGCGGACCTTGGGCGGGCTGTGTTTTGTCTGCTTGAATCGTGTGGCTCCGGGAACCATTCACCACCTGGCCTACGGCGCGATCATCATGGGCGAATATGGCCGGCCGGCCCAGCCCCGCACCCGGCTCATTGCCAAGGCGATGGCCGACGCCGGCGTCCATTGCAAGGTCACCGACAATCTGGCGTCGGCCCACTGGGAGAAGCTGGTCTGGAACATCCCTTTCAACGGCCTCGGCGTGGCGGGCGCGGCGGGGTTCGACGCGGTGGAACGGGGACGGATGGAACCCGGACAAGCCGTGGGACGCTGCTTGACAACGGACCTGCTGCTGGGGGACCCGCGCTGGGAGATTGTGGTGCGCGAGTTGATGATGGAAACCATTCACGCCGCCCAGGCGCTGGGGTTCCCCGTGCCGGAGTCCGACGCCGACCGGCAAATCGAGCGCACGCGCACCATGGCCGCCTACAAGGCCTCCACCCTGATCGACTTCGAACGCGGCCAGGAATTGGAATTGGAAGGCCTTTTTCTGGAACCCTTGCGGCAGGCCCGCAAGGCCGGCGTCTCTTGTCCCCGCCTGGCCGCCTTGTGCAATGTGCTGACGGAGTTAGGCCGGAAGAATTAAGAAGTGGCGGTTTCCGACTCTTGCTCTTAACCTTGATTCCAATCCTGATCCCGGATTCGAGATGAGGACGAACTATCGACATGAAAGAATCCGTTGCGCATTTAATCGCATGGTACCAGAACACCCTGGCCTCGGGGGGGTATCCGCTCATCGCCGCCCTCATGGCGATCGAGAGCACCGTCTTCCCCGTGCCGAGTGAATTGGTCATCCCTTTCGCCGCGCAGCGGGCCCACGCCACCGGGGGGCTGAGCTTGTGGGGCATCGTTCTGGCCGGCACGATCGGTTCCTGGCTCGGCGCCACCATCATGTATTGGGCTTCGCGCCTGGCCGGCCGTCCGCTGGTCCTGCGCTATGGCCGCTATGTCCTCGTGCCCGAAGCCAAACTGCACGCCGCCGAACGTTGGGCCGCGCGCTTTGGCTCCTTCGGCGTCTTCATCGCGCGCCTGCTCCCCGTCGTGCGCCATCTCATCGGCATCCCGATGGGCATCGTCAAAATGGATTTCCGGTGGTACTCGCTCTTTACCCTCATCGGGTCGGGTATATGGTGTGCCGTCCTGGCCTGGGTGGGCGTGGCGGCGGGCAACGATCCCAAGCTCCTCCACGGCGAGATGCGCGAGGTCACACTTTGGCTCTTCGGCGCCGTGGCGGTCGTGGGAGCGCTTTACTACTTTCTTGTCCATCGTTACATGGCCAGGCCGGCGAAAGACTGAGCAGGGCAGACCAAGCGCTGTCAGCGCGCCATATCTCGTTTGGAGTCCCGCATTTATGCGGTCAGGGGCCGTTGGGCGCTCCGCCTTCACGCGGAATCCGCCTTCCGCCTTTCCCTCGTGCTCTCAGTGGCAATTCCAGCAATCATCAATTTTCAATTGTCAATTGACAATTAGCCTTTGCTCCCCGCCTTCAGCCTTCACCCTTTCCCTCGATAAATGAACCATGTCAAGAATACATACTTGACAAAAACGCCCTGGACATCCATTTTCGTCATATTTTACGGCCTTTTTGCCTTCCAAATTTTATGCACACCGTGGACTGTGGAAATTCCGCTGTTTGTGCGATAATCCCGCCATGAGCTCGCCCTGGCGCGCCAAATGGGAAAACCGGTGGGGCCGGAGGAACACATCCTGCCCGAATCCAGCCGCATCTTCCGCGCACAACACAAAGACTCCCATGAAAATAAAGCTCTCCGTTGCCCGGCTCCATGCCAACCGCCGCAACGCCCGCAAATCCACCGGCCCCAAGAACCCCGCGGCTGCGGCATTGCCAAAAGGAAAGCCCTCAGCCACGGCATCCTCTCCATTCATCGCCTTGGCAGTGTCCTGGAAATCATGAACCTGAAACACATTTTTTGCCAAACGAACCCATTTTCCAATCGCCGCAAGTCTTTGGCGTTGCGCCGTTTCGCACGTTTTCGGCCATTTTCAAAATGTGCATTTTTAACCCATTTTGAAGACGAAAACGCGGCCCCTGCGCTCTATGTTTCAGCAGTGCAGATGTCAGTTCCCGCCTTTGTGCCCTGCAACTCCACCCCCGTGCCAGAACAGGGGAAATCGGGTGCTCGCCAGGCGCGAAAACGATCCCAAATCAGGCCCCAGGCGCGGCAACAGGTGGCCTCAAGCGCAGCAACGGGTGGCCTCAAGTGCAGCAACGGGTGGCCTCAAGCGCAGCAACGGGTGGCCTCAAGCGCAGCTTGCCAAAAGAGCTTTCATCCTTCGCCATTAAACCCTACCTTTCTTTGCCATGACTTCGGTTGAAATTCGGCAATCGTTCCTGGATTTTTTCAAATCCAAAGGGCACACCATTGTGCCTTCGTCCAGCCTGATGCCTGATTCGCCCGGCCTGCTGTTCACCAATGCCGGCATGAATCAGTTCGTTCCCATTTTCCTCAACCAGCGCGCCGCCGATGTGGATAAATGGCCCGGCGCCGTTCCCGGCCGGCCCACCCGCGCCGCCGACACTCAAAAGTGCATCCGCGCCGGCGGCAAACACAACGACCTGGAAGACGTCGGCCTGGATACTTATCACCATACCTTCTTCGAGATGCTGGGCAATTGGAGCTTCGGCGATTATTTCAAGAAGGAGGCCATTGATTGGGCTTGGGAATTGGTCGCGGAGGTCTGGAAATTCCCAAAGCACCGCCTTTACGCCACGGTCTATAATCCCGACAAAGCCCAGGGGGAGCCGAGCGAGTTTGACCGGGAAGCGCACGATTTTTGGGCGGCGAAATTCTCCGCCGCCGGCCTCGACCCCAAAGTCCATGTCATCAACGGCAACAAGAAAGACAACTTCTGGATGATGGGCGAAACCGGCCCGTGCGGCCCGTGCAGCGAAATCCACGTTGATTTGACTCCCGCCGGCGATACCCAGGGCGCCCTTGTCAACAAAGGCGACGCCCGTTGCATCGAGATTTGGAACCTGGTCTTCATCCAATTCAACGCCAACCCCGACGGCACCTTTTCCCCGCTGCCCGCCCGGCACGTTGATACCGGCATGGGGTTCGAGCGCGTCACCGGCATCATGCAGAACACGAAGAATTTCACCGACTTCACGCGACCCATTTCCAATTACGAAACCGATATTTTCCGTCCCATATTCGACAAAATTGAGAAACTGAGTGGCAAACAATACAAATCCACGCTCCCGAAATCCGGCACCGCCGGGGAGACAGAACAGGAAAAAATCGACATCGCCTTCCGCGTCATCGCCGACCACATCCGCACTCTGAGCTTTTCCATCGCCGACGGAATCCTGCCCGGCAACAACGACCGCAACTACGTGCTGCGCCGCATCCTCCGCCGCGCCGTGCGCTACGGCCGCAGCCTGGGTTTTCACGAACCGTTCTTCTACAAACTAGTGGATGTTCTCGCCGAGACAATGGGCAGTATCTTCCCCGAAATCCGCGCCAAAAAGGATCATGTCAAGGATGTTATCTGCACCGAGGAAGAGGCGTTTAACAAAACGCTGGATCGGGGAATCAAGCTGTTCGAGGAAGCCATCGAAAGCGCAGGAGGACCTAGCGTTCCCGGAACGTTAAGCACGTCAACAGGCAGGCTTGTGATCTCACGTGCCGGCTCGCACAGGGAAGAAACTGATGTGATCGTCAGCGGGCATGAAAGGATTATTACAGGCGATTTTGCTTTCAGACTTTATGATACATACGGCTTTCCGTTGGACCTGACGGAGTTAATGGCCCGTGAATATCGGTTTAAGGTGGACAGCGTCGGGTTTGAAAAGCTCATGGACGAGCAGCGCGCCCGCGCCCGCGCCGCGCAAAAGAAGGAAATCATCTCCGCCTCCAACGTCGATACGTCGCGTCCCACCTCTTTCGTCGGATTTGACCGCATCGCCGCCAACGCAACCATCCTTGATGCAGTCAACATCAAAGACAAAACTGCCATCATTTTTGACTCGTCTCCATTTTACGCCGAGATGGGCGGGCAGGTTGGCGACACGGGCGAGATCCAGGCCGGCGGAAAAATCTGGCACATTGTCAATACCCAGAAAACCGCCAACACCTTCCTCCATTTCCTTGCCGACAAGGACGCGCCGGAGCCGGGGGCAACGGTGGAGTTGCGCGTCGATGCGCCCCGCCGCGAGGCCATCCAGCGGCACCATTCCGTCACCCATCTGCTCCACTGGGCCTTGCACGAAGTCGTCAGCGCCGATGCCACGCAGAAGGGTTCCTACGTTGGGCCGGACAAATTGACCTTCGATTTCAGCAGCGCAGCGCTTGATCCTGAGCAGGTTGCCGATGTCGAAAGATTGGTCAACGAGCGCATTCTGGAGAATGTCGGCGTGACTTGGACCGAAGTGCCCTATGCGGAAGTGAAGGGACGCAAAGACGTCATGCAATTCTTCGGCGAAAAGTATGGCGACCGTGTGCGCGTCGTGCAAATCGGCGGCAAAGGCGGCGGTTTGGACGGCTATTCCATGGAGCTGTGCGGCGGCACGCACACCCGCGCCACCGGCGAAATCGGTTTGTTCCGAATATTAGGTGAGGGCGCCATCGCGGCTGGAATCCGGCGCATCGAGGCCGTCGCCGGCCTGCGCGCTTATGACAAGACGCGCGAGGATGCCGCCCTGATTTCCAGCGTGGCCGGGAAGGTCAATTCGCCGGTGGGCGAATTGGAGAAGCGCGTGGAAAACCTTCTCGCCCAGCAGAAGGATTTGGAAAAGCAGCTCAAGGCCGCGCAGCAAAAGGAGGCGGCGGAATTGGCCCGCGCCCTTGGCGCCAAGTCTGCCACGCTGGGTTCGACCCCGGCCATCATCGAGAGCCTGGGCTCAGTGGACGGCGATTTCCTGCAATCCGTGGCCGATGTCCTCAAAGGCCAATTCAAAGGGGTGATCGTGCTGGGCGGTTGCGCCAACAATGCTGTCGCCCTGGTCGCCAGCGTCTCCTCCGACTTTGCCAAGAAGTTTCCCGCCGGCAAAATCATTCAAGCCATTGCTCCGTTGGTGGGGGGCAGGGGTGGCGGCAAGCCCGACAACGCCCGCGGCGGCGGCAAGGATGTCACCAAACTCGACGCTGCTTTGCAGAAGGCAAGGGAGATGGTCAAAGCCGCCGGCTGAGAACGGCGGAAAGAGGAATTAAGAATGCCAGAACACGACGGTCGGATTAGTGCGACTTTTCGAGTTTCGGCTCAAAGCGAACGGGAACGCCCTCGGGCCATGACCGGCGAGGAATTATCCCCTGTTCAACGATTTTTTGCAAAACCTGATCAACAGCCTCTCTGACTCGGTTTTCAAACTGACGCTCGATCTCTTGGTGAGCTGCATCCGCATTCTTCTCCAAAACCTGAAGCGTCAGAGGTTCGGGAATTTCACGACCTTCCTCTTTGGCCGTTTCAAGCCATTCCTGCATGACAACGCGAATGTTTTGAAATGCTTCTTCTGCTGTTGCGCCATCAGCCAGGCATCCAGGCAATTCCTTGACTTGGGCGAGATAAACCCCATCCCCTTCGCTCCAAATCATGTCAATTGAATATTTATTGTCCAATGGCATAATTCTGCATCAAATGGCGCACCTGTCGCACCTGATATTTCTTTGCTTTTCCGTTTGCGTCTGGTTGTAAATTGATAATCTCACGAACACCCGTCCTCGTATAAATATGATGGCTGCCTTTGATTCTCTCTCGGAATCCCAACTCCGTCAACATGTTGCGAAGGTCCCCGAAACGGATATTGGCATCGGAAGCGCCTGAGATGACCTGCTGTCTCGTTTGCTCGCATCGGCTCATTCCTGCAATTGGGTATCATTTGTACCCTCTTTATGTCTGCACGTCAATCTTATTGATTCGCCCTGGTAATGTAAATCATCTGCAAGGAGTTTGCAACGGAGGACAGGTCAGGTCAAATGGTCGAACTGACCGCCCGAGCGGCCTGACTGCCTTGACATCCAGCAGACCTTCGAGAACAATGTTCCACTATGGCGGATTCCAAGGCGAACGATCTCATGGAACGGATTGTCTCTTTGTGCAAGAGACGCGGTTTGATTTTCCAATCGTCGGAAATTTACGGCGGCATCAACGGGTTTTGGGATTACGGCCCGCTCGGCGCCGAACTGAAGCGCAACGTCAAGGACCGTTGGTGGCGCATCATGACCCAGCAACGCGACGATGTGGTCGGGCTGGAGGCGACCATTATCATGCATCCGAGAATTTGGGAAGCCAGCGGCCATGCCACAACCTTCGCCGATCCCATGGTCGATTGCCTGCTGACCAAGAAACGTTTCCGCGCCGACCAGATCGAGCCGCAAAGCGGCATCGCCTATCACTACAGCGGCGCGGAGGATGCCACGGACAAAGCCAAGACGAGCAAGGAGCCGTATTCGGTTCTGCTCGCTCCAGGGAAGAATCCGGACAGCGCGCGGAAAGTCGCCCGGCAATTCTATGCCCAGCGCGGCATTGCGGAGGCGCGTTTATTGGAGGAGCGGACGGAGAAGGTGGAGAATTCGACGCGCTACAATCCCGAAAATGGGAGCCTGCTGACCGAAGCGCGCCTGTTTAATCTGATGTTCAAAACGTGCGTTGGCCCGGTTGAGAATGCCGAGAGCATGGCCTATCTGCGGCCGGAGACGGCCCAGGCCATTTTCGCGCAGTTCAAGAACGTGCTGGAGGTTTCCCGGCAGAAGGTGCCGTTCGGCATTTGCCAGATCGGCAAGGCTTTCCGCAACGAGATCAACCCGCGCAATTTCACCTTTCGCTCGCGCGAGTTCGAGCAGATGGAACTGGAGTTCTTCATCCGGCCCGATGAAGCGGTGGAGGCGGTCTGCGGCAGCGTGGCCCGGCCCGCCGGCCCCGGACATCCCGGCGAGCCGCAAGCCAATTGGGGCTGGGAAATGTGGCACAAATATTGGGTGGAGGAGCGCCTGGCGTTCTACGAGGGCATCGGCTTGCCGCGCGCCACGCTGGTCGAGTACTGGCAGAAACCGGAGGAACTGGCGCACTACGCCCGGGCCACGGTGGATATCCTTTACAAATTCCCCTTCAGCAAAAGGGACGCCGCCGGGGAGCTGGCGGGCGAGGAATTGGAAGGCGTTGCGGCGCGGAGCGATTATGATTTGTCGCAGCACCAAAGGTTCTCCGGCAAGGCCATGGGGGTGTTCGACGAGGAATTGAAGGCGGCCTGGGCAAAACTGGACGAAGCGAAAAAAGAGGCGTTGTCGAAGCGTTATTTTGAATCGCGCCGGAATTATCTTGTCAAAATGAATGAGCCGCCGGACAAGGCGGAAGCCCAGGCGCGGGAGGACGCGGCCGGGCTGGCCCGGGGCAGTTACGTGCCGCACGTCATCGAGCCGTCGGCCGGCGTGGACCGGCTGGCCCTGGCCCTGATTTGCAACGCCTACGCCGAGGACACCGCGCCCGACGAAAAAGGGAAGATGGAGACGCGCGTCGTCATGCGCTTCCATCCGCGCATCGCGCCGGTCAAGGTCGCGGTATTTCCGCTGCTCAAGAACAAGCCGGAGCTGGTAAAGAAGGCGCGGGAAGTGCGTGATTTGTTGCGCCCGCACGTGACAGTCTTCTATGATGAGGCCGGAGCCATTGGCCGGCGTTACCGGCGGCAGGACGAAGCCGGCACGCCCTTTGGCGTGACGATTGATTTTGAGACTCTGGGAGAGCAGGGGGCCGAGCTGAAGGACACGGTCACCCTGCGCGAGCGCGACAGCATGAAACAAAGCCGGGTGAAAATCGACGCGCTGCCGGCGCTGCTCCTGGAAAGAATTCGATGATGGAAACTGACAAAGCAGCCGAGCCGGGGGCAAAGGAGGCCGCGCCGCAAAAGGCGCCGCTCAAGCGGGCGCCCACGCTCTACCTCATCATCTTGTTCAAACTGGCCAAGGGAATCCTCGCCATCTTCCTGGCCTTGGTTCTGTATTTCCAGCCCGCGGAGCAAATCCCCACGGAGTATGAACAACTCATAAGTCGGCCGGTCGTGAAGCAGGTCTTTCACTACCTGCGGATTCATCCTGAGAATAAATTCTTCACGCGCCTGGCGTTCAGGATCGCCAACCTGACCCAGGCCAACGTGCGGCACGCCGCCATCGGCGCCTTGCTGTGGGCCTTGTTTCCGTTGACGGAAGGGATCGGGCTGATGTTTCGGGTGAGCTGGGCCGGATGGCTGGCCATCGTGGAATCGGCTTTTTTCGTGCCGGTGGAGATCTACGAATTGTTAAGGGAATTCAGTTGGTTTATGGTCTGCGTGGCCATTATCAACACCGGCATTGTGTGGTATCTCTACGCCAATCGCGAGCGCCTCTTCCGTCACCACCACCACAACAAGGTGGAGCTGGTCGGCGCCTGAGGGTGCGGAGTTCCAGCCTGCCAGATTGTTTCAATATCCGCTTGCGCAAGATTCCAAAATGGGCTATATAGAATTTACCGTGAAAGATACGTTGACCGTGACGCAGGGGCAGGCGCAGTTCCCCGCTCTTTGCCGGAAGGAAAAAACTTCCGCCATTACCAGGAATGGGGAAGTCGTCGCGTTTATTGTGCCGCGAAAACGGATGGCCAGGCTTTTGGAACAGATGGAGATTCTCGCCAACCCGGAGGCGATGGCTGCCATTCAGCGGGCCAGGGCCGGAAAGACTGTGGATTATCCGTTGAGCGTGCTGGATGAAGATTAGAGTCACGCTGGAAACGCAACCGGTTGAATTCATCCAGCGTCAGCCGCCACGAAACCGCAAGCGTTTGCGG
>Ga0326728_10021187_pt1 | contig 12267 bp, 9 predicted proteins | sample MB3enrmetagenome_FD_207602 | JGI IMG/M metagenome (GOLD analysis project Ga0326728, IMG submission 207602) | Lab enriched peat soil microbial communities from McLean, Ithaca, NY, United States - MB31MN | ecosystem: Environmental > Terrestrial > Soil > Wetlands > Peat | place: USA: New York...
GATCCCCAATGGAGTTTCTCCGCTCGCTCCGCGTTCTCCAATGGCGGCATGGGAAACGCCCGCCATCCGCCGCAATCCGTCTTGCGCTTTTCTCATGGTGTTCCTCCGCGCTGATCTCCGCGTCTCCGTTGCTCCGCGGTGAGATCGCGGCTTCGGACCAAGTTATTCTTGCGGGACGCCTAAGAGCGCCTGGACGAGGGCATCGGCATCTGCGGCAAGGAAGGGCAGAGCGTGCCTCTAGGAGTGGGGATTCCGGCCATCAAGATCGACCGCATGACGGTGGGCGGAACGGCTTAGGCTTCTCCGCTCGCTCCGCGTTCTCCAACGGCGGCAGCGGAGTCGAGCCCGCCATCCACCGCAATCCGTCTTGCGCTTTTTCTCCGGGTGTTCCTCCGCGCTGATCTCCCCGTCTCCGTTTCCGCGGTGAGATCGCGGCTTCGGACCAGGTTATTCTTGCGGGACGCTTTAGTACTGCCAGCGCGCCGGTTACCTATCCTGAAACGCCCGCCTGATAACTATTGAAGTACTAGTCTTGCCGAAGCGACTGTTGTATATTCAGACACGCTCGGTCTCGCCTCCTGATGCACCGCGGCGGAAGACCGATATCCAGGATGGAGAAGAGCCGTATGTCCACAGCCAACGCACTTCTGGCCGAAACAACCCGCCCGGAGAACCGGCCTCGCATACCCGACCGCGTCGTTGACCTGGGGATCCCCCCATCGCTGGTCAACGACCTCATGCTGCGTTACATGTGGCTTCACGGCTCCGCTTCGCTGACCGCCATGAACCAGACGCTGAAGCTCTCGTTTCCGCTTCTGGAGACCGTTTTTCACCAGTTCCAACAACAACAACTGCTGGAAGTAAAGGGCATGCTGGGGAACGATTATTCTTTCATGCTCAGCAACGCCGGGCGCGCCATGGCCACCGCGCGCAACGAGGTGTGCCAGTACGTGGGTCCTGCTCCCGTCTCCATCCAACAATATCACCAGGTCGTAAGGTCACAGGCCGCCCAGGTCCGGCTCAGCCGCCAGGGGCTGCGCCAGGCTTTTCACGATCTGGTGCTGCCCGACAGCCTGCTCGACCAACTCGGACCTTCGCTGATCGGCAACCAATCTCTGTTCCTCTATGGCGGCACGGGCAACGGCAAGACCAGCATCGCCGAGCGCATTCTTCGCGTGTACCACGATACCGTGCTGGTTCCCTACGCCGTGGAAGTGGATGGCCACATTATCACGGTATTCGACCCGGTGGTGCACCGCGCCGCGCCTTCGGACGACGACCTGCTCGACCCGCGCTGGGTGGTTTGCGAACGGCCCTGCATTACGGTGGGCGGCGAACTTTCCGCCGCCATGCTCGAACTGCGGCTCGACGAGAGCACGCGCGTATTCATTTCGCCCTGCCAGATGAAGTCCAACAACGGCATCCTGATCGTCGACGACTTCGGCCGCCAGGTCCTCTCCCCGCGCGAGCTGCTCAATCGCTGGATCGTGCCGCTCGATCGCAAGGTCGACTATCTCACCCTGGCCTCCGGGATGAAGTTCCGCGTTCCTTTCGAGATGATGGTCGTATTCTCGACGAACCTCGATCCCAACGACCTCGCCGATGAAGCCTTCCTGCGCCGTATTCAGAGTAAAGTGCTGGTGGAAGCCGTGACCCCTGAGATCTTCGACCAGATCTTCCAGCGCGTCATGCAAACCCACCAGGTGCCCTTCGAGGCCACCGCCCCCGAGTGCCTCCGCCAGTGCTGCATCAAGGCCGGCGCCCAGTGCCTGCGCGCCTGTTATCCCATGGACATCTACAAGCTGGTGAAGGCTATCAGCGAATACGAAGGCCGGCCCATCCGCATGACGCGGGCCAACATCGAACGCGCCGTCAATCTGTACTTCGCCCGCGTCGCGCCGGATATGAGCAATTAGCCTTTCGTTCCACCTCTGACGCGCCCGCCGCACCACCGGCAAGGCCCATGAGCTCGTGCGATAATCGATCGCAAAGGAGGGGAAACGATGAGTACCGTCGACGAAGTTCTCACAGCCAATGAAAGCTATGCCAAATCCTTCAACCTGGGCCATCTGCCCATGCCGCCCGCCCGCAGGTTGGCGATCGTCGCCTGCATGGACGCCCGGCTCACCATCGAGCCCATGCTGGGTCTCAAGACCGGTGACGCTCACATCATCCGCAACGCCGGCGGAATTGTCACCGAGGACGCCCTGCGCTCACTGATCGTCTCGCACCACCTGCTGGGCACGCGCGAGTTCATGATCGTCAATCACACCGATTGCGGAATGCTGACTTTCAAGGACGAGGAGTTGCGCAACAAGCTCCATCAGGCCACTGGCACGGCCGCGGCCGGGCCGGTCGCGTTCCACGCGTTCAGCGATCTCGATGAGAACGTCCGCCAGCAGATCCGGCGGGTGCGGTCCCACCCTTGGATTCCCAAGGACATTCCGGTCCGGGGGTTTGTTTACGATGTAAAAACGGGAAAGCTGAGAGAGGTCGCGGCGGGGCAGGCGGGTGCAGCCTGATCTCCCCCTTCACACGCGGTCCGGTATGAGGAACGGGGCGCGGTACTTCTCCTTCAACATCGCATCGGCTTCGTGATCGCCCACAAACCGCCGCGCCTCGGGATCGAATCGCAGCTCTCTCTTCAGCCGGTACGAAATGTTCCCCAGCAGGCAAAAAGCCGTTGAAAGATAGGTTTCGTTGATCTCGGCGGTGAGCATCTCCCGCTTGCCCGCCGCGACGGCATCGAAGAAATTACGGAAGTGCGAGACCGGCCCGTTGGCCCCGGGCTCCACATCGTCGGCGCGGCCCAGGTCGGGCTCCGGCGTAGTCTTGCCCTCCAGGTACACCCGGAAGGACTCATGGCCGGAATCGGAAATCATGTAGCCCTTGGAACCATAGAACATGTTCCCGTAGCTCGTACCGCCTTCCCCGTTGGTGAACCGCCCGCGGATTTCCGCCACCAGTTCGGTCGCGTCGCTGAAGACGTAAGTCACCAACTGCACGTTGGGCGTCTGCCCCTGGTCCTTATAGCCGAAACGCCCGCCGCTCGAATAAATTCTGGAAGGCAGGCCCTTATTCAATCCCCACCGCGCCACGTCGATATAATGAATCCCGTTGTTGCCCAGTTCGCCGTTGCCGAAGTCCCAGAACCAATGCCAGTTGTAAGGGTGCAGGTTGGCGTTGTAAGGCTGCATCGGAGAGGGGCCCACCCACAAGTCCCAGTTCAAAGTGTCCGGCGGGTTCGACGGGTCTTTAAAGCCGATCGAGTCCCGCTGTTGATAATGGATACATCGCGCCATGTAAACGTCGCCGATGATGCCGTCGTGCAATGCCTGGATGGCCCGCCGCACGCGGCCGTCGGAGCGCCGCTGCGTGCCGCCCTGCGCCAGCCGGTTGTATTTTCTGGCGGCCGCAACCATCTGCGCGCCGGAAAAGAAATCGTGACAGACGGGCTTTTCCACGTAGACGTGCTTGCCGGCCTGGCACGCCCAGATGGCGGCCAGCGCGTGCCAGTGGTTGCAGGTGGCGATGGTGACGGCGTCGATGCTCTTGTCCTCCAGCACCTTTCGCACATCCCGTTGCAACACGGGTTTTTTGCCGGTAAGCTTGGCGAATTCCGACGCCCTCTCATCCAGCCGGCTCGCATCCGGGTCGCAGAAGGCGGCTACTTCCACAAACGGGATCGCCGCCAGTTCGCGCATGTGGTCCCGCCCGCGGCCGCCCATGCCGATGATCGCCGCGCGAATGCGGTCGTTAGCCGCCGCTCGCGCGCCCAATAACGAGGCGCTGCCTGCCAGGGCCGCGCCCTGGAGGAAATCTCTTCGTCCTACCGCCATAAATGTCCTCCCCGGTTCCGATTATAGGACCACCCTTACGCCCGGCCGCGACCGCGGGCTACCAAAGGCGGATGAAATAGCGGCGCGCCCGCGCGCATCCAATCCCCGGCCCTTGGCCCCCGGCTCTCGTCTTTCTTACCGCAGCTTCACCGGCGCGCCCCCCTGCCCCATGCTGCGCTGCGCGGCATCCATGAACTCCATCACTTCGAGCGACTCCTGGTTGGCCACCGGCGGTTGTTTCGTCTGGAAGAACCGGACGATCTCCTCCACCAGGGGACGGTAGCCGTCGTCGATTTTGGGCGTCACCTCCGCTTTGCCGCCCGGCCGGAAGACCAGCACGCCGTAGTTGCTGTCGGGCCGCAACGCACGGGCCTCTCCGGTCTTGCCGTCTTTCCACTTCCCGACCATAATATCGGCGCCCTCCGTGTGGATGCGGCTCACTTCCTGGCAGCCGGGTCCCAGCACGGAGTACAGGAGTTCGATCGCATGAATGGCGTAGTAGGTCAGGTCAAGTTGGAAACTGCCGAGCGGCCCCGCTCCCCAGGTCACCGCGCCCTGCGCATCGGCGAATTTCATTTTCTCGACGTCCTGGCCGTAGCGCAGCGAGGATGCGGTGAACCACGGCACGCCGGCCTGCCGCGCCAGGCGCGCGATCTCGCGCGCATCTTCCAGCGACGATGCCAGCGGCTTATCGATCCACAGCGGCTTGCCGCAAGCCAGCGCCTGTTTCGCCTGCTCCAGGTGCTGGCGTCCGTCCACGCTCTCGAGCAGGATGCCGTCCACTTTCCGGCACAGCGCCGCAATATCCGCCACAAACTCCACCTTCCACCGGGTCTTCAGTTCTTCGGCGAATTGGTCGACGCGTTTATAGCTGTCCGGCAGTTCCTTGCTGCCGCCCTTGAAAGCCGCCACCACGCGCGCGCCGGAGACGTGTTGCGGCGATGCCTCGTCGTTGAGCATTCGCGTAAATGCCGTCACGTGCGACGTGTCGGTTCCGATGATGCCGAGCCGCAGGTCGGCGGGCCATGCCGCCGATGCCAGAAGAACGCCGGCCGAAAGCACAAAGCAGATCTTCACGAAATTGTTCTCCCTCAGGTTGCGATCATAACGCGGGCCCTACCGCGCCACCGCTTGCGAACCTTGCTCGCCGTCTTTGACCAGCAGCCTTCCCTCGCCGCTGGCGTCTCCCATCGCGATCTTCCCGGACTCGCCGGCGCCCCACCACGCTCCCACCTCGGTCCGCCCGACTCGGAAACCGCGCATGCCCTCGCCCTGAAGGGCCACGATTTCGGGCTGCTTCTCCGATGCGCGGTAGGGCACCAGAATAGCCAGGAACTTCACCTCCCGAACGGGCGTCCGGGTGGTCGCTTTCAGGTGCCACTGGTCGGTGAACTTCTCTTCGCCCAGCACATAGGCGGTGTTGGTGATGGCTTCCGGCGGCACTGAAAACTTGTTCGTCTGCGAGAACCCGTAGGGCGCCGTGGCCACCAGCCGCACCGCCATTCTCGCGTCTCCATCGTGAACGTACACTGCGCCGGCCGCCCCGTCCGTCTCCATTTGATTCAGCGCGTGCAGCAGCCAGTCGAAACTGGCGGGAGCGCCGGTCCTGACATAATCCTGGACCACCAGCACCGGCCGCGTCCGGGAGGCCACAAAGGCCAGCGTCCTCTCGGCGGTCTCCACTTTCGGCTCCATGGCCGGCAGCGGCGCCGCGATCAGTTTTCGCCAGAGATCGACGATCTCCCGCGGCTGTTCGACGTTGTAGCCGTTGGCCGCCTGCCCGCGGACCATGGTGATGGCGCCCTGGCGCGCGTAGTCTTCGATCTGGCCATCGGCGTCCCATTTGAACACCGCCTGCCCGCGGCCGTTCACCAGGATGCCGTTGTGCGCCATGGTCTGCCGTGTCCACAGATCGTCGTGCGGCGTCCCGTAGGAGGGATAGTAGCCGGAATCGATCGCCAGGGCGTGTCCGTAGGCATTCAACAGGAAGGTGTTCTGGTCGGCATGACTGTGGCTGTAGGAACCGAACCGGCTGGCTTTGAACATGGCCCAGACGTCGTTGGCCGCATCGCCCAGCGCCGAATGCATGGCCACCCAGCCGATGTCGGAAAACCACCGGGAGCCGTCCAGCGTGGCGGGCGATTTGGGCGGCACGCCGCCCTCATTGGCGGCGCGCCAGGTGCCCACCACATCCTCCATGAACCACTCCCGCCATGGGTTCGTGTTCTTCTGCGCGGTGACGGCCAGCTCTCTTGCCTGCCATTCCAGGACCGGGTCGGAGTACACCCCCGCCAGATACTTCACCAGCATGGTTTCCACTTCGCTCGGCGGATGGTAGCCTCCATCGCCGAAGGCGCCCCGGGGCGCATAGGGCGGGTGGAAATAGACTGCCAGGTATCCCGTGTTACGGTAGAACGGCCGTTTGAACAGATCGACGTCCGTCACCTCGCGCAACGCCTCGGCGAAGTTGGTCAGCCAGTACACGTAAATCGACCAGTAGCTGATCCCTTGTGCCCACCCGCCTTCATCCTCGCCCCATCCCGGGTATGAAGTCAGGTAGCACCGCAGAACGTAATCCAGCCACTTGTCGGCCTCCGGAATGTCGCCCAGAAACGCCAGGCCGGCATCGCCCAGGAACGCCAGCGCGCGGCCCGTATGATTGTTGTAAGGGTGCGAAAGGAAATCCTCTTCCTGCATCTTCTGGAAGACCTGGTTGCCCCGTTCCGTGATCGACTGGAGGACCTTGGCGCGCTCCGCCGCGGTGAGTTTGTCGCCCATCCAGTCCCAGGCGAATGCCATGCGCTCCAGCATCGGCATGGAGGCCTCGTCGTTTCCCACCCCGCCGCCCGCCTGCTTCACCCCATGGCTGGTGATGCCGCGCGGATCCCAACCGGCCAGCGTCAGCATCCACCGGCGCGCGCCTTCCAGGTACTTGGATTCCCCCGTGATCTTGTACATCAGGGCGCAGCGCGCCAGGTGCGCGCTGCCCACTTTTCCGGGCGTGAAGGTGCGCAGCCATTCCTGGTCGAACGATTCGCCCGGCCGTCGCCCCTGCGGCTCCGCATAGGGCTGCTCCCGCAATGCGGCGTCGGCGGCCTCGCGCAAGGGCTCCCAATAGCCCGCCTGTCCTCGCGCCACGGCGTTCTGAATCCGTTGCAGGCGGTCGCCGGCCAGAAACATGCGCGGCCGGATGCCGGCCGGCTTGCGCTTCAGCGCGCTCACGTCGGGCATGGGCAACTCGGCCACCCCGGCCGGAACTCGGAACCTCCGCGTCTTCGAAACGCCCACCGGGGACCCACTGGCATCCAGGTAGACCACCTGCCAGGCGTACTCGCCGGGTTCCAGTTTCCGGGGCGCCGCGTAAACCGTGGAACTCTGCCCGGTGACCAGCGTAAGGCGCGAATTCCCGCCACTCTTCACTTCCAGCCGGTAGCTCTTCGCGTTGCGGCCTGGCGTCCAGCAGAAACCCGGCGGATTGACCGCGACGCTCTGCCCGTCCGGCGGGTAGGCACGCAAATCGGTTGGACCCGGTGTCTCCTCGGCCACGGGAAGGGCCGCCGTCCACTCCGCCTTCCGTCCGCCGCAACCCCCGAGCGCGAGTGTAACCGTTAGCAGGCCGGCCAGCGCTGCGAGTTTCGTCCCTCTGGTCAACGGTCGCTCCTACGCGTACTTCCGCGCGATCGAGGCGTCCTCCGCAATTTCGTCGGTCAGCACCGGGAACATCCCCACAATCGCGCCATCGGTCTTTTTGATGTTGGCGTAGGCGAACTGGAAGGCCTTTTCCAGGGTGGCCCGGTTGGTGCACATGCGGCCCGCCGCCAGAATCTTGAAACCCAGGCACGGACGGCTCACTTGCCGCACTACTGCCGTCATCCGCGCCGGATCGCCCTGCAGGTAGAGTTCGTCGATCGGCAGATCCCCGAGACCCGCTTTCACCTTGTCCTGGTCGCGGCGGATGTTGTGGAAGCACGTCATGTAGAATTCATGCTCCCAACGCGAATCCTCTATGCGCGCGATGTTCTGCGGGGAGTGCGACGAAATCCCCGCCAGCACGCCGAAATCGTGGGCCTTATGGATGAAGTCGCGGATCTTGCCTTCTTCACCCGAGCGAAACATGCGGTCGGTGTTTTCTCCGTGATGCACCACCGCGATCGGCTTCAGACCGATGACCTCCTTCCACTGCGCCGCGTCCGTATCGGGCATCAGGCACATCCATTGCATCTTGGATCCGCCCTCCCAGGCGGCGCGCAGGGCGTCGAACACCTTGCGGTCGATGCTCGCCTGCCACGTGTTGATGCCGTTCCGCTCGCACCGCCTCACGTACTCCAGGGTGCGCTCGGGAGTGAACCATTCCTTCATCAGCGCGCTCAGTTTCGGAACCGAGTGCGCGTAACCTCCAACCGGGTTATAACCCGCCACCAGGCGGGTCACCTGGTGCTTGCCAAGCTGGATGGTGGGAAGAGTAGAGGTTTCAGCGGCTCGCGATGCAGACGACGCTGCCAAGGCGCCCGCGGCTAGCCGCGTCACAAAAGACCGGCGTCCGAAGGATGACTGCTGGGACATCGCAGTGCCATGGTATCACCGCGCATCCGTTCCCTGGCCCCCGACCGCTGGCCTCCGGCCCCTGCTTTTCGGGGGAACAGTGTCGCCCGGCCAACCTACGGCTGGGATTGGCGGGCCAAAGCGCCGGTCGCATAAACCGGGGCGGCCGACACTATGTCGCCCGGGCGAGCGGGCCAGCTCCAGTTGCTGCGCTCGATGATGGTGCGAGGCTCGTACGTCTGGCCGGCGCGCAGCCGCCGCTCTTCGCGCCGCGCGGACCACAGCATTACCGGACCCAGCGCGCGGCTCACCATCCGGCTTACGAAGCCGAACTCGCGGCCCACGTCCTGCCGTAGCTCGCGGATCTTGGCGCTGACCGCCTGGTTGGTCCGCCGGAGGTGCTTCTCCATGGCCCAGAGTGCCGCCGCATAACCGTCCCGCAAGGCACGCGCTTCCCAGGCGAAGCGGTCCCGCACGCGCGGATCCGGATCGTTCTTGTAGCGCAGCCAGCCGTCGAAGGTGGTGCGGCAGATGCGGTAGATGCTGGGGCCGTTGCGCTCGAAATCGCGGCGAAACGCCCAATCCAGAAAGCGCTTCGAGTCGTCGCGCGAAATCGCCGCGTGTTGGAAGTTGAACTTGTGCTGCCCGTGAATGTCCGCCAGGTCGACGCCTTCCAGCATGCGGCCCTGCTCGCTCATCTGCGCAAACAGGGGCGTGCCGGGCACCGGCGTGTACAGCATGAACTGGTGGAAATCGGTATCGTGGGCCACCGCGTGTTCGATCTCGTCGTGTATGTTCTCCGGGGTGTGGTGCTCCAGCCCCACGATGGTCGAGCCCAACAGCTTGATCCCATGCTGGCGCAGTTCCGCGGTCATCTTGCGCGTGTCCGCGCCCTTGAGCTTGGCGTAGGCGGACCGCGGCGATTCCAGCCCCATCCAGACCCACGAAATCCCCAGCTCCACGAGTTCCCGCATGGAATACTGCGAGATGGCATTGGCGGACGAGAAGACGTACAACGCCCATGGCTTGTTTTCGGCCTTCATGCGATCGAGAAGCTGCATGGCGCGGCGTTTGTGCAGCAGGAAATTCTCGTCCATCATGAAGAACGAGCGCGCGTTCAGCTTCTTTTCCATTTCCGCCATGACGCCGAATAACTCGTCGCCGCTGTCGTAGAAATTGAGAAATTTGCCCTTGCCGCCGAAGAACGCCGACGTCGTGCAGAAGTTGCAGCCCATGGGGCAGCCGACCGAGGGGATGATGGTGGCGGCGGTGGTGCCCTTCCGCTGCGGAAGCTTGAGCCCCAGGGTGCGGCCGTCGAAGCCCGAGACAATCGCGGGATGACGAATCGGCGCGGTCTCATCCTCGCCGAGGTAGCGCCGCATCCACGAGATGCCGTCGCCGCGCACGATGTGGTCGGCGTCAATCAGCGCCTCGATGCCCGGAATGGCGGCCACGTGGCCGCCCACCACGATGGTGGACTTGGGCGACAGGCGCCGCACCATGCGGCACATCTCGCGCACCTTGCCGACGTTGCTGATAATCGACGAGATGCCGACGATATCGTAATCGTTGGCCAGCAATTCGGATTCGAAAGCCTGGCGCGTGGGGAAATCGAGGACCGTGGTGGGGGCCGAGATATTCTGCTGGATCATCAAAATGCCCCAGGACCGGTGAAACATGCGCAGGGAAAACGGTCCCTGCTCGCGCGTCACCTGGTTGTGATACAACTCCATGGGGTTGATTTTGCGGCTGCCGAATTCGTCGTCCTGGGCATAGGGACCGAAGACCGAACTGAACAGAATACGGGCTTGGACGCCTTTAGGGTGGGTTTGCATTTTTCTGAATTTGAGTCCCGAAACTACAAAATTCCACCTCGATCTTAGCAGCAACAGGCCGGACGGTTTGTAATATCTGTGTAAGGAGGTGCTGAGTGTCACCTTACTATAGTTAACATCTGCCGCCAAGGGCCCACGTCTTCGCGGTGACGCCCGGCCATCACGCGTACGATCTGCGCGATGTGGCCGAGATCGTGCACTACCCATGCGGAGAGCAATTGGCGCAGGGTCACGCGCCCCAGCGAGGGATGTGTTCCGGCGGCATCGAGCGCCGCTTCGTCGAGACGCAAACCGGCCAGCGCCTCCAGGCTGGCCTGGCGCAGGGCGGCGAATTCGCGCAGGAGCTCGGCGGTGGATTGCGTCGTCGTGAAGGCCTCATGCCCGTGGCGGTCGAACGGGTCGAAGGGGCGCGATTCGCCCGCTTCGAGGATGATGCGGGCGCGCGGGATCCAATCCGTGCGCTCGCCGAAGACCAAGTGCCCGAGCACTTCGTGAGGGCTGAAACTGGCTTCGCCGTCGCGGCAGTGGAGCCAGGCTTCGGGCAGGCCGTTCATCAGGGCCGTCAATACGGCAGGCGTCCGGCTCAGGATTGCGATCGATTCGTCCACACGGAAGTTCATGTTCGCCACAGCTATAGATTGACAGCCCGCATAGCCTGCTCGTGATAGCGCGCTCCCGCTGTCACGCCCCGCGGGAAAGCTTCATCCAGACGGCGCAAGTTTTCCGTGCTCGGATGAACCTTCAGGGCGCCCAGATTCTCTTCCAGGTAGCGTATGTGTTTCGTGCCCGGGATCGGGACGATATCCTCGCCCTGAGCGAGCACCCAGGCAAGCGCCAACTGCGCGGGCGTGCAGCCAATCTCCTTTGCGATCTGCTCCACGGCCTCCGCCAGGTGCAGATTGCGCTGGAAGTTTTCGCCCTCGAACCGGGGATGGAAACGCCGCCAATCGTCCTCGGGAATGTCCTCGTGAGTTTTGAACCGCGCCGTGAGGAAGCCGCGTCCCAGTGGACTGTACGCCACAAAACCGATGCCCAATTCCCGGCAGGTCTCCAGGATTCCGTCTTCGGGGTCGCGGGTCCAGAGCGAGTATTCGGTTTGCAGCACGGCAATCGGATGAACTGCGTGGGCGCGGCGAATCGTGGCAGGCGCGGCTTCCGAGAGCCCCAGGAATCGCACCTTGCCCTCATCGACCAGGCCGGCCATGGCGCCCACCGTATCTTCGATGGGCGTGTGGGGATCGACGCGATGCTGATAGTACAGATCGATATGCTCCAGGCCCAGCCGCTTGAGGCTGGCCTCACATGCCTGCTTCACATAGTCGGGCCGTCCGTTCACGCCCAGGAACTCGCCCTTGGCCCCGCGCACATTGCCGAATTTTGTGGCCAGAATCACCTTGTCCCGCCGGTCGCGGATGGCGCGCCCCACCAGTTCTTCGTTTTTCCCGAGGCCATACATATCCGCCGTATCGAGGAAGTTCACGCCCAGTGACAACGCGCGATGAATGGTGGAAATCGATTCGGCCTCGTCCGCCGCTCCGTAAAATTCCGACATCCCCATGCAGCCCAGTCCAAGGGCGGGCACTTCGAGGCCGTTGCGTCCGAGTTTTCGTTGTTCCATGATTTGCTCCTGGTTGATGTTTCCAGTCTAAACTTGAGCGGGGCCGGACACCAAACGACCACCGGCTCAAAGCCGGTCGGTTGAATCTGCGGCTGAAAGCCGCCTGAAGTGCGCCGTGCGTTGGGTGGGGCGGACCCCCATAAGGCGCTAACTTAAGAAGGGCTAGAAGGGCTCTGTTTTTCGATGGCCCACTTCGTTGCTGGCTCCGCTTGCTGGAAAGGAGTGGGTTTCAGGAGGTTCGGCTTTCTATTTCTTACGGCCCCGTCCACTGGAGGGCGTCTTACGGAAACCAGGTGGTGGGGAGTGCGTCAGTGGACAGAAGCCGACTTCTCGTTCGTAATCCGGGCTTTCGTCACTTCCTCGGTTTTCGTGACTAACCGTCAAGTGGATTGGCGGGGGAAAAAGATCTGTGGGGGAAAGCGTGTAACTCCGT
>Ga0326728_10021189_pt1 | contig 12265 bp, 10 predicted proteins | sample MB3enrmetagenome_FD_207602 | JGI IMG/M metagenome (GOLD analysis project Ga0326728, IMG submission 207602) | Lab enriched peat soil microbial communities from McLean, Ithaca, NY, United States - MB31MN | ecosystem: Environmental > Terrestrial > Soil > Wetlands > Peat | place: USA: New York...
GCGTCTGTCCCCCTTATCGCGCCCGGTTCCATCATCGCCACGCAGGATGCGGTGCGGCAGGAGAGCCTGGCCATCTCCGCGGGGCTCAAGCGCCAGGATGCGGGCCTGCTGGACGAGTTGATCGTCCGCTACCAGCACCGGCTGCTGCGCTATCTGCTCTATCTTTGCGGCAACCGCGAAATGGCCGAGGACCTGTTCCAGGAAGTTTGGATGCGGGTCATGGTGCGCGGCGCACAGTTCAACGGACAGGCGCGCTTCGATACCTGGCTGTTCACCATCGCCCGCAACCTGGTCATCGACCTGCGGCGCAAGCGGACCATGTCCAGCCTGGACGAGCTGTTTGAGGTGGGCAACGAAGACGACCGCCCGCTGAGCTTCGAGCTGGCCGACGGTGAGCCAACCCCCTTTGACCGCTGCGCCAACCTGGAAGACCGGGAACGGATTGCCATGGCGCTGCTGGAGCTGGACACGCTCTACCGCGAGGTCCTGGTGCTGCGCTTCCACGAGGAGCTTTCGCTGGAAGAGATATCCAAGGTCACCAGGTCGCCTCTTTCTACCGTTAAATCAAGACTTTACCGGGGCATGGCCGCGCTCAAGCCAAAGCTGGAGCGCAGGCCGCTGCGCCGCCCGGAGACGGTGTGACCACCAAAAGCGGTGGGGCCGGTGGCTCCCAATCGGGCTCTAACCCTGGCGTCGACCATGATCTGGTTTCGGCCCTGGCGGGGAATCAGGCCGAGCGCGAATGTGCCGTCGCCCATCGCACCCGCTGCGTGGTAATTGCCTCCATGGGCGTCATGCAGGAACAGAAAGCCGGGCGCAAACGGGTTATTTCGGTGGCGCTGGCCTCCATTCTTCTGGTGATTCTGTGTCTGGGCCCGCTGGCGTGGTGGGTCACATCCAACCTGATGGCCGGAGGGCACCTGGGCGAACTCGGCAGCGAGATCAGCCTGATCGTCGGCGTCCTTTGTCCATCGATTCTGGCGGCCGCGCTGGTGGTCGGCTGGGCGCGCCACCGCTCCTGATTCCCCCATCCTCCCGGCTTTCGCTCCGGCCCGCTTGGGTCAGGATGACATTCTGCTTCCTGACGCATCATTCCTGGTGCAATCCGGTTGAGTCCGCCCAATAAAGCGCAACTGGAACATCGCTGCTCGCAACTTCCCCATTTCCATTCTCGTCAATTAAATAAAGGTGGCTCCCTGGTTAATTACCTGGTTGAACCCTCCGAGGGAGGGATTGCTTATGCGTGAACCTGAATCGATTACCGTGAACGAAGACGAGCGCATGATTCCCGTGTGGTCGATCGCTGTTGCCTTCGCGGCCTTTGTGCTGGTCGAGTACTATTTCTGGCTCGTCCTGCCCGGCCAATGGCAGCATCCACCGGCTCCGATGGGTTTCCGAATCTACTTCAACCTCTCCTGGGGCGTGCTGGCTGCGCTTTACTTCCTGATGGTGGGCTACGTCAGCAAGGATGCGCCGCGCCGGGCCATGAGCCCGCGCTTCTGGATGCTGGTGTGCTTTGTGATGCCGGGCGGCATCGGGGCCGTGCTCTACTTTCTGCTGCGCCAGCCGATGGTGTCCCGCTGCCCGGCCTGCTCCACACATGTGCAGAGCGACTACCACTTCTGCCCGCAGTGCGACTACCGCCTGACGGCCAACTGCGGCCACTGCTTCCGCACGGTGCGCGCCACGGACCTGTACTGCACCCGCTGCGGCCATGAACTGGCAAACGATCACATGCCGGCGCGGCTGCGGGTATTGAGCGAGTAAGGCATTCACTGCGCAAAGGGCTGTCTTCAAGGGCACGGCTGATGCCGTGCCCTTTCAAAAAAAGACGCGCATCGCAGGTCAAGCCCGGAATTCGCTCCTCGTGCCCATTGAACCCGCCCCGTGCAGGAATTGACCCGGCAAGGCTGCCTTCCTACAATCGAACTTCCGATCCCCATGCCCCTCTCCGCGCTCATCATCGACGACGAACAACTGGCCCGCGACGAGCTGAAGTATCTGCTCGACGAGGTAGGCGGCGTCCAGGTCCTGGCCCAGGGAAGCAACGGCATCGAGGCGGTGGAGCTGATCGAGGAGCACCATCCCGACCTCGTCTTTCTGGATGTGCAGATGCCCGGCCTGGACGGCTTTGGCGTCATCAAGCAACTGATCGAACGCAACCGCGCACTGCCGGGGGAAGATGCGGTGCCGCTTCCCCACTTCGTGTTTGCCACGGCCTACGACCAATATGCCGTGCGCGCCTTCGATGTCAATGCCGTGGATTATCTGCTCAAGCCGTTCGACGCCACCCGCGTTCTGCAAGCCGTGGAGCGGGTCAGGGTGCGCATGGCCGGGGGCTCGGCGGGCATGAGCGGCGGGCTCCCCGAGTCTCCGATCGAGTCTCAGTTGGAAGCGCTGCTCAAGCTGCTCAACCGTCCCCAGGGCGCCGCGCGCGCCCCCCAGCCTGCCAAACTGATTGTGCAGGCGCAGAACCGGCTCTTGCTGGTGGACCAGGCGGAGATTTGCTACGCGGCCATCGATGAAGGCGTGATCCGGGTGGTGACGCAGCACTTCGAGGGGCAGTCCAAGTGCCGCACGCTCGAGGATCTGCTGGAGTTGCTTGACCCCGCGCTCTTCTGGCGCGCCCACCGCGGCTTCGTGGTGAACATCAACCACATTCGCGAAGTGGTGCCGTGGTTCAAGTCCAGCTACCAGTTGCGCATGGACGACAAGCAGCACACGGAGATCCCCGTCAGCCGCGCACAAACCCGCCGCCTCAGGGAACTGTTCAATCTCTAGAGCCCTTCCGCTGCCGCGGCAGCCTTGCCCAGCCCAGAACCACAAATCCTCCCATCAGAAAGATCGAAACCAGGGCCGAGGCGGCGGTAATATGCGCCACCCGCCACAATTTGCCCGTGGGGTCCTGAACCACTGCCGGAACGGCTTGAGGAACGGTTTGCAGCGCGTTGCCCGCCGCACACAATCCATAGAAGAGCAGCGCCGGGAGCCAGGACCCACGATCCGCGGCCAGCGGCAGGGCAGGACGGCGGCGCAAATAGAGCGCGAAGAGCAGATAGATGGTAAAGACCGTCCCATACCAGCCCAGGTAGTTGGAGACCGGCACGCCAAACCAGGGTCCGCCATCGCGCCAGACCCAGCCGTGCAGCACCGTGGCCCACACCGGATCCTGCGCCAGGTCCCAGGCCGTCATGATCGCACTGGCCAGCAGCGGCAGCGTGAACAGGCCCGCACCCGCCGGCGGAGCCTCGCTCCGGCCCTGGATCAGCCGGGCCACCATCCACGAAACATAGGCCATGCCGATGTAGGCCAGCCCCAGCAGCACGGGCACGTGAAACAGTTTGGGCCCCATCAGCTCGACAAAATAGTAGCGCCCGAAGGGAAAGCCGGTGGTCACGCCGATGTTTTCAACCAGGTTGCCCACCGCGATGCAGATGCAGGCAAAGATCAGGATGCCGCGCACCCGGTAGTGCCGGGCTCCATCGGTCAGCGCAAAGGCCATCGCCGAGAGCACATCGAGAGCCACGATCGCCGTGCGCGGAACCGGGCTGGACACAACCTCCAGAATCCGCGCGCACGCATAACAGAACAGAATCAGGCTCAGCGCAATGCGGGGTCCGCGCTGGCGCGCTGCTGGCTGCGGAGGTAATGCAGGTTCGTCCAAATGGCCTCCCTCGAGGGCTGGAGCGTTTCTCCAGAAGGTGTAGAACTTTGGGCGCCCCACCCTTGAATCGTTCCTTGATTCAAGGCTGGGAGAGCATGAACTCAAGGCACTAAATCATCCGGCCAGAGACCTGAATCCTCGATAGCCTGACTTGGTACCAACTCCGTGCCCCATCCATTCGCCTGCCGGGGTTCCCATGGACTGGTCTTGGTCCGTGGGGTGGTTACTGGCGAATGGGTGGGAAAGCATAAACCCAAAAGGCACGAAATCATCCGGCCACAGACCTGGTGTGGGCCTTGTTCGATCCCAGCCCTCAATCGTAGCGCTCAAAGACGATCTGCTTGCGGTGCCAGCCATGGCCGGCCAGCCGCTCGCGCACCGAGGCAACCATTTCGTTGAGGCCGCAGATGTAGGCGTAGATGTCAAAGCGCAACTCGGCCGGCGGAGTTGCCGGGTCGGGCGCGGGCTGCGGCAGCGGCAGGCCCAGGCGGGCGGCGCGCTCTTCCACAATCCTGGACACATGTTCCTGCACATAGCCGCGCAGGCCGTTCCAGCTCTCCTGGGCGCGGCTCAGGGTGGGCAGGTAGTGAAAGTTGGGCTGGCGCCGGGCCAGCGCCTCGAACTCCTCGTGATAGTAAATATCGCTCTCATAGCGCGTGCCGTAGACCAGCCAGATCTGCTTGCCCTGGCTGCGGTCGGGTCCGTTCTGCGGGAAGAGCCACTGGATGAAGCCGCGCATGGGCGCCACGCCGGTGCCGGTGGCCACCAGAATCGAATCGGTGATGGGCTCGCGCAGCATGAAGTGGCCGTGCGGCCCGTGAATCTGGATGGTGGCGCCGATGGGCAGATCGGGCAGGTCGGCCAGGTGGTTGGAGAAGAATCCCTCCTCCACCCGGTTCACGCACAGCTCAAAGCGGTTGCCGTTGGCCGCCGAAGCCAGGGAGTAGGCGCGGGTCTGGAGCTTGCCCTTGGCGTCCTCGGCCACAGCTGAGACGAACTGGCCGGCGGTAAACGGAAAGCTCTCCAGCTCGTCGAGAACGAACTCGAAGTGGTAGCACTGGGCGGTCTCGGAGATGCAGTCTTTGCGGGCCAGACGGGCGTTATAGATTTCTCGGTCCACGGCAGGTCTCCCCTTTGAAAGGAGCAGGATAGGCCCGCTTCCGGACCTGCGGTGATTATAGGGTGCGGCCGGCGCAAATGGCGCCGGGCAGCGCAGGATCAGACCGACTCGACGGCGTGGATCCGGTTGGCAACCTCAAAGGCCAGGCTGGCGGCGTCACCATGGAACCGTTTGCGCTCCCGCGCGGGAAGTTCTTCCAGCAGTTCCGCATACGGAGTGGATTCGCAACCGGGAAACGCGGTAAACCCCACCGCATCCGCCATTCTGCAACTCATCTTGATCAATTCATTGACCCCCCAGGCGCCGTCCCGATTGCTGGGAGCGTGATGTTCCGCGGCGACGCCTTCAAACTCGGCGGGCAGGCTCCAACTGGTAATCAGTTGCCGTCCAGCCTCGCAGTGGTCCCATCCGAACAATTCCTTCTCGCCTTGCAGGATGCTGCCGGCATTCCCGTCGTGGGTGCGCAGCAGCGCTCCGTACTCGTTGGGTCGCAGTACGGCCAGGGCCAGGCGGCCAATGTCGTGCAGCATGCCGCAGGTGTACGCCACATCCTTGTCGATAAACCCGGTTGCGGCCAGTTGTTCGGCGATGAACGCGCATGCCAGGTTGTGGCGCCACAGATCGCGCATCGAGGGAATGTTCAGCGTCTTTCCCAGGTAGGTTCTTACGCCCACGGTAAGGCACAGGCCCTGCAGATTGGTGGCTCCCAGCACGGCGATGGCCTGGAGGATGCTCTGGGCGGGAAAGCGCGGAGCGTACAGCAGGGAATTCGCCACGGTGAGCACTTCACTGGCAAACGCCGCGTCCGACGAGATGAGGTCGCTCAGTTGGCGCAACTGCACAACTTCGCTGTTGGCCAGTTGCATTACCCGGATGGCCACGGGTGGAAACGCAGGAAGGCGCAAATGAGCCCAAGGCCGCAATGTCGCTCCGTCTCTTCGCATCTGGATCGGCACTGTACGAATCTCCATTCGCCCAGACGATGGTCTCCCCACGCAAATGCTTGGACCGTGTCCTGCCGGGCAGGCTCGATCGGCACGCCGAGCAGCGCCTTTCGATCCCGGTAGGTACTCTTTCGGCAAGTTGGACACTTTTCTACAGTCGGTGTCTCATTTTGGTAGGGAAGCCCCATGTCGGACCACCATCCAACTCCCGGACGCTCTGCAATTGCGAAGGATGAAACTTCGGGTACCCCACCTGGGCGCCCTCTGGGCGCCGCGTTCTTTGTCTTTGCGGCGAGTGTCCTGTCCCTGAAGGTCGCAACATAACAATCCCTGAAGTTGGCAACATAACAATCCCTGAAGTTCGCAACAAAACAGGGGTTGTCATCCTGAGCGAACGGGGCCCCAAGCGCTTTTCAGCTTGGGGGTGGTGAGTCGAAGGATCTGCGGTTGTTTTTCAAGGAACATCTGGGACGCCACACCATGGCTGGCAAGCATACATCTTGTAATTTGTCTTTAGTTTGTTTGACTTGCAGTTTAGTTTCTTCCTGGGGCACGACTAGAGTCGTGCGCTTCCAAATCACGGCGACTCACAAAAACCTCTGCGGTCTGTGGAGTGCTTTAAGGTTCCAGCGAGCCCGCTTACTTCAGCAGATCCAGCGCCATCGCGGTCATCGCCGTCACCCCGGTGGTGATGGCCGGCGCATAAACAGGCGCAAACAGCGCGGAGTGCAGGCCGGGCAGGGGCACGCCGGTCTTGCGGCTCTGCGCCAGTTTCTCCGCATCGGCCGCGCCCAGCCAATACATCATCGTGGGAATCTGGCCGCCGAGCGAGAATTGACCCACATCCTCGCTGGCCATCACGGGGCGGGCTTCCAGCACGCGGTCCTTGCCCAGGGCGGCAACCGCGACGGCCCGCAGCCGCTCGGCCAGGACCGGGTCGTTGAAGGTGGCCGGCGTGCTCTCGCCCAAGGTCACCGTCGGCATGAGGTCGGCGGGCATCCCGTAGGTGTCGGCCAGCCCCTGCGCGGTGCGCCGCACCGCGGCAATAATCTGGTCGCGCACGGCGGGCGAGTAAGTGCGCAGCGTGAGCCCCATCGTCACTTCGTCGGGAATGATGTTGTTCTTGGTCCCGCCGTGAATGGTGCCCACGGTGAGCACCGCTGGCTGCTGCGGATCGATCTGGCGGCTGACAATGGTCTGGGCCATCAGCACAAACTCCGAGGCCAGCACAATGGGGTCCTTGCCGGCCTGCGGCGCGGAGCCATGCCCGCCGATGCCGCGAATCACCACGTCGATGGTGTTGGAGCCGGCCAGCAGCGGTCCGCCCTTCACCGCAATCGAGCCGGCCGGCACGTCGTTGGAGTCGTGCTCCGCCAGCACAAAGCCGGGCCGCCCGAAGCGCTCGTAAAGATGATCGGCCAGCATCGCCGCCGCGCCCTGCACCACCTCTTCCGCCGGCTGCCCAATCAGCATCAGCGTCCCGTGCCACTGAGCCTTGCGCGCCGCCATCTCCCGCGCCACGCCCAGCAGCACCGTCATGTGCAGGTCGTGGCCGCAGGCGTGCATCACGCCCACCTGCCGCCCCTGCGCGCCGGTGGTCTTCACCGTGCTCGCGTAGTCCAGGCCGGTCTTCTCTTCCACCGGCAGGGCATCCAGCTCCGTGCGCATCAGCAGGCGCGGCCCGGCGCCGTTTTCCAGCACCGCCACCACGCCCAAGGCCTGGGCCCCGTCCTCGTACTTGCCCACGTGCTCGGTCACCGTGTAACCCAGCTTGCGCAGCTCGGCCGCCACATAGGCCGAGGTCTGCTCCTCATGGCGCGAGAGCTCGGGATTGCGGTGCAGGTGCTTGTAGGTCTCGGTCAGAGCGGGCAACTGGCGCTCGGCAGAGGCAGCCAGGTCGGCCTGGGCAACAGGGGCTTGCGCGGCCAGGGGTATGGCGCCAGCGGCCACGGCGGCTAAGGCAAGAGCACGCAGAACCATGGGGAAAACCTCCTTGAAGACGCGGCAACTCGGCTTCAAGCGCCAGCCTACCACAAACAATCTGCCCGGTCGCTGACAGGAAACTGCAACTCCCGGCGCTTCCTATTGCATTCCCATAGAGGCGGGAGTATATTGCTCCTATTGGTTGGCAACAGGAGAAGAAAATGGGCGGAAAAACCGATGTCTGGCAGGGCACCCTGGCCCTGATGGTGCTGCGCACGCTGGAATCCATGGGACCGCAGCACGGCTACGGGCTGGCGCGGCGCATCGAGCAAACCAGCGGCGACCTGCTGCAGTTGAACTACGGCACGCTCTATCCGGCGCTGCTCAAGCTGGAGCAGGAAGGGTTCATTCGTTCCAACTGGGGCGTATCCGACAACAACCGCCGCGCCAAGTACTACGAGCTGACCAAAGCCGGCCAGCGCCAGGTGAAGAAGGCCACCGCCGAGTGGGAGCAGACCACCGCCATCCTGGCGCGCTTCCTCACTCCGGCCCAGGAAGCGTAAGGAGGCGCCATGCGCAAGCTCAGAGCGCTGTGGATGCGGCTGTGCGGCTTGATCTCCGCCCGCGACTCCGAAGCCGACTTCTCCGCCGAACTCGCCAGCCATATCGACCTGCACACCAAAGACGGAATCCGCGCGGGCCTGAGCCCGGAAGAAGCGCGCCGCCAGGCCCTCATCCGCCTCGGCGGCGTGGAGCAGACGCGCCAGGCATGGCGCGAGCGGCGTGGATTGCCCTGGCTGGAAACGCTCCTCAAGGACCTTCGCTTTGGTCTGCGGGTATTCGAGAAGAACCCTGGTTTTACGGCCGTCGCTGTCTTGACGCTCGCACTCGGCATTGGAGTGACCTCGGCGGTCTTCACTGTTGCGGAAGCTGCCTTGCTGCGCTCCTGGCCAGCCAAGGCGCCCGAGCGGCTCGTCAAGATAATCGCCACAACAGCAGAGGGCGAAGACCCCACGTTCTCGTATCCGGATTACGTGGATCTGGCCGGACAATCCAAGTCGCTCACAGGCGTTCTTGCGTACTCACGCCACGAAAAAATCCTGCGCGTAGGAACGGAATCGCACCTGGTGCTGGATGATGTTGTTTCCCCCAACTACTTCTCGGTTCTGGGAATCGATGGCCAGCGAGGGCGTTTCTTCTATGCCGGGTCTCAAACAGGAAGTGAATCCGGAGTCGTGATCAGCGATTCGCTCTGGCATCGGCTCTTCAACGCCGACGCGGCGCTGGTTGGAAAGCAGATTCAGCTGACTGGCCGCAACTATACGGTTCTCGGCATTGCGCCGCCCCGCTTTCGTGGCCTGCAGCGTGGGGTTCCCACGGATCTGTGGCTCCCCACCAGCGCCGAATCCACCGCATACCAAAACGATGAACTCACGGACAGGAAGACGCGCGACTTCGAGCTACTTGGACGGCTGCAGCCCGGAGTGTCTGCGGCAGAGGCCAAGGTCGAGCTTGACACCGTAGGACGCCGCCTTGCCCAGGCCTATCCGGCCATCGACAAAGCGAGAAACGTGGTTCTGGTCTCTGAACGTGAGCGTCTGCGCGAGGCGCTGGTTCCCGTGTTCTTGCTGATGACTGCGGTCGGAATGGTTCTGCTGATCTGCTGCGCCAACGTAGCTGGGCTGGTGATGGCCCGATCGGATGCGCGGAGCAAAGAAATCGCCATGCGGATGGCGCTCGGCGCCAGACGCCTGCGCCTGGTGCGCCAACTGCTCACGGAGAGCTTGCTGCTCGCTTCGATGGGCGCGGCGTTCGGGCTGCTTCTGGCGGTTGGACTGCTTCGGCTGCAACCTGTATTGATGCCCCCGTCGGAAGTTGAGCTTGGGTTCGATCTGCACCTCGACGCATCCGTCGTTGTGTTTACCCTGGCGATCACGGTGTTCGCAGTTCTGGTTTTCGGATTGACGCCGGCACTCCGCGCATCCAAGTCAAGTTATGTTTCGGTACTCAAGGACGAAAGGACCGGCTCCGGGGGCGGCGTACGCCGCTGGACCCTGCGGAATGCGCTCGTGTTGAGTGAAATCGCGTTGTCGGTCATCCTGCTGACGGCGGCGGGGCTCGTCACGCGCAGCCTGCTCTTCAGCCGCGCCATTCCTTTGGGCATTGACCGGGAAAAGCATCTGATTTTCTTTGACCTGACACCTGGACTCGCCGGATATAACCCGGAACGCAGTGTGAATCTCTTTGAGCAACTGCAAGACAGAGCGGCGGCGCTCCCCGGCGTTCGGCATGCAAGTTTGGCGCGGCGGGTACTGCTCTCCGATTCGGGAGGAGGCCTCGCCAGGCGGGTTTCGATTCCCGGCGTGGTGCTGCCGCAAGGACAGATCAGCATCCCCATCAAGTTCAACGCGGTTGCCGGCAACTACTTTCAAACCATGGGTACGCGCCTTCGCGAAGGACGCACATTCAACTCTGCCGACAACCCCACGGGCAGCAGTGTCGTAGTCGTCAGTCAGACCATGGCGGAGCGTTTCTGGCCCGGACAAGAGGCCTTGGGGCGGCAAATCCAGATTGAGGGGAAAGCCTGCCAGATTGTAGGCGTCGTGGACGACGCAAAAATCAATGGCGTCCATGAAGCGCCGGAACCCTACATGTATCTCCCGCTTGCTCAGATGCCCAGCGAGGAAGGGGCGCTGATCATCGAAGCGGAAGGAAGCACGGACGCACTGACGGCGAGTATTCGCCGCGAAATTCGGAGCACGGATCCAAATATTCCGGTTGAAGTCCGCACCGTGGATTATCTGATGCAGCAGGCCTTTTGGAGTGACCGGATGGCCGCTGGATTTGTGGGTGCACTCGGCTTGGTGGGAATCTTTCTCGGAGCCGTCGGACTCTATGGCGTCATCGCCTTCACCGTGAATCGGCGCAGTCAGGAAATAGGCATTCGCATGGCGCTCGGCGCAGAACGCAAAGACGTTGTGCGGATGGTGGTGGGCCAGGGGCTGAAGCTTGCTGTAGTGGGAACGGTCGCGGGCCTGGTTGCCTCGTTCTTCGCTATGCGGCTGATGTCGACCATGCTCTACGGCGTGAAACCAACCGATCCGGTAGCGTTTGCCGGTAGCGCCTTCCTGGTGATTCTGGTGGCGCTCGCGGCGAGCTGGATTCCCGCGCGCCGCGCCGCCGCCGTCGATCCCATGCAGGCGTTGCGGGCAGAATAGACCGGGCCGCCGATCCTCCCGCGCCCTGCTGCCCTTGCGCCGGATGCTACACTCCGGCCAAAGGAGGTCGGTGCATGAGGGCGAGTGCCATCGAATTTCGTCTGCGGGTCGCGATCATCGTGGCCGTGGTCACACTGGGTTTCTGGGCGCCGTGGAGCGGGGTCTTGGATAATGGCCGGCGCATCTCCCTGCTGGGCTGGCTGGCCCTGGAAATAAGCCGGACGGGCCTGCTCTCATTCACCGCGGCCGTCCGTGCGGTCATCGTGGTGGCCGCTCTCCTGGCCGCCATGGCTGTGCTGTTGCGGGTTTGGGGCACCGCCTACCTGGGGACCTTCACGGTGAACCATGGGCGCATGAAGGCCGGCGCCGTGCTGGTCGACGGCCCCTATCGCTATGTGCGCAACCCCCTCTACCTGGGCACCTGGTGCATGGTGGCGGCCATGGCCTTCATCATGCCCGTCAGCGGCGCTCTCTTTGCCATGGTTCTGCTCACGCTCTTTCAGATGCGCCTGATCCTGGCAGAAGAAGCCTTCCTCAGCGTTCACCTTGGCCACGCCTACCAGGACTACCTGCGCGCCGTGCCGCGCCTGTTTCCTCGCCTGCGTACACGGCTGCCCTCCACGGGCCGCTGTCCCCTCTGGCGGCAGGCCGTGCTGTCGGAGATCAACCCCATTGGCGTCTTCGTCACCCTGGCGTTTCTTTCCTGGAGCTACGACAACTGGCTCATGCTCAGGGGAATTCTGGTCAGTCTTGGGCTCTCGCTGGTGGTGCGGGCTTTGCTGCCTGCCATCCGCCAAGCAGACTAGGGAAGCTCTGAATAAGTCCTGTTTTGAAAGGGCACGGCTTCAGCCGTGCCGCTAAAGTCCGCATAATCAACGCGGGCTTAAGCCCCTGAGGGATGGTTCTCTTGAATCTGGCACTTGTTCAGAGGCTCCCTAGCTCACTGACCGCTTGAAGTTGAATCGACTGAAAACACTTATTGATCCGGCCCATGAATACAAGCACCGTGCCCCATCCATTTCGCAGGCTTTATCGCGAAATGGGTGGGAGGGAAAGAACACTATTTGAGGGCCGGATCAATAGAGCGTTTCTCCTGAAGGTGTGGAGCTTGGAGTGCCCCTCCTGGGCTCCATCTGGGCACCGCGTTCTTGTTCTTGCGGCTAGGGTGGGATACGGGAGAACCACTCTACAGAAACAGGAGAAATGCGTTAAACAGCCCCCCTGGCCGCAAAATCGGCGACGGGGCGGGGTTGAGCGCCCAGACCCTTCTGCGCTCTCCTCTGGTCGCGCAAACGGCAAAAGGGAGAGCCTGGGGCTCTCCCTTTTGCCGTGATGCCTGTAAGCCCAGGGCCAGGAAAAAACTACTTCTTGGTGGGGGCGATGACGTCCTTGGCGG
>Ga0326728_10021190_pt1 | contig 12265 bp, 14 predicted proteins | sample MB3enrmetagenome_FD_207602 | JGI IMG/M metagenome (GOLD analysis project Ga0326728, IMG submission 207602) | Lab enriched peat soil microbial communities from McLean, Ithaca, NY, United States - MB31MN | ecosystem: Environmental > Terrestrial > Soil > Wetlands > Peat | place: USA: New York...
CCTGTGCTGCCATGATCTCAGCGCCAAAGAAACTGCCCGCATGCAGATCGATCCCGCCGACCAGTTCGAGATCCGGCGATTCCTTTACCATCCTTCCCAGCGTCTGGCCCATGCGGCCGGAGGCGCTGCAGATAACGACCCTGACCATGACCGGTTCACCGCCGGCTGCCTTTTACGGCCGGTTTTTTCTTTGCGACAGTCTTTTTTGCCGCCGGGATCGTTGTCAGGACTTTTTTTAAGTCCGCGGTCTTTTTCTCGTCAAGGTTGTCAAGCGGGAGCCGGACAGGTCCTCCGGCCATGCCCACCAGTTCCACGGCCTTCTTGACCGGGATCGGGTTGGTATCGATGAACATCGCGCGGAAGAGCGGAGAGAGTGCATAGTGCAGGGAGAGCGCTTTCTTCCAGTCGCCCTTTTCTGCCGCTTCGCAGAGGGCCACCATCCGTGAGGGATCTACGTTTGCTGCGACCGAGATCACGCCTTTACCCCCAAGAGCCATGATCGGGAGGGTGAGGTTGTCATCGCCGGAGATGACGGCAAAGTCCTCGTCCCGGGTCATCTCGATAATCCGCGAGACCTGTCCGATGTTGCCGCTGGCCTCCTTGATCCCGACAATACTTGGGTGCTGTGCAAGCTCGGCAATCAGGTCGGGTTCGAGGTTCTGGCCCGTACGGCCGGGGACGTTGTAGATGACCACCGGGATGTCAAGGTCGGCAAGTTTTGTATAATGTTTGACAAGTCCCGCACGGTTGGGCTTGTTGTAATAGGGGCTGATAACGAGCACGCCATCGGCGCCTGTGTCCTTTGCCGCCTTCGTAAGAATGACCGCTTCCGCCGTATTGTTTGAACCCGTCCCGGCAAGAACGGGCACCTTGCCGTTGACAGTGTCAATAGTAACATTGACTACATTTTCATGTTCCTTGAACGTGAGCGTTGCAGACTCGCCGGTCGAGCCGCAGGGCACGATCCCATGGATTCCACAGGACAAGAGATACTCAATGTTTCGTTCCAGACCCTGTACGTCAAGGTCCATCGCGGAATTACGTTTAAAAGGAGTAATTATTGCGGGAAGGACACCTTCGAACATAACGAGAGTTATGGGTGTCTTTTTGTATTAATTTTTCTTGTAATATAGCCGGCAACACGGTTCCGCACACGCTTGCTGTCGATTGATGCCGATGCCCCCAGCTGCTGTTTGTTTGCGTCAAAGTTGTTCGAAAAGTTCTCTTTCTGCGTGGAAAGGAGTGCGGTACCAATGGTCTTGATATACGACGGCTTTATTCCCATGAAATATTCCTCAAAGTTCTATATGTATAATGCGGTTCGACAACATAATAATATTGCCCGCGACATCCCCCGGTTTTTCTCCGAACAGGTGGATTTTTGGAAAATCTCCAGTCACGCCGCGGTCCACGATCGCTTCCGGCACCCCTTCCCTGCAGCAGGAAGCAACACCCCAGTCCATCGTGGCAACACCCGGTGGCTGCCCGCGCCGGTCAACCGTGCAGCACTCAAGGAACATATCTGCAAGGATGCGGCCGGCCTCGTCCGTGTAACGTATCGTTGCAGCCGCCCGCATCTCCGGGTCGAATTTTGCAGCGGTGAGAATGACCTTTGCAATCTCAGCATCGGCGCCAAAACCGCAGGCGCCTGCTGCCTTCACAGCGTTGTCCTGCACCACAAATCCCCCGCTGACCGCGGCAACACCGGCGCTGTCCCGGGCACCCCTGATGGCATACCCGATGTTTGTCCCGGTATCGGCCACAAGCACCGGGGCCATCGATCCCGGGAGAAGATCTGCGGCCCGTGACAGATCGGCAAGCACATTGTTCCTTTGCTGCTCCGGACTGATCATCGTACTCGTTTCTCTGTTGATTTGGATGGCTCTTATTCCCTTTCACTCTCTTAACCGGTATTCAGGTGAGCCCCAGATCTTTGCGTATATCCATCAGACCGGCGATAGCTACAGCGTAGAACTCCGGCAGAGCCAGAATAGGCGCGATCAGCGCGATGCGGTCCCGGTCACACCCGGCAGCGAAGGATTTTTCTTTTGCCTTTTTTGTCACGGTCTTTACCGTCACTTCAGAAAGTCTGCCCCCTTTTACGAGCGCGCACGCGATCACGAGGCCGGATGCACTGTCAGCAGCCTGAAGCGCAATCTCTACCGGTTTTTCGTAAGTTCCTGAAAAGAGATGATGATTGTGCCGCTGAACAACCAGGGCCAGATCGGGATCGATACCCCGCTCCCTGAGGATCTCCGCACCTCTCGCACCATGCAGCTGCATATCCCCACGCGCAAGTTCGAAATCGATGTCGTGCAGGAGACCCGTTATCTCCCAGACTGCCTCATCTTCGCCAAGGCGTGCGGCAAGCGACCTCATCACAGCACCGGTGGCAAGACAGTGTTTTTTGAGCCCGGTATCGTGTACATGCCGGTCAAGCAAAGCAATCGCAGCGGAGCGTTCCATGAACAAAGATATGCCGCCCGGTATCATCAGCATGACGACTGACCCTCACGGATATGCATATAACTGATAAACGCCAAAATGGTCTGGATGGATGCACGACTGCTTGATGTTCTTATAGGCGTGACCGGTTTTGTGGTATTGGTCATTCTTCTCGCAGTGCTCCCGCTGGTCATAAGCGCCGGACCAGCCTACCTGATTGCCATTATTGTCTTTATTCTGTTTCTCTCTGGTGCTGGGTATATGGTCAACGAAAAGATTTCCTGAACTACGAAAAGACGGATTTTCTTTTTTTCAGGTTCTGTTGAAATCCTCACAGGCTGTTAAACGATTGTTGATTTTTCAGGAAACGATCACATGGAAAAATATTCTGGTTCAGGATCTGTTTTGCGAAAGCGGGAAGATCCGGATTTCTGCGGTCGCGCCCGGTAGCGAGATCGCGTTTTTGCTCTTTTTTTCACCCCCGCTCTGACGTGAGACAGTTTGTAACTTTACCGTTTAACTGTAAAGTTACAGCTCAGCTGTAAGGTTAAGTACTGTGCAGATCCGGATTTTTTTTAAAAATGCGCTGAAAAATATATTCCGTTTATTCAGTAAATCAGATTTTTCTTCAAGGCCATTATTCAGGAATTTTTCAAATTTTTATCAGGAACTTGCGGTTTCGCAGGTGCAGGTTTAAGCGGTCGCGATTTTTTCACCTTGTAGTAACTGAGCGGGTGGCTGACCTTTTCGCAGAGGGGATCGCGGTGGACGCACAGGCCGGTGGTCTGCATCGCAGCGCAGGCAGGGGTCGTGTACTCGGTGCTGGACCCCCCGCGTCCCGTTATATGTTCGACCTGGTACATGGTCTTCTCAATATCGAAATCCGGGGAACGGGCATAGAGTTCAGCAATTCCGGTTGTATCCATGCCGATATTGTGGAGAAATGCCGTTAGCGAGAACCGGCCGGCATGCGTGAGGTTTGTGCCGGCAGAAAGAGCAGTAATGAGCGCCTGCATACAAGGCGGAAATGCACTTTCTTCCACTTTCCCGAACTGCCGCAACATCTGCTCCTGGTATACCTTCTTGATCTCCGCCGCACGCGGTGCGAGCTGTTCGCAGATATCTTTTGGCACCCGGTGGGGGAGATCACGACGCAGGAGTACGCGGATACGCTCCCTCAGGAGTTCGTAACGCTCGTTCTTGTTGACAGTAACAAATCCCTGTAACACATTCCGGTTAACAAGCCGGTACCGGTCATCGTGCAGGGGGGCGACAAGCTCCACGTAATCGGGGACCGGCATCCGGTCCTGTGCGATCCGGATGCCCAGTTCGTCCGCGATCGCCCCCCATAACCTTGAATACTCCCCATCACCCTGCACGTAATTACTATTCCATTCCTCTTCATTCACGAGAAAATAATAAGCACGTTCGGCCTCGTATCTTGTAAGCCGGTCGATAAGCTGTTTATCGTTGACGCAAGAGACAATAATTCGTGCGAGTGCATACGCGGCAATCTCGTCTTCCGGGCTGGCGAGCACTTCCAGTACCCGGGTTTTTTTCGGGGTGACTGCTTCACGGACACGGCTTACCGCCTGTGAAATCAGGATCTCGCCCTTCGGCGTGCCAAGAAGCTTGCCGAGAGATGCGAAACGGGATCGGATTGGATCCTGGGCTTTTTTTAAAAACGGAAAATGGGAAAGTTCCTTGCCGGAAGGCACAAATTCCATTCATTCAGCCTCAATACGGGGCGCAAGCAGGTACTCCACGTGCCCGTTGCCGCCGGCGATATCAAAGGAGAACCGGACCGGGTGATCGACGCCAAGGCAGACCTCGACTTCGGCAGCATGTGACATCACCTTGCCCATGTCCCGGAGATAGTCAAGGGAAAAGAGCGAGCGTGCCTCAACCGGGATGAGAGACTTAAGTTCGTCTTTTCCGAATTCGCGCTGAATATGATCGGTATCGCCTTCGGCTACCATGTAAAAAGTCTGGTCCTTTGGGTTGATCCCTATGGCGATCTTATCCGATATTACCGCAGCAGCCTTAATCGCGTTGTTGAGGTCTTCACCAGCGATCACAACCTTTCCCGGGAGATTGATAGTCGGGGAGTTGGGGTCCTTCCTGATCGTGTTCGTGTCCAGCAGGGTGATCGAGTAGTGGTAGCCGTGGACGCTGACTGCCATTTTCTGGGCATTGTCCGCGAGCTCGAGGCTGATGAGATCGCCTTTTCCCCCCATGTTGAAGATGTTTTTCATCTTGGATATGTCAACCCCCAGCTCGCTTTTCGTTGCCTTGAAGGTATCAAACGCCTCTTTTTTGAGCGTAAATGCGATCATGGCGACATTGGCGGTATCCACAGCACGGGTCGAGATGCCGTCTTCTGCCGTGTGCAGCCGGCACTCGGGAACGAGTGCCGAGATCGCGTCAATGGCCTCCCGGAATATCTCTGCGTCAATGGTTGCTTTTAACATCGCTTTCCCCTTAACAACTGTCTTATACAGTATATCGTCATACTTTAATTATAGCGTTTTGGGTTTGTTTTTAGGATTTCTGGTGGTTTGGTATGGGTTCGCAATGGTCACGGGACAAGGTCTATCTTCGGGCAAAACATGAAGGGTTCCGATCCCGTGCTTCTTTTAAGCTTATCGAGATCCAGGACAAGTTTGCGATTATACGCAGGGGCGATAATATCATCGATCTGGGTGCTGCCCCCGGGAGCTGGCTTCAGGTTTTGCGCACGCTCACCGACGGGAGAGTCCTTGGGATAGACCTGAACCCGATTGCAACTCTCGAGGGTATCGACACTATCGAAGGAGATCTGACCGAACCGGTGATCCAGCAGCAGGCACTCGAAATGCTTGGCTCCGTCAGCGTGGTAGTCTGCGATGCAGCCCCAAAACTCTCTGGTCACAAGAGTTACGACCAGGCCCGGGCCATAGCGCTTGGCGAAGAGGCTCTCGGATTCGCCTGCAATGTGTTAAAACCAGGCGGCAATTTTGTGATCAAATCTTTCCAGGGTGTGGACTTTCCCCATCTGCTCACCCAGATAAAAGAGCACTTCCATGTCGTGAAAACGTACTCCGCCAAAGCAACCCGCAAGGGGAGTACAGAGATTTATATTATCGGAAAGAACTTCAAAGGCTGAAACGATATGCCCACGATCACGACGCTCAAGGATTCCTATGGACGACCGGTGACCAACCTCCGCATCAGTCTCACCTCCCGGTGCAACCTTTCCTGTATCTACTGCCATGCCGAAGGGGAGAAAAACCCGGCTGCGGAAATGAGCGCAGAGGAGATTATCGAGATCATGAACGTCGCGGCAAAGTTCGGGATCCGGAGCATCAAATTTACCGGGGGAGAACCCCTCATACGGCCGGATATTCTCGACATAATCCGGGCGGTTCCCAAAGGGATCGAGTCGTCCATCACGACAAACGGTATCCTGCTTGGGGGCATGGCCGGGGATCTCAAAAGCGCCGGGCTCCGCAGGGTCAACGTCAGCCTCGACAGCCTGAACCCGGAGACCTACAAGCGGATCACCGGGTGCGACCGGCTGGACGAGGTTCTTGCCGGGATCGATGCAGCGCTCAGGGCCGGTCTCACCCCGGTCAAACTCAACATGGTGGTCCTCTCCGGGATCAACGATAACGAGATCGATGATTTCCTGAGATTTGTGAGGGGCAACCGGGATCTCGTCCTCCAGCTCATCGAGCTGATGCATTTCAATGACTGCGACTATCACGGTGACCTGCGCGGGGTCGAGGCGATGCTGGCCTCGCGATCGAGCGAGGTTCTCACGCGCAGGATGCACCACCGGAAAAAGTACTGTCTTGACGGTGCCGAGGTCGAGGTGGTGCGCCCGCTCCACAACACCGAGTTCTGCGCCTATTGCAACCGGCTCCGGGTCACTTCTGACGGCAAGCTCAAGCCATGCCTTCTGCGGACTGACAACCATATCACGATCCGGGGCAAGAAGGGAGCAGAGCTCGAAGCCCTCTTCCGGCAGGCAGTCGAACAGCGGGAACCGTTTTTCAAATAGACATCCTGCAACCGGAAGGTGACGGTTGTCGTGAAAGTTCCTGACCAGATGCATAGTTACGGGGATTTATTTACAACTCCGGCATACACTAGGATCATATGACCACTGACAATGAGTATGTCCATGTCCTGACTCACCTCTACGAAAAATCCCTGATCCTTCATGATACGTCGCTTTTTGACAAGACCCTGTATTTCTTCTTTGTCGATGCCCTTGCCCATATTGACTACACCTGCAGCATCTACGCATACAACTACCAGTCACCGAAAAATATTATGGGCGCAGAGTACATGCGCTGGCGTATAGATGAGGAAAAAAAAGGAGATCGCGTGTATTTTCCCGCTTTTATGGCATGGCTTAAAGGGGCCCGGCCGGAGAAATTTGCAAAATTGCCTTCGCTCTGGCAGATCATTTACGACCCTGAAGATCCTGCCAGCTATCGGAGTTTCCGGATCGTTCCCGATCCGGATAGCAAGCAGGCAGTGCCGACCAGTTTCTTTCTCATCATTATCGATGAATTTTTCGAGCAGGAGTTCCTCAAGAGCCTGTATGAGGGCGCGTCGCTCTCCCGGCTCTTTGCCGAATTCCTCGCACAGAAAAAAGCCTGACCTCAGTGCGGAGAATCCCTCTTGATGGAGCCCCAGAAGATCTGTTCGGACCTTGTCGCTCTCCGAAGCGAGAACCCGCCGGGTGATACCACCGGGCCTATCGAATACATCCGGGATTTCCTTGACGCCCGGGGCATCGGGCTGCAGGTCATCTGTACCCCGGGAGGGCGGTGCAACCTGGTGACCACAGGGAAACCACAGCCGCTCATGCTCTGCGGGCACGTGGACGTTGTACCGGCACTTGATGAAGGCTGGACCCATCCCCCGTTCTCCGGCGCCATAGAAGGCGAGTATGTCTGGGGCCGGGGATCGAGCGATATGAAAGGCGGCTGTGCAGCGATCCTCTCCGCGTGCGATGCGCTGGCAGAGGCAGGAGAAGCCCTTCCGGCCACCCTTGTGTTTGTCTGTGATGAGGAAACCGGGGGAGAATATGGGATCAGGTACCTGCTTGAAAAAAATATGCTTTCTCCCTGCGACTGCCTTATCGCCGAGCCAAGCCCTGCACTCCATCCGTGTATAGGCCAGAAGGGGCTCTGCCGGCTTGAAATCAGGTTCACCGGTACGCCCGGTCATGGATCGCTGTATCCCCTTGTCGGTATCAGCGCGGTGATGGAGGCAACAAGGCTGCTTGATTATGTGCAATCCCTTCACAAACTGGAATTTCCCATGGATGAGAACCTACGGGAGATTATCAGGACATCTTCACAGGTCTTTGCCGAGGAGTTCAGGATGGACAAGGGCAGCGAGATCCTGGAACGGGTCACGTTTAACCCGGGCGTTATTGCCGGGGGGGAGAAGGTCAACATCGTGGCCCAGCGCTGCGATCTCGATCTCGAGATGCGTATTCCCTGGGGATGCGATATCCGGGATCTGACCAAGGAGATCATGGTGCATGCTCCCTGTGCCTCTATCGTAAAAGAGACCCTTCACGAACCATCCCTGACCGATCCTTCGTGCGATTTCGTCTCGATTGTCTGCCGGGAGATTGAAGCGGTGCAGGGAAGACCGGCATCTCCCATTCTCCAGTGGGCGGCAAGCGATGCCCGTCACCTGCGATCTGCGGGCTTCCGGGTGATCGAATACGGCCCGGGCGAACTTGCCACACTTCATGGCACCAATGAACGGGTCACGGCGGCAGCGCTTGAAAAAACTGCAGAAATCTACCTGCGGATCATGCGGGTATATGGTTCACGCCGTCAGGCTGTTTGAACCGGCATTTTATTCACCAGGTAACGTTTTTTTTTTTATTCGCGTGTCGCGCTTTTCCTCGTGTGAAAGGTTTTGTCAGCCATGGTATCTGATCCCGTACGGTTATACGATGAAAAGGGTTTGCCACACGTACATCCAACTCATCCTTGACGACCTGCGCCGGATGATTCCGGTCATGGGGGATAATCCTGAAGACGATACAGGTGGGTGCCTGATTGCTTGCCGGCATTTTCAGAAAAGAACCCGGGGGATATCCTTCGTGTGTCTGTATCCCCCATGGCCCATCAGTGCATCAGGGGCGATCCTGCCGGTTGAAGAAAAATGAAGGATCCGGATCCCTTTGCTCCCGGGATCCATACGGGTTTACCTGTTTTTCCCTTTCCATGCCAGTATAACTGCGGCCGCTGCAAGCCCTGCAAGGGCAGGGACCGGTGACAATGGTGAATATGTAGTCCGGGTTGCAACCGGCGTTTCCATCGCGGTCTGGGGTAATGTGGTTGTCTGGGCAGCCTGCGATCCGGTTACCGTTGCTGGTGTCGCTACAGCCGGTGTTGTCGTTACGCCCGTCGGGGCCACCCCACCAAGGTACCACGGCGCGATCGTAGGAGTTGGATTACCCGTAATGATAACGATCTGTCCCTTCCCGAGCGCTGCATTCCTGTTTTCCTGAGCCAAGGTATAGATCGGGTTCAGGCTGAGCGCGGTGTTGAAGCAACTGATCGCATCCTGGTACTGGCCAAGGGCAGCGAGAGCCTCACCTTTATTATTCCAGATTTCCGCATTCGTGATCGTGAGACTGGTTGCCTTGTTAAAAGCGTTAAGAGCCGCCTGGTATTGTCCAAGGGACATGTCCACGAGACCGATCTGGTTCCAGATCAGCGGGTCAGACGGATTAAGATTCGTACACTGGGCATAGGTTGTGAGCGCCATATTGGAATTATTAACCTGTACGTAAGAGTATGCAAGATTGCAGTATGCATCCGCCTGATTTGTTACGATTGCTGTATAATTCACATATGCACCGATGGCATCGTTGTATTGGCCAAGGTTGAAGAGTGCATCTGCACGGGCGCCCAGCGCAGTTGGGCTCGATCGTATGGCGAGCGCCTGGTTTGCTGCAGTAAGTGCTGCGGAGTACTGGCCCAGGGCATTGAGCGCATCTGCCTCACCGGCCATTGCCGCATCATAAGCAGGATTTAACGCGATCGCATTGTTATAGTACGTAACTGCATCCGTGTAATCCCCGTTCGCTGCCGCATTCTGGGCTTTTGTGTACCACCCGAGGGAGTCCTCAGCTGCCACGGCAGGAATGAGAAAAGTAACAATAACAAGCAGTATGCCAACTTTTGCGCTCGTCCTCATGACCGAAAATTCTCTTTTAAAACAGATGAATCTATTGTTTATTTTAGCACGCCGGCAGAGGTGATGCAGGTTTTATTGCGCCGGTTTGGGATGTTACGCACGGCCGATTGAGAGGGCAACCGTTCCACCAAGGATTGCAGTGACGAGAAATGCATCGAAAAAACCTGCAGCAGCTGCCACCAGTCCGGCGATGAAGGGAAGGATCGTCATGCCAAGGTAACTGAATGTTGAAAAGAGACCCATGATGAGTCCCTGACGGTTCCGCTCCTCAGCGAGAATTGCCATCTGGGCAATCATCACGATTCCGGCAAGAGCGCCAAGCACAATAAACCCGAGCGAGGACAGGTAAGCAAGCAGGGCCCCGCCTGTCATGAACACCGCAGACCAGCGGATGACCGGGATTGCGCGAATCGTGAACCGGGACACGATAAGGACTGCTGCGACGGTCGTAACACTCATGCCGGCAATCCAGAGACCAAGGATATCCGCGGATTGACCGGAGAACTCCGGGTATAATGAGGAAACGACTCCCGTGATGCCAACAAGGACAATTGCGGAATACCACAACCGGCTCCGGGATGTGACAAGCGAGACAATCTCCTCAAGATCCTGTCTGTAGCCCCCTGCGGGTTTTGAGGTCTGAATGCCCGGCTGGGAGAATTGTTCCGGGATCTCGCGGGTAAAAATACCCGCAACCAGTACTGCCAATGAAAGTGCGGTAAATAATCCAATCCCGAGAGCGGGCTGCATAAACCGTACGGCTAGCCAGCCGGATGCAACAAGCCCTGATACAAGCCCGATGTTAAGCATCGCAAGATAATAACCGCTCATCTTGGTATGATCCGGCTGTGAGTTGACGCAGGACATCCCGGCAGCGATAAAGAGACCGGCGCCGAGCCCTTCAAACAGCCGCAGCGCGATTACAGGAATGGGTCCGGAGGTAAAATAAAGAAGGACACCACTTGCGACTGTCAGCGTAAGACCGGTACGGATGACCGGTGTCCTGCCATACCGATCGGAAAGGAATCCTCCGGGAAGTGTCGAGATAAACGCGCCCAGAAAATATGCGGCATAGATGGCCCCCTCCCATGCGGACCCGGTGGCAAACGCCGGCAGGACCGGGACAATCGCATTTGAGAGCGCCATAACGCAAAAGACGCCCAGGCAGACAACAAGAAGGTACGCCCTCATGGCGGATCTCCGGGCTATACCATGCGGTATGTCTCAAGATTCATCGGCGAGTGCGTCTGGATGTGGTACCTCTTGTAGATGGAGCTGGCGAGATCGATAGTGTTGTTCTCGTCGCCATGGATGCAGAAGATCTTTTCGGGCCGCGGCTGGATCTGGCCGATATAATTCATCAGCTGCCGGCGGTCCGAATGACCCGAGAACCCGTCGATGGTATCGATCTCGAGGTTTATGGTGATCGTGCCTTTACGGCCCATGGGCACCTCGCGCCATCCTTTCTGGATGCGCCGCCCCTGAGTGCCATCAGCCTGGTACCCGACAAAGACGAGCGCATTTTTCTTGTCCTCTGCCAGATTAAGAAGGTACTCCATGACCGGTCCGCCGTTGAGCATGCCGCTTGTGGTAATGATCACGCACGGATCGCCATTGATCACCTTCTCACGGAGATCGGAAGAGTCCACCTGCTGGAAACAATCTGCAAGGAAGGGGTTCATTCCTTCACGGAAGATCAGGTTCCGGAGATCGTTGTTGAGGTACTCGGGATAGGTAGTGTGGATCGCTGTTGCCTCGCGGATCATACCATCCAGGTAGATCTTGACATGCGGTATCTTGCCCAGGCGCATCCCCTCCTCAAGGGCGAGCATGACCTCCTGCGACCTGCCTACGGCAAATGCCGGAATAATTACCTTGCCGCCCCGCGACAGTACTTTATTGATGGTCTCGTAAAGCCTGAGCTCCGCATCCGAGCGTGCCGGCTGGAAATCGTTTGAACCGCCGTAGGTGCTTTCCATGAAAAGCGCCTCAAGCCGGGGAAACTGGTTAATAGCGGGGTTGAAGAGCCGGCTTTTGCTGTAGTTGAAATCACCGGTGAACGCGATATTGTACAATCCGTCACCGATATGGAAATGGGCAATGGCGGAGCCAAGAATATGTCCTGCATTATGCAAGGTGAGTTTGATATCCGGGGCAATGTCGGTTACGCTGCCATAATTAAGCGTGATTGAATGACTGATATAGGTCTTGACCTCGTTTGAGCTGTACGGGATCTTGCGATCCTCCTTGTTGATAACATCCAGATAATCCAGCTGGAGCATTGCGGAGAGGTCCCGGGTCGGCGGAGTTGAATAGACCGGGCCCTCATAGCCGTACTTGTAAAGAAGGGGGACGAGTGCACAGTGATCGAGATGCGCGTGAGTGAGGACAACAGCGTCGAGCTGGGCCAGGGGGTGGATTTCAGGAACGTAAAGATAAGGCGCGCCGTTTGAGTTGTCCGGTTTTTCCCCGCAGTCGATGAGCACGCGGCTGTCCGGAGTGGTAAGCAAAAAAGCGGCCCGGCCGACTTCACGACAACAGCCAAGGGTAGTGACCCTCACCCACTGATCTTTTCTGGTTGCATCCTTGTTTGCCTCGT
>Ga0326728_10021192_pt1 | contig 12264 bp, 15 predicted proteins | sample MB3enrmetagenome_FD_207602 | JGI IMG/M metagenome (GOLD analysis project Ga0326728, IMG submission 207602) | Lab enriched peat soil microbial communities from McLean, Ithaca, NY, United States - MB31MN | ecosystem: Environmental > Terrestrial > Soil > Wetlands > Peat | place: USA: New York...
GCGGAGCTTTGCGGTCCCCTTCCGTTCGATCTCCTCCATCGAACAGGGCACATCTTGTGCCGGTCGAGAACCGGCAGGCACTGCACTGTATATGAAAGTGCGGCACGTTCATGGCGCACCCTTATGACCGGGCTATGTCAGTTTCAGGAGCGGGGTTTCCGCCACCAGTAAGCGTCGACCTTTTTCCACATGGTCCTTGTTCTTGAGCTTCTCTTCTTATGCCGCTTCTTTGACGGTTACCGCATATCCCAGACTCGAAAGCCTCTTTATGTAGCTTTTTGCAATGCGGTCTTTCCTGCGCTCGTCGAGGTGGCGGGGGCCAAGCTCTTTGTAAGGAACCTTGTATTTGAGTATGTGATAGCACATGATGAGTATCTTGTGGCCGACGGCGACGAGGGCTTTCTTCTTCCCCCTTCTGCCCACGAGACTATGGTATTTCGACCAGAGGTAGGTGCCTTTCATCTTCGAGGCGATCCATCCGAACTCGGTCAATATGGTCTTGAGGTGTTTGTTTCCATGGGTAGTGACTCCCGGCTTCTTCTTCCCCGCGCTTTCGTTGTTGCCGGGGCTCATGCCTGACCACGAGGAGAGGTGCATCTCCGTGGGGAAGAGATCCATGTTCACCCCTATCTCGGCGATGACAACCGAGGCGCTGTCCTTCACCGGCGGTATGGTTTTGAGGAGCTCGAACCCTTCCTTGAAGTGGCGGTCGATCGTCTCCTGTATCTTCTGCTCTACGGTTGAGAGAAGCCCCTCCATCATTGCGATATGAGTCAGGTGAGCCTGTATCATGAACCTGTGGTGGTCTTCCATATTTCCCACGAGCGCTTCTTTCATCTCCGCTTTTCTGCTTCTCAGCCTCCCTTTGGTGAGTTCCGCCATTGCTTCAGGCTTCAGCTCGCCTTTCATGAGTTCCTCGATGATCCTCTTCCCGCTTGCGCCGAATGTATTGGAGGCGATGGAGGAGAGCTTGATGTTCGCATCTTCCAAGATCTTCTCCACCCTCTGCTTCTCGGAGGTGATCGTCTGAATGAGCTTCCTCTTGTACCGGGTGAGGTCTCGGAGTTCGCGAACCTCTTTCGGCGGGATGAAGCTTCCCCTTATGAGCCCGCTCCGCAGGAGCTTGCAGAGCCATCCGCTGTCCTCGGCGTCTGTCTTTCTTCCCGGGACATTCTTCACGTGCCGGGCATTGGCGAGAATCACGTCAAAGCTATCTTCCAGGATGTTGAACACCGGCTTCCAGTAGACCCCGGTGCTCTCCATGGCCACATGGGTGATCCGGTTGTCTGTGAGCCAGTCCTTAAGACGGAGGAGATCGTTCGTCATCGTGGTGTAGGTCCTGATCTCCTTCTTTATCCCTGTCCCCATGATGCACGCCACCACCGTCGCCTTGTGAACATCCATACCGCATGCCCTGTCGACTAGTATCTCCATGACATACCCCCTTTGTTGGAATAGCTGCTTTATACAAATATGCTATCCCGAGGGCAGAAATTTTCATGCTGATTCGTGCCGGCACGCCGGCATGGGTGTTTCAGGAAGGCATCCTCTGATGCTCCGGGCCGACCAGAGCCACGGATTACGACCCAGAGGCAAGACCAGTTCCACATTCACCATTTGTCTCGGCAAGTCCTCGAGGGGCACATCTGGGCAAACGAGCGGTTGCGATTCGGGGAATTGAACCTCATCTTGTGCAACTCCACCCGAAAGCTCGTTCCGCACAGAAGACACTCAAGCGTGGTCATGAGCTCATCCATGCGTTGTCTCCTTTGAGGGCCTTCGCCTTTGCCTACGAGGCAGGATCAGTGCAGGACGGGAAGATAAAAGCTGAACCGCATCTCTCCCGGCCTTGTCCAGAACCTCAGAAGACCGCTGTGCTTCTTGATCATCCTCCGTACGGCAGACAAGGCATCCCACACGCCCATCCTCGCCCCTTGCCGCCCTTGACATAAACGGACAGGAGGGCGCAGCCGTTATCTCCCTGCCTTTCACCCGTATCGATTACTTGACGATGTAGAGGAGACTTCCGCCGAGTACGGCAAGGAATCATAAAAGGCGGACCCGAAGAGGTCCCGTCGCAGCAGCGCGTCAGTTACCCCTCATGCCGATAGAGGCGATAAACAGATAGTGGTATGGCCCCACCTCACGCACCCGTTCCTTGCGGAACCCGAAGGGTCTTAGGACCTCTTCCACCTCTCGATCAGACAGTCGAATGGAGAGGGGAGGTCCCGGACCGTCTTCGACTTTTTTGAACTCGACGATGGCAAGCATGCCGTCCGGTTTCAATACCCTGCGGATCTCTTGCAGCGGCACCTCACCGGTGCCCTCCCGCAGGAGGTCGTGGAGGACGGTCGCCATCAGGCAGATGTCGACGACGTGATCTTCAAAGGGAATGGCCTTGTTCAGGTCGGCCGAGATGGTATGAATGTTTCCTATCGACCGGGCGGCCGCCCTTGTCTTGAGCTCGGCGAGCCCTTCCTCCCATGCGTCGACCCCATAGATCTTTCCTGCCGGGCCGATGGCCTCCGCTATTGCAACCGTATAGTCTCCTCTTCCGCAGCCGAGGTCGAGGAAGACGGTCGATGGGCCCATCGACAGCTCATTAAAGAATCTACCCTGATCGATGAGATCAAAGGTGCCGTGACCGGCCCCCGGTGGTTTTCGTCCTGCCGTCATGGTTTCTTTCTCTCATAGAGCCCGTATGCTTCGATTGCCTCACGAGGGACGATCAATCCAACACCTTCGTGAGAAGGGCCTCTACCCTGGCCTTGGGCACGGCGCCTACGATCCGGTCCACCACCTCGCCGCCCTTGAAGAGAATGAGCGTGAGGATGCCCCTTATACCAAACTTGGACGGCGTGAGCGGGTTGGAATCGACATCGCACTTCATGATCTTCACCTTGCCTTCGTACTCGTCGGCGACAGTGTCGATCACAGGACTCATTATCTTACAGGGCCCGCACCAAGCGGCCCAGAAGTCGACCAGGACAGGCATGGGGGATTCCGCGACCTCTCTCGGGAAATCCTCATCCTTCAAAGCGACAGCCTTGCTCATAGAACCTCCTCTTACGTCTTCTTTATGAACGGGTGTTCCTTCTCGCCACGTCATGAATAATACGTTCTTTTCTCCCCCATTGCCACGCCTTCCCGTGCCTCTTGCGACTGTTCCTCAACCCTCTCGCTGGGGCGAGGAAAACACCGGGTCAGATCGATATCTACTTGCGATCGCAGGAATCCTTCCCGCCAGGCTGAACTCAGGTCTTTACGCCGAACCGGGGCAGCACGTACTTGTTGACTACATACCAGGCGACGAAGATCGCCAGCATGACAATCATATCCTTCATTTTCCTCTCCTCGCCGCAATGGCTTCTTCATTCAAGCTGAGAAGGCCACTTACCCCGCCAGCGTGTAACCGGCCTTCTCAACCGCTTCCCGGAGCGCCTTTTCCCTGATCTTCAATTCGTCGTACCTGATTCTCGCTGTGCCGATGTCAACCTCCGCCTCCGACACTCCGGGCAGCAAACCGATCGTCTTTTTCACCCTCATCACACAATGCTCACAGCTCATCCCTTCAATCTTGAAGTTAACTTCCGCCATGCTACCTCCTTATCATCAATAACAATGCTATTGCGCCCCGCGTCTTTTTTGCAAGGGCCGTGCCCTTCGTAAACCGCACTTCCGTCGACCTTCGGACCGGTTTCTGGGTCGAAAGACCCGAAGATTCCCCTTGATGTTAACAAATATTTAACGTATGTTAATTACTTGACGTTCATACTCAATGGAGGGCAGAGGAACCATGAGCGCTGATTTTCCGGAATACTGGAGGGCGATCGTCGATACCATGATGGACGGAGTGGTCGTTGTGGACCGGGAGGGCACGATACTCTCCGTGAACAGGGCTCTGGAGAACATGATCGGCTACAAAGCCACTGAGCTTGTCGGGCAAGAGTGCGTCATTCTGGACTGTAATACCTGCTTCTCCCAGGATCAGGGCGACCGAAAAAAGCGGTGTGGACTTCTTAGGGCGGGTAAAGTCGTGAAGCATCGCTGCCAGTTGCGCAAGAAAGACGGGCAGCTCGTGCACGTGCTGAAGAATGGTGCGGTCCTCAGGGACGGCTCGGGAACGGTCGTAGGTGGGGTGGAAACCCTTACCGACATCACCGACCTCGTCGCGAAAGAGAAGACCATCGAGGAACTAAAAGACCTCTTGTCCCCCGATGAAGGCTTCGAGGGCATCGTGGGCAGGAGCCCCACCATGACAGGTCTCTATGCCCTCATAGGGAATGCCGCCGCCTCCGATGCACCCATCATCGCTTACGGAGAGAGCGGCACGGGAAAAGAGCTTGTGGCAAACGCCCTCCATGCGTTAGGAAGGAGGAGTAAGGCGCCTTTCGTAAAGGTCAGCTGCGCCGCCCTTAACGAATCCCTCCTCGAAAGCGAGCTCTTCGGCCACGTAAAGGGTGCTTTTACCGGAGCGGACCGGGACCGGCGGGGGCGGTTCGAGTCGGCCCATAAAGGGGACCTCTTTCTTGACGAGATAGGCGACATCCCCCTGTCTACCCAGGTAAAGCTGCTTCGAGTACTTCAGGAAAAGGAGGTGGAGCGGGTCGGAGATCATACGCCGATCCCCATCGATACGCGCGTCATAGCGGCCACCCATCGGGACCTGGAGGCTATGTGCCGGGAAGGCACTTTCCGGGAAGACCTCTACTACCGGCTCAACGTGATCCCCATTCGCGTCCCCCCTCTGCGGGAGAGGAGGGAGGATATCCCCCTGCTCGTGGATCACTTCATGAAAATGATACGCCTGAGAACGGGAAAGCCCATCCATGGCGTTACAGGTGAGGCCATGAACGTCTTGACCGCGTATCGATGGCCCGGAAACGTTCGCGAGCTGATAAACGTCCTCGAATACGCCTTTGTCGTTTGTCATGAAGAGTATATCGCTCCCCAGCACCTCCCGGCTCTCTTCTTGCAAGGAAAGACCATTATCGACCGCCACAGAAAAGGGCCGGCAGCCGTCGACGAACGGGAAGAGCTGATCGGGGTCCTCGAGAGAACGGCCGGCAACAGGCAGGAAGCTGCCGGCATCTTGGGGATAAGCCGGGTGACTTTATGGAAACTCCTCAAGAAACACGGTATTACCGTGAAAACAACTGTCGAGGCCCGGCATGCGGCAGAGGCAAGCGACTTACCAACAAATTCATAACCGGGAGACAGGAATGGAAACGAAACTATTGATCATCGGAGGCGTCGCAGGCGGTGCGACTGCTGCAGCAAGGGCCAGGAGGCTCAACGAGCGGGCCAACATCGTTCTTTTCGAGCGGGGAGAGCATATCTCTTTCGCCAATTGCGGCCTGCCATACTACATCGGAGGGATAATCCCGAAGAGGGAGCAACTCCTCGTGACGACCATCCATGATTTCACGGAGCGCTACAACATCGACATACGCATCTTCTCCGAGGTGACCAAGATAGACAGGGCACACAAAGAGGTCGAAGTCAGGAACCTCCGGACAGGAGAGACGTACCGGGAAAGCTACGACCGCATCATCCTGGCACCCGGCGCGGAGCCCATCAAGCCGCCCATTCCCGGCATTGACCTGCCCGGTATTTTCAGCCTCAGGAACATACCCGACGCGGACGGCATCGCCGACTACGTGGAGGCGAAAAAGCCCGAGTCGGTGGTCATTGTGGGCGGCGGCTTCATCAGCCTCGAGATGGCTGAGAACCTGGTCAAGAAGGGCTGTAAGGTCTTCATCGCGGAAATGCTCGACCAGGTCATGAATGTCCTCGATTATGAGATGGCAGCAATGGTCCAGAAGCACCTCGAAGAAAAGGGCGTGGAATGCAAGCTCGGCTGCACGGTGACCTCCTTCAAGGAAAAAGCCGGGAGGATAGTTGTGTCCACGGACAAGGGAGGGCAAATAGATGCCGACGTCGTCCTTATGACCGTCGGGGTCCGCCCGGAAAACCGCCTGGCGAAAGAGGCGGGCCTCGACATAGGTACAACCGGCGCCATCAAGGTCGACGCCTCCTTAAGGACGTCGGACCCCGACATCTTCGCCGTGGGAGACGCTGCAGAGGTGAGGGACCTCGTCACGGGGGCGCCGGTGATAGTCGCTCTCGCGGGCCCTGCCAACAAAGAGGGGCGGATCGCGGCCGACAACGCGATGGGCAGGGCATCGACATTCAAGGGTACCCTCGGCACTGCTATCGCGAAGGTCTTCGACCTGGCGGTCGCCGCAACGGGCGCCTCGGAAAAGCGCCTCAGCCTTCATCGCATACCTTACCTTGTGAGCTACACCCACCCGGCCTCACACGCGGCCTATTATCCGGGCGCGCAGGTAATGACCATCAAGCTGCTCTTTTCCCCTGCCGACGGCAGGCTCCTCGGCGCCCAGATCGTGGGCAGGGAAGGGGTGGACAAGAGGATAGATGTGCTCGCCACGGCCATGAAGGCCGGCATGACCGTTTACGACCTCGAGGAGCTGGAGCTGGCCTACGCACCACCCTATTCGTCGGCGAAGGACCCCGTCAACATAGCGGGATTCGCCGCCGCCAATATCTTGAAAGGGGATGTGGAGCAGATCGTTTGGAACGACCTGTCGGGCCTCGACTGCGAGCTGGATGTTCTGATCGATCTCAGGAACCCGGGAGAGCTTGCCCAGGATGGCACCATGCCGGGGGCGCTCCATATACCCCTTCCCCAGCTTCGAAAGAGGCTCCCTGAGCTTGACAGAAGCAAGCGGTACGTAGCGTTCTGTGCCGCCGGCCTTCGCTCGTATATCGGCTATCGGGTCCTTAAGCAGAATGGCTTTCAGTGCAGAAGCATTGCCGGAGGATTCAGGCTTCTTAAGGGGGTAGGGCACAAGGTGGGAGCGAAGGTAAAATGATTACCCTTTCTGCACCGGCAGGGGGCCGGCGGGAAGTCGGATTTAGGCGACCCCTGCCGGTAGCTGCGATGCCGCGTGCGGACGGTTGAGGCCTACATCTTTACTATATCGATTGCCTTTACGACACAAGCTCGAACGCACGCACCACAACCCTTGCAGGCAAAGGGATCTGTCATGGGGATTTCGTATGGTGCCTCCTGTTTGATCAGCTTGAGAGGACATTCGAGCACCGCTTTACAAATGCCGCTGTCGCACCGGTCGGGGCAACATTTGTGATAGTTCACCAAGGCCATTTTGCCCGGCATTTACTCCATCTCCGGGGCCGTCTTTGCCTGCTCCAATTCCTCCTCCAGGGTCTCCAGTTCCTGCCACATGGAAGGCGGCACCGAATGGGCCGGCCACCTCGCCTTCAACTCGGCGATCCGTTCCTCAACCTCTCTTACCTTCTCTTCGTCCATTTCCCGCACCTGTCTTGCTATGCGGCTATTCCCCGGTTGGGGGCGCGGTTCCCCATGGAGCGGAGAACCGCTTACCCCGGCATCAGCAGGAGCGCAACCCTGCAAAGGACAGCTGAAACCCTTTCAAGAAGAATGGGCGGTCCCGGTAATCAATGGAAAGGCTCCCGTAGGACCTGATCATGTCGGCGACGTCCGTAGAGAGCAGAAAGGAAAGACCATCCGTTTCTACCTTTTCGTCGTTTGTTCTTGGCTCATCCAGAGCCAGACCCATTTCGGGCCCCCCTCAGCCCATGCCCTTGATGAAGACGCGCAGCAGGCGCTCCTGCCCGGGTCCGATTGACCCCTCCAACTTCTCGACGGCCCTTTTCGTGATGTTGATCATCCCTTTCCCTCCTTTGATGAATGGCGATTCTTTTACTGTAGAAGGTGTAAAAGCAAGATAGATGCCACGACGCGTGTCTAATGCGGAGGGATTACAGGGGCATGCCGGAGGAAGAAAATGGGAGCATCTTGCCTTTGCCTCGGGAGGGGCGTCCTCTTGAGGATACGTGCGATGGGGTGCGATACCCTGACGAGTGATCCCGGACGCCATCCCGTCTTCTTTATGTGATGCCGCCAATTGAGCTATACGTTAGGTTACTGTTACTGAACATAAGTTAACAGATGATTAACACAAGGAGACTTTTCGTTCCGAAGGCTTCAATTTGGTGCACTTCATGTCGAAGAACGCGATGTCGGAGCTCCGGCGGGAGGCCGGAAAGGACCCTGGGCATGGCCTTTTTTACACCCTCCACCACACGAAGGGTGGAAGCCGAGCCGGTTTTGAGGATCGTGAGCAGCACCCCGCGTACGGGCCGTTCAGCCGGACAACGTTTGTCTGGGGCAGGTAGCCATCGTAGACCTGCGCCACATCCCCCACGCGGATCACGGCGCCGTTCACGGTTTTGACGGGAAGGCCGTTCAGCGCCGCAATGACGACCGGGTTGCTGTTCAGAGACACGTTATACTCGGTCTCGCCCATTTTCACCGTCCCGCTCGGGAGAACGAAGTTCTGGGCGTTGAAAGCGTTGATGACATCCTGCGGGGCCAGGTTCTTGGCCTGAAGGGCCGCCATATCGATATCGACCGCCACGACCCGCACCTTCCCGCCATAAGGGTAAGGCACCGAGGCGCCCCGCACGGTCGAAAGACCCTGCTTTACCCGATTCAGCGCCATATCCTGCAGCTCCTGCTCCGAGAATTTTCTGCTTGCGATACTGTATTGCAGGATCGGAACGGACGAGGCATTGTAGCGGATGATGAACGGAGGGGTGGCGCCGGGCGGCAGGAAGCGCAGGGCTGCCTGCCCGCTTGCCGCGAGCTGTCCCACGGCGTCCGAGACCGAGGCGCCGGGCTGGAAGAACACCTTGATCACGCCTGCGCCGTTGTAAGCGGTGGATTCAATGTGCTCGGTATCGTTGACCAGGGCGGTGATCATGCGCTCATGGTTGGCGACGATGCGTGTTTCTACTTCCTGTGCGGCAAGACCGTCGTACGCCCAGACCACCGTCACGACCGGGATGTTGACCTCCGGGAAAATGTCCGTCGGCGTTTTCAGCAGCACGAGCGGAGTCAGCAACAAAAGCACCAGCGCCGCCACCACGAAGGTGTAGGGCCGGCGTAATGCAAGTTTAACAATCCACATAGTTCATTTCCTCCTACACGCACCCGATCGATTCCCGAGATTTTGCTCGAAGCCCTCGGCAGGTGTCTGTATTTCGGTGGTTGGTCGCCTTTTTCATGCAGACCACCCTTCCCTTTTGGTTTTTGGCGCCTCAAGGCGCTTCACACACCCCATGCTTCGCGATAAGATAGTCAAGAACACGCAAGCCGCCCCTCCAATTGTTGAGGAAAAGTCTCACCGGGGATTACTCTCGCCATGCCTTGCCTCTACGATCCCGTGAGGCCGAAAAGAATGAGGGAGAGAGCGCCTCCGGCAAGAATGATCCAGGGGAGGCCGACCCTCCTTGCAAGGGCGAGGAAGGCCGCAAAGGCAATCAGCACCGTGGGGATATCGGTAAACGCCGTTTTTCCAAAATTGTAGAGTACCAGCCCGAGCATCCCGATGAATGATGCGAGGACTCCTCGTTCTACGGTGCGAACCGGCTTCCTGCTTCTGAGCCAGTCGTGGTACGGGAGGAGAAGTAACAACATGAAAAAGGAGGGGGACATGAGTGCCACCGTGGCTACTACTGCCCCCAGAAGGCCTGAGTGCTGGTTTCCGATAAAGGCTGTGATCATCATTGGACCGGGGGTCAACTGACCGAGCGCAATACCATCTAAAAACTCCTTTGTAGTGATCCAATGGAATTCATCGACCACTTCGTACTGGATCAGCGGGATGACGGTGAATCCACCACCGAACATAAGAGTCCCAATCTTGGCCAACCGGAGGCCCAGGTAAGTGAGCTGGGGATCGATAAAGTAAGAGACCGCAAACCCAGAAGAGATTAAGGCCCCCAGAAGCCCGAGAAAGTACAAGTCTCCCCTTTTTATTTCTAGTGTAGATCGTTCAAAACGCGGAGATACTTCACTTTCCTTTTCTTTTCGGTAAAGAAGGAAGGCGGCCAGGGCAGCCGAAGCGAGGATCACGAGAACATTCACCCGAAAAAAGAAGCCAATAAAAGAGAGGATGGAGATTACGATAGCCTGCCAATCGCGAAGTATCGGCTTACCAAGGGTGAGGCACGCACTGAGCACAACAGCCACCACAATTGCGGAGAGTCCTTTAAAGAGCGGCTCCCTGAACCAAAAGGTCCGCGTCTTGAAGTATATGATTGAAAGAAAAACAAGGGTCAAAAACGAGGGAAGGAGATAGGCCACGGTAGACGCGAGGGCACCGGGAATTCCCCTGAGTCGATATCCCACATAGGCGACCATCTGGGGCACCGTGCCACCCGGGATTGTTTGGATAAAGGCCAATCCTTGCAGGAAATCTTCCTCTTTCAGCCAGCCGCACTCTTTGACGGCCGCCTGCTTGATCTGCCCGATCATCGCTGGACCGCCATACGCAGTGGACCCCAGTTTTAGGAACCTTATAAATAGGCTGCTCAACGAAGGTATCGTTTCCAAATGCACTTCCTCCTTCGTGACAACACTTGATGGAACTATAGTTGGTATACTAACTACATGACGAAAAAAAGTCAGGCTCCCAGATTTCTTCGCACTCGATCCAGCACTCGCTTTACGGTCTCAATCTCGGCAGGATGGACCCCGCGGTAGGCTTGTTCCAAGACCGCGCGACCCGCTCCGGAGATTTTCTCCCAGGCCTCGGTTGCCCTTTCCGTCGGCACCACGCGTTTTATACGGCCATCCTCCGGGTCTGCCTGTCGGACCACCCATCCGTCGCGCTCCATCCGGTCTATGAGCCGCACCCCGGTAGCTTTCGTTATGGAAAGTCGCTCGACCAGTTCCGTCTGAGATAACGGCCCCAAGGCAACGAGATGTGCGAGGGCCAGGTGCTGGGCCGGACTCACTCCTGTCCCCTTGAGTCTTGCTTGGACAGCACTGATAAAAGCCTTGAACGTAAGACCACAATGAAAGCCGAGGCTTTCGTACGGATCAAGACGTGGCATGGTCACCTCCACCAATGTTAGTATACTAACTCTAATGTTCGTTATTTGTCAAGGTCAACTTGTTCGAGATTTCGAAGCTGCCTCTACATTGTTGAATGCCGTTTGTAATGATGTATTTTCAACGGAACTAGAAGAAACGCTTTCAGGAAGGAGGGGCTGAAGCTTCCACCAATGTTGTACCAGGGTGGTACCCCAGACGTTCAACATTACCGCCAGAAAGCGCCACGCAGTGCCGAGGTAAATGCCATTGACCCTGGACCGCGCGAAACGTGCCCAGAAATGCAATCGCTTCCTTGCCCGGAATTCGTTCCACCAATACCGCCGTTGGCTCTTCCCTATATTTTGAAACGCCGGACGACCGGCTCCAGGTGTCTTGGCAGCTCGGACAGGCTGGCCGCTGCGCCTGATATTTCTTCCGAAGAACAGAAGGTCTCCTTCGTTACCTCCGAAAACATCTTTTATGTCCCTTGTTATCTCGTCAGTGGTGGCGCTCATTTCTTCGGTAGGGGTTGCGCTATGTCTGTCACCCAGCCGTGAAGGTTACCGATGCTCGCAATGATGTGGCCTAAAGCCGTCGATGCCTGGGGGGAGAATTCGACCCCGGCGACAACCTTATCTTTTGCGTGATCCAGACGAGAGGCTTTTTTGCATGATACACCTGTTCCAACCGGTGCTTCCATTACCGTCAGCCAACGAAAGCCGCCTCAAACCTGGATCTTACTGAGAAGCGAGAATCGATTTCGCCTTGTCGGCTTGGCCTGGAAATAGGTCAGCCGGTACCTTTGGCCTGCCAAGCTTCTCAAACACCATGTAACGTGCGCAACTCGCAAAATCGCCTCTGCAATACCTGTTCTTCATTAATTCCGCGGTGCCCGGTTTATTGGGCATTTTGTCGTTATAAAAAATGCAGCCTGCAGTTAGTTGACACTCCGCCATATCTAACCTCCTGCTCTGATCGTTAAGGTAGGCGCAACAGGTTGATTGGGAGGGCTGTGATCGGGAGACCTACTTTTTGAACGACTACGTTACGCGACACCATCGTCTCCACACTGACATCGCCACGCCTTACCGTACTCGGGCTATTGGTACAACTCTTCAGCCCGTTTAAAGGTTTATCGCCATATACGCTTTTTTCTTAAGAGGGCGAAGGGGACGTTCTTATGAAAGTAAATAACAGTCATGCCCTGCGGGCACCCGTGAATCATGAAAATGGCCGTGGTATGCTTGTCGCGTCTCCTTGAAGAGAGGCCGGGTTAGTTTGGTGCCATAAGCCCGATAAATAACATGACCCGGATG
>Ga0326728_10021193_pt1 | contig 12264 bp, 9 predicted proteins | sample MB3enrmetagenome_FD_207602 | JGI IMG/M metagenome (GOLD analysis project Ga0326728, IMG submission 207602) | Lab enriched peat soil microbial communities from McLean, Ithaca, NY, United States - MB31MN | ecosystem: Environmental > Terrestrial > Soil > Wetlands > Peat | place: USA: New York...
CGCGGCCTGTGCAAAAGGAGCCGACCCCGCAATGCTCGCAATCACGTTTGCATTTCGAAACCGCTGAAGGAGTCTTCGAATTGTCCGAGAGCACATACTCGAAAAATCTCAAGCTCCCGGAACCCGTAAATAGGTTTGACTTCATTGTGAGGGGGGCCTCGACACTGGACCCTGTTTCCTGGGAGGGCGAAAAGCAACAGAAGCTGGCGGCGCCTGTTTTCGTTTACGACAGTTCCAGAATCGCCGCCCTGAACCGTCGCCTCTTTGAGACCCTGGGAGAATATTCCCAAATCTATGTATTCTTGTTCAAGGCAGTCGCCGTAATCTTCCTCATTATCGAAGGCGTCGCGGCCTTCATTGGATTCCGCCTGACGCGCTCGATCACTTATACCGTGGACAAGCTTTATGACGCCACGGAGCGAGTGAAGAAAGGTGATTTCTCGTACCGAATCCGGGTTCCTTCCAATGACCAGATCAGCGCGCTGGGAGAGGCTTTTGACAGCATGACTGCCTCGGTGGAGCGCCTGCTGCGGGAGTCCGAGGAGAAACTCCGTCTTGAAAGCGAGCTCGAGATTGCGCGCGAAGTCCAGGCACAGTTATTTCCCCGCTCGTCGCCGGAAGTTCCTGGCTTGACGCTCTACGGAGTTTGCAAGGCGGCGCGTATGGTGAGCGGCGATTATTACGACTATCTCAAGCTGGGCGAGAACAAAGTTTGCCTGGTCCTGGGCGATGTCAGCGGCAAAGGCATTTCGGCAGCCCTGCTCATGGCTGCCATCCAGTCAGCTCTCCGCGCTCAGTTCTACGACGGCTTCGCGCCCGCCGGCGGTTCTCTACCATCAGCTCTTTCGACCGCGGCGGTGGTCAGCAGGCTGAACCTCCAGCTTTATGAGAACACTCCCCGGGAAAAATACGCCACATTCTTTTTTGCCGTCTATGACGCCTCCTCCCGCTCCTTGACATACACCAATGCCGGTCACCTGCCTCCGGTCTTGTTCCGGCGCGGGAAGGTCGAGCGGCTTCAAGTCGGCGGCACCGTGGTGGGCCTTTTCTCGCCTCTGACGTACGAGCAGGCGGAAATTCAAATTCAGCCCGGAGATCTGCTCCTGGCGTTTACCGATGGCATTACTGAACCCGAAAACATCTACGGCGAGGAGTTTGGGGAAGACCGCGTGCTGGAAGTTGTGCACCGCGCCCTGAGCGCTACGCCACAGGTCCTGGTGGAAGAAATCTATCGCAGCGTGAGTGATTGGACGGGCAGCCCTGAACTCCAGGACGATATGACGCTGCTGGTCGCGAGGGCTTCGGAGTGAACCGCACCCATAGGATGATGTCATTCCGAGCGCAGCGAGGAATCTCGCCCTGGTCTGTCGTGGATCGGAGCTCGAAGCGGACGAGGGCGGCAAGGGGAAGAATGGAATCAGAGCGAGATTCCTCGCTGCGCTCGGAATGACAGGTGGAGGGCTGATGCGGCCCGGCCCGGGCTGGTTATTGCTCAACCCGCGAAAATTCGATGAAGTGGATTAAGTAACTTTGATTCAAGGAGTTATGGATTGTCTCTGCGGAACCGTGTAGCCTTGGTCACCGGCGCCTCGCGGGGCATCGGGAAGGAGATCGCGCTCGCCTTGGGCCGGGTGGGAGTGCGTGTAGCCATTAGCTTCCGAACCAATAAACTGGGCGCCCAAAAGGTCGTCGACGAATTGCGCAATGTGGCAGCCGAAGGAGTGGTTTTCCCGACTGACGTTACAGACCCCCCGCGCGTTGCGGAATTGATTGAGGCGATCGTCCGACGATTTGGGCGGCTGGATATTCTGGTTAACAACGTGGGCGCGTTCGACTGGAAACCGGTGGTGGAATCGACCCTGGAGGAATGGCATTCCCTGGTCGCCTCAAACCTCTTCAGCGTTTTTTACACGACCAAGTTCTCCGTACCCATTATGAGGCAAAAGCGTTGGGGGCGAATTATCAACCTGGGGGCGGTGGGAGCGGAGCGGGCCTTCGGACAAGCCAAGATCTCCGCCTATTCGGCGGCCAAAGCCGGGCTGGTAGCCTTTTCACGCTCCGTGGCGCTCGAGGAGGCCCGCAACGGGATAACCGTGAACGTTGTTAACCCGCCGGTGGTAGACGAAAAGGCATTATCCCTTGAGGAGGCAGAGAAGGTCATTGATGCCAGGTTCCCGGTGGGTCGTCCCGCCACCGGACGCGACATCGCGGAAGCGGTCAAGTTTTTTGCTTCCGACGAGGCCGCCTTCATCACCGGCCAGGTCCTTAACGTGAGCGGTGGGTGGATGCTTTAGCATGAAAATCCTTACGGCTGCACAGATGCAACGCATCGACCGGCTGACCACCGAGCGCTACGGTGTTCCCAGCCTGACGTTAATGGAGAATGCCGGAGGCGGTGTGGTGGAGTTTCTTGCGGAGCGCTTTGCCCCGCTGGAGCGGCAACATATCGTTATTCTGTGCGGGCGGGGAAATAACGGCGGCGACGGCCTCGTGGTGGCGCGTATGTTGCGCGAACGAGGGTTGAAGCCAAGAGTTCTGCTGTTCGCCGATCCCCAAAAGGTGCAAGGCGACGCCGCCGTCAACCTCGAACGGCTGGCGAGTTCCGGGATGCCCGAGGTCGTCGGAAGTCCCGAAGCTTGGCAACTCATCAAGCCGAGCCTGGAAGGAACCACGTTGGTGGTCGACGCGCTTCTGGGAACGGGGCTAACCAAGCCGTTGGGAGGGTTGCTGCTGCAAGTGGTTCGAGATGTCAACACGGAATTGGCCGCCGCGCAAGTGGTGGCGGTGGACCTGCCCTCCGGCATCTCCGCCGACTCGGGTGAACTGATCGGCGAGCGCGTACAGGCCGGTTTCTCTGTCACCTTCACGGCCCCGAAAATCGCCCATATCTTTCCCCCGGCGTGTGAACGCATGGGGGAATGGGTCGTCAGGCAAATTGGAACGCCACCGGAGGCCCTTGAAGGCGATTCGGAACTCTTCTTGAATTTGGCCTGCCGCGAGGACTTTGCCTGGATGGCGCAGCCTCGCAAGCCTGATGCGCATAAAGGGAGTTTTGGCCACGTCCTGATTCTGGCTGGTTCAGTGGGGAAGACCGGGGCAGCCGCGCTGGCGGCCATGGCCGCTCTACGAGCGGGAGCGGGGCTGGTGACCGTGGCCACCGCGGAGAGCGCTTTGCCGATAGTCGCTTCACTGGGAATGGAATACATGACCGAGCCGCTTCCGCAAACCGAGGCCGGCACCATTTCGCTGCGCGCGCTCGATTATGGCCGATTGGACAAGTTGCTGGAAGGCAAGTCCGTTCTGGCCATCGGCCCGGGGATTAGCAGTATTCCAGAAACGGCCGAACTGGTCCGCACCCTGGTAAACCGTCGTCACCTCCCAGTTGTTTTGGATGCCGATGGCTTGAACGCCTTCGCTGGCTGCATGGACACTTTCCATTCCGGGGGAGATTTGGCGGAGGCTGTATTGACGCCCCACCCAGGCGAAATGAGCCGCTTGGCGGGTGTGGGAACTGCGGAAATCCAGGCGCGCCGCGTCGAGAAGGCGCGTGAGTTCGCGCGGAAGTACCAAGTGAACCTTGTGTTGAAAGGCTTTCGCACACTTACTGCCGCGCCCGACGGAAAGGTTTGGGTGAACCCCACCGGCAATCCCGGTATGGCCACTGGCGGGACCGGTGACGTTCTGACGGGCATGATTGCGGGGCTTGTGGCACAATATCGTGATAGGCCGATCGGCGAGGTGGCGGCGGCGGCAGCATACCTGCACGGCTTGGCGGGGGATTTGGCTGCAAAAGAAATGGGGCAAGCTTCACTTATTGCAGGTGATTTGATCCGTGCGTTGCCGCGGGCGTACAGGGCTCTTGCGGGAGTGACGAGTGACAAGTGATGAGTGATGAGCCAAACGACGCACGCCAGTTGTTTCTTGCTGGCCACTCGTCACTTGTCACTCATCACTGCTCGCGGGTCACCCATTCGCCGGAGGAGACGGTGAACTTTGGACGCGAGTTGGCGAAGAGTGTCCAGCCGCCGTGCCTGGTATTGTTGGAAGGAGAATTGGGAAGCGGCAAGACGACGCTCGTGAAGGGGATCGTGACCAGCCTGGCTTCCATCCCTGAGGATGAGGTAACAAGCCCCTCCTTCACGCTGGTGCACGAGTTCGGCGCCCAGGGCACGGTGTATCATGTGGACCTTTACCGCGTCGAAGGGGCGCGCGACTTGGCAACGCTCGGGCTTGACGATTTGTTGGGCCGGGACGCCACCGTCCTGATTGAGTGGAGCGAGAAGTTCGGTGAGGATGTTCCGCGGCCCTGCGTCCGAATTCGCTTCGAGCACCTGGGGCGCGATGAACGCCGAATCACAGTCGAGCGCCTGATTTGATTGTCGATTGCTGATTGCTGATTGTCGATTGAGAAAGGGGCGTGGCGATCTGCTCCGTGGTCAATCGGGAACCGGCAATCGGAAATCGTCAATTCTGGGCTTTCATTTCAGCTTGCAGATTGTCGATGGACGATTGAAGAAGGGGTGTGGCAAAGTCTCCCGGGCTCAATCGGCAATCGTCAATCGAAAAATTGTCAATTACTCAGTCGTGGAGCAAAATAAATATGACGGAAACAGGACCTACGCCCTGGGGTTTGATCGTCGGTTCATCGAGTGGATTCGGTGCCGCCGCAAGTCTCGCACTGGCGCGCGCCGGGCTGAACATTTTCGGTGTGCATTTTGATCGGCGCTCGAATATGTCTCAGGTGGAGCAGGTCGTCAGCAGTATTCAGGACGTTGGGCGAGACGTCCGGTATTTCAATATCAATGCGGCGGACCCTGCAAAGCGCACTGAAGCTTTGAACCAGATGCAGGATCATTGGCACAAAAAGGGCGAGGGTAACTTCATCAAGGTCCTTCTTCATTCTGTCGCTTTCGGGTCGCTGAAGGCCTACCTCGCCGAATCCCCCGGGGATGAATTAACTCAAATGCAAATGGACATGACGGTGGATGTCATGGGAAACAATCTCGTCTACTGGGTCCAGGATGTATTTCGCCGCCAAATGCTGCGGCGAGGCAGCCGTATTTATGCTATGACAAGCGCAGGCGGACACAGCGTGATTCCGAACTATGGCCCCGTCTCAGCGGCCAAGGCGGTGCTCGAGTCGCACATCCGCCAGCTAGCCTTCGAATTGATGCCGCACGGTATCACCGCTAACGCCATTCAGGCCGGTGTGACCATCACCCCGGGTTCGAGCAAGATCCCTGGAATCGAGAAGCTGGCCGAATTTGCCAGAATGCGAAATCCAGGAGGGCGACTGACCACTCCTGAAGATGTGGCCTCCGCCATTGTCGCCCTGATGGATGATCGCACCTATTGGATCACGGGTAATGTCATTCGCGTGGATGGCGGCGAGGATATTGTGACCTAACCAGCGCAGCCGCAAGGCACGCTTTGGCAAAACAGCCGTCATTCCCGTCCCGCCATAGCGGGGGGAATCCACTTCGCAAATCTGCAAATGCGCGCCCGCGTATTGGTTTTCCGCTTTCGCCGGAATGACCGGCGTTGAGCAGGGGATGCTATCCTAAATGACGTCACTACCTGGCACTTTTGACGCGCCAGTCAGAATCTGCTAGCATTTTAATGGATGAAGGACTGCACCCCCCTAAGAGGGCAATCAAGCGGGTGGGCATGAAACTCAGGAAGCTCTTGCTCGCCAAGCCACGTGGATTTTGCGCCGGTGTGGATCGAGCTATCGACGTAGTTCAAATGGCCCTCGAACTTTTTGCGGCCCCCGTCTACGTCCGCCGCGAAATTGTACATAACAAGCACGTGATCCGGTCCCTCGCGGCCAAAGGCGCCGTCTTTGTGGATGATATCGACCACGTCCCGGAAGGGTCTCTGGTTATCTTCAGCGCCCACGGCGTTTCGCCGGAAGTCCGAGCCCGGGCTGAGGCAAAGCATCTGCGAGTCATTGATGCCACCTGTCCTCTGGTTACGAAAGTCCATACTGAGGCCGTCCGATTTGCCAACGAGGGCCGGTCCATAATTCTCGTCGGGCACGCCGGGCATGACGAAATTGTCGGGACCATGGGTGAAGCTCCGGAGTGCACACAGTTGGTCAGCAGTGTGGAAGAGGCAGAGAAAGTTGAGGTGGCGGATTCCGACCGCGTTGCCGTCACTACCCAAACTACGCTCGGGGTTGACGACACGCGGGAGATCATTGAGGTGCTCCGGCGGCGTTTCCCCAAATTGGTCAGCCCTGCCAGTGACGACATCTGTTACGCCACGCAAAACCGGCAATGGGCGGTCAAGCTGTTGGCTAAGGAAGCGGATTTGATCCTGGTTCTCGGCTCCGAGAATAGTTCGAATTCCAGGCGCCTTCGCGAAGTCGCGGAGATGGCTGGAGCGCGGGCTTACCTAATTGAAGACGCGACGAAGATTGACCCGGCTTGGCTCGAAGAGGTTCAGTGTGTGGGCATCACGGCCGGCGCCTCTGCTCCTGAAGATCTGGTTCAGGATGTGGTGGCCTACTTCAAGAAGAGAGGAGTGGAACGGCTCGAGGAAGTCGAGCCGGTAGAAGAAAAAGTGACCTTCACTCCTCCACCCGAGCTTGTCCGCATTCTGGTCAAGCGCGGGGCGGCAAGTTAGTCAGACTGTTTTGTCGCGCGAGTCGCAAGTGGACTCGAGCGGGCAGTCCGCGCACAGTGGCTTGCGTGCCTGGCAAACCTTCCTTCCAAACCAAATTGTCTGGTGGCCAAAGGCTATCCAGCGTTCGCGCGGCACGAGCTTGAGCAGATCCTGCTCGACTTTCTCCGGAGTCTTCTGATTGGATAGCTTCAACCGATGGGCGATGCGGAACACGTGGGTGTCCACGACAACGCCCGTGGGGAGGCCGTAGGCGGTCCCCAGCACCACGTTGGCTGTCTTGCGCGCCACCCCCGGCAGGGTCAGCATTTCCTCCATCGTTCGAGGTACTTGGCCGCCAAAGTCCGTCACCACCTTCTTGGCCATTCCGATAATGTTCCTGGCTTTGTTGCGAAAGAACCCCGTGGAGCGGATTTCCTCCTCCAGAGCCGCCTGCGATAATGCGGCATAGTCTTGCGGGGTGGGATATTGCTGGAACAGTCCGGGCGTGACCTTGTTCACTCTCTCGTCGGTGCACTGGGCGGAGAGAATAGTGGCCACGAGGAGTTGGAAGGCGTTGTCGTGCCGCAGGGCGCACTGGGCTTGGGGAAAGAGCTGGTCCAGCGCCGAAAAGATCTTCTGCAAGCGTTCGGGCGCAACATAGCTCGTCTTCGGCTTGGCTCTTGCTTCCTTCTTGGCAGACTTGGTTTTGCTGGGCATAGTCGCTCCGGCTACCCTCCAAGGAGGTCCAAGACTTCCTCGAGTTCACGATGGATGCAGGTGAACGTCGGTGTATCGCGCACGGTGTAACTGGTGGCTTCGCTGTGGCGAAGTTCCATCACCAGGTCCACAAAGTGGTCGGGCTTGTCACTTTCAAACGCCAGCACGAATTCCTGGTCGTCGAGACCGAAGGAATAAGTCGTGTTCAGCCTCACCGAGGGATACTTGTGGCCGATTTCGATATGCTCGTCCATCATCCCCTGGCGGGCATGCTTGGTCAGGCGGTACCAGGCTTTGCTTTTCACGAACGGGTAAACGAACAGGTACTTGAACTGGCCGGGGACAAGCTTGAGGCGGGTTCCTTCCTGGCCCTCGTGCGTGTGCTTATCCACGTAAATCGAGCGCTTGGTCGATGAAAAATAGGAATAGGGCGTGGCGAGATACTTGCCCAGCCCAGTGGCCAGAAGATGTGCGCTCATTTCCTGGAGCTGGAGCGGGTCGTAGCCAATGCGCCAGAGCATGAAGTCGCAATCGCCCCGGATGCCCACCAGCGAATACGGGGTCACCAGTACATCTTGTTCGTAGCGCTTTACGGCCTCGACAAACTCGCGCTTCCCCTTCTGGCGCTCTTCTTTCCCCAGCCGCCGCCAGACCGGCTCGACTTTGTAGAAGACGAAGTTCACGTATTGGCGGCGGTCGTCGCCGCTTGCGCCTTGATCCTTCTTTTCCATTTAGCTTTTCACCGCGATTCCCGATTTCTCGCCCCAAACAAACTCTCAATATAGCATGAAAAGTCGAACCGCGGGTGTAGCGCTGACCACCGCAAGGCGGGGTAAGCACGATAGGAAATCAGGGAGATGCCGACCTAAAGGTCGGCGCTACATGGCAACATCGAATCGCTAGAACTCGCTGCGAAGGATATTCTCACCGCGTCGGAAGATTTCACGCGCGTGTTCAGTCCACGCCCCCTGCCCCCAATACCGGAAGTCGCTCGACTCCAAAAGCAGGTTGTGAAGCAACGCCCGGCGATAGCGCGGCTGTTGGGTGAAGCCTTTATTCCCCATCAGAGGGTCCACGGTTTGGTGAAACAGCGCGCTTAGTTGGTGCATCGGGGTCAGCACATTCTCGTAGCCTTTAACCCAGCTACGGTCGTTTGTCCAAGAGCTGCCTTCCATGTGGAAATTCCGGTTTTCCCGCTTCAACTGCTGGATGGCTTCTTCCACTGCGCCCGGCTTGAGTTTTCCGTAAGGGACTCGCTGCCAAAGCTGGTGTTGCCCCACGGGCTGGCAAGCGGGGTAGCTCTCAGGCTTGCAGCCGGCCGCCTCGATGAGTTCCAAGTACTCGGTGCCTGTAAGTCCCACAACTCCCCGCGTACCGCCACCCGACTGCGCCATTTCCTGCCAAGCTCTCCAAAACGCCCCCGGGAACTCATTCATCATGACGCCACCGTTCTCCCCATCGCCAATTTGGGTGACGAGCGGCGGGACCAAAACTTCCCCCAGCTTCTGATAGGAAAGGGTTTTGGCTTCGTAGTAGGGCTGCATCTGAGCCACGAGTTTGGTGTCGGACCCCTGGGTCTTGATCAATGCGGTGAGGGCTACCGTTTCACCGCGTGAATTGCGCGCCACAAGGCGGTGCGGAACGTGCTTGTAGCCGAGACCTTGGCCGGAGGGAGTTTCCACCGAATGTTCCTGAACCAGCAGCCAGCGATATCCGCATTCCTTGAGCGCCTTGACGTACTCATAAAGCGTGTCGGGATGATTGGGCAACGCCATCTCGGGGGGAGAGAATCCCTTTACGCGGGCCAGGGCATCCCATCCGAAAATCGCCGCGAAATGGTGTTGCCACGCCAGGATATGGAGTTTGAGGTCAGGAATGGGTGTCGAGGGAGCGACCGCGTGGCCCCACATGGTTCCGAGCCATTCGACGTGAGGCTGGTAGCGCGCGTCACAGGTGATTCGCTTGAGATTCTCCAGAATATCTCCTCGCCCCATCTGTCGCAGTCCCCAAAGCAGGGCGCCGGAGTAATCCAACATGACGCGCGGATTTAAGCCCTGGTTGACCATGTCCGGGATAAAGTCGCCCATCCGCTTGTAGCAATTGGCGAAGGGCCCGGCATCGTGGTTGTCCCCCTCGTTCGGGTGCTCGAACATATACTGTAGATTGCTGATGAGTTGTCCATTGTATCCGGCAGGGATGATCGGTTGGTGCATGTGTAAGGCAACGGCAAAAGCCGCGGAAAGTTGGTCGAGGTGAATGTTGGTGGCCGGTAGGAAAACAGGTTTCTGGTGTTGAACCACTTCCAGAACCTCGTTTTCCCAGCCGGAAAAATTTGGCAATCCCTCGAGCAGTTCGGGTAACGCAGGCAATTTCGTCCGATCGATTGAAAGAATCATAGGTTTAACTCCAAGTCGAAGCCCTAATGTTGTCTTATCCAGCGACTATCATACCTTTTTGAGCGCCTTCTAGCCAGCCTCGTGCTTCTCGACCCGCCACACCGGGCTGTTTATCATTTACATAAACGACATTTTGCTCGCAGGTTGGATGTGCAGCACAGGAACGGATGCCTCGGCGGGTGGGAAAAGGCTGGAATTCGTGATTCACATCAAACCTTTTGTCCCTGTGGATACATCAAATAAGGTGGTAGGAGCCAGGGCGTTTATCCGTTCCATTTTTTCTTTGGTGATAATAAGCAGAGAGGCTCGGTGTCCAGGTGTGCATCTGAAAAATCCGATTATCGTCTTCCTGCCGAAAACAGAAGAAGGTTCTCCCTCCCGGATGAAATGAATGCTTTTGGAGTGGCCCGCGCCGAGGCACACATCCCAAGCGGAAAAAACACCTGGTTTGAAAACTGAAGAAGCTGATCCTGTACGGGTTTGAGGGGTCGGCGGCGACAGCTCCGTCGTCATCGTTCCAAGCGCCGATGGCGACTTCCGCAAAATCAGGTTAGCCAGGAGGATGTAGTCATGCGTATCGCGATGTTATCCTGGGAATCCCTTCACTCGATTCCCGTAGGGGGAGTTGCAGCCCATGTCACCGAGTTGGCGGCGGCTCTGGAAAGGAAGGGAAACGACGTTCACGTATTCACACGCCTGGGTCCGGGTCAATCACAATATCAGCTCATCCATGGGGTGCATTACCACCGCTGTCCCTTCCCGTTGCAGCCAAACTTTGTCGAGGAAGTCAACAACATGTGCCGCTCGTTTGTCCATTACGTTCTGGCGACGGAAAACTTCCTGGGGCCGTTTGACATCGTGCACGCCCACGACTGGCTGGCGGCCAACGCGATGATCTGGATTAAGCAAGGACGATGGCGGAAGACCGTCTTCACCGTACATTCCACGGAGTACGGGCGCTGCGGAAACAACTTCTGTAGCGGCCAGCCGGCGCGCGTTCGTTATCAAGAGCGGGCGGCGACCTACTGGGCGGATCGAGTCATAACCGTTTCGCACGCCTTGAAGAAGGAAGTCATGTGGATGTATGAAGTCCCCGAGTGGAAAATCCGTCCCATTTACAATGGAGTGAGTCCCCGTCATTTTGAAGGCTGGCTGAATCCCGCTGAAGTGAAGGCTCGCTATGGGATTGGTCCCATGAACCCCACCGTCCTGTTCGCCGGCCGCCTGGCGTATCAAAAAGGCCCCGACCTTCTGATGGAGGCCATTCCCGGCCTGCTGAGACATCATCCGCGCGCGAAATTCATCTTTGCCGGAGACGGGGAGATGCGCCGCGGCCTGGAGCATCGGTCGTGGCAACTCGGGGTGGCGCACGCCACGCGCTTCCTGGGTTTCAGGAATGGTCATGAACTCCCCGAGCTTTACAAAGCTTGTGATGTGGTGTGCGTGCCCAGCCGTAACGAACCCTTCGGCATTGTGGTGCTGGAGGGCTGGAGCGCCGGCAAGCCGGTGGTGGTGAGCAAGAATGGTGGTCCGGATGAATTTGTCTGGCACGAGGTTAATGGCCTCAAGATTCATCCTCACCCTCATTCTATCGGCTGGGGGCTGGGCACGCTCTTCACCAACTTCGAATGGGCCCGGTGGATGGGGCGCAACGGAAGGATTGCGGTCGAATCCGGCTTCACCTGGGACCGCATTGCCGACCGTGTCCTGGAAACTTACTATAATTAAGGAGGCTATTCTGTTCGTACTATAATGTGTACGGAGCGCTGAAGTGCTCGGACTGCCGCCTGGAGTGAAAGCGGACGAAGCGCCATCTTCTGCGCTTTTATCGCCTCAGCGAACAAATCCAAAACCACACCATCGACGAGCGCCTGTTGCGCGGTTGGGAAACGCAGGACAATATCTTTTCGTCTCCTCCGGCATCTTCCGGGCATACAGTTGGCATCCAACCATCTCGGGGATAGCTGAGTCCTCGACTCGAACGGAAATGATCGTGAGGTGACTCGTGACGAAAAATATCTTTCAAGCTGTGGCCATTTTGTTTTTGAGCGTCGCCGCGCTGTGTGCTGCGACTGCCGAGCGTTGGGTTCACGTGCGAGTGGAGAGCGCCAAAGGGGTGAGCGGGAACGTGAGCATCAACGTGCCCATTGAGATGGCGTCGGCGGTTTTGCCTTCGATTCCGGCCGGTGATCAACACCATGGCAGATTCAGTTTGCAGGCCTCGGTGAATGGCATGGATCTGCGGGCCATGCTGGACGCCGTTCGCAATTCACCCGACAACGTCTTCGTTACCCTGGAGCGGCATGACAAGGAAGTGAGCGTGGCGAAGTCCGGCCGAAATTTGCTGATTAAAATCGTTGACAAACCAGGCGCCGATAATCATCTCGGCAAAACCATTGCTATTAAGGTCCCCGTCGCGGTGGTTCGGGCGATGCTGGCCGACAATTCTGACGATCTCGACGTCGGCGCCGGCATTCGCGCCCTGAGTCGCGAGGGCGACGTGGACGTGACAGTGAACAGTGAGAAAGAAACCGTGCGAGTCTGG
>Ga0326728_10021195_pt1 | contig 12263 bp, 12 predicted proteins | sample MB3enrmetagenome_FD_207602 | JGI IMG/M metagenome (GOLD analysis project Ga0326728, IMG submission 207602) | Lab enriched peat soil microbial communities from McLean, Ithaca, NY, United States - MB31MN | ecosystem: Environmental > Terrestrial > Soil > Wetlands > Peat | place: USA: New York...
GAAGCTCCTTGTGAAAGGCGTGCGATACAGGTATCTCCGGCTACCGGGCTCTGCCGCTGTCTTCTCCATGACTTCCTTCGTTGACAATATTACGATCATATGCTTATAATAGTGGGGAGCGGGGAGGGATTGATGAATGCCCATCTGTCTTCACATTGGGAGATCGGTAAAGGCCTTGAAATTTAGAAACCACAAGGAATCAAAAGGAGAATAGGAAATGAAGGTTTGTTTCGCAGCGGCAAAAGATGAAGGCATGAACAGCTTGGTTTACGGACATTTCGGGTCTGCGCCGATCTTCGTGATGGTAGACACCGAGACGGGAAGCGTAGGCTCTGTGGGGAACCGGGATATGATCCATGCCCATGGGGCATGCAACCCTATAGCGGCCATCGGGGGCCGGGGCGTGAACGCTGTCGTAGTGGGTGGCATAGGCGCCGGGGCCCTCAACCGGCTCAACGCCGAAGGCATAGAGGTCTACGCGGCAAAGGCCGAGACAATAGCTCAAAACGTGGATCTGTTGAAGGAAGGCAAGCTGCCGGTCCTTACCCTGCAGCACTCGTGCGCAGGCCATGAGGCCGGGGACTGCGGCCATCACTAGGCCTTCGGATGTGCACCGCGGCGGGGCGGCGAGGCACCCTCCCGCGAAGAAAAGGCCCCACGCGCCGCGACGGCCGCGAGGGGCAAGGGAACTGACCGGAATTCGTCCTCTCGACGATCAAGGCTGAGATCGTGCACGAAGAGGAGATCCGATAGGTAAGGCAATGGTTACGCTGTTTTGGTGGAACGCTCTAGGCGAAGGAATGGCTAATCGACGGTGCACCCGGTTTTCGATGGGCATCGCGTGTGACAGAACTGGAGCGGCATTTTTTCCTTAATGAAAAGGCGCCACTGCCGGGATGTCATCTTTTCGCCGTATGATATACCCAGTCCTTTCAACAAGATGGCGTCCCACTTCCTCACGGCATCTTCGTTCCCCTGCGGGTGCTGACAGCGGTCATCCCGACAAAGGGGGCAAACGCGGCAGAGCTCGTCGACGCCTTCGGCTGTCTCAATGAGGGTTTCTTCGTCCGACCAGACGGCATCCTTAACCCTTTGCTCGACGTGGAGGAAGCTCGCTCCCCGCTCGGAGAAGTCCGCCTTGAGAAAACTGACGCAGAATATATGGTGTGGGCGAAGTTTCACGTCTCTCCTCCCCTTTTAGCCAACCGAGACCTAAGGTGACTCTCCTTCAGTATACACGAAAAGGAAGACGGCCGGGCTTCATCACTTCCTCTCGATCAACTCGATCAGCACACCGCCCGCTGACGCGGGGTGCAGGAAGTTGGTCCGAAGTCCCTCTTTCGCCTCCGAAGGCGCATCGCTTACCATCCTCGTCCCCATGGACTTCAATGCCTCGGACTCGTCGTCGATGCTGTCCACGCGAAGAGAAAAATGGTGCAGGACGGATTCCTTCGTACCCAGGAACTTTGCCATGGGAGTCTCTGGTCCCAGAGGCTCGATCAACTCCACGAAGGCGTCTCCTTTTCCGATGAGGGTCGATCGAAATCCCTGTTCCGGGACGCTAGATGTATCCTTCACTCCGAAACCGAAAAGCCGGCTGAAAAGCGAGACCATCCCGTCGAGGTCCTTCGTGACAATTGAAATGTGATCAATTTTCTCTATCATGATCAGTGGTTCCTCCCTAAAACGGCGATACAGCATGGTTATATCTTTCGGCGAGAACAACCTCGTTTTCAGAAACGACCGTTTTTCTCCCGGCCGTCCTGTTCGACAGTATCGTCATATGCCGGTGCGAGAGCGTCCCATGAGGAAGACCGGAAAGAGCAATGGCATTAAGAAGGGTGGGGCAGCCTAAGATCTCCTTAAGCTGCCCCACCCGTGCGAGAGGATAGTGTTATCGTTTGTCCCAGGGCGGCAATGGCTTGGGCTTATACGTTGCGTGCTCCAGCGGGAAAATGAGCTCCTGTTTCCCGTTCCACCACTGGAAGTCAGGTGCGTTGAAAAGGGCGATGCCCTTCGCGTCGTACTTGATCGGGCCCATCACCGTGTCGTGGACGTTGTTTATCACGGCCTCTCTGATCTTTTGTCCGTCGAGGCTCCCCGCCTTCTCGATGGCGTCGAAAAGGATCTGAGCATTCGCATAGAAGAGGCCGACAGTGACCGAATAGTTCCCGTATTGCTGATGCCAGGCCTCACCTAGCTCCTTGGCACCCTTGTAGGGATAGTCCATGGACCAGAAGCCGTCGCAAAAAATGTAGTCGCCGTCTTTTCCCATGGCCTTGTAGAAATCGTACGACCACGTGCCCTTGAAGCCCTGGAACCATTTGAAGTTGTACTTATTCTCCTTGGCCTGGCGTATGAAGGTGACGATCTGGGGCGTGTCGGCGATGCAGAAAATGGCGTCGATGCCCTCTTCCTTGGCCCTCAGGACCTGGGAGGTAAAGTCCTTCGCCCCCATGGTCAAGGCGCCGCGCGGAGCAAACTTATAGCCGTACTTCGCCGCGGAGGCCTCCCATCCATCCCCCACTATCTTGCCGTCCATGCTGTCTTCGGAAATTACCGCCGGTTTCTTCGGCCTCTGATCTTCCGGAAGGGCCGCCCAAACCTTGAACGTCATCTCCGAGGCCCCGGCCGCGGGATCGAAGAAAAGCATGGTGCTCCATTTAGGGTTGTGCGTCAGAAACTCCTGGGGCCACATGACATTGCACTGGTAATAGACCTTAAACTTCTCAGCCGTCACCATGCCGGCAACCGTCGATATTGCCCCGGTCTGACCGCTGAGGAGCAGATCGACTTTGTCCCGCTTGATGAGGCGCTCGACAGCGGCTGCCGCTTTGTTCTGCTCCGACTCATCATCGACGATGATGAGACGGACGGGAAGTTTCTTGTTGAATTCCTTCACAAAGATGCCGCCATTCTTGTTGACGTCGGCGACGGCCCGTTCGTAGGCAAACTTCTGGTGCGTCACCACCGCAGCCTGGACGCCGCTCAAGGAGAGGTGGGTGCCGATCACGATCTCGTTCTTCGCCGCCTGCGCCGGCTGTACGGCCAACATCAGTGATACGAGAAAACATAAAGATCCGAGCCACAGCATCGTTTTCATCGTCCTTCTCATCCTGATAATCCTCCTTTTGGCATTGCTTCTGTCCGACCCCCTCTATCGGCCTTGCTTTAGGCCATCATTCAGGCCCGCCGTTTCGGCCGATACCCCGTACCCGTACTGCCTTCCACAAAGCTCTAGGTCTCTCTCGCAATTGCCCTGAAAAGGGGTAGTCGTTTAAGCACCCCTTCCTTGTGCCCGGTAATGTACTTCATCAAGCCGTCAGGCAAGAAAAGCGTGACGAGAACTATGAATGCTGCCGAGAAGATCGGATGAAGCTGCGGCATCAGCATATTGGCAAGCTCAAAGATGCCGGACAGGATGAATGCCCCCAGGATCGGTCCGAGTATGGTCCCGGCGCCTCCCAGGATTGTCATGAGGATAGGGATGATGACCCAATCGAGGTTGAAGGCGCCCGCTGAGTCGACGTGAAAAGTATAGTAGGCGTTGAGGCTCCCGCAGAGGCCCGTGACGAAGGCGCCCGCGGCAAAGGCAATCACCTTGTACTTCAGCACGGCGACGCCGTTTGCAGCGGCGGCAACCTCGTTTTCTCTGATTGCCACCAGCGCAAGGCCGATGGACGATCGAGTAATGACGAGGAGCAGCGCGATCGTAAAGAGGGCGATGGCGAGGGCGATGAAGTAGTAGTAGGTCATCGACACGTACGCGTCGGAGGGGAGGTTGATTCCCATCGGCCCCTCGGTGACGCGCCCGCCGTTTATCGCGATGACGTGGAGGATCTCGCCCAGACCGAGGGTGCCCAGGGCGAAATAGTCGCCCCTCAGCTTGCTCAAGAGAAGCAAGCCTATCAGTATTGCGAGAATCACGGCGCAGATGCCGCTCAAAACCATTCCCACAGGGTCGAGGTAGCCTATCACCTTCAATCTCCAGAGGATGGCCGTCACGTAGCAGCCCGCGCCGAAAAAGGCATGCGTTCCGAGAGAGACCTGCCCCGTAAAGCCGCCGGCGAGGTTCCACCCTTGCGCCAGGGCAACATAGATGAACGTCGTGTAAAGGAAATTGACGAGATACGACCTCTCGGCATCTACCACAAAAGGATAGATCACAAAGAAGGCCAGGAAAACGAGGCCGACTGCCCAGCCAGTCTTGCCGGAATTAAGCTTGCCCGCCATGATCCTCCTTTTCTTAAGCCTTCTCTCCCAAACGGCGCCCGAGAAGCCCTTCGGGCCTGAATATCAGGACCAGCAGGAAAGCCGCGTACGCAACAGCGTCCGCCCATCCCCCGCTGATAGTGTACGAGGTCATGCTTTCGAGCACCCCAAGAATGATCCCTCCCAAAAGGACGCCTCCCACGCTCCCGAGGCCGCCGAAGGCGACGGCGATAAGGGCCTTGAGGCTGAAGATAAACCCGAAATAAGGATCGAAGGGGAAGATGACGCACGTGGCAACGCCCGCAACGCCTGCCAGAGAGATGCCGATGCTGAAGGTCACGGCGCTCACCCACTCCGGCCGCATCCCAAGAAGCGCTGCGGCCCCCATGTCCTCCGAGACCGCCCGGACGGCTTTCCCCAGGATTGTCTTCTTGAGGAACAGGAAAACGAGAGCCGTCGCAGCGCATGCCACGAAGGCGACTATGACCCGGTTCACCGAGAAAGAAACTCCGGCAAGACCGAGCGCCGTGCTGGCGTATTTTGTCGTAACCGTGCGGTAATCCGACGAAAAGACAAAAGCCATGAGGTGTTCGAGAAGGACCATGAGGCCAAAGGCCAGAAGGAGGGACGGGTTCTTTCCCGTCTTTGCCACCCTCTGAAACAGCCCGGTATACAGGACGAAGCCGAAACCGAGAAAAACTGGAATTATGAAGAGAAAGCCCCAGAACGGACTTAAGGGGGTGAAGGTGACCATCCAGAATACACAGTAGGCGGCCAGGATCATCACCGCGCCCTGGGCGAGGAAAATGATCTGCATGCAGCCGAAGACGAGACTCAACCCTATGGCCGCAACACCATACATGCAGCCGAGGAAAATCCCGTTGACAAGGATCTGAAAAAACGTGGCGAGCGACGAAAACCAGTGCACGTGATCTACCCTATCCTTCCAAGGAATGCTTGACGGAATTCCGGATCGCCCAGGAGCTGCGCGGGCTGCCCCTCCATTCTCATGACACCTGTTTTCAGCACAAACGCATAATCGGCTATCTCCAGGGTCTTGCGAACGTTCTGCTCGACCAAAAGGATGCTAACGCCGTCCCGGTTGAGCTTCTTGATGATATCGAAAAGCAGCTTGACCACTATGGGTGCGAGACCTAGGGAAGGCTCATCCAGAAGCAGGAGCGTGGGCCTCGCCATGAGGGCCCTGCCAATAGCGAGCATCTGCTGCTCGCCGCCGCTCAAGGTCCCGGCGAGCTGGCGCCGCCTGGTCTTGAGCACGGGGAAAAGGCCAAAGACCCGATCCAGAGACTCTTTTGTCATGGGCCGCACGCTGGGGAGGTACGCGCCCAGCTCAAGGTTTTCCAGGACCGTGAGGCCTGAAAACAGGCGGCGTCCTTCAGGGACGTGGGAGATGCCGGACGATGCTGCCATCTCCGGCCGGCAGTCTACGAGGGGACTTCCCGCGTAGACTATTCTCCCCTTTGTGGGCTGAACAACGCCCGAGATAGCCTTGAGGAGCGTGCTCTTGCCCGCGCCGTTCGCTCCCAGGAGGGCGGTGATCTTGTGCTCCTCCACGCTGAAGGAAACATCCCAGAGCGCCTGGGCAACGCCGTAGAAGACGTCGACGTGTTCTACCTCAAGTAACGGGTTCCCCAAAATAGGCCTCTATGACTTTCTTGTCCTTCGCTATCTCAACGGGCGTGCCGTCCGCTATCTTGATGCCGTAATCGAGCACGACGACACGGTCGCAGATGTCGAATACCGCATCCACCTTGTGCTCGACCCACAAGATGGAGATCTTCCTTTCGTCCCTCACCTTCTTGATCAAATGGAGGATTTTCTCGGTCTCTGAGGGATTGAGGCCGGCCATGGGCTCGTCCAGGAGCGTCACCACGGGCATGGAGGCAAGGGCCATTGCCACTTCGAGGAGGCGCCGGTCGGATAAGGTCAATTCGGCGGTAACCGTATTGCTCTTTTCAGCCAGCCCCACCATCTCCAGGGCCTCCGCCGCCCTCTTGCGGGCCCCCTCGCTCCTGTGCACGTGGCCGAACGTTGAGCTCACCATGACGCTTTGAAGGGCGGTCATGCTGAGGAAGGTTCTGATGAGCTGAAAAGTCCTTGCGATCCCCAGATGGCATATCTTGTGAGGAGAAAGACCGGTGATCTTATTCCCTTCCAGGTAGACGTTCCCGAGCGTCGGGCGGTAGATAGCGGTGATTATGTTGAAAAGGGTGGATTTGCCGGCTCCGTTAGGACCTATGAGACCTATGATCTGCTGTCGCTCCAGGCGTAGATCGATCGCCTGGAGCACCTGGAGCCCCCCAAAGCTCTTGCAGATGTTGTCCAACCTCAGCACGGCACTGTCGATATTCATGTGAGACTTCCCCGTTGGTAAAGTCCGCCCTTCGGACGGCCTTTATCCGTCTTTGGCGGGGACCGTCCGTGTTCCAAATCATCGACACGAGCATTGTAGATTACAAAAGGTCGCTTCGTCAAGCAAAGTATTTTAGTTTAGCCAAAATTGTTTCTCCCCGGGTGTCGCCTAGCGTTTCACCTCGTAGCCGGCCGCCTCACGGTCCCATGTGTCTTCCGTAACACCCTCTGACCTGAGGACGTGCTTCTGCACCCGCTCCGTCGGCGTCTTCGGGAGGGCCTTCATAAACCTGAGATAGCGGGGTATCATGAAGTAGGCCATGCGCTTTTCGCAATGGGCCATCAACTCCTCGGGGCTGAGGCTGAAGTCCGGCCTCAGCACGAGGCAAACCATTACCTCGTCCTCCCCCATGGATGACTTCACCGCTACTGCCGCCGACTCGAGGACCGCGGGATGGGCGTTTATCGACTTCTCCACCTCGTAGGACGAAATGTTCTCTCCCCGGCGCCTGAGGGCATCCTTCTTGCGATCGACAAAAAAGTAGTAGCCTTCCTCATCACAGATGAAATAGTCGCCCGAATGGAACCACAGGTTTCGCCACGCCTCCACCGTCTTCTCCGGCATATTGTAGTATTCGAGGAGCATGCAGTAGTCGCCGTCGGGCCGCACGAGAAGCTCTCCCACCGTGTTTGGGCCGGCGATCGCCTCGTTGTCGTCGAGGAGTTTCACGGCGCACCTGCGGGGCCGGCCGCAGGAGCCCGGCTTCCGATCGCGCAGGTTGTTCATGAGGGGAAGACCGAACTCGGTCATGCCGTATATCTCCACGAGGGAGAGGCCGAAGCGCTCCTCGAAGGGACGAAAAATGTCCTTCGGGGTCGCCGCACACACCATCAGTCGCAAGGGGTTGTCAGCGTCGTCCGGCTTGGGGTCGGCCTTGAAGAGGATGGGCACGATGCTTCCAAGGGAGTTGAATTCAGTGCACCCGTAGCGTTTGACGTCATGCCAGAACCTGCTCGCCGAAAACCGCTCGGCCAGGGCAGTGCGCGCCCCGGAGAGGAGCGCCGGCATGAAGGAAAGCTGCTGGGCGTTGCCGTGAAACAGGGGCAGCGCGTTGTAAAGACAATCGTCTTCCGTATACTCCGCTGCCTCCCACACGATCTCTCCCATGAATACGGTGTAGTTGTGCGGCAGCATGACGCCCTTCGAAGGGCCTGTGGTGCCTGAGGTGTAAAGGATGCAGGACGGGTCCGACCAGAGGACCTCTCCTTCCCGGTAGGCCCCATCGTTATTCACCACATCCGGCCACTGCACAACCGGTTTCGTCAGTCCCGCATGCGATCCGGCCTGCGGGTCGAACAGGACGACCTGGCGTATCTTCGGGATATCCTTCTGGATCGCCTCGATGCGATCGAGGTAATCACAATGCACCACCAGCAGGGACGAGTCGGATTGGTCCAGCATGTAGGTGAGGACATCGCCCTTGTGGGCGAGGTTGATCGGTACCTCGACGGCCCCAACCTTGGAAATGCCGAACCAGAGGAAAAGGAACTCGGGGGAGTTGGGCATCATGATTGCCACCTTGTCCCCCTTGGAAACCCCGATCTTTTGCAGCCCGGAGGCCACCCGGCTCGCCGCCCCATCCAAGTCCCGGTAGCTGAACTTGTCGTCCTTGAAATAGAGGAAGGTGCGGTCGCCATACTTCCGCGCCTGACGCTCCAACACCTTGTGTACGACCCTGTCACTCCTCCCGTCGTCGCTCACATCCGCCTCCTTGTGCGCGCATACAGGGCACCTCGGCCCGTCTCAGATTTTGAAAATGTGTACGCTTATTGCGCCCGATTCCAGTCCGGACACGTATCCACCCATCACGTGCGTGAGGGCGGTCTTGGCCCCGCTCACCTGGATCTTGCCGGCCCCTCCCCGGAGCTGCCTCCACACTTCCACGACTTGTGCAACCCCCGTCGCGGCTAGGGGGTGTCCCTTGCTCAATAGGCCGCCGCTCGGGTTGACGGGGAGAGTGCCATCGAGCCACGGCCCCCGGGAGTCGATGAAGCGTCCACCTTCTCCCTTGCTGCACAGGCCGAGATCCTCGTAGTGCATGATCTCCGCCACGGTGAATGCATCGTGGAGCTCGACAACATCGATGTCCTTCGGCCCGATTCCCGCCATCTCGTAGGCAGCCATCGCCGCTTTGTGACTCATGTTCGAAAAGGTGGCATCTTCCCATTTGTGGAGATAGTCGCCCGATCCCAGTATTGAAGCGGCAACGACCATCGGGGTGGAAGTGAACCTTCTGGCGACCTCGTTTGCGCAGAGCACCACGGCTGCCGCCCCGTCGGAATTGGGACAGCACTGGAGCAGACTGAGGGGATCGCAGACCATCCGGGACGCGAGAATATCCTCTACCGTAAGCCTCCGCTGGTACTGCGAATAGGGGTTAAGACAACCGTTATCGTGATTCTTCACGGACACACGGGCAAACTGCTCCGGCGTCGTGCCGTATTCGTGCATATGGCGGCGCATCATAAGGGCAAAGAACATCGGCACAGTGAGGCCCAGTTGGCCGTCCACGTCGTCGGGAGGGGGAGGGATAAGCTTGCCTGCCACCGGGCTCGTGGTCATCGATTCCACTCCACCGGCGATGGCGATGTCGCACTGACCCGCGGCCACTCTGAGCCACGCCTCCCTAAAGGCGGAAGCGCCGCTGGCGCAGGCGTTCTCAACGTTGAGGAACTCCATGTCCGAGATGCCCACTTCCTTGAGCATGCGCTGCCCCACGCACCATCCTCCGTAGACCGTCCCGCACGACGCGAATCCCACGTCCTTCGGCTTGATCCCTGCGTCCTTCATGGCCGCGAGCATGGCCTCTCGGCCGAGGGATTCGTGAGTTCGCTCGGGGAACTTTCCGAAGACGGTCATGCCGCCCCCAATTACCGCAACATCTCTCAACGCTTCAGTCATTCCCATATCAACCTTCTTGTTGGCTGGTGAAAGGCTCGCACCGCTAAAAGACAAAAAACAGACAATCAGAGCGGCCTGTATTTGTATCCCACGACGCTCTTCTCACCTTCCCGCCACAACTCAGCGACAAGGAGCTCCATTTTCATTCCTATGATGAGCTGCGCCTCTTCTTCGATCACCAGGGGCGCAAAGACCCTCACCCCTTCCCGGGCGTTCACCCAACCGGCATAGAAGGGCGCCTCGAAGCGGAGAGACGGCATGTAGGAAACCGTATAGGAATAGAGCGTACCTTCGCGGCCAAATCCGATTGGCTCGAGATCCTCGGCAAGACAGGCGAAGCAGAGCGACCTGGCGGGAAAATAGATCTGGCCGCACTTGCGGCAGCGGTTGCCGGTCAGGCACACGTCGTCCGCCCCTTCCGAAAAAAGCCCCTCTCTGAACGGCACCCTTTGGCCCATTACCCTTGTCCTCCCTCAATCGTGCCACGAGCCGTAGTAGGTGAATGATTTGTAGCGGGTTTCGGGCCAATCTCCGTAGAACTCCAGAATCTCGTCGTCAGGTTTCAACTGCAGCCACTCCTTCTCGAAGACCTCGAATCTCACCCCTCTCGTTTTCCTGTCCAGCCTTTCGTGCTCGCGGAGCATCCTCGTCTTCTCCTCGTCCACGAGAAGGGATTCCTCATTGTAGGCCACCCGGTAAACATCTCTCGCCACCCGGTGCGAAATAATACCGTCTTCCAGATCCTGCATGACCAGCGAAGGGTCGCGCTCGATGGGGTCGCCGTAGCCGCCTCCGCCGGCGGTTCCGCCTGCCACGACGTCATATTCGTGGACGAGGCGCGGCGGTGAAGGATACTTGTCAGCCTCGTACGTGCCGTTGATCTGCTTTCCCACATACGTCATCCAGCTCGCCGACGGCAGGCTTGCTTCAGCCGAATGAAAGATCTCCTTCAGATTGGTATCGACGATCCTTACAAAGGGCATCACTGGTGAGCCGTAGCCGCCGCAGAGGCCCTGGTTGATGGTGGCCCTGGAATTGAATCCCCAGGACCCGAAGAACATCTCGGGAACGTCGTGCACGGATATGGCATAATCCATCCCGACTCCGCCCCGGAACTTGCCGTAGCCGCAGCTGTTGCGATGAAGGCCGCGATACAGATAGAGGAAAGGCATGGCCGCCTCCAAACTCTCCACCTCTCCGGGCTCCGAGCTCATGGGAGCGAACGATGCGCCCGCGGTATTGACCCCGTCCTTGTCAAACCTGGCCCCGTAGCCATCGGAGTTCATCTCGGCCCCCACGTCCGCGAAAGGAGCCCCGTATTGGTTCAGGCCTCCGTAAACTACGGTGTTGAAGGTGTGAGCCGGCTGGGCAAGGACGCACTCCCTCATAGTCGAGAAGATCACTTTCTGCATGGCCTGCCACAGGATGTTTCTGTTGAGGTTCATGGTGAAGGGTGAGCCTGCCTTCGGTGACTCCCTGGTCGCGTTCGTCATCGAGCCTTCCGGCACCTTGTAAATAAGAGGCTCGAGAATCCCTGTGTTATGCGGGAGATCGCTGAAGAGGTGCGCCATCCAATACGTCATCTGGATGGCGATTATGCCGATAGGGATCGCGTTGCACGCGAGATCCCTCACCTCGGGAGATGTCCCGTCGTAGTCAAAGTAGAGGAGGTCGCCCTTCTTCTCCAGTCTCAGCGATATCTTCATGGCCCGCGAGACAGGTCCGACGGCGTCGAGTATCTCCACGTGATGAAAGGTGCCGTCATTCCATTCCCCGATCTTCTTCTTCGCCCCTTGCGCGGTGATGTTGATCATGTACCGCAGCGTCGATACGAAGCTGCTCGCCCCCACCTTCTCCAACACCGAGTGGAGCCTTCTCTCCACCACCCTCAGGGCTGCCATGCGAGCCTTGATATCGAGCGTCAGGACCCTGGGATCCCTCACCATGTGGTTCATCGCATTGATCAGATCTTCCCGAAGGGTGTAGTTTTCAGCGATCTTCGTTGGGGGGAACTGAATACCCTCATCGTAGATGCTCTTTGAGGTGGTCGGCATCCCCCCTGGCTCGCAGGCGCCGCACTCGCCGCTGTGGACGACGGCCCCGACCCAACAGACCAGCTTCTCTCCATGAAAGACAGGGGCGAAGATACCCATGTCCGGTGCGTGGACACCACTATAGAAGGGGTCATTGCTGAAAAACGCATCCCCGGGCTTCACGCCGACCGCGGGATTATTGAGCCAGTGCTTCATGATGTATTTCACCGCGAGGGTGCCGAGCACCGCATGAAAGAAGAGGCCGGTGGCGCAGGATGCATTGTCGCCGGAAGCGGTATAGATTGCCACCGCTGTGTCCCCCCAGCGGCATCCGGTAGAGGCGCCGAGCTTGATGACCAGCTCATTGCCCTCGCTCGCGATCGTCAGGAGCTTGTGCGCAAATATCCCGGCCATCGTCGGATCGACACGGGCCATCCCCTCCTGTTCTTCAGCCGTTGGAGGTTCGGGGTGAAATCTGGTTCTCACTTCGTAGTCAATTCCCGACATATCGCCCTCCTTGCTCTATTAATGGGGCTCGCAATTAATGGGGCTCGCGTCGCCCCCTCCACTGGCATAAGCCAGCGGAGCCTCCCCCTCAATCTCGCTTCGCTCGTCCTTGTTGCTGGGCTCGCGTCGCCCCCTCCACTGGCATAAGCCAGCGGAGCCTCCCCCTCAATCTCGCT
>Ga0326728_10021196_pt1 | contig 12263 bp, 12 predicted proteins | sample MB3enrmetagenome_FD_207602 | JGI IMG/M metagenome (GOLD analysis project Ga0326728, IMG submission 207602) | Lab enriched peat soil microbial communities from McLean, Ithaca, NY, United States - MB31MN | ecosystem: Environmental > Terrestrial > Soil > Wetlands > Peat | place: USA: New York...
AATTTTGTCTTCATCGGTGGGCTGACATCTCTGCTTGTCGGTGTAACCTATGGCCTGATGCCTTACAAACATGATGGCATCACCGATGCTATGGGCTGGGGGAACCCCTGGGTAATTAGAGCAATAATTGTTGGTATACTACTGTTGATCATCTTTCCATTTTATAGAAAGCAAAGTGAAGAATCCTATGTTCCGGCTGGAGTTCTTCAGAATCCGGGCTTTCACCTACGCGAATCTCGCCAGTTTCACAGCAGCTATGGTTGCAGTTTTTCACCTGTACCCGGTAGTGGAGATAACACTGATTGCACTGGCAGTGTATCCTATCCCGCCTGTGCTCCCTAAAAGGGCGCTGAATGCGGGCGGAGATATGCCTTACACAATAGGCCTGCTCATCGCAGCTTCGTTGTTCGCGATCTTCTTCGTACCGCTAGCCTTGGATCTGCTGGTGATAGCCTTCGACAGCCCCGCGAAAATATCGCACTCAAAGGTCATGTTGATCGTGGGAATTACCACGCTTGCGCTGTTGGTGGCTGGTATGTTAGTCCGTTTGATAGCTCTTTCCTTCGCCGAGCGAATCATGAGGCCGATTTCGTTGGGTGCATCAGTACTCCTAATAGGCGTCGTACCTATATTACTCATCAGTATGCCGACGGGTCGTGTCGATGATAGGCAATGGTACGCTGGTCGCCATTGTGGCATTCATTCTCATGGGACTCGCTGTCGGCCATCTACTAGGTGGACAAACTGGAGGATCAAACTGTGCTAGCGCTTGTGACATCATCCAGACATCCCGGAATTGCGGTCGTGATTGCCAGCACTATTTACCCTGAGAAGAATCTCGTGATAGCCACAGTCCTTCTATATTTGCTCGTGAACATCATCATATCGTTTCTATACCTGATATGGTCAAAGCGCGGGAATAAGAAGATGGTTATTCATCCCAAATTTGTAACGGAGACAATGGGCATAGGTAGGAAGAATATATATACATATCTGATAAAATATATAATATATAAGATTTAATTCATGAATTTCACTACTCAGCTCTCATGGGGATGGTAAAAGGACGTTAGAAGTTTTGGAAATCTTTATTTTGAATGCATCGTCTTTCCTGTTCAATTCGGCGGGTTCGTTACTTATCATATACGGAGGACTCCAGGCAATCGTAAGTATCATTTTGTGTGAAGTTTTGAAGAAACCTTATAGTTACCAGCAAATGAGAAAAGAGCTTACGGACAAAATTGTCTTCGGGCTTGAGTTTTTCATTGCAGCCGATGTACTGGAGACTACAAGGCATCCCACACAGGAAAAACTTATCCTTCTGGGTACCGTCGTGTTGATAAGAACAGTTCTTGGCTATTTCCTCAGCAAGGAAGTCTCGGAATACCAGCTGAATTGAAACAGGGCTAAAAAAGCTTCACAAAACATGCCTTAGCACTCTGGATCCCTTGATTTCCTATATTTCTCTGCCCTTCCGGTTCGAACACCAAGGGACATACTAAAAATATTCTGTAATACTTTATTGGTAAAAGTTTACTTTTTCATTGCTTATATGTCTATATCATACCGATTTAAACTCTTTTAGGGCTCAATCCTAGAATAATAACAGCCTTTAGCTTAAGTAGTTAATAGAGACAGTTCAAAAAGTATGTTAATTTAAAAATTATTTAGCTGGTTGTTCATTAATTTCTATCTGTGTATTACATTTAGTTGATAGCATTTTTACTGTGGTCTTTGCTATGATTATTACTGGAAATTTTCATAAACTTAACATTGAATTTTTTCCAAAAAAAATGAGATTAAGGCGAAAATATCAACCAGCTAATTGGGACGACTGAATCCAAAATTTGAGATACATAACTCCGCGTTGCTTTTAAAAAACGCTCAATGTTAAATTTGTGAAGATCTCTGTTGATAAAAAACATAATTAATATCAAATTGTTGTCCGGTTTCAAAATATTTATGTGGAAGTGATTTTTATTCCGAAATTATTTTTCGTATAATTGATTTAAAATGATTATGGTGGTAATTGTGCGTTGTAGTTTGAAGTGAATAGATAAAAAAAATTGAGAAATAGTTCGTAGTGAGATTGGAATTTCTATTGGCAGCTTTGAATGGCTATACTGACACAGACATCGTGCCTAGATAGTCAGCGAAAGGCGTCATCGAACATGATAGTGAATGAATTTAAGGAGAAGCGAAATTTAAAAGTTTTAATCACGAAATTGGACTGAAAACCAGGAACAAGGAAGACTTAATCAATTCAATGCAATGATAGTAAGAGCATCTCTTACCAGAAATGATGAAGAAAAACTTAAAAACAATATTTTATACGGGTGAATAACTAAGGAGTTGTGGAATATGGGAATAGTTGAAGAAATGCAGGATATTGAGAATGAAATTTTTTTGCCAACAACTACAATAAAAGGGTCTAAGGTTGTCAATTCCTATGAGGAACACCTTGGGTTGATTGAAGAAGTGATGATTGACGCAGAAAAAGGAAATATAGCATATGTACTACTTTCGGTTGGTGGTTTCCTTGGTATAGGTAATAAATTATTTGCCATCCCTTGGGAAGCTCTTGAGTCGAGTAGGGGCGATTATATCCTCAGGATTGATAAATCTGTCCTAGAACAGACAAACGGCTTCGATAAAGAAGAATGGTCTTTAACCCTTGATGAATTAGCCAAGGTATATGCACACTTTGGAATTCAACCTTATTGGGAAAAGAAATAAAGTACTATTTTAGGTGATGACATAAAATTGTTATTTCAACTCCTATTTTCCTTTTAGAAGAAAAATAGCTTGAGGTTTTCAGAAACCTCAAGCTATTTTTGAAAATATGCCTTCTCCATTGAGAAATTTATACCAAAGATTGAAAATGGGAATATAGTTATTGCCGAAAGATAAGGCCCCTCTGAAAAGGTGATTATTGACATTAAATATCTAAAAATAATTTCTTTACAGCAGGCTAGCTATGATCAGATATATAAAAAGCAGCGTTTCGATTGATGCAAATTTGAAATCAAATTTCAACATATTCAATGGAGTTCGGTTCTTCAAAAGTGTGATTTTCTTCCTCACAGCTTCTTGGGATTTGTGATTTACAGAAAATTTGGCGCACTACATATAAATCTTATTAACCTGCATGTGCGTTTATTTATCCTTGCTTGTTATTCGAAGAATTTCATGCTTGTTTTATGAAAAAAAAGTTGTTCTTTGGTCTAAATCCAAAAATCACTGTATTTTAAATTTGATTCATAAGGCTGAAGATAAAAATATGACTAAAATAAAGGGAGTGAAAGCAGCTCCCTTATTTTTTGGAGTGCTAACCTGCATGGTATTTAATACATATTATATTTGTTAAATCTTAAAATTATTCAATGATAGGGAATAAATAATAGATAATGCAACTATAAGGAATCTAACTACAAGAAGTGCTATTGAATGTAAACTGTAAGTATTGTTTAAAAGATCAAGAGATGAAAATGACCGACTCGGATAAACGTAGAAAACAAGCCATTTGTATTGCAGCACTACTATGCTTACTCAGTTTTTTGTTACTCATATATGTAGGATATGAGTACAAAAGTAGCAAGACAAATGAAATAATTCTAGCAGAGGCAAAGGAAGATGCGCTTCAAAAAGCCGAGTCTGCCATAAAAAACATTGATGTGGAACTTAATTCTACTAGCTCCCTTGCGGATGGAGTTGCACAGGATCTGAGTTCCGGAAAATTGAAAAATGATTCCATGCTCAGAGAGCGTCTTGTAGCTGAAATGAAGAACAATCCCGACATTTCCAGTATCATCGTTGCATATTCTCCTGCTACCAATGCCGGGAAGCTTTATGCACCTCATTTTAAAAGAAACGGTTCGGAAATCGTGTATTCTCCGCTCACATATGATTACACGAAGGCTAGTGAACAAACGGCATGGTACAATGATTCCCTGAAAAAAGGATACAAAGTATGGATTTCACCTTATTTCGGGATTGCAGACAGCAATTATCAGATAGATTATTCGGCTCCTTTTTATCTTACAGAATCTGGGAACAGGGACAAAGTTGCGGGGGTGGTAAGTGTATGTCACTCTCTTGAAGAAATAAGAGCACAGCTAGGTAGCCTTAAAATAGGAAATACGGGTTATGGTTTCATGATCTCTGGGAAAGGGGTAATTATTTCTTATCCTATCCAAAAGTATCTCACTAAAAATATTAGCAATGTAACAAAAAAAGATATCAATCTTGACTTCATAAATAAGAACATAGCAAAGCAAGATTACTTGGCGACAAATTCTCTTACAGGAAAATCCTACTGGGTATTTCAAAAAAATATTCCTTCTACAGATTGGATTCTGGGATTTGTCCTCCCACAGGAAGAAACTCTGCTGAACAGAAAAACAGAACAAACCCACTCCGTTATTCTTGTAGGATTCGCAACTTTTGGTTTTTTATTCTTTCTATGCCTGCTTTTTGTATCCATTTACAGATACAACCATAAAGGGCTTTGGATGCTCGCGTCCATTTTTTCATTACTTTGTATCCTGGGAATAGGCTTTATGTGGCACCTTACTATGAATAATTCTTCTCTTGATGATAGGAATGGGGATCGTGTTGTTTTCGACAGGGAAGATGTTGAAACTGTGTTGCAACACGCCGATATGAGCCCAACAACTCCCAGGATTCCGACAGGCTTTTTTCTCCAGTCAATGGTGTTCTTGAATGCTAATGATGTCTTAATAACCGGATATATCTGGCAAAATATTTCAAGCCTAGGGGCTTGGAAGGATTTTCCTGAATTTAGTTTTCCAGATCCAAAAGAAACTACAATTGAAAAAGTCTATGCGAAGAAGGACACAGGTGTTATAGGCTGGCATTTTAAGACTACTTTGCACCAACAATTTGATTATTCAAAATACCCCTTTGACAGGGAAGATGTATGGATCAGGGTATTGAGTAACAATTCTGCAGGAAACGTTTTGGTTCCTGACTTTGATTCCTATAATAACTTGATTCCAGAAAGCCTTCCAGGTTTGGGACATTCTTTTGTGCTTGATGGCTGGAAACCGCAAAAAACCTTTTTCAGTTACAGAGTTAATTCTAATGATACCAATATTGGGTTAGGAAATTTTGCAAATTCCAATGCACCCGAATTTCATTTCAACGTCGATGTCAAAAGGAACCTTGAATCCACATTTAATTCTGATCTTCTACTCATAACGGTAGTACTCATTCTTCTGTTTGCAATACTTACAATGATTACCAAGGGTGAAAGCAAAACTCATTTTGGATTCAGTTCACATGGAGTCTTGGGTTATTGCACATCGATTCTTTTTACTCTTATCATTGCCCACTCTTCTCTAAAAGCTAGAATTCCCATTAGCGGTATCATCTACCTTGAGTATTTCTACTTTGTAATGTACATTGCAATCTTGGTTGTTTCCTTGAATTCAATAGCTTTTGCTTCAAATCGGAGTATTCCCTTTATTGATGCAAAAGACAACATGTACGTGAAGATATTGTACTGGCCTGTCGTCATGGGTATTCTGCTGTTCATCACGTTTTTGAAGTTTTATTGATCGGCATATGCTGTGTGGGATCCTCAATCAGCCTCCTGATTTTTAAAAATCGATTACCGATATGTATTTCAGTATTATTTTTCTGTTTAATGACCAGTTTTCTGTCATAAGTTGCATATTTTTATATGATGTAGAATGGCTAAGTTAAGAAAATATAAGTCTAAATAAAAATAGAACGTTAAGATAATATTATACAGGCTTATCGTCTTCTCTGATCTACAAAGATCGATGTATTCTAAGGAAATTTCATATTCATGTTTGGTTAATGTACAAAATGTCTAAAGGTATTATTTTTCACGCTAAATATCTACCATTTAAGTTGGAAAATCTCTATCCATGGTATTCAAAATTGTGTATAATATTCGTTAATAAGTGTCAAAAGGGCAGTGGAATTAACAACGAAAATTAATGTTAAAATAATTGATACAATCATAGCAAAGACCACAGTAAAAATGCTATCAACAAAATGTAATACACAGATAGAAATTAAAAAAGTTTCTTCTTTTATTTGCTTCTCCTCAGATTTACTTATTATCATGTTCAAAAGGTGTATTGCCGTTATATCCTGGGTAGCCAGTCGAACCCTCAGTGATGCAGGCCATGTTATTCGAATGATGATTTCGACCAGTAATTATGCACGAGCGACTAGGAGAGCACAGAGCAGTAGTATGCATATTGCTGTAAGCAAGACCATCCACAGCCAAACTGTCCAGATTGGGTGTTTCGATAGGGCTGCCCATAGCACCCAAGCTGTCCAAATTCAGTGTTGTCCAGCACAATGAACAGTATGTTAGGTGCATTCTCTTTTGCGCGCAGTGGTTCCGGCCAGGCTGGTTCGGACTTGTCCGCTGTGCGCTCAATTATGCCTGGAAAAGTAGTTCCTGATTTGTATTCTTTCAATGACACATCTATTTCCTCCAATCGTTAATTGATATTTTTGGAAATTAATTTCTTGCTTGATTAACAATTTTGAAAAAGCTAAAGTCTAAATTATGATCAACTACATTAGACATCCAAACTGGATTATGTGAACCTCATGGGAGATAGAAGCCTACAGCCCAATGAACGGTTTGAGAAAACTCTAAGCCACAACTGAACCTGATCAATCAATTGAAACACTGGGAACAAAAAATGCTTTGGAAAAAGAATAGAAGCAAGTCCAGAAGAATTGCTATTTATATGTAGTTGCTCCGAAAATGCACTCCAAAACTACAAAACTATATTTGTTCGGAATAGAATTAACATTTTTTATATTTTAGAATTTTTTTAAGGGATGATTTGAAAATTATTTTGTTATGTTATGTGGCTTCTAGTTTATGGCCTAGGTTTAGTTTATGCTTCTCTACAGCTTTAGGCTTCCTTTGCCGCCTGCAAAGTTTTTATGTCCTCCAATCTAATAACTTGTCCACCTACCCCGAAGTTTCCAGTTTTCATTTCCTGAACTATAACCCATATATTGTTACGCAAATTTTCTCCAAAAAAAGGGACTAAAACATCTGTAACATCAGCAATAAGCTTCTTGGTGTCGTCCTTTGATAATTCCCCTCCCATAACTTTGATCTCAACAAATGGAATTTCGTTCGCCCTTCTATATGTGAGATTTGAACTTTTGCGGAATTCGATAAACCTCTGATTTTCACCAGTACTTTATATAACATTTGTAATTATTTATAAAATTTTAGATGTTTATTGAAATCCTCTTTAATTTTAAATATGAAATCACCTCATAGTTATTTGAAATTAAACATAAAAAAATAGTTTTTTGGATAAAACTTATTTCCCCATAAAATGTTTTGACATCGGACAACAATTTAATATTAATGATATTTTTATTATTTATATGGACGGGAATAGCCATAGAGGACGTATTAAATAATTTTCATGCCAAACGAGTGCATTTAGACCAAATGTATTTTAAGATTAGATATCAACCTAATAATCGGAAGCTATTGAAAAAAGAAGTTGATATAAAATTAATCTTCATTGCTTTTTTAGGAAAAAATTCAATGTTAAATTTGTAAAAATCTTCAGTAATAATAAAAATTAATATCAAATTGTTTTTCGATTTTAAAATGTTTAATGCTAAAAAAATTACTATTTTGATACTATTATAAAACAATATTAATGTTAAATTGTTGTCTGATGTCAAAACATTTTATGGGGAAATAAATTTTATCCAAAAAACTATTTTTTTATGTTTAATTTAAAATAACTATGAGGTGATTTCATATTTAAAATTAAAGAGGATTTCAATAAACATCTAAACTCAATAAATACTTATAAATGTTATATGAAGGACTGGTGAAAATCAGAGATTTATCGAAATCCTCAAAAGTGAACAGATATAGAAAAGATCGAGGAATGATCAGTAGGAAGATGAGTATACGGGATAATAAAATACTATCTAATATTTTGTTTTGTGAATATATATGACGTGAGATACTTATACATGCACCAAGAACATTTTTAACAGAAAAAGATCAAGTGATACAAACTTAGATAGCTGAAATGTGTTGTCTTCTGACTGGAGAATAGAAAAAGAAAGTTGTAGTAATGAGAATGTATATGATAATACAATTGATAGAAGTAAAAATCATGATATGAAAAAGATGATCGTGCTCAAGAAAAAAGCTATACTGGCATTAATAAGGTCCTGGAAATGATTCAAAAAAGCAAATAAGTTCGATGGAAGAACGATATTGGCATTTAGGCTCTGTAAAATTTTTCTGAAATAACAAATTTCCATAACTATTCAAGTAGAAAGTGTGCATAATTTTCTGTAAATCTGCCTTATACCCGTAATCTTCTGTTTTGCTTATAGTTCCATTACTGTAGAAGATTTCAATATACCCTAATTTTTGACTGGTTGTTTATGAAGCGTATATTGTTGTTCTTATTTTTTAGTGATTCTCTGAGAAGTGCATATAATTCATTATATTGCACTGGAAGCTTTCAAGCGTAGCAACTGCGCCTTTATACCCAACATTCCAGTTCTATAATATCGGATCATATAACACTGATAACCTACCAATGGTTCTCTTAACTCCGAGTCACTTATTTTTATTTTTTGGTACATCAATTACAGTGAATTTCATAAAATCGATTTATTTATCTAAAATTCAAATAAAAATGCCCTTGAAATTTCGGCTGAAACTGGAAAAATGCAGAGCTTTTCCTACAAAAAAAATTGTGTGTAAAAAGATGCTATTCTAAAAATATTGCTATATAACTATAGATAGACTATCGTTTCGATAAACGTCTGATTTTCATGAGTCATTTATATACTATTTATATGCGTTGGACGATATTTAGGGGTTTATCGAAATCCTATATAATGAATGTGTCACTCTTGTTATGTTTTCTGTAAACCTATAAATGTAAATCGCAATGAACGGATAATTGCAATAGTTATTTTAAAGTAAACAGATTCCTTAATCGAGTACAAATGATGTACTATCTATTTTTTAATTTTTCAACCGTGAACTCCAATATTTGAAACCTCAGTCCCCTTCCCCAGCTTTCCAAAATTGGCTTCGTAACGGATTTTCATTTCTTCCCATGTTGGAAGACCCGTCTGACAGCCCCGTTTCTGTACAACAAAGGAAGCTACAGTTGATCCAACTTTTCCGCATGTGGGCAGAGAGTATCCTCTAGTAAAAGCTAGCAAGAGTCCTGCTCTGTAAGCATCTCCTGCCCCTGTCGGGTCCACGGCTTCAACAGAAATCACTGGAATTGAGAGTTCTTCTTTCCATATGTAGATCTTGCTGCCCTTAGCATCACATGTGACAACGATGATGCCAATCCTGGATTTGAGTTCAGAGAAGCTTTTTCCGGTAATCTCCAAGATCCGCTTGATTTCATGCCGATTAGCAAAGAGTATATTAGTGAAAGCAAGAATGAGTTCAAGTTTTTCTTTTGAATATGTAACAAGGTCCTGGCCCGGATCAAAAGATACGAAATCGGCTACTTGTGCGATTTTTGCGTTGTATACGGGATCTGCAGTTGCTAAATGGACAAACTCCACAGGTTTTGGTTCAAGTTCTTTGAATTTTGAAGAAGCTCCCCAATAAAAATAGGTTGTTTGGTTGTCCTCTTTATCCGTAAAAATAAACGCTTTGGAAATTTTCCGGTCTTCAAGCCTGTAGAGGCGGGAGAGATCAACGTGTGAGTTTATAAAATTCTTTTCATATCCCGAACTTGCAAAATCTGTACCTACAGGAGAAATTAGCTGGCTTTTTCCTCCCAGTCTTGCGATGGCAATTGCAATGTTTGCAGCTCCTCCACCGGGGTATTCTTCGTAATCAATGATAGGTGAAGATTCGTTTTTTCCTGCTATTTTTTCAACATTTACGATGTAATCAAGGGCAGTATGCCCAACGATAGAAATTATTCGGTCCATGTAGTCCCTCCTGTTCCGTGGATCTATTTTTCTGAATTTCATTTGCATTCGGTTAAGGAATCTCTTAACTTTAAAATGACTATTGTAATCATCCGTTCATTGCGATTTACATTTATAGGTTTACAGAAAAAGCATCAGAAGTAACATATTTCTTACAGATTGGATCTTAACCGAATAAAAATGAATTTTCTTTCACTTAATTCACCTACCCTTGATATTAGAAATCCTATAACTTCAAGGAACAAAGCTATTTTTTGTAAATCAAAAGAAATCGGCACAAGTTCATCAATCTTTATTTATATCCAATATTTATGCTCCTGTATGGCCAAAAATATTCTACTGGATATTATTTTAAATGATCAAAATTTAATAGGACTTCCCACTTAAGGAACAAAATAAACATCTCAAACATTATGGTCAAAGTTATGTTTTATACAGCTAAAGATTCGATGTTATTGATTTCTCAGCTCAACCGCGTAGTCCTATAGAATCACTATTTTCTAAAGGTTTGTGCTCTATCCGGACCTACTGAAATATAATTGATAGATACTTTCATCAATTCTTCTAATCTTTTGACATAATGTCTGGCATTTTCCGGAAGTTCCTCAAAGGCTTTTACTTCAGTAAGGTCGTTTTTCCAGCCTGGAAGGTCTTCGTAGACAGGCTTACATTCCAATAAGTCATCTGTGAGTTCAAGAGGGTAATCTACATTTTCGTCCTTGTAATTGTAGGCAACATAGATCCGAATCGGGTCAATGCCTGTCAATACGTCCAATTTGGTCAGGGAAATTTCCGTATATCCATTGAGAGCAATTGCTTTTTTCATGAGAGGTAGATCAAACCACCCGCATCTCCTGCTCCTGCCGGTAGTTGTTCCGAATTCGTACCCAGCTTTCTGTATTTTTCTCCAAGTTTCCCTGTAAGCTCTGTAGGTAGTGGGCCTTCCCCTACTCTTGTGATATAAGCTTTTACTATAGCTATCACATTGTCCACTCTTGTAGGGCCCACTCCAAGGTTGGCGCAAGCAGAGCCCGCAATTGTAGAGTAAGAGGTTACGAATTTTTGGGTTCCATGTATGACATCTAGATGAGTGCCCTGAGCAGCTTCAGACATTACATGCTTTCCTTCATTAAGAGCTTCGTTTATTTCCATGGAAACATCAGTGATATATGTTGTAAACTGCCTGCCAAGTTCAATATATCTTTCTATGAGAGTGGAGTCCATAACTATCTTTGGATCTCCTCCCATTCCTGCGATTTCTCTTTCCTTTTGTGGAGCAAGTTCCTTAAGTCTTGTTAAAAAACGTTTACTATCTATAAGCTCAGCCATGCGGATCTCGTCCCTTGCTACTTTATCTATGTATGCATAGCCGACTCCACGTTTTGTAGTCCCTATTTTCTGTTCCCTAAATGCTTCTCTTAGCCCCTCCATTTCGATATGGTAGGGCATAATTATACTTGTTTTAGCATCTATACCGAGTTTTCTGGCATCTACCTCTATACCATGCTTCTTCAACATCATGATTTCTTCGGCTAGAACTTCCGGGTTCAGGGTAACTCCAGGCCCAATAAGAACTCTGGCATTAAGCAGGATACCTGAAGGGATCAGATGCAATTTGTAGATATCGTCTCCTACCTTAACCATATGGCCTGCGTTGTTTCCTCCCTGAAAACGGGCAACAATGTCATAATCTTTTGCAATCATGTCGACAATCTTGCCTTTTCCCTCATCACCAAACTGCGCACCTGTGATTATCGTAAACATAAAGCTCCGTATGAAAAGAATCCGAAAATTCTTCTCTACAATAATTTGCTTTGTTTAGAAAGTATTCAAATCGCCTTTGATCACCATTTCGGTAATTTTTGTCACATTTGAAAACCATTCGTATATTACAACTTCAGCTTCAGCTTTAACCTTTTCAAAAGAGATATCTTCTTTAGGAATAATCTGAGCGCTTGCCACAAGTGGCTCATCAATGGATTTTCCTATCTGGGAAAGCAGTCTAACATATACTTTCTGTACGTCTGAGACTTTTTTTACAATATCACGGGAGATCTGAGTCGATAGAAGGTTGTAGATTTTCCCTACATGGTTGATCGGATTCTTTCCGCTTGTGGCTTCCATACTCATAGGCCTGTTTGGTGTTATCAAGCCATTGCAGCGGTTTCCGCGCCCAACGGAACCGTCATCTCCCATTTCAGCTGAAGTTCCAGTGACTGTAAGGAAGACGCTGCTTTTTTTCAAATCATCTCCTGCGTTAATGAAAACTTTCACATCTCGTTCAG
>Ga0326728_10021197_pt1 | contig 12262 bp, 9 predicted proteins | sample MB3enrmetagenome_FD_207602 | JGI IMG/M metagenome (GOLD analysis project Ga0326728, IMG submission 207602) | Lab enriched peat soil microbial communities from McLean, Ithaca, NY, United States - MB31MN | ecosystem: Environmental > Terrestrial > Soil > Wetlands > Peat | place: USA: New York...
CCTGCGCCGCGTCGGCGGCCGCGGTCCGTCCGGCGCAGAGGCCCTTGGCGAGAATGTAACGCAGGCCGACGAGGATCGGCTGATCGGCGCCGCGCGTGACCGCCTCGACCAACAGCCGCTCGTCGTCGGCGGCGTGGATCGCGAAGGCGCGCACCATGCGCGCGGCGAGCACGCCGCTGGGCAGGTCGCGGCGCGAAGCGTCGGCGGCGAATCGCTCGGCGAAATCGCCGCCGATCGACGCCAGCGCGGCGCGCGCGACATGGATGTTGGAGCAGGTGCGGACGATCTCTCGCAGAGCGGTCAACGACGCCTCCTCTCGTTCGTTCCGATCGCGACCTCTAAAGGTCGATCGCGACGAAGATGAGGCGGCGAAGAGACGAACGCGCGGGCGGACCGCGGAAATGACGCGGCGCCAGCAAGGCGCGCCACGCGCTTTCGTCAGACTTTAGGCGACGCTCAGTTGGCGAGCGGCTTGTCGGCGATGACGGTTGTGTAAGCGCCTGCCGGCGCTTTGGTGATGACCGGATCGGAGCCGCCGGTCAGCGGCGTCTTGACCATCCGCTCGTAGTCGGCCTTGTCGAGGGCGCCGGTCGAATCGTCGACGCCGCGTCGGAGTTGTCGCGCGCCCACGCCCAACCCTTCATCGACGCCTTCTCGATCGTCGTTTCGGCGCGGGGCGTCTGCGTCATCGTCAACGGGCGACTCCGTGGGCGGTGAAGGTCTCCTTGAAGCGGCTCAAGGCGCGCGCCTCGGCGGCGAACGGTTCGCGCTTGACGAAGCGGCCGCGCCCGGGTTCGCCGGCGACCTTGCCCTCGGTGGCGACGACTTCGCCGCGCGACACGGTGAAGCGCGGCAGGCCCTGCACCTTGACGCCCTCGAACACGTTGTAGTCGATCACCGAGACCTGCGTATCGGCCGAGATCGTCTTCTTGGCGTTGGGGTCCCAGACGACGACGTCGGCGTCGGCGCCGGGCAGGATGGCGCCCTTGCGCGGATACATGTTGAGGATGCGGGCGCTGTTGGTCGAGGTGACGGCGACGAACTCGTTCATCGTCAACCGACCCGTGTTGACGCCGTAGGTCCACAGCACCGGCATGCGGTCCTCGAGGCCGGCAGTGCCATTGGGGATCTTGGTGAAGTCGCCGCGGCCGATCTCCTTCTGACGGGTGGTGAACGAGCAATGGTCGGTCGCCACCACTTGCAGCGAGCCGGCGCGCAGACCATTCCACAGGTCGTCCTGGTTGCGCTTGTCGCGGAACGGCGGCGACATGACGCGCCGCGCCGCGTGCGCCCAGTCCCTGCTGAAATACTCGCTCTCGTCGAGCACCAGATGCTGGATCAGCGGCTCGCCGAAGACGCGCATGCCGAGCGAGCGGGCGCGGCGGATCGCCTCGTGGGCGGCGATGCACGACGTGTGCACGACATAGAGCGGCACGCCGGCCTGGTCGGCGAGAATGATGGCGCGGTTGGTCGCCTCGCCCTCGACTTCGGGCGGCCGCGACAACGCATGGCCTTCCGGCCCGGTGACGCCCTCGGCGAGATAGTGCTTCTGCAGCGCGGCGACCAGCTCGCCGTTCTCGGCATGGACGAGCGGCAGCGCGCCGATCTCGGCGCAGCGACGGAACGAGGCGAACAGCTCCTCGTCATTGACCATCAGCGAGCCCTTGTAGGCCATGAAGTGCTTGAAGGTCGTCACGCCGCGATCGACGACCTTGGCCATGTCCTCGCGCACCTTGTCCGACCAGTAGGTGACGCACATGTGGAACGAATAGTCGGAGATCGCACGCTCCGCCCGCTTGTCCCAATCGCCGAGCGCCTCCATCAACGGCTGGCCGTGGCTGGGGATGCAGAAGTCGACGACCATCGTCGTGCCGCCCGACAGCGCGGCGCGGGTGCCGTGCTCGAAATCGTCGGCCGAATTGGCGCCCATGAACGGCATGTCGAGATGGGTGTGCGGGTCGATGCCGCCCGGCATGACGAAACAGCCGGAGGCGTCGAGCGTCTTGTCGCCGTCGAGGCCCTCGCCGACCGCCTTGATCGATCCGCCGTCGACCAGCACGTCCGCAGCATAGGTGCGGTCGGCCGCGACGATCGTTCCGCCTTTGATGACGAGGGACATGGTTCAAATTCCTCCTTGACGCCGCGAGGCGCGCGCGATCGGCGCCGCGGTCAACCGGCGATTTCCGCCTTTTCGAGGGCGGCGTGCAGCAAGACGTTGGCGCCGGCGGTCGACCATTCGAGTTTGATGTCCTCGCTCTCGTTGTGACTGACGCCGTCGACGCAGGGCGTGAAGATCATCGAGGTCGGCGCCACGCGAGCGATGTAGCAAGCGTCGTGCCCGGCGCCGGAGACGATGTCGCGATGCTTGTAGCCGAAATGGTCGGCCGCCCGGCGCACCGCGCTGACGCATTCGGCGTTGAAGGCGACCGGCGGGTAATAGAAGATCTGCTTGAGGTCGTAAGTGAGGCCGATCTTGTCGGCGATCGCCTTGACGCCTTCGTGCAGCGCCGCGTCCATCTCGCTCAGCGTCGCGTCGGTCGGATGGCGGAACTCGCAGGCCATGAACACCTGGCCGGGAATGACGTTGCGCGAGTTGGGATAGGGGTTGAGCATGCCGCAGGTCGAGACGCCGAGCGGCGCCTTGGAAAGGCCGATGGCGTTGACGAGCTCGACGACGCGCGCCGCGCCGAGCAGCGCGTCCTTGCGCCGCGGCATCGGCGTCGACCCGGCGTGGCTCTCGAAGCCGGTGAGCGTCAGCTCGTACCAGCGCTGGCCCTGGCCGTGGGTGACGACGCCGACGTCGCAATGCTCGTATTCGAGGATCGGCCCCTGCTCGATGTGCAGCTCGAAATAGGCGTGGATCGGCCAACCGCCGACCGGCTCCTCGCCCTTGAAGCCGATGCGCTCGAGTTCGTCGCCGAGCGTCTTGTTGTCGGGGTCGAGCCGCGAATAGGCGAATTCCTTGGTGTAGACGCCGGCGAACACGCCCGAGGAGACCATCGCCGGCGCGTAGCGCGAGCCTTCCTCGTTGGTCCAGTTGGCGACCGTGATCGGATGGCGGGTCTTGATCTTGAGGTCGTTGAGCGAGCGCACGACCTCGAGCGCGCCGAGCACGCCGAGCACGCCGTCGAACTTGCCGCCGGTCGGCTGCGTGTCGAGATGGCTGCCGAGCACCACCGGCGGAAGATCGTCCTCGGCGCCGGCGCGGCGCGCGAACATGTTGCCCATCTCGTCGATCTCGAGCGAGCAGCCGGCCTGCTGGCACCACGCGCGGAACAGCTCGCGTCCCTGCTTGTCGACGTCGGTCAGAGTGAGGCGCTTGCAGCCGCCTTTCGGCGTGCCGCCGATCTTGGCCATCGCCATCAGCGAATCCCACAACCGCTGTCCATTGACTCGGACGTTGGACAGGTCGGACATTCGCCACTCCTTACTGACGGACAACCGACGCTATTATGGATTTGACCAAACGGTCAAATGCCGTAATTCTGCGCTTCGGCGCCCAAGACGAGGGCGCCCGCGCGAGGCTCGAAATGGACAAACAAATCGCCAAACCGAGCATTCGCGAAGAGAACGAACGCGTCATTCTCGCGGCGGCGGAAGCGGTGTTCGCCGAGCAGGGATTCGGCGGCGCGACGATGGCGGCGATCGCGGCGCGCGCCGGCGTGCCGAAGCCCAACGTCTACTACTATTTTCCGACCAAGGAGCGCCTCTATCGCACGGTGGTCGAGCGTGTGCTGACCGAGTGGCTGGCGGCGGCCTCGTCGTTCGACGTCAGCGACGATCCCGCCGAGGCGCTGACCGCCTACATCGGCGTCAAGATGGACCTCGCGCGCGCCATGCCGCTCGGCTCGAAGATCTGGGCGAGCGAGATCATGCGCGGCGCGCCCGCGATCCAGGACTTCCTCGACACGACGCTGACGCAATGGGTGCGCTCGCGCGAGCGCGTCGTCAGGCGCTGGATCGCCGCCGGCAAGCTGAAGCCGATCGAGCCGCGCGTGCTGCTCTACATGATCTGGGCGACGACGCAGCAATACGCCAACGCCGCGCACGAGATCGCGACGCTCGAGCACGGCGAACTGAGTGACGCCGCGTTCGAGCGCGCCAAGCGGCAGGTGGTCGAGACGATTCTGAGCGGCGTCGTCGCGGGCTGAGACGCGGCGCTATCGAGTCGACGCCGATTGCGCGTTTTCCTTCCCCCCTTGCGGGGGAAGGTGGCGGCCGAAAGCCGCCGGATGAGGGGTCGCTCCGCAGGCGCTTGCGCGCCGACCCCTCACCCCTAACCCCTCTCCCGCAGGGGGAGAGGGGAAAACCCTACCGTCCCGGATACCAATACTCCGCCTGCTGCTTGGTGCGGTCGATAACCACGAACTGGTTGGCGAAGACGCGATAGGGGTAGCTCTGCTCGCCGTCCGGCCATTGCACGCGGATCTCGGCGCGCTCGGCCGTTCCGAGGCCGACGTGCACCCAGCCGGCGTGGCCGGACGCCGTGCCGCCGCCGATCTCGATCGTGCGCACCTGCGTGCGCGTGCCGGTCTTGACGGCGATATGGGCGCCGACCGCGTTGCGGTTGGGGTTCGGCTGAACCAACCTGATCTGGGTCCAGTTGCCCATCGGCAGCGGATCGCCGCCGTCGTTCAGCGCGCCGAGGTTGCGGAACAGCGCGACGTTGGAGCCGCGATCGATCTGCAGGATGTCGAGCATGCCGTCGAGGTTGTAGTCGGCGATCAGCGCGCCGCGGCCGGTGCGTTTTCCCGCGATCCCGGCGAGGTCGCCGGCCTCGGCGAACTTGCCGTTCCATTGGCCGATGAGCAGGTTGCTCGGATCGTAATCGGCGAAGTCGGGCATCTGAGAGAGATTGCCCTTGGAGATGAACAGGTCGAGCAGGCCGACGTTGGTGAAGTCGGCGAACTCGGAGTGCCAGCCGGTCGACGGCCGCTTGTCGCCGCCGGTGTAGGGGATGTGCGCGGTCGCGCCGGTCTCGACGGCGATGTCGCGGTAGACCGGATATTCGCCGCGTCCGCCTTCGTCGGGGTCGAGCTTCTGCAGCTTGGTGTCGCCCATCGAGGTCAGCGCGTATTGCGGATAGCCGGAGCCGTCGATGTCGCCCTCGGCGATGCCCATGCCGAAGATCGACACGTGGCGCCAGCCGTCGGCGCGGCCGTAGAGCTTGGGCGGCTTGTCGGGCTCGACGCGCCACATCTGCTCCTCGCCGCCGCGATAATACTGGCGGTCGTTGGAGACGCGCAGCGACGGCGTGCCCGAACGGTTCCAGTCGGTGAACAGCATCGACAGCGCGCAATAGCCCGGCGACAGCGGCGTCCGCACGGAATAGTCGGGCTTGTCGCCCGGCTGCGGGCGGAACAGAGAGTTGTCCTGGCACGTCCCCCACGGCGAGCCCGGCGCGTCGCGGTCGACGTAATGGCCGAACGCCAGCGTCGGGAACTTCTGACCCTTCTCCCACTCGGCCGAGAACGAAGTCGTCCAGCCGGAGTCGCCGTCGAAGCCCCATTCCTTGTTGGCGAGAGTGAAGGTGCAGTCGGACCCGCCCTTCAGCAACAGATTCTCGCCGACGCGCAGCACGACGAGGTCCATGTGGCCGTCGCCGTCGATGTCGATCGGATAGGCGCCGATGACGTTGTCGAGCAGCTTGGGATCGGCGCCGATGTCGAGCGGCTTCTCCTCGAACTCGAGCGGCCCGCCGCGCGTCGACTTGTTGACGTAGAGCTTGGCGCGGTTCTTGCCGCCGGCGAGGAACACCGAAGGGAAGCCGGAGCCGTCGCAGTCGAACGCCGCGCCGCCGCCGCCGACGAAGAATTCCCACGGACCGTCGTAGACGGAGTCGATCCCCGCCGCCGCCGCCTCTTCGTGAAACAGCGGCACGTCGCCGACCGGCTTCTGACGCGGGTCGTCGGCGAGCGCCGGCGCCGCGAACGCGAAGGCGAGAAGGCCATAGGCCGAGGCTCGCCGCGCGACGGCGGCCAACGACCGCCTGCCCACGTCATGGCCGGGCTCGTCCCGACCACGACGACGTTCGGAAGTCGCACGAATGTGGCTCTCACGGAGCAGATGCCAGCGGTCCATCACGGCGCCTCGATGATCAGAGAGCGGAGGAACGCGATCACGCAGTCGCGTTGCGGCTTGTCGAGCGCGAGATAGGCGTCGCGCGAGAAACGGGCCTCGCCGCCGTGCGCGGCGATGATTTCGTCGAGCATGCGGAAATCGCCGCGGTGGCCGTAAGGCGCGGTCGAGCCGACGCCCCACAGCCGCGGCGTCAGGAATACGTCGCGTTCGACGAAGCGCTGCGCCTGCAGCTCGTTGCCGAGCGCGTTGACCTCGCTGTCGACGATAAGATGGCGCTTGAGGTCGCTGAACAGCGGGACGAGCGTTTCACCCTTGTCGTTCTTCGGCAGGGCGCGCGCCCAGGCGTATTGGGAGAGATCGATCGCGACTTCCTTCTTCACTTCGCCGGCGCGCAAGGTGCCGGCCATGTCGTAAGGCGCCGGATCGGTGAAGATCAGCGACTTCAGCGGCAGCTCGGGCCGATGGCACGACGTGCAGCCGACCGACTCGAACAGCTTGCGCCCCGCGCTGGCCGCTTCGCGCCAGTCGTCGGGCAGGTCGCTCTTGACGGTCGGCGGGGCGAGCGTCGCCTGGAACGCCACCAGCGCGGTGACGTCGCCGGGCGTCACCGCATCGGGAACGCCGCTCTCGTCGAAGTCGTGGCTGCCGGTCCAGCGCACGCCGAAGCGTTCGGAGGCCTCCATGCCGTGGTGCGCGTTGAGCGCGTTGATGGTGAACTGGCGCAGCGAGGTGAACACGCCCTTGCGGCTGAACGGCCGCACGATCAGGTCGGCGTCGACTCCATCGACGGAATCGAGGTCGACGATGCCGTCGGAATGGGCGGTGAGGTAACCGAACCGCACGCCCTTGCTGACCAGATCGGCGCGCACGTCCTGGCCGCTGGCGCGCGCCTGGCGGACGGCGTCGGCGCGCTCACCCTGCAAATCGGCCGTCATCTCGCGCGCGAGCAGTTCGACCAGCCCGGCGCCCATCAGCGCCACCGTGTGCCGCTCGCTCGAGAATGACGGATCGGTCGAGTCGAACTGCGCGCTCTCGAATCCTTCCGAGACGAAGGCGTTCGAGACGATATCGCCGCTGCCGCCCTCGATCGGGTCGTTGTGGCAGCCGAAGCAGGAATTGGAGTCGGGGCCGCTGGTGCGCGCAAAGGCGGGATTGACGCCGAACTTGCGCTTGGTCGGCACGATCGCCTGAGTCGCCTTCGGCCGCCCCGCCCCATCCTCGGTGGTGAACTTGGCCTTGAACAGAGCCTTGCCGCGCGCGATCAGGCCGGGGATCGCCGCCGCCCCCGCCGCGGCGACGGCGTCGAAATCGACGTGGGAAGAGAACACGCGCTCGTCCCAGCTCGCGCCGGTCGCGGCGCGCGCGCCGATCAGCAGCGCCAGCGCCGCGACGGCGCCGATGGTCTTTGACGCCATCGCCATTTCGTCCTCCCTTGTTTGTCCGTCCGCGCCTGCGGCGATCGGCTTTCTCGGCGGCGCCCCGCACGCGAGCCGTTTTGTCGTCAGGGCACGTTATCGCGCAAATAGATGTCGATGTGGATACGCTCGTGTCCGGCGTCGAACGGCGCGCCGTCGGCGAGCGCGCACAGAATTCTGACCGCGCTGCGCGCCTCGTGGCCGGGATCCTGGCACAGGATCGCCGCGAACGAGCCGTCGGCGAGCGCCGCGCGCGAATGTTCGGTGAGCTCGTGAGCGATGACGCAGACCGCGCCCGCCAGCCCGCGCTTGCGCAGCGCCGCCAGCACCCCGCGATTGCCGGCGCCGATGCTGTAGACGCCGACGATGTCGGGATGGCGGTCGAGCTCGATTCCGAGCGCGGTCTCGGCGACGGCGGCGCTGTCGAGGGCCTCGACCGCCGGCAGCGCGGTCAATTGCGGATATTCGGTGCGCAGCACCTGCTCGAAGCCGAAGCGGCGCTCGGCGTGGTCGCGCTGCAGCATCGAGCCGGCGACGATGGCGACGCGGCCGCTGATGCCGCGCACAAACCGCCCCATCAGCGACGCGGCGGTGCGGCCGGCGGCGCTGTTGTCGATGCCGACGTAATGCGCGCGCCCGGAGCCCGGCGCGTCGGACACCAGCGTCACCACGCCGACTCCGCGCGCGGCGAGGCCGCCGACCGCGAGCCGCACCGGCGCATGGTCGGTCGCCACCACCGCGACGCCGGTCAGCGGCTGGCTCTGCAGGCGATCGAGCGCCTGGACCAGCGCCTCGCCGTCGAATGGCGGGACCTCGACGATGGAGAGGAACACCCGTTGGTTGCGCAGCGCGTCGGCGAGCTTGCGCACCTCGGCCGTGAGCGAGACGAGGAACGAATTGACGCCGGTCGGAATGACGAAGGCGAGCCGGTATTCGCGCTGTTTGGCGAGGGTCGCGGCGGCGGCGTCGCGGCGATAGCCGAGGCGATCGACCGCAAGCTCGACCTTCTCAATCGTCGCCGCGCGCACGCCGCCGCGGCGATTGAGCACGCGGTCGACAGTGGCTAAGCTGACGCCCGCCGCTCTGGCCAAGTCGTGAACGGTCGCGCGACCCATCCTCCGCGGCGCCTCCCTGAGGTACGCCTATCAAGCGTTTGGGCGCGAATCAACTCTCTGCCGCGCCGCGCCCGCCCGTCACAGATCTGTCTTGGGTCTGCGGTCGGACGCCACTGAAATGCCAGCGTGCGCTGCGGCAGACTGGCGCCCTCCTGCTGCAAAATCATTCGTCAAGCGCCGACAAAGTCTGATTGACGTACCTCAGCATCTTCGCTATTCGTTGTGGAAAAATATTGAAGCGGGAGGCGTGCAATGAGCGGCACGGGCTTTTTTGGCGATATTGCGCCAATCCTTTACGAGGGGCCCCAATCGGTCAACCCCCTCGCCTTCCGCTACTATGATCGCGACAAATTGGTCCTCGGCAAGCGCATGGAGGACCACCTGCGCGCCGCGATCTGCTACTGGCACAGCTTCGCCTACTCCGGTCTCGACCAGTTCGGCGGCGCGACCTTCCTCCGGCCGTGGTTCGGCGACGACATGGCGCGCGCATGGCTCAAAGCCGACGTCGCCTTCGATATGTTCGACATCCTCGGCTTCCCGTTCTTCACCTTCCATGACCGCGACATCGCGCCCGAAGGCGACACGCTCGCCCAGTCGAACCACAACGTGCGCCAGATCGCCGATCTGTTCGCCCGCAAGATGGAGACGCGGCGGGTGCGGCTGCTGTGGGGCACCGCCAATCTGTTCAGCGCCCGCCGTTACATGGCGGGCGCGGCGACCAACCCGGACCCGGACGTGTTCGCCTACGCCGCGGCGCAGGTGAAGAACGCGATCGACGTCACCCATCAGCTCGGCGGCGCCAATTACGTGCTGTGGGGCGGGCGCGAAGGCTACGAGACGCTGCTCAACACCGACCTCAAGCGCGAGCTCGCCCAGTACGCCCGCTTCCTCAAGATGGTGGTCGAGTACAAGCACAAGATCGGCTTCAAGGGCGTGATCCTGATCGAGCCGAAGCCGCAGGAGCCGAGCAAGCACCAATACGACTACGACGTCGCAACCGTTTTCGGCTTTCTCGAGGCCAACGGCCTCGAGAACGAGGTCAAGGTCAACATCGAGGTCGGCCACGCGGTGCTCGCCGGCCACAGCTTCGAGCACGAGGTTTCGCTCGCGGCGGCGCTGGGGATTCTCGGCTCGGTCGACGCCAACCGCAACGACTACCAGAGCGGCTGGGACACCGACCAGTTCCCCAACAACGCGCCCGAACTGTCGCTCGCGCTCCACGCCATTCTCAAGGCGGGCGGACTCGGCGCGGGCGGGTTCAATTTTGACGCCAGGGTGCGCCGGCAGTCGTTCGAGCCGATCGACCTCGTCTACGGCCACATCGGCGGCATCGACACGGTGGCGCGCGCGCTGGTCGCGGCGGCGGCGATGATCGAGGACGGCGCGCTCGACCGCTTCGTCGCCGAGCGCTACGCTGGCTGGGATAGCGGCGAGGGCGCGGAAATGCTGGCCGGCCGGCGCAGCCTGGCTGAAGTGGCCGAGCGGGTCGAGCGCGACCAGCTCGATCCGCAACCGCGCCCCGGCCGTCAGGAGTATTTGGAGAATTTGGTCAACCGCTATCTGTGACCGCCTCGGCGGTCGCACGAACGAACAACGATTAACGAAGCGAGGCGGCCCCCCGTTGGGCGCCGCACTCAACTAGGGAGAAGCGAGCATGAGGAAAGCCTTGTTGACCGGCGCCGCCTTGGCGGCCATTTGCCTGCCGAGCTTGGCGATGGCGAAAGACATCGTCGTCGGCGTGTCGTGGTCGAACTTCCAGGAAGAGCGGTGGAAGACCGACGAAGCGGCGATCAAGGGCGCGCTGGCGCCGTCGGGCGCGAAGTACATCTCGGCCGACGCGCAGGCCAATCCGACCAAGCAACTCGCCGACGTCGAAAGCCTGATCTCGAAGGGCGCGACCGTCCTCATCATCCTCGCCAAGGACTCGGAAGCGATCCTGCCGGCGGTGAAGAAGGCGACTGACGAGGGCATTCCGGTCATCGCTTATGACCGGCTGATCGAGAGCCCGAACGTGCTCTACATCACCTTCGACAACGTCGGCGTCGGCCGGTTGATGGCGAAGGCGATCCTCGCCGCCAAGCCCGAAGGCAACTACGTCTTCATCAAGGGCGACCAGGGCGACCCGAACGCCGACTTCCTGTTCTCGGGCATCACCGAGGTGCTGAAGCCGGCGATGGACGCGGGCAAGATCAAGAACGTCGGCGAGACCTACACCGACACCTGGAAGCCCGACAACGCCCAGAAGGAAATGGAGCAGCTCCTCACCAAGAACAACAACAAGGTCGATGCGGCCGTCGTCGAGAACGACGGCATGGCCGGCGGCGTCGTCGCGGCGCTTTCGGAGCAGGGCCTGGCGGGCGTGGTCCCAGTCTCCGGCCAGGACGGCGACCACGCGGCGATCAACCGCATCGCGCTCGGCACCCAGACCGTCTCGATCTGGAAGGACGCGCGCGACCTCGGCAAGGTCTCCGGCGAAGCTGCCGTGGCCCTCGCTCAGGGCAAGAAGATGACCCAAATCGCCGACGTTGCGCCGTTCTCCGGCGGCGCCAAGCACATCACCGTCAACGGCATCCTGCTCACCCCGCTCGCGATCACCAAGGACAACCTCAACGTGATCGTCGACAAGGGCTGGATCACCAAGGCGGAAGTGTGCGCCGGCGTCGACTCGACCAAGACCCCCTACTGCAAGTGAAGTGAGTTGACCGCGCCATAGCGCGAGGCCAAGAATAGGCCGCGTCGCCGCCAATGGCGGCGCGGCGTTTCCGCCCCTCCGTCGCCGGCTCGTCTCGACGACGGGGGAGCGCAAAGCGGCTCGAGGGGAGGAGCATGAGCTCATCAGCGCCAATCGCCCGGAGCGAAGTCCCTGACGAGCCGCTGTTCAAGCGGCTGATGCGGGCGACCGAGATCGACACCCGCATGATCGGCATGGTCGCGGCGCTGGCGCTGATCTGGGTCGGCTTCAACGTCTACACTTACATCCAGACCGGCGAAGGCCTGTTTCTGACGCCGCGCAATCTCTGGAACCTGATGGTCCAGACCTCGTCGATCGCGGTGATGGCGACCGGCATGGTGCTGATCATCGTCATGCGCCACATCGACCTGTCGATCGGCTCGATCGTCGCCTTCGTCTCGACCATCATCGGCATCACCCAAGTCTATTTCCTGCCCAAGTATCTCGGGCTCGACCATCCGGCGACCTGGATCCTCACCGTCGTGATGGCGCTGGCGATCGGCTGCGCGATCGGCGCGCTGCACGGAACCCTGGTCGCCTATTTCGGCATTCCCGCCTTCATCGTCACGTTGGGCGGGCAGTTGTTCTGGCGCGGCGCGGCGTGGTGGGTGACGACCGGCGCGACCATCGCTCCGCTCGACGAGCGCTTTTCGCGCATCGGCGGCGGGCCGCCCTACGGTTCGATCGGCGCGTTGTGGAGCTGGGCGTTCGGCGGCCTCATCTGCGCAGCGATCGTCGCCGGCATCTATTTCGACCGCCGGCGGCGCGCCCACTACAAGTTTCCGCGCCGGCCGATGTGGGCGGAAGTCACCATCGCCGTGCTCGGCTGCTGCGTCGCCCTCGGCGCGACCGCGATCGTCAATTCCTACCCACTGCCCGAGCGCGTCGCCCAGCGTTACGCCGAGGCGAACCACATCCCG
>Ga0326728_10021198_pt1 | contig 12262 bp, 9 predicted proteins | sample MB3enrmetagenome_FD_207602 | JGI IMG/M metagenome (GOLD analysis project Ga0326728, IMG submission 207602) | Lab enriched peat soil microbial communities from McLean, Ithaca, NY, United States - MB31MN | ecosystem: Environmental > Terrestrial > Soil > Wetlands > Peat | place: USA: New York...
GGGAATCGGAGCGCAAGCAGAGCGCAATGGAAGCTAAGTTATTGATTCTTTGGCTCCTCAGGTAGGACTCGAACCTACAACCCTTCGGTTAACAGCCGAATGCTCTGCCATTGAGCTACTGAGGAGTGTCGCGCTGCAAATGGTTCACTACAAAGGTAGCAGAGAGCGTGGGGCGCGTCAAAAACAACGCTGTAGGAAGGTGGCGGAAACGGCTTGCGGAAGGTTCCACGTGAGGACGCGGGCAGGGGATGCGGGTTCGCAGGGATGAAGCCACTGCGGCGGGGTCAGCCAGATAGGCGCGGAGAAGCTGGGCAGCGATAGGATATTCTGGACCAAAGAGGAGGCCCGATGTCGCGGATTTCCCGGCTTGAGCACAGCGAAGTGACCCCGGAGATTGCCGCGCTCTACGACAAAGTCTTTGCCCAGCGCGGGAATGTGCCCAACATGTTCCGGGTGATGGCGCACAGACCTGAGATCTTCTCGACCATGCAGGCGCACTTCGACGCGGTACTCAATACCGGCACGGTCTCAACCCGGCTGAAGGAGCTGATCATCGTGCGCACCAGCCAGGTAAACGAAACGCCCTATTGCCTGGCTAGCCACACCGCGCTGGCAAAGAGGCTGGGGTGGAGCGATGAGCAGTTGGCGCACCTGGCCGAGTGGCCTGGACGCGAGGACTTTACCCCCGCTGAGAAGGCAGCCCTGCGGCTGGCCGAGACCGTCACCCGCAACGCGCACAAGGTGAGCGACGAGCAGTTTGCCGAGTTGCTCGGATTTTACTCCGAAGGCGAGATTGTGGAGCTGCTGTGCGCCATCGGCCTCTTCAACTACTTCAACCGCTTCAACGATGCCCTGCGCATGGAGCCGACCAAGCCCGGCGAGGGCGGCTGCGCGGCGCCGGAGGGGAAAACAGCGGCGGCGCAATAACTTCGGCCCTTTCCTTGGGTTTCATTCCATAACCCCGAGCCGAGTTGAGCGATCGATCGGTGCCGACATTCAGAAGGACTGCCTGAGAGACAATGATCCGAACCACCTGCATGTTCCAGACCACCAAGAAGGAGTTCCTTTTCCCGCATGAAGCTGAAACTGCCCGCCGGCCCATTCCGAGCCTATCTCTTCGACTGCGACGGCACCATCGTGGATTCCATGCCGCTGCACTACATCGCCTGGAAGACGGCTTTCGCTGAGTGGAATTGCCCCTTTCCCGAAGATCTTTTTTACTCCTGGGGCGGCAAGCCCACGCGGGAGATTATCGCCACGCTGAATGAGATGCACGGGCTCGCCATGCCTGTGGAGGCGCTCGCCGAGCACAAGGAAGATCTCTACTTCAAGTTGCTTCCGCAGCTCAAGGCGATCCCAGAAGTGCTCGATATCATCGAGGCCGAGCATGGCCGGTTTCCCTTTGCCGTGGTTTCTGGCGGCCGGCGAATCTCGGTGACCAAGGCGCTCAGCGCACTGCACCTGATGGACAAATTCGATACCATTGTTGGCGCCGACGACTACACGAACGGCAAGCCGGCTCCGGACGCCTTTCTGCTTGCCGCTGCCCGGCTTGGGGTGGCGCCGAAGGATTGCCTCGTCTTTGAGGACACGGACCTGGGGATTCAGGCGGCAACGGCTGCCGGCATGGCCTCCGTGCGGATTCCGCAGCCCCACGAAAGAGGCTGAGGAACCGGAGCCTCGCGGCGCGCGTAATGCTCGGGAAAGAGCGGAAAGAAAGGAGCTTCCGGTGCCTGCGAATGAAACGGACAAGAAACCGGAGGCTCTTCAAGCCCGCCATAGGGCCGAAACCCTGCTCCTGCTGGCCATTGCCGCGGCTGTAACGCTCACTCACCTGCTCACCAATGGCCGTTATGGCTTTCACCGCGATGAACTCCAGTTCCTGAGCGATGCCCGGCATCTCGATTGGGGATTTGTAGCCTATCCGCCGCTAACGCCGTTTCTTGAACGCATCGGCATGGAACTCTTTGGCTTATCGCTGGTGGGGCTGCGCCTCTTTTCGGTGATCGCGCAAGCGGCGGCGATCGTTGTTACAGGGCTGATGGCGCGGGAGCTGGGCGGCGGACGGCTGGCTCAAGGAACGGCGGCTCTGGCGGTTGCTCTCTCGCCGCTGCCGCTGTTTGAAGGCACCGAGTTCCAATACACCACCTTCGATTACCTCTGGTGGGTGCTGATTGCGTACTTTACGATCCGGCTTCTGAAGACGGAAAACGCGCGCTGGTGGCTGCCTATCGGCGCGGTGGTAGGCCTGGGACTGCTGACCAAGTATTCGATCGTCTTTTACATCGCCGGAATTTTGACCGGGATGGTTTTCAGCCGCGCGCGCCGCTTCTTCAAGAGTCCGTGGTTCTGGGCCGGCATAGCCCTGGCGCTCCTGGTTTTCTTGCCCAATTTTCTGTGGCAGGTGCGCCACGATTTCATCTCCTACCGCTTTCTTAAGTTCATCCACGCACGCGACGTGGGCGAAGGGCGCGCGGATGGCTTTCTGTCCGGTCAACTCCTCATCTGCATCAATCCCTTTGCCGCGCTACTGGCAATCGCCGGCCTGGCGAGCTTTCTGCGCAGCAGCCGCTACCGGATGCTGGCCTGGATGTACCTGATCCCGCTGGCGCTCTTCTTCTTCGGCAACGGACGGGACTACTACCTGGCCGCTGCCTATCCCATGCTGCTGGCGATGGGCGCGGTGTCATGCGAAGGCTGGGCCGCTTCCCCGCCAAAGCTTTCTGTCTCAGCCGCAAAGAAACTCCGCAAGGGCGCAGCTGCCAAAGGCAGGCGCAGTGGATCGGCGCTGGGCCGGCGCGCGGCGGTGGCTGTCTTCTTCGCCGGCCTCGCACTCTGCGGAGCAGCGATTTGCGCCATTGTTCTTCCCTTCCAGTCGAGCGGCAAACTGCGGGATTTCGCTCTGCAGAAGAACGGCGATCTGCGCGAGGAATTCGGCTGGAACGACCTGGTGAAGACCGTAGCCGGCATTCGCGACTCCCTCCCCGCCCAGCAACAGGCGAATGTGGGCATCATGGTGGGCAACTACGGCGAACTTGGCGCATTGGAGGTCTTTGGACCGTCTTACCATTTGCCCCCGCCCATCAGTCTTGTCAACTCGGCCTGGCTGCGCGGCTACCCCACGCCGCCGCCTGCCACATTGATTGTTGTGGGCCTTTCTGGCAAGGTCATCGACCAGATATTCACCGGCTGCCAACTCGCCGGACACAACGCCAACGCAGAAGGCATCGTCAACGAAGAGAGCCAGTACCACCCTGACATCTTCGTCTGCGGCCCGCCGCGACTTCCGTGGCCCGTCTTCTGGAAAAGGTACCAGGGCTTCGGTTGAGGTTTCATCCCCGGTCAATACAGGAGCACGGCCACGCGATAAGCCGTGAACGAGCCGGTCAGGTTCTGGGCCGGGCAACTTCCCACGGCGGCTTCGCGATACTGCCCCGAGCGAAGCTTCTCCGTCAACTGCCACGGCAGACGGGTCAAGTCCGCACCCTGCCAGAGCATCAGAAAGCCCGGCTCCTGGCCGCTCGTGGCGTTCCGGTCGTCAACGCACAAGGAACGGGCATCGGTGGAGTCGCGCAACAGGGCGACGCCGCTGGGGCGCAGCAAACCGGCAACGGCGGCCTCCACCTGGGCCGGCGTGAAGACAGGCACAGCGCGTTCGTAGTCGGCCACCGCATATAGTCCCTGGCGGCCAGCTACGACGGCCACTCCCACGCGGTCCACATCGGGGCTGAGCAGGTTGGCGCGGTGGTCGCGGGAGCGCATCCAGGCGTTGTGAATCGAGGCCGGCGTGGGCGCCATCGCCACGTTTTCTTCCATCACGCTGAAGTGCGCGCCGGCCAGCGCGGCCCGCTGCTCGACATCCAGCTCGCCGACATAGCGATGGGCGATTGCTCCCTCGGCAGCCATACGCAGGCAGTGCTGGCGGGCGGCCGCGGCCAGCGAGGGATCCCAGCGGAGCGGCGCTGCCCCGGCGGCGGCGCGCGCCTGGTTGGCCAGCAGGACGATCTGCCAGGCTTCCGGCTGAATGGCATAGGAACCTTGAAGCTGCGAAGCCGGGTACTGGGACGCCTGCGCCAAGAGCGCGGGCGCAACCAGCGCCAGACAAACCGTCAGACTCTGCCTCAAGATGCTCATAGCCAATTGAACACCGCATCGCCGCGGGAGTCGCGGTATTCTTGGCATGTGGCGATCGCTCTTGAAGTTACGAATGTGTTAGCGTCGGGCGGGGCTGGGCATTCACCGCCAGCGGCTGGCCGCCGCGGGAGTGGGGCTGCTGGCCGCGCCCTGGCTTGCGCCCCACAACCCGGCGGCCATCGACCTGCTGCATCGGTTGCAAGGCCCCTCCGCCGCTCATTGGACCGGAACCGACGAACTGGGCCGCAACACGCTCTCCCGGCTGCTGTGCGGAGTGTGGCTTTCGCTGGCTGTTTCAGTCAGCGTGGTTTCGGTTGAGGCTCCATCCCCAGTCAATACAGAAGCACGGCCACGCGGTATGCCGCGATCGAGCCTGTCAGGTTCTGGGGCGAGCAACTGCCCACAGCTGCCTCGTGGTACTGTCCCGAGCCTAGCTTCTCCACCAACTGAGGCGGCAGGCGCGTAAGGTCCGTGGCCTGCCAAAGCATCCGAAAGCCCGGCTTCTCGCCGCTCGGGCCGTTGCTGTCGTCAGCGCAAAGAGATCGCGCATCGATCGTGTCGCTCAGCAGGGCTACGCCGGCTGGTCGCAGCAATCCGGCAACCGCAGCCTCCACCTGGGCTTGCGTCAGCATGGGAACGGCACGCTCGTAGTCGGCTACCGCGTAAAGCCCCGCGCTGCGCGCCACAACAGCAACTCCGATCCGGTCCACATCCGGGCTGAGAATGTTGGCGAGGTGCTCGGGGGAGTTCATCCAGCCACTTTGAATCGAGGCGAGCGTCTCGGCGATTGCCACATTTTCCTCCATCATGCTAAAGCGCGCGCCCGCTTGCGCGGCCCGCTGCTCAACATCGAGCTCACCGTCAAAGCGATGAGCCATTGCCCCCTCGGCAACCATGCGCAAGCAGTGCTGGCGGGCAGCCTCGGCCAGCCTGGGATCCCATTGCAGCGGTTTGAGCCCGGCCGCGGCGCGCGCCTGATTGGCGAGGCGGACTAGCTCCCAGGCCTCGGGCTGAATCGTCGTCTGGCGTCCGCCTCCCGAAGACGATCCTCCTGGAGCCGCGTGCGAACCGATCGCAGGGCACCAGTATTCTGTATTGCTAGCCGAGGCCGGCGCGATCAGATAGTAATAGGATTTTCCGGCGATTGCGCTCGAGTCAGTCAACTCAATCGGCTGCCCAGACGGGTTGGTGGCTGCTGGCGAAGCGATGAATGGATCGGAGCTAGGCCCAGTGAGCGCGACCACCGAATCGAAGCTCTCATTCTGGCTGGCATAGATGTTGTAGTGATCCACGGGGAACTTGGGATCCCCGCTGGTGTCAATCCAAGCAATCTGAATACTCCCTGGGTTGGTGGAATCTCCGGGCACAACCAGAGCCTCGGCATTCAAGTTGCAAACATTGGAATGAAGCGGGTGCAGGATTGCGGTCACGCTGTGCAGCAAGCCGTCGTCCCCGGTGCAAGCAAAGGTATAGGCTTGATCGGCAAGGCCGGTCAATACAACGGTGGTCGATCCTGCGTCGCCCGTTCCCGAAACTCCAGGGCCGGTCACAGTGCAATCCGGCTTGACGTTATAGCCAGTCCAAACGAGTTCGGCCGGGTTGCTTACCAGAACATCCGTCGTGGTCGGAGTCCGCTTCAAACTTACCGAATCAACCGCGTCAGCCCTTGTTTGGCTATTCGTCAGGGTCGCCAGGCTCAGCATGGGGTGCTCCGGGCCCTCGATCTCAAACTGCAGGCTGGCGGTATAGGTCTCCCCGCAGTACATTGAGAAGTCATAAATTCCTGGCTCGGTAAGCGGACCCACTTGCGGTGCCGACTGAGGAAGAGGCCAGTTGGACCCGGTCCCAATGGTGCCCGTGGTTGACGATACCAGCACGCCCGGCGGCAGGGTTGCCTCAATCGTACAGGCGACGAAGCTCGCATCCGCATGCCAGCCTAATTGCAGCATGGTCCCTCGCGCTACCGGATTCGGCACCGGCGGAACAGAATCGTCAAGAGGCACGGCGACGGCCAAGTATGGAACCCCTGTTCCCAGATTCGTCGCGGCTACGGCCGCGCCCACTCCGGCAGGCGCAGTGTTGAAGGCGAGTTCGCGATTTGCGCACGACGACGGCGGCGTGCGATCCGCCGGAGCCATGCCCATGCACTTCCTCAATTCCTCCAGGTGCTTCTTATACAGCTTGTCGTAGGTTGCCGCGGGAGTGGGCGAGGGGATGATTTTGCCCGGGCGTTTGTTTCCCGTCGGCATCCACCGGGTATGATCGTAATCCTTGGCAATCAGGGTGTTCGCCTGGCTGGGCCTGGTATTACCGGTGACGTAATTGAACCATCCACTGACAGGGTCGTCGGCAGCTGCTCCGGCGCCCCATGTAAAGTTTGTCCTGGCGAACCATGTCACCTTCCCAGAGAGCTTATGGCACGAGGTGCATGTGGGGAGTTTCTGCTGGGCTGCCTGCTCGGCTGGAGTGAATGTCTTATCCGGAGGCAGCAGGCCCAATTTGCCAACATCGACGAAATTGTCTGTCTTCGGCCAGTTGAAGATCTTTTTCTCCGGGGCAGGCGCCGCTGCGGGAACGGTGTAGAGCGGGGTACTGTAGAAGTTGTCGGGGTTGTTTCTGAAGCTGTTCTTCTGCGAGTAAAGCCATTGGCTGTTCATCCATGGTCCGTTGTCATGGCACCTGGCGCAATCGGAACCAGCGGTTTGGGATGGCTTCAGCCAATATCCCGCCGTATCTGTGTCGGGCCGGGGAACCGCTCTGCCGTCAACCTTGGCGCTGGCCCCTTCCTCGGTTTGAAACCAGCAGGTCTTTCCGTTCTCCTTGTTATTCATGATGATTGCGACATCATCGAAGTCGGTCAGAGCGGTGCTGTCACTGATCTTATGGCGGCAGAACAGAGCCCCCTGGAAGCTTCTGTTGCCGGGAATGGCGATGTTGGTCAGGTAGGTTGCATCGTAACACTGACTCGGCTCGGCCCCGCCGGAACCCAGCCAGGCAGGGGTGTCGCATGAGGGCAGATGATTCGGCCTTGCGGCGTCCAGAGCCCGTTCCGGCAGTCTCGCAAGCGGGATATCGTTCTTGAACGTCGTCAGCAGTGTGCCTTTACCGCAATCCCAGGTGGCTGGGAGGTCGGCGGCTTTGATCCCAAGCTCGGAATAGCAAAACCCCGCGTAATCCTTCGCGGAGTCCGTCTGCGCCAGGCACGCTGACGCCGCGCCGAAAACGGAAACGACGCAAAACAACCGCTGCAAGCCGCGCATGGCTCTCCTCCAGATCGGCCTGGCATGGACGCATTCGCTGCACTGCCCTCCATACCCATTTTTGGCCAATGAATGTATGGCGCTCAATCGCCTGCTATCGAAACAAGTGAGGACTTGCTGTTGGGGATGACTCCAGGAGAGTCTTCAGGCCATGAGTTTCCCACAGAATAGATTCTCGCGGCAAGAACATTTTTGCATTCCCGTTTGGACAAATCCAAGAGGTCAGGTTGCTTGCGGCTGTATTCTTGCTGTGCCGATGGTCTTCTTTAATGCCAACACGTTGCGGCTCGCAGCAAGGCGGATCGGCCGCCAGCCACTGGCCGCCGCGGGAGTGGCGCTGCTGGCCGGCTTTGTGCTGGCCGGCGCGGCCGCTCCCTGGCTTGCGCCGCACAACCCGGCGGCCATCGACCTGCTGCACCGGCTGCAAGGCCCCTCCGCCGCCCACTGGGCCGGAACCGACGAGCTGGGCCGCGACACGTTCTCCCGGCTGTTATGGGGAGCGCGGCTTTCGCTGGCCGTTTCTGTGAGCGTGGTTTCGGTTTCGCTGGCGCTCGGGCTGGCCATCGGCGGCGTCGCTGGCTACCGGGGCGGCTGGGTGGATACGGCGCTGACCACCTTTGCCATGAACACCTTCCTGGCGCTGCCCGGCATTCTGCTGGCCATCGCCTTTGCGGCCTTCCTGGGGCCGGGATTCGCCAACCTGGTGCTGGCGCTGGCCATCGGCGGCTGGGCCGGCTATGCGCGCCTCGTCCGGGCGCAGGTGATGGCGGTGCGCGACCGCGAGTATGTGGATGCGGCCCGCGCGCTGGGGGCAAGCGGAATGCGCATCTTCTTCCGCCATATTCTGCCCAACATCGTGCAACCGATCATGGTTCAGGCGGCTATCGGCATGGCCGGGGTGATTCTGGCCGAGGCCACGCTCTCGTTTCTGGGGCTGGGCATTCCCGCGCCCGCGCCCAGTTGGGGCTCCATGCTCAACGACGCCCGGCTGCACCTCTTCGATTCGCCGCACTTGGTGCTCTTTCCTGCTCTGGCGATTGCCGGCGCGGTGCTGGGCTTCAACTTCTTGGGCGACGCCTTGCGCGACCGGCTCGACCCGCGGACGCGGCTGGAATTGGGGCTGTGAGGTGACATGGCAAACTTGAGGACGGGTAGCAGTGAACACTGCCAAAAGGACTTCCGCTTCGAGCTTTGGCACGCGGGCTTTGGCGATATGTCTTATGCATATTGCGACGGATGTGGCATGGTTGCCACGATCGATTACTCGAACAAAGATCTATCGAAGCTGCCACCGATTTCACCGCACTACCAAGTAATCGACACCGAATTGGAACCGTTCCTTCACCCGTGCGCCTGCGGAGGACGATTTCGAAAGGGCGCTTTTCCGCGCTGCCCGCACTGCAAAGAACCGCTCTCCGCCGAATATGCGGCGGGCCACATTGAAAGGAGTTCGCCGGGATCGGCCAAGGGCTGGCGCTGGCAACGAAGTTGGGTTGGGCTATATTGCATCGCTATTGAGGATACGGCCAATCCGGGAACTCTACGCAGAATAAAGGATCCGTATTGTGGGCGAGAGTAGGCCAGCGAAGATCGGCGTGGTCAGCGATACGCACGGGCTGTTGCGGCCCGAGGTTGCGCCTGCGCTCACTGGGGTGGAGCGCATTCTGCACCTCGGCGATGTGGGCAGAGCTTCGGTCCTTCAAGGTTTGGAGCAGATCGCGCCGGTGACAGCAATTCGCGGCAACGTGGACAAGGAAGGCCCGTGCAGCGAGCTGCCGGAGACCGAGGTTGTGCTCATCGCGGATCGCTACGTCTACATGCTTCACGACCTGAAGACGCTGCACCTGGACCCGGCGGCGGGCAGGTTTGCCGCCGTGCTCTTCGGCCATACGCATGTGCCCAACTTCTACCGGCGCAAGGGCGTGCTGTACTTCAACCCCGGCTCGTGCGGGCCGCGCCGGTTCGAGCTGCCGGTAACGGTGGGGCTGCTGACGATCCGCGAAGATGGGGAGTTCAAGGCGGAGATCATCCCTCTCACCCCAGCTTAGCCCTTGGGTAACTTTCGGATAGCCGGTTACGCGGCCGGAACGGTGCGATTTGAACCCAATATTGCCGTCATTGAACGGGGTTGACGGCAGCGGACGCGGGCAACAGCCTCGAAGGTTCGGGATTGTCTCGCTTGTATTGCAGCTTGAGAATGCTCAACTGGTATTTGCCTTCATGCGTGTATTTGAGCGATTGAACATCCTGGGGTGCGTCTTTTGGGGCGAGGAGGCGCCAGGCTTCCGGCGCCTGCCAGGGATTGAAGCCCGCATCGGCGACCAGTTGCAGGGCCATGCGCGCTAACTCTCGCTGAAGCCTGACCTCCATTTCGTGGTCCACAATTCCTTCTACGGCCTCTCCGGCTATGTATCCGGCCGGGAATAAGGCAGGAATGGACGCTACAACCGCAGATCCGCCAGCCGCCAAGTCGAGCGGCGAAATGGTTACGAGCTGCCGCTGCAGGTTGAACGCGACTGCGTCGGCCAGCACGGCGGCAAGCTGGTCATCGTTCTGCAGGCGTTCCACGACGTTCTTGGGCACGAGGACGAGCCCTACATTGCACGCAAATGCAGACCGGACCTTGTCGTCGGCAACGGCATAAAACCGGAAAGGAATACGGGAGGGACTGTTTAGCGGGAGTTGCTTCTGGAACGCAGGCACGATCTGCATTCCGATTCGTTCCACGCGTTCCTGGAGTGGTGGGTCTGCGGGAACCCTGTGCCAACCGCAGGGACCACCGGCGTCGCTCAAACGGACCTTGGTGTGGGGGCTGACAAAGTGCCCGTCCGCGTCAAGCAGGCTGTCGCGCGTGACAGGCTGGTAATCCAAGGCATGCTTCGCTTTCCTCGGGCCCATCGCCGTAAGTGACTTGCGCGATCCCGGAGGGAAGAACTCGGCCTTGCGGGCGACCAGGACTCCTGTGTCGTCGCGTACCCCCTCAAAATGGATCCAGGTGCCGGGCACCACGTCGACCAGGGATTTCAAGCTGCCCGAGAAGGCGGTCACAGTTCCGGGCTGGACGCGAATGCTATATCCATCGGCGTGGAACAACGGGTCTCCCGCGATCGAGGCTACCTTTACGACCAAAGCCAAGCCGGATAGTTTCTGGCCGGAGTTACCTGGACTTTCATTGGCATCGGCGCCCGGCTCGGCTTGAGCCGGTTTGGCGATTCCCGCTGCAGGCTGTTGCGCATGGTTTGGTGAGCAGAAAACCACGAAGAAGGTGGAGAGCCACACCCGCGAGAACATCCATAGCGTTTCTCGGCTCGCCACGCACCTTCTCCCTTACTGAGTCTTGTGAATCAGTATACTTCCGAAACGATCGAGATTCCTCCCAACTGCCACTAGCTTGGGCGTTGATAACAAGCCCAACTCACTCGCCCGGGCCCGATGCAGGTCCGGTTCCGTGGTTTGGGGGTGGTCTGCCGCCTGTCCGCCCCCTTTGCCTGACATTCGCACTGAAGACGATTCGATGGCTGGGACAGGATCGCGCTCGACCAGGAAGTCGGTTCAAGAACATCGAGCGGCGGAAGGTGTCGCGCCGGGTGGGTCTGAATCCGGCGAGCGCGTGGACGTAGGTATACGGGCAGGCGGGCGTGGCTGACCTGAGCGCGATTCAGGCTGTGCACAATGTGTCGCGGAGGGTCGCCAGCGCTGAGCCGGCAGCGAGCGGCACGTCCGCGAGAGAGTGCTAACAACCCTTTTTGGGCTTCTTGATCTCGACCTCGGTGGACACCCAGTCTGACAGGCGCTTGTCATTGATTTCACCATCCCCGGCCGTTGGGGAGAGCGACGAACGGGCCAGCGCCAAGGTGACCTTGACCTTTCCCGCCATGCAGTAGGCTCCGGTCAACTGCGCCAGCGACTTGTCCGCCAGTTCCATGTAATCGGCGGGAAGGGTTCCCTGGGCGCCAGAGATATCGAACGGGGCCAGGATGACCTGGTTGATGATCAGATCCTTTGACTTCACCTTGGAAGAGTCGTACCGGACGACGAGGGTGGCCCGCGTCTCCAGCGAGTCGGGGTCGGCTGTGAAATTGATGGCCGGAAGAGTGATGCCCTCCGGGCTGGGCTTGGCCGCCTTGGTGTCAAACGCAAGGCGGTACGCAGGTCCCTTCCATTTGGGCCCAACAGGAATGCCGGATGCCTTGTCCCCCTGGTTTCCGCACCCCGCCAGGAATGCCAATCCGCAGATCGCCAGTGCCAATCCGCAGATCGCCAGTATGATGCCTTTTCTCACGTCGTCCCCCTTCGTTGCCCAGAAATTACCGGCCATAATACCACTCCCGCGCGGCATTGTAATGTGATCGGAAGAATGCCGGCGCGATGGGTGGTGGTTTGGGGGCCGGACGGCGGGATCTTGCGGGTTCCGGCCGGATCGCCGCCGATCCGTCCGTAATGTTTTGATTTGGCTTTAAGTGCACTCGCGGTTCAGCCCAAAAGCCGCATTGGGGAAGAGTGGCCGTTAATACAGGACTATCCGAATCCCTTTGGGGTCAAAGCCGATTGTTACGCTGTTCGGTCCGCCGCAGCGGCTTAAGCGGGCAGGTCCGCTTCCGCTCACTTCCCTCCTGGCCGCACCCGCAGAAAAAAGCCGGTAAATCGGTACCGCGCGTGCAGCACGGCAGGTGTTACCGTCGATTCCCCCGTCAGCGGATCAACGAAGGTCACCGCTTCCTCGGTTGCCCTTTCGATCGCAATGAAGTGTCCGGCTCCTCCCATCTGCACCCCCGCAATCGATGGAGACGGAAAAGTGCTGTCGCTCAAAACGAACGCCGCCTCGGCCCCCCTGCGCCGGATCGCCCGTGCCAGATACCAGGCTTCCG
>Ga0326728_10021200_pt1 | contig 12260 bp, 12 predicted proteins | sample MB3enrmetagenome_FD_207602 | JGI IMG/M metagenome (GOLD analysis project Ga0326728, IMG submission 207602) | Lab enriched peat soil microbial communities from McLean, Ithaca, NY, United States - MB31MN | ecosystem: Environmental > Terrestrial > Soil > Wetlands > Peat | place: USA: New York...
GTAGTTTGGCCGGTGGCGCGGACCGCGTGGCGCCGCGCCAGGCGGAGCGTGACGGCTTCGTAGGCCGGGTCGAAGGTCGCCGCCGAAACGCGCGCCAGGAATCGCGAGCGCCGCAACAGATCGAGGATCGGCGATCGCGGCGCGTGCGCGGATTCCACCTGCTCGAACTTGAACTTCTCGCTCCAGGCGATCACCGGGCGCCAGATCAACTGGTCCATCAGCACGATCACCGCGATCATGGCCGCCACGCCCCACAGGATCGAATTGGTATCGCCGGCATTGGCCGCGGTCTGCAGGTAGGAACCCAGGCCGGGAAGGCGCAGGTCGCGGTTGTTGAGCACGAACATTTCGCACGGCATCAGGAAGAACCAGCCGCCGGCCACCGACATCATGGAGTTCCACACCAGGCCGATGGTGGAGTACGGCATCTCGAGCTGCACGAACCGCTGCCACCAGGTGAGGCGATAGATCTCGCTGGCCTCCAGCATCTCGCGCGGAATGCTCTTCATGGAGGAGTACACGCTGAAGGTCATGTTCCAGACCTGGCCGGTGAAGATCAGCAGGATGGAGCCCATCTCCACGCCCAACTGGCGCGTGGGAACGAGCGCCGCCATGGACACCATCACGCCGGGGAGGAAGCTGAGCACCGGGATGGACTGCAGCGTGTCGAGCAACGGGATCAGCACCCGCTCCGCCTTGCGATTATGCGCGGCCACCCAGGCGTATACCACAGTCACCAGCAGGCTGACCCCGTAGGCCAGTGTCAGGCGCGCCAGCGAGAACAAGGCGTACTTGGGCAGGGCCCAGGGCGACAGGCTGATTTCCGCCTGCGTATTGAGGGGGCCGGTCCAGTAGCGCGCCAGCGAAATCAGGCCATAAAAGAGGGCCAGGCCGGCCACCACGATGGGCAGATCGCGCGCGAGCGAGAGCGCGCTGGTGGATAGATCGCCCCACGGAAGCAGCCGCGACGCCGTCCTGTCGCTATATGAGGGCATTACGCGTGTCCGCCGGCCGCCGCGGCTGCGTCGGGTTGCGGGAGCGTCAGTTTGTCGCTGGCGGCATCGTAGCGCAGGATGTCGGCGTAGAGACCCCAATTGAGCGCGGTTTCCAGTTGGCGCTTGCCTTCGTCTTCGGAGAAGTGCTCGTCCAGGACGTCGCGGAAGAATTCGGCGGGCATCTTCCGGTCGCTCTTGTTGGTGAGCGCCTGGTGCATCTGCTGCAGCAGCGTCACGTGGGCCAGGGCGGCTTCGCGGAACAGGCGCTTGCGGGTGGAGATGTCGGCTTCGGCGAAGGTTTTGCCTTCCACGCTCAGCGCCACGTCGCCTTTGTCGGTGCGCACGAAGCCGAGCAAGGCGGCGCCTTCCACGATGGGCAGCAGGTCGTCGACTTCCATCTGCAGCTCGTCGGCGACGTGGTACAGGTCGTCGGTGCCGCCGCGGTCGTTGAGCAGTTCGAGCAATCCGCCGATGGCGCCGGGACGGGCGTGCGGCAGCATGGGGTAGCGCGGCTTGGCTTTGGGCGCGGCGAGCACCTCGGTCTCCAGTTGCGGCTGGGTGATCAGCTTGTAGATGTAGTCGACGTACATCAGAAACTCGGCGGAGTTGCGGTCTCGCGGCTGCGCCAGGGGTACGCGGAAATCGGCGCGGATGCGCGCGGGGTTGCGTCCCAGAACCAGCACGCGGTCGGCCAGCAGCACGGCTTCCTCGATGTTGTGGGTCACCAGGAAAATGCTGCGGGTGGGAATCTTCTTGCCCAGCCAGAGTTCCATCAGTTCGCCGCGGAGGTTCTCGGCGGTGAGGACGTCGAGGGCGGAGAAGGGCTCGTCCATGAACAGGATCTCCGGCTCCACCGCCAGGGCGCGGGCGAATCCCACGCGCTGTTTCATGCCGCCCGAGAGGTCCTTGGGATAGGACGATTCGAAACCTTGCAGGCCCACCGATTCCAGACTGCGCAGGGCGCGGGCGTGGCGCTCTTCGTGGCTGAAGCCCCGCGCCAGAAGGGGCACTTCGACGTTGTCGACCACCGTCAGCCAGGGAAACAGCGCGAAGCTCTGGAAGACGATGGCCACGTGCGGCTCGGTCCCGGCGAGCGGCTGGCCATGCCACAAGACCTCGCCGCGGGAGGGCGGCGTGAGGCCGGTGAGGATGCGGAGCAGCGTGGATTTGCCGGAGCCCGAAGGGCCCAGCAGCGCGACGATCTCGCCGGGCTCGATCGCCAAGTCCGTGGGCGCGATCACCTGCACCTGGCCTCCGCCGGGCCGGTCGAAGAGCTTCTCCACGCCGCGCGCCTCGATGATGGGTTCAAGGGCGGCCTCGGCGGGCGCTTCCGGGACGGCTGGCGCGGCCTGGGGCGGCGCGGCGGGTTCCGTCTCCGCCAATTCGTCCATGAGCTGCCGCCAGGCTTCCTCGGGGAGCTCGTCGAAAAAGTGCAGGCGCTCGCCGGGATGCATGGCGCCGACGATGGCGTTGAGCTCGTCCAAGGGCCGGGCGTGCAATAACACGTACGTGTGGTAGTACGGAAAGGCGCCGGCCAGCTTGGCGGCGAAGGGGACGGGCAACTTGCGGAACAGCTCTTTCTGCTGCGCAAACGGCAGGGCCATGAACATCTCCGCGGCCTCGGTGAGGTCGAACTCCCGGAGCATGTCGATGGCCTGGCTCCAGCGGTCCGACGCCAGCAAGGCGCGGAACTTCTCGGCTGTTTTGGTCAGATTCAACAAGGTAAATATCAAGCGTACTACGCCAACATAGATGGCAGGTTACGGAAAGCGGCGGCGGTGGCGCCGATGCTGGTGGTGATGGCGCCGATCGCGGGACAAAAACCGATTGGATTCGGGATCTTGGAGGGCGGAAAGGCGTAGCGCCAGATTTAATACGCCGTGAAGTCCTGGTCGGGCGAGTCGCCGGCGCCATTGGAGGCGTCCAATTCAATCGCGGGCCCGCCGGATTTGACGGCGCGTTGCATTTGCGCCAGAGCGGCCGTCGAGGAGTGCGGATCGGCGGGCCTCGCATCGGTGGGCTTGGGGCGCCTCTGAGCGGTCCTTCTGGCCGTGGGCGCCTGGACGCGCTGGGCTGCGTCGGCCTTGAAGAAGGCGATGGTGGATTGCAGGACTTCGGCTTGGCTGGAGAGTTCTTCGGCGGTGGACGCCATTTCCTCCGCCGCCGCCGAATTCTGCTGGATCACCTGGTCGAGTTGCTGGATAGCCTTGTCGACTTGAGAGGCTCCAGCGCTCTGTTCGACACTGGCGGCCGCGATCTCGCGCACCAATTCAGCCGTTTTCCTGATATCGGGAACCAGTTTCGCCAATGATTGGCCCGCTCCTTCGGCAGTCTGGACGCCGTCGAGGGTGAGGCGGCTGATTTCGGCGGCCGCCGTCTGGCTGCGCTCGGCCAGCTTACGCACTTCCGATGCCACCACGGCAAAGCCCTTGCCGTGTTCGCCGGCCCGCGCCGCTTCCACCGCGGCATTCAGGGCCAGCAGGTCGGTCTTGCGAGCGATTTCCTCGATAATGTTGATCTTCTCGGCGACTTCTTTCATGGCTCGCACGGTGCGGGCCACAGCTTCGCCCCCCGCCTGAGCGTCTTCGGCGGCTTTCGACGCGATCTTATCGGTCTGCCTGGCGTTGTCGGCGTTTTGCTGGACGCTGGCGGCCATCTGCTCCATCGAGGAAGTGCTCTCCTCGGCGGCGGCCGCCTGCTCGGAGGCGCCTTGCGAAAGCTGCTGCGCGGTGGAACTCATCTCTTGGCTTCCCGCCGCGACGTTGTTGGCGCCGGCGGTAACGTCCTTTACCGTATGGCGCAGGTTTTCCAGCATCCGTACGAGGGCTTGCCCCAGGGCGTCCTTTTCGGAAAGCGCCCGGGCCTGCACGGTCAGGTCGCCTTCGGAGATCTTTTCGGCGACGTGCGCCGCGGCTCTGAGGTTGCCCACCATCCGCGCGAGGGCCTGGCCGAGCGAATCCTTTTCCGACCTCGCCTCGGGCTTGACGGACAGGTCGCCTTCGGAAATGCTCACGGCCACATGGACCGCGGCTTTCAGGTTTTCGACCATGCGGACCAGGGCCTGGCCGAGAACGTCCTTTTCCGAGAGCGCTTTGGCCTGTACGGTCAGATCGCCCGCGGAGATCTTCGCGGCGACATGCGCGGCGCCCCGCAGGTTTTCGACCATGCGGACAAGGGCCTGGCCGAGCGCGTCCTTTTCGGAAAGCGCCTTGGGCTCGACGGCCAGGTCGCCGTCGGAAATCTTCAATGCCACATTGGCCGCCGACCTCAGACTTTCCACCATCCGGTTCATGGCTTCGATCATCTGCCCGAACTCGTCTTTCGAGGCCGCCTCCGCCTGGGCGCTCAGATCGCCCACCGATACGCTGCCGATGAGACACGCAGCTACTTTGAGAGGCCGCGTGATGCTGCGCACGATCGTCCGGGTGATGATACCGCCGATCAGCAGGGCGGCCGCCAGGCCGATTCCGATGCCCATGCGGGTGCTTCCCAAAGCATCTTCCATGGCCTTGGCTCTTTCGTCGGAAAACGACTTTCTGTAGGCCATCAAGTCCGACATCGCCTCCACGTATCTGGCGTTGGCCGGCCTAAGCTGGCCATCCAGGAAGGCAAGGGCCTCCTGGTCTCTTGCGGCTCGCTTGAGTTGCAGCAAGGCCTCCACGGCCGTCGAGTAAGCCGCGCGCGCCGCGCTCATATCCGCGTACATCTCCCGGCCTTTCGCGGTCAGGATGGTCTTCTCATAGTCGGCCTGGCGATTGCCATTCTTCGCCCGGGCATCGTGAATCTCCGTCTCCAGCCGGGCCACCGCGGTACGGTCTTTGGTGAACGCCAGGGTGAGCAGCATGGCGAAATTCTTTTGCGAGCTGGTCTGAATCTGCGCCACCGTGTAGAGCCCGGGCATCGCCGAGCCGGTAATCTGCGCGGATCTCTGTTCGATTGTGCCGACCAGGATCAGGGCGTAGACGCCCAGCGCCACCGCGACCGCGGTGACCGCCGCAAGGCCGAAGGCGATGCGTGTTCCGATTTTCCAGTCCTTCATCATTCCGGTATCCGAGTCTTGTATGTCTGAGGGTGCGCAGATCCTGGCCCACCCTCTTCAATCTCTTTTATCGGCGCTCGCCGCGATTCGCTGTAGGGCTTGACTCTCCGAAATGCTCGGTCGGCCGATAAGGTGCTTGGGACCATTCGTGAGAATGGCCCGGAGGTTTCCGATGGATTCGTCAACCGGTCTCAAACTGCAGATTCTGGTTTGGCTGGCCACGCCGTTCCTTACGGTTGCCGTTGGTTGTCTCTGCGCCAGGATGGCCGGGTCCCTATTCGCGAGACGATACCGGAACCACAGCGAGCCGCATACGGCGCATGCGTCGATCCGGCGTGCGTGATGGGTAAGACCAAGGGCTCGCGACGGTATAGCCCTGCCAACCGCTCCCTCGGAAGCTGTGAATGAACCGGTTGGCAGGCGAAAGCGCCTGTCCCACTTGCCTGCAATCCTCCGCCGCTTGCGACGATTTTGTGGGGCGGGCTTTCAGCCTGCCGCCGGTTTTCAACCGGCCTGTTCGCGCTCGCACCGCGCCGCCTCGCGCAGGCAGCCCCGATCGCGAGGGAGGTTACCCCGCGAAACCCCGCGCAGTCCGCTCGCGGCTATGCCGCTCTGCGGGGCAGGCTGGTAGCCCAGTGTCGCTCGGTCTTCGCGAGTTTGGGAACGCGGCGGAACAGGTGGGGCGGACGCCCCCGTCCGCGTGGGTCCCCCTGGACCCGCTGTTCGATCGACGAATCGAATGCCTGCCACGAGCGATAAGCCCGCCGAAAGACCGGCTTGCGGACAGGCCGTCCGCCCTACCATGGATGCAGGCGCCCGGCAACGGGAAGACTCCGTGGCATTGGACTGCCATCCTGCGTGGTGGCCCTCCAGTCAGTCGTCAATCCGTCCCGCGGAGCCATCTCTTGGCACGGCCGCGCCGTGGACAGCTCTGGCGGGCCGTTCCAAAGTGATTCTCCAATTGTCCGGGCATAGGTCTTGCCGGGCCGAAGCCGACTTGGCGGAATCGATCGCGCCCGCAACCGGCGGGCTTCCCAGATTGCCGTATCTGGCCCCTGAGCGTCAGAGGTTTGCAGCCTCGGCTTCCCCCGCGTTCGTTCTCGGTGAGCGCGTGTCACGGGAGGAATGTGCAGCCGGGCTCTCTCCGAGTGGCACGTGATCCGGGCGGAGCGTCGCGAGTCGGCGTCCACACGGCGACTTGTCGGGGACCTACGTCGAAAATGGCAGCTTACGAGTGTTTTTTTGGCGATCACCGAAGTTCCGCGCCGAGCCCAACAAGTCGCGGAGCGCATCGGCGTCGATATCCGGCGCGTGATGCTCTCGAACCCCTCGCTCTAAACCGCTTCGAGAGCTTGGTTTGCAGCCTCTCTGGAGGAATGCGCTTCCAATACGGCCAGCGATTTGCGCGCCGCCAACCGCACCGCAGGCTCGTCCTCTCGTGCCGCCTTGGTGAGTGCCTGCTCCACGGCGGCATCGTGGTGTATCAATTCTCCCAGCACTTCGGCGGCAGTACGGCGGACTACCGGATCACCGTCCTGTTGCAGCCGCGTAACGATATCCGATGCCAACTTCCAGGAGGCATTGCTGGCACTAGCGGCGGTGGCCGCTGCCTGAACCGCAGCCTCGCGCACGTACACCTCTGGATGTTCCAACGACTCGGACATTTCCATGGTTTTCGAGCGTATGATTTCCGCAGAGGGCGACCCGGCCGAACTGGCGAGCGCACGGTCCAATAGCTCGGCTGCGTGTTCGGCTTGGCCCGCCCGCTTGAATGCCGCGGCCACCACGCGCATCGACTCTTTGGCGCGGTCGAATGCGAGCCCGGAGAAGAACGGCTCGTAGGTAGTTGCCAGTTCCGCCGAGCACAGCTTGCGTAGTCCATCCAACGAGTCCAGATAGAGTCGAGCGGTACTTGGCAGGTTTTCCTCCGGAAGCGCGGAACAATAGCGTTGCCAGACGCTCTCCGCCAGGTTCAGCAAGCGTTTGCGCTCTTCCAGCGCGCCCGCCTGGGGAAATCGGCGAATGAGCACGTCCTCCGCCGCCAAAATGGCCAACGGAACCGGCTGCGACTCCGTCTGTTGGCCGGGCACCGGGCTCTCCCGCGGAAGCGCTCGATATAGTTCATTTAGCTCCTGGCGAATGCCTTCGGCTTGTGCTGGCTGCACCTGGAAGCGCTTGAATCGTCCGCCACGGCCGGTGGCCGCCTCAATCCCGAGCGGTTTCAGGTTCCGGCGTTCCCGCGAGACCACGGTCCGCACTGTTTGCGGGCTCACGCCGGAGTATTGGGTTAGCTCGGGGACGGTGAAGTCTCCGAGAGCAAGCATCGCACCAAGCACCTTGTAGCGTTCGCTCATAAGCCCAACATACACCTTCATGATTCATTTGTCAAATGAATTTCGCTTGCTTGAAGCCTCAGGGAATAGTGTATTTAAATCATTATTTTTCAAATATATACGGACACACCGTGGAGTTTTCTCAAACTGCTGAGGATCCTCCAGTTCTCCCGGGCTAGGCAATCCCATGTTCACGGCGTACACAAAGTCCTCATGTTTCTGTAACGGGAAGCCTTCAGCCAGGACATCGCACGAGAGACGAAAGAGAGCTCCAAGAGCATCGGCGCGGGATTCCGGAAGCCTTTTCAGCAACTCATGCATCTGGATCGCCGCCGCTTTGCCCATAGCACGGCTGAAGGCGTGTGTAGACGCCGGCTTGGCGCCATCGGCCCGATATTGCGAACGCGCTTCAGTGAATATGGTGGCGATGCTGGCGAACTCAGTGCCGCTCGCTGGCAGGCCCTGAGCGAAATCCCGATTTTGCAAGAGGAGTTCATGCGCCAGCCAGTCCATCCAGCCTTCGGTAAACGGGTCGTCATTCCCGGTTCCCTCACGTCGGTTCGGATTGCGCGCGCCATAGAAGGCGTGGCAGAAGCATTCGTGTACCAGCACGTAAAGGCAGGCCAGGCAGGTATCCCAGTCTAGCTTGGCGGGGGTCAGGTGGAGTTTTACAACGCTGTTGCCGCCGTTGGCAAACGTTGTCGTGCCGCCGCAATAGAGCTCTACCGGGATATCGTGAGGCTTTTGATTCCAATGCGCCGTGGAGAACTCTACGGCAGGCAGCGATACCGCGGGCAAGTAGCGCTGAAAAGCGTTCTGTGCAATCCAGAGAGCGACATCGAAGAGCTGGCGAAGAAGCCCAATGCAGTGTCCGCCTCCGGCCACCAGTGCGTCATCGTTCGGTCCTCCATCGCACACTGTGGGGCTACCGCTGCAGGTGGAGCAGGAAAGTCCGGTCATGTGCCCCGTCAACTGCGTTACGAGGGGAGAGAGGAATGGGGCGAACGTACCAGTCAAGTGGGGGGCGGAAGCTGTGAGCAAATCGCTTGCCAGACCTTTCAGGTTGGAATCCAAATGCTCACTGGCAGGAGACATAGTCGCTCGCTCCGCGAGGTACGAGATGTTAGCGCGTAGAAGCTGCAAATCGTTCTGGGCGCCCACCTGCAGCAGACGAGCCTCGTGTTGGTGCAGTAAGGGAAGGGCTATCAGCCGAAGCGCCAAGCCCTTCCGCTGTTCGAATGAAATGTGGGATGCGGAGGCCAACTGTCAACCCGGCTTGTCCTTCTTCTCCTCGCCCAGTACGTCTTGACCTTTATGCTTGCGTAAACGAGGGAGAAACACGTTCCGCCAGAGATCGCGCACGATCTCAGCGACAACCGGCGAGAACGCGACAATGATCGCGGTCGTTACCGGTTCGAAGCCCTCGCCCTCCTGCCGGACGGTGATGGCTTCTTTGCGGGGCAATCCGGAGACCTTCTGCAAGTCCACGCCCTTTGCATCGGCCTCGCGGCGCAAAGCTGATTTCGGATCCTGTAACTCACGCCACAGACCGTCCAACTCCTGATTCAGATCGCGCACTCCCACTGCGCCCACTGCATATCGAATATCAGCCATGACTTCCTCCTGTCTACCACTACAGTTACTGAGCTTAACCCACTTTGTCAAACACGTCACGGTGCCTTCAAAGCACAACGAACCGATTCTGACCACGTTTTCCCGCTTGTTGCCCTCCCACTTTTCGCCAAGAGCGCTGCACAAGACGACGGGACGAGCGGCTCCGTTAGTTAGCTAGACCACCGCGAACTTCCCTGAGCGGCCCCAAACCTGAGGACTTCTCCTCGTAACGCCGTTACCGTAAACTGACGCGAGGCCATTCACACTCCCCGTTGGGCACGCCCACGTTGACGATTTGTCCCCATCGTGGACATCCGGTATCGTCCCGCCCTCCTGCGGGGGAAGAGGCGAGTCCTCCGTCACGATTCGCCGAGCTCCGACAAAACCTCTGCGTAAAGGTCTGGGCCAATCCAGAAGCGAGCGCTCTGGATCAATTCATCGAGCAACGGGTTCGCCAAATCGATTAGGCCAGCTCGCTTCGCAGTCGCTATGACGCCGAGCCGGCCAGTGATGGCCAAACCCGCCGCACCGGCAACCCGACGCCCGCGTCTCTCGTCCACCGGCAGAAGGTCGGCTCGAAGCTCGATTGCCAGCACGATTGCTTCGGCCTCGCCAGGGTCCAGGTATCCGCGAAGTTCCTGTACGCGCTTCTGGTCGTTGGCGGTTGCTACTATCAGCCACGGCCGCGAGGCGAGGTCGATCGCAGGCGGCAGATCGCTCTTGGAACGGATTAGCTCCTCATATACCGAATAAGAAATGAGGCCCCGATGGTACAGCAAAGGTAGCAGATCGAGCCGTCCGATACGCGCCAGATTCAGTACAGGCGACGTGTCGGAGACGACGATCAAAGCCGATCCGTAAGGCGCAGAGCCTGAAGATCCTCCCGGAATTCCGCCACTCCGTAATGAATGGGAATCCGGCGCTCTGCCATCAGTGCCTGAAAGGCGAGCTGGCCCAGCCCGGCGAGGCGACTCGCTTGCGCGAGGGTCAGCCGCTCCTGCTGGAACAGTGCTAGCGCAAGCTCCTGCTTCAGCTCGGGCTCGGTAATGTGAGCTGCTTTGAGGACCTCATCTGAGATCGTGACAGGCATTTTCTCTTGTACTATACCGCTCTCGGTTTCTACGTCCGCAAGATCGCAGTTCCACACGAGCGAAAAGTCCCCATCTCGTTGATCTGAACCGCGCGCTCCTCCGCCCGTATGACGCCCCACTCGCAATTCGAATGCCTGCCACCAGCGCTCAGCCCGCCGAAAGACCGGCTTGCGGACAGGCCGTCCGCCCTGCCATGGATGCAGGTGCCCGGCAACGGGAAGACTTCGTGGCATTGGACTGCCATCCTGCGTGGTGGCCCTCCAGTCAGTCGTCAATCCGTCCTGCGGAGCCATCTCTTGGCACGGCCGCGTCGCGGACAGCTCCGGCGGGCTGTTCCAAGGTGATTCTCCAATTGTCCGGGCATAGGTCTTGCCGGGCCGAAGCCGACTTGGCGGGATTGACCGCGCCCGCAACCGGCGGGCTTCGCAGATCGCCGTTGGGGGGCCAGTTTCCGGGTCGCCGACACAGGAGCGGGCCGTCTTTTGGGCCACCGTATTGCGTATAATGAGCCGTGACCGACGAGACGAAGAAGGTTCTTGACGACATCGAGGCCATCCGCCTAAGCCTGGCCGCTCTGAAAGAGAATCGGCTGTGGGCTAGAGCCCGAAACAATGAAGAGATCCTCAAAGGTGAGCCAGTATCAGCCGTTGTTCAACGGAACGAGGCCGAATTGAGGGAGTACCTCACCTTTCGGGACGCCTACCGGAGGGAGTTGAAGGGGCTCAAGACGCTATTAAGGGATCTGGAAGACGAAGTACGAGAGCCGTGATGGCTAAGATGCGGCGGTTCCCCCGCGTTGGAGAATTCAGCGGGTGGGACGAGCCAGGCATGTTTCTCTGTGGCAGTTTCGGGACCTAAACATAAACAGTACGAGGATAGCCGCATAAGGGAGATGTGATGTGAGCGATCAAACGAAAAGCTTCGGCGAGACCGCAAAGTCGCTGGCACGGAACCCGCTCGGAATCATTGCGCTCTTCATCGTGCTCGTGTATGGGCTCGCCTCGCTGGTCACCGCCTTTGCAGGCTCGTTCACCGCCGCGGAGCGCCTCCCGCTCATCTACTTCCTCATCTTCTTCCCTGTCCTCGTCCTGGGCGTCTTCTCGTGGCTCGTCAGCAAGCACAGCGGCAAGCTCTTCGCTCCAAGCGACTTCAAGAACGAGGAGAACTACGTCAAGATGCAGATGTCTGTCGTCGCATCGCTCACCGCGGCAGCCGCAAAGGGGGACACCCCTGCGTCGGAAGCTCAGCTGCACAAGATTGTGGAGACGGTACGCGCTGCGGGTCCGGCAGCCGTCGCTACCGGTGACGGCTGGAGAGATCACATTCTCTGGGTTGACGATCGCCCCGAAAACAACACGTATGAACGCCAGGCATTCGAAGCAATGGGTCTCCGCTTCGCACTCGCGCTATCCACTGACGAGGCGTTCGAGAGGCTATCACAAGCCAAGTACGCGGCGATCATCTCCGACATGGGGCGTCGCGAGGGGCCGCGAGAGGGCTACACGCTGCTTGATCGGCTGCGAAAGGAAGGCGACCAAACGCCGCTTTTCTTCTACGCCGCGTCAAACGCGCCGGAGCATAAACGTGAAACCCGTGAGCATGGCGGCCAGGGTTGTACCAACAACGCCCAGGAGCTCTTCGAGATGGTCACTAGAGCAGTTATCCAGAGGCAAGCAGCGTGACGGCAGTTTAGCCGGTTACAGCGAACGGCGCGAATCACTCGCTGTACCACGCCAATTTCCATGATTTCGGTCGGATCACGGCCAACACGTAAGCTATGTCCTATCGCCGCAGGGCTAAGGACCGGCATTTCGCGACGCGAGCTAGAAGTCCCCGTTTAGCAACTTGACTCACCCACCTCCGGTCGTCTGACGGCTCACCTGGAAAGTGTTCCACCGCCCGGCTCATGCGAATACAAAAAATCAAGCCCGGCCTGGAACTCCATCCGGCACTCTCGCCCTCCGCCCGTTCCACCGGTTTCCTCAATTTCGCGCCCACAGCCCAACCTTCTTCCCCGGCCTTCCGGCGCCGCGAAACTGAGTAAACCTTTTCCGTTCACCCGAGCCTCTTGCAAAACTCCCGCTAAAGGGAATGCCCCGCAGAGGCCGCTTGGTTAGCCAATCGGCAACTGGTCGGAGCGGTCAAAAAACAAGATTCGAATAATTTGTTTGGGGATGGGGTTGGACCA
>Ga0326728_10021201_pt1 | contig 12260 bp, 11 predicted proteins | sample MB3enrmetagenome_FD_207602 | JGI IMG/M metagenome (GOLD analysis project Ga0326728, IMG submission 207602) | Lab enriched peat soil microbial communities from McLean, Ithaca, NY, United States - MB31MN | ecosystem: Environmental > Terrestrial > Soil > Wetlands > Peat | place: USA: New York...
GGCGCCTGCTCCCCGGAAGGCGTCTGCCTGAAAAGAAAAAATGTACGCTTTTTGTTAGCCCCATCAACCCAAAAAGTGTTACCTATGTACCCGAACGTTTGTTACCCTTCTCCCCGGTCCAAACAGGGGGGAGAGGGAGAATAATTGGTGCCCCCGGCACTCCAGCCCGTACCCCTCACCGGCCAGGGGCTAACGCCTTTAGATCATTTTCTTAATCCAGCTTCTGGCCGATATAAAAATACTGGAACCCTAGCTTGGCCAGCTTATCCGGGCTGTAAAGGTTGCGGCCGTCAAAGATCACCGGGGCCTTCAGCAAGGATTTGACCCGTTCGAAATCCGGTTCCCGAAACTTGGCCCATTCAGTACAAATGATCAGGGCGTCCGCCCCCTTCAGGGCGGCGTAACTGGAGTCGGCGAACCTGACTTCCGGCCGGTTCTCCAGATATTGCCGGGTCGCCCCCATGGCCTCGGGGTCATGGGCCTGAATCTTCGCCCCCGCTTCCAGCAGATGGGCAATAAGGGTCAGGGACGGCGCTTCCCGGATATCATCGGTCATGGGCTTAAAGGACAGGCCCCACATGGCAAAGGTCCGTCCCTTGAGGTCACCCTGGTAAAAATCGGCGATCCGGCGGAAAAAGAGGCGGCGCTGCTCCTGGTTGACGGCCTCGGTGGCCTCCAGGACCCGGGGGGTGTAACCCCGGGAGCGGGCGGTATGAATCAGGGCCTGCATGTCCTTGGGAAAACAGGAGCCGCCATATCCCAGCCCCGGAAACAGGAAGAGCGGTCCGATGCGGCGGTCGGAGCCGATGCCCCGGCGCACCATGTTGACGTTCGCCCCGGTGCGGCTGCAAATATTGGCAATCTCGTTGATAAAAGAGATCTTGGTGGCCAGAAAGGCATTGGCCGCATACTTGGTGAGTTCCGCCGATACCACGTCCATGATGATGACCGGAGCGTGGGTGCGGACAAAGGGGGCGTAAAGCTCCTTCAGCAACTCAGCCACCCGGACATCGTCACAACCCACCACCACCCGGTCCGGCTTCATGAAGTCGTCCACCGCCGTGCCTTCCTTGAGGAATTCCGGGTTGGAGACCACGTCGAATTCCCAGACTTCGCCCCGGGCCGCCAGTTCCTCCTGGATAACCCGGCGCACCTTAACCGCAGTGCCCACCGGCACGGTGGATTTTTCCACAATGACCTTGTAGCCGTTCATGGCGCGGCCGATTTCTCTGGCCACCTGCAAGACCATGGACAGGTCGGCGGAGCCGTCCTGGTCCTGGGGAGTGCCCACTGCGATAAAGCAGATCAGACTTTGCTGCACGGCGGCGGTTAGATCGGTGGAGAAGCTCAGGCGCTGGTCCTTGACGTTGCGCTTGACATAATCCTCCAGCCCGGGCTCGTAGATAGGGATGCTCCCCTGCTTCAGGGCCTTCACCTTGGAAGCATCAGCGTCCACACAAATGACTTCGTTACCCATTTCGGCAAAACAGGTCCCGGTCACCAGACCCACATAGCCTGTACCGATTATTGCCAGTTTCATTTATCCGTCCAACCTCCTTGCGGTTTCAGTGACCAGTTGCCCTCATTTTATAAAAAAACGCCCCCCAGATGGGAGGAAATTGCCGGGTCCCGAAGATACCAGGGTTTCAAGCAATCTTATTTTATCAGGAGATGGAAGAAAAGGCCACGCCTGGGGCGGGCCAAAATCCGGGAGCAAGGGCTTAAAAGAGATCCGGGCTTTCCTTGGTCCTGGCTTCATTGGGGAAATGGATCGGCGAGCGCATTGTCTTTTCTCCCAGACCGGGAATAAACACGGTAAACCCAATTCGCCTGTTGCCCGGTTGATCAGTGTAGGTTAAATCTACCCCCCAGCACTGGCGCTGCAGGACCAGGCCGTACACTTTTTGCAATTGATTAGACGTGGTAAAAGTATGTCCATAAATGACCCAGGTTTTTACCGATTGCAGTAAATTCAGATAGGTTTCCACATTGATCTGTTTAGCGAAATCATGCATGAAAATATAGTTCACGCTGAGGTAGTTTTTCCCCTGGGGATCCAACAGGGTCAGCCGGAAATCGGTCCGGTCGAGGCCCTCACGATAGGGGGAAACCCCGAGATTCGTATTGATGACGACCTGGTGCAGGGGATGAAATTCCGTCTCTCCATAAAAGTCCGAAAAGGGATGGTGGTGTTGGGGGGTGCCATCCAGGCCCATGGAGCTGGGATTGAAAAAGGTGCTCTGGCACAGGCGGAACCATAAGAAGTCATAAGTCAAGGCCTGCCCCTCTTTATTGGCGCCGCGCCACAGGATTTGGTTGGAGATGCCGTAGGTCAAGGCGTTGACCCCCCCGATGGGGTCATCCCCCTTCATCATCGGCAAATTCCGGTCGGGACGGGCCACCCAACCCTTGTCAAAGGGATCGAAGTCGGGATAGCGCCGGGCGTCGTACCAGGGGATATTCCAGTAGGTCACTTCCGGTTGGATGGTGTGCCGGATGAAACTGGCGGAGTCATCTTCCCGGCCGTAATCCCGCACCCAGCAACTGGACAGGCCCACCTGGGAATCATACAAATTCCTGGACACGGCCCCTTCCGGCGAGCCTTCCGGGACATTGTGGTCAATTTGGAACAGAGTGCCCCGGTACCCTACCCGGGAATTAAACGACACGAAAGACAACGGCTGCCCCTGTAAGGCCAACTGGGGGTGGAAGTCCAGACGGTCCCCGTTCATGCCGTGATTCTGCAAGAAGTAGCCATAAGAGCTGTCCAGGCCGAAAAATAGGGGAGAACCGCCAATGGGCAGGCTTAGAGAAGATAGGGCCAGGGCCGGCACCCGGTTGTACGGATAGGGGGGGGCATACGGATAGGTGGGGGCCGTATGGAGCGACTCGTAATAACGGCCGTAGGAGGTGAAGTTGGCCCAAGAAAAATTGTGGGTTAATTGAAAAGTAGAAACCCGGGTGTTGACGTCCTGCTGCTCCAGATCCCGGCCGAAGGTCTGCAATTGCTCCCGGGTATAGCGAGTTAGCCCCATGTAGCCGAAGTTGAAGTCACTCAGATAATTGACGTCGCTCAACCGATCCAAGGTGCCCCGGATGTACCAATCATCGGGAAGGGGTTGGTTGACCATACCTGAGACCCAGTAGCGATGGTCGGTGGGCTCCCTCGGTTTGCCGTCATCCAGGTAATAGAAGCGGAAGGTGGCCGCGGCGTCGTCATGCCCCTGGTGCCGGAATTCAACCCCCTGCATGTAGCCCCGCCTGGACATCGGCGTCTGCTCCAGGGTAGCGTCGTCAGAGTTGCTCATGGCCCAGTAAAAGGGGACCTCCACCACAGTGCCGCTGTTCGAGCGCAGTACATAATAGGGAATCAGGAAGCCGCTTTGTCGCTCGTTCATCACCGGCAGCACCGCGGCCGGCAGATAAAGCACCGGCACGCCGCCCAAATAGAACTTGCTGTCCTTGCCGATGGCATAGCCCTCCAGCACCACCGACAAATCCCGCACCGAGAAGGTCCATAGCGGCTTATCGGCGTCGCAGGTGGTGACTTTGGCCTCCTCGGCATAATAAGTCTGGTCTCCGGTGCGGCGGATCAGGGGGCTATCCACCCGGAAATGGTTGAGCTTCAAGAAAAGCCGGGCCTCCCGAAGCTCGCCGTTCCGGGTGGACAGGTTGAAACGGCCCTCCTTGCCGGTGAAGATGTCCTCCTCCAGGATCATGACCACGTTGCCCTTCAGCACCGCGATCTTGGTGACGTCGTTCAATTCCACTTCGTCGGCGCTGATCCGGCGGTCTGCCTGAACGATCTCCACCCTGCCCCGGGCGGTGTACAGATGATGGTCGGCATCATAAGTCAGGGTCTCGGCCCGGATGTGCCAGGGGCCGCCCTGGAAGCGCTCGGCCTTGAACAGATCCAGCTCCGCCGCTCGGGCCAGCCCGGCGCTCAGCGCCCAGAGGAGCACCCCGCAGATTATGAGCCTGCGCCTTGCCATCGCCTCTCCCAAGTGCCTGAACCGGAAACCGCGGCATCATACCATGACCCCCGGTTACTTTCAAGAAAGGGGCGCGATTTTCGCCGTAGGTGGGGCGAGCCCTGGGGGGGCGGGCCGCCGCCCCTTTTCGTCCCGCCGCCCATAATTTTCCTTGACTTTTCAGGCAGATGTGCGGCAAATTTTTTTTATTGAACCGGAGCCATAGGGCGGCCGGTGGCCGCCGCATAAAGGCCCAGGCCAGACGCCTGGGCCCTCAGTTCTAAGGAACTTTTCAAGGCCGAACATGGCGGAAGCAGACCGCAAAGATTTTTTTATCAGCTATAACCAGGCGGACAAAGCCTGGGCCGAATGGATTGCCTGGGAATTGGAGGCCACGGGTTATAGCACCGTCCTCCAGGCCTGGGATTTTCGTCCCGGACGCAACTTTGTTTTGGAAATGGACCGGGCTGCCAAAGTAGCCAGTCGCACCATCGCGGTACTCTCCCCCGATTATCTCAGTGCCCTATTCACTCAACCCGAATGGGCCGCGGCTTTTGCCCAAGACCCCAGCGGCGAAAAAGGCCTGCTGCTGCCGGTGCTTGTCCGACCCTGTGATTTAAAAGGTCTTCTTAGCCAAATTATCTATATCGATTTGCTGGTTTTGGATAAGGAAGTCGCCCGAGAGGCGCTTATTGCCGGGGTTGAACAAGGGCGGGGCAAACCTGCCACCGCCCCAGGTTTCCCCGGAGCCAAACCCAAGAAAGAGGCCCCGCGTTTTCCCGGCGCCTTGCCCCCTATCTGGAACGTGCCTCATGCCCGCAATCCCAACTTCACCGGGCGGGAGGAGATTTTGCAGGATTTGCGGAAGTCGTTGGCGGCGGGGCAGGCCACGGCCCTGACCGCGCTGCACGGCCTGGGCGGGGTGGGGAAGACACAGTTGGCCCTGGAGTATGCTTACCGCCAGGCCCCGGATTATAACTTGGTCTGGTGGCTGCGCGCCGACGACCCGGTGGCCCTGGCCGGGGATTATGCCGCCCTGGCCAAAGAGCTTGATTTGCCGGAGAAAGACGCGGCCAATCAGGAAGACCAGGTGGCCGCGGTGCGGCGCTGGCTGAGCCAAAATGTTAAGTGGCTGCTTATCTTCGATAACGCTGGGAAGCCGCAGGATCTGAATTCATATCTCCCCAAGGGGGGCAATGGCCACGTGCTCATCACCTCCCGGTATGCCGCCTGGCGGGGAATTGCCTGGGCCCTGGACGTCAGGGTCTGGGAGCGCCCCGAAGCGGTGGCCTTCATCCTGAAACGCACCGGGCAACAGGATGAGGCCGCGGCAGGCGAATTGGCCCAGGAATTGGGCGACCTGCCCCTTGCCCTGGAGCAGGCCGGGGCTTATATCGATGAATGCCGCTGCTCTATCAGCCATTACCTGGAGCTATTCCGCACCATGCGGCGGGAGTTGTTAAAAAAGGGCAAACCCTCGCAGGATTACCGCAAGACCGTGGCCACCACCTGGGAAATTTCCTTTCAGAAGTTGCAAGAAGAAGCCCCGGCGGCCGCGGCGCTGCTGAACCCGAGCGAGCCCTGAGCATTGACGAGGCGACTTATGGCGCCAAGCACCCAGATGTGGCCATGGTCCTGAACAACCTGGGGCTGGTGCTGCGGGCCCTGGGGGACCTGGCCGGGGCGAAGGCGCATTTTGAGCGGGCTCTGGCCATTGACGAGGCGGCCTATGGCCCCAATCACCCCCAAGTGGCCATATGGTTGAACAACTTGGGGCGGGTGCTGCAGGACCTGGGGGACCTGGAGGGGGCCAGGGCGCATTTTGCGCGGGCCCTGGCCATCCTCCGGCAGTTCCTGGGGGAGGACCACCCCCATACCCGGCTGGTGCGGGAAAACCTGGAGAGCCTGGGCTAATCGGGGCAGCTCCCGGAGATGGCCGGGCGGCAGTCTTTGGGAAAGCCCCCCTATCCTAAGGCGATTATATATTTGACATAACATTTTGGGGGTGCTAAAATTCATACCGACAGGCCGGCGATTGAAAATCCCTCAGAAAAATGGGAAGTCTATGATAAAGAATCGTTGATTGCTTGGGTTAGTCGTTTCCTCTGGCATTATGAAGGAGTTTGTTCTGGGTATGGAGCGGAAGAAGTCCCTGATGAACCAGCAAAAACGATTGTCGAAAACATTTTTAAAGCCGTGAATATTGTGGATTGTAAAGATAAAATGAAAATTGAACCAATTGGTTTGCCAAATCCAGCATTTTATTTCCAACATCAAGATATTCATCAAGAGTGAATTTTAATTCACATACTTTATGATAATTTTTATAATCATATTTAGAAAATAGAAAAGAATCATCATCTAATGTTGTATGAAAGATACTGTGCATCATATCATGGCGCTGTTTGGATAGTGGAATGACGCGATTTATTAGGGCCAAACCTTCAGACCGTTTTTGGTCCAATTTGTTTATTGTCTTCAAAGATTTTTTCAGAAATTCGATTTTCATATTAAACGATCGAGGGATTTGTTGTTTTGGAGCAATAGCTTTCCCATCATAAAAATGATAAACGCCCAAAACACAGGTATCTATGATGTGTTCTAAATAAGCCCAAGCATAGACAACCTTTCCCATAGCACCATATAACGGTTCTAGGGATTTATGGAATTGAGTCATGACAAAATCCTCCGATAATAAAAAGCCAAAAAAGAAGAAAGAAGAAGTCGATTTTACAAATGTAACAGCCAATGATATTGCACGGCGGTTTTTAGAGACGCCGCCGAAGCCAAAAAAGAAAGAGAAAAAGGAGAAATAATTTGGATAATAATCATAAACTTATCAATAAGATAGACCTCACCAACGAATTGTTATTTCGCCTATGTGTTGGGGAAAGATTATTGTCATTCAAGGAATGCAGGGAGATTGGTGCTTTAATCCCAAGAATGACAGATCACCCTTGCACTTTATGTGGAACACATTGCGTAGAGTATGATGAAAAAGCTAAATCACTCTAACTAATAGTGGTTTTTCTTCCTCAATAATCTTTATTGGAGGATCAATTTGCCAAACCTTCTTTGAGGGATCATTGTGTCTTTGAGAAGCCCGATCAATATTTTCTTGAAAATGCATAAGGTTTATAACTGAATCTTTTAGATAACTTATGTTAACAGGAATAGCACAATTTTGGCAATTTATGGTTTGGGTTGCTTCCAAAATCTTGTCACCAGTCATTTGAAAACTGGCACCACAAGTGAGATGTTTGATAGTCCAAATACCTTTGCGGACATCAATTTCAAACATAAAATTCACCTCCATTATGGGGTAATAAAGATTGAAGAAGCTACTGGCCGGATTATCTCAGTTACTTGGTAGGTGTAGAGCGTCTGTGGCCAGACACTTTAACCTTCTTACCATTCACCACGCGGGTATATGGCGCAACCGGGACAATCTTCTTCCCCTCGTTCGTCTTTGCCATTTGGCTATCTCCTTTCTGACGGTTAGGGACCGTCTGCCTGGCCGGTATATGCCGTCAGTAGGAGTGAATTTGGGGTCCAGTAGCTTCTTCAATAATGTTTATAGCACAAACGGCGGTACGGAGCCATGATAATTATTTCTTGTTTTTCAACCAAGGCTTATCATCGGCGTAGATTTGATTATTCTCAACCAATCCGCCGATAGGTTAAACGCTTACCGGCAATGCCCTTGAGGGCTTGGGTAGCACGCTGAAAATCGGTTTTCTTGCGATGGTTATATCTGAAATCGAACTCGGTAACATACCTTTGAAGATGTTGAGCGCCGACATGCTGATAAACACCAATCAGACCACGTTTAAGGATGCTGAAAAAGCCTTCAAGCGTGTTGGTATGGGCTTCGCCTCTGACATATTCCTCTTGGCTGTGGGCCACGACTTCATGCTTGGCGAACTCAGGCCCAATAAGCCTGTATTGTCCAGCATCATCGGTCATAAGGTGAGCATCCGGGTCAATATGATATTTCAGATAAGGACGCAAGGTTTGTGCGCTTATGCTGGGAACATGGAAAGAGCGGATTTCGCCGTTTCTCTCAACAAGCGAAAGGATAGCGTTTTTGTGCCCGTATCCTTTGCGCTTCTTTGCTCCGGGCTTTGTACCGATAAAAGTTTCATCGGCTTCGACCGGACTATGACCACCGAGCACGCCGCTCCAATCGGATTTCATAGCTTCCCTGATTCTGTGGGCCATAAACCAAGCCGACTTATAGGTAATACCAAGCATCCTGTGAAGCTGATGCGCGCTTATCCCTTTCTTGCTTGCGGCCATGAGATGAAAAGCCAAAAGCCATTTGTGCAAATGGATATGGGAACGCTCAAAAAGAGTTCCTACCGTCACTGTGAAATGCTGGCGACAACCGTTGCACAGGTAAAGCCCCGGACGATGACTTTCGCCTTCAAGTTTGGTGATTTTCACAGATTCGCCGCAATGAGGGCAAAAAGGCTTGCCTTGCCAGCGCAAATTTTCAAGATGCTCTCTGGCGGCTTCTTCATCGGTAAAAATTGGATTGGTGAGGTCTGCGCTCATGGTCCTGAACTCCTTTAGCCATGAGTATAATACAGGAAATATGCTATGTCAAGTATATATTCGCCTATCCTAAAGGGGGATTCCGGCCGCAGGGTCGGGGAAGGTTTTTGCTATCCAGCCCGTAACGAATTCAGGCCAATCTCCATTTCTGCTTAACGCCTGAAGCTTGCCTGCTTTTTCCCTCTCCTCCCCTGGGATACGGGGCCGATTCTCTAATAATACCAGGGTCGACGGTTCTGCATATAATCTGGGCGAACACAAGTTCGCCCTTAGGGGGGAAGGGGGCACGGCCCGCCGTGCCCCTACGCCCCCTCACCCCGGCCCTCTCCCCCGATGGGGGAGAGGGTGATTTTATCGGGGAACCGGCGCTGGCCCCAGTCGGGTAGAGGGAGATTTTATAATAATTCGCTATTTCCTGGCCGGCGGCGTCCCCAATCTCTGGTGAGGCGGGCCTCCCGCCCGCAAACCGGCATGTCGCCTGAATGCGAAAGGCGGGAGGTGCGGCGCTTTCCCGCCCCCGGTCCTTTAAATAAACTTTGTGCCCTAGTGCCGGCCAAAGATATCACAAGCGTCCGGCCGACTCCATTGATTTATGTAGCGACTCTGGATGGAATAGTTCGTTAAATCCGGGGATAGGCCAAAAAGAATTTCCTCTCGCTGGAATTCCAGTTGGCTGGTCAGGTTCAGATATTCTGAGGTGGAAATTAGGCCGGACCGGTAAGCCTGATCATATTTCTGCTGGATCAATTGCATTTTGTTCGGACCGCAGCCAAAGGGGCAGGCAGCGAGGAAAAGTGAGACTGTCAAAAGCAAAAGCCGGATAGCCTTCACTTACAGACTCCTCAATAAACCGGGGGCCCCGAGACCCCAAGGAAGGGCGATAACCCTTACCTTTACCCGAGATTATCCGGCAGTCCTGGCTAATCCTGGGAAAAATGGCTTTGGCGTCCTCTGTTCCCGGGTTTAGCCCTGAAAAGTCTCCTAATTTTTTGCCAAATTTTTTCTATGATAGATGATAGCACAAATTCCTTTGAATTTACCAGCCAGAAAGCCGGACCGATAATTATTTTAAAAACTTCGCCGGCCCGACCCTCAGAAGATACCGCCGCCTCCGGCGGCGTAGATATTAAAGACTAGAACCGCCGAGGGCGGCGGTTCTACACAAACTGGTGCGCCAGGGGAGGAGCTGCGGCGGATAGACCGCAGCGCGAATCCCTTGCCGAACCGAACCCAGATCCCGGGGCGCAGAAAATTTAGCTAGGGCCGGGATATCTAAAAAATATTCATCCCGTTAAATATGGTGCCATCTTTCCCATCTGTGCTGGCCTATCATTGTTTTTCTTGATAATTTGTAACTATCCGGCAGTTAGCGGAAATCCCGATTTTGGAGCGCAATTGTGGCAAAACGTTGTTCGGTCTGTTCTCACCCCTCCCAGACGGAGATTGACCGGGGTCTGCTGGCCGCGGTGCCCTACCGCACCCTGGCCGGGCAATTCGAGCTTTCCCTTTCGGCCCTGTCCCGCCACAAGAAGCATCTGGCCGGCCGGCTGTCCCTGGACCGCCGCCGCCAGGACCAGGCCCACCAGGACGCCCTGCTGGAGCGCCTGGAACTGCTGAACGCCCGCCTGGACCGGCTTTTCAACTTTGCGGCGGACGACCACTCCCTCAACGTCGCCCTGGGCTGCATCCGGGAGTCCCTGCGCCTCCTCTCCCTCCTGGAGCGCTGCCGCCACGCCCCGGTGGGGTCGGCATAAGGGGGATTCGGGCTTGATGAGCTGTCAGGGGCCAGATGTATCTCACGCAAAGACGCCAAGACGCCAAGGCGCCAAGGCGCAAAGGCGCTAAAAGGTAAAACGCGTCCCCGGCGCCGGGTTGGGGGCGGAGCACGCACTCTACTGGTCCCGCGACTATTTTTCGTTCCGGTACCGCCCCGGCAACAGGAGAAAGATGGAGCAAATACAGAGGATTGCTTCTTAAACGACGCCGCGCCAGGACGGCACAGAAGCGGGACAATTTGCGGTCCAAAAAATTTAGGCGGCACAGGGAGGGCGGCCAAGTGTCCCAGGCTCCCTAAAAAAATGGGTTAAAATTTTACTTAAATGCACATTTTTGGAGTTTTTGGGAGGCGGATTCGGGAGAGGGGGGAGGGGCCAGGCCGGTGCTACCTAGCTCCATCTACCAAATAATCATTTTTTTCGCAGCCCCCCTTTCCTGGGCGAACCCAAGGTTCGCCCCTACGGAAAAAATATTCATTTGATAGCGAATTGAGACCTCTGCTAAACCAAGATCTATAAATGGTTGTTGCGGTGCATGGCATTTTTGGAGCCTTAAGGAAAGCGATGAACCTATTTGACACCGTTCCTAGCGGTATTGGGGAAGGCCCTCGAGGTCCCTTTCGGGCCTCCTTTAATCATTCAGGGCCTCCTCCCTGCAACCGGGGCTCAGTTGGCCCCCTGCAGCACCAACATCTTTTTCAGGTTGTAGCATATCCCCTTCAGCCAGAAGTGACTTCGATTGCGCCTCCCACCCACATAACGACAGCGCTCCATCCCATAGTGGCGTTTCAAAGTCCCGATGACCCGCTCCACCGCCCGGCGCACCCGAGAATAGCAGGTATTCCGTTTCTTCTGCGGCGCGCTAATGGGCCGATAGCGCCAGGGCCGATTGATGATGCCGCAGAACACCCCCCGGCCTCGCAACGACGCCTTCCGGGCATCCTTGGCGTAGGCGCCATCGGCAAATACCGCCGCCTCGTCGCCGATGACCATCTCCTCAAACAGATGCGACTCGGAGACGCTAGCCGCAGTCAGAGCCAGACGCCGGATCAGGTCGCTGCCTTGATCGACGCTGAGGTGGACTTTGTAGCCATAAAACCCGTCTTTGCCCCGGCGGGTCCAATCCGCGTCGGGGTCGAAGCTGGGCTCGCCCCGGCGTGGCGGGTGGGGCTGGCCATTGACCAAAGTGGCGTCAATCAAGGAGCCGCGCCGCACGATCAGCCCCTTCACCTGGAGCTGCTCCTCCAGCAAAGCAAACAGGCGCTCTCCCAATCCTTCCTGGGCCAACCTATTGCGGAACCGGCAAATCCTGGTCTCATCCGGGACCGGGTCAGTAAGGGACAGACCCAAAAAACGCTGGAACGACAGGCGGTCGCAGATGGCGTCTTCCAGCCCCGGATCAGACAAGCTATACCACTGCTGCAACAGCAGGGCTTTAAACATCATCAGGGGCGGATGGCTGGGGCGCCCCTGGGTGGGATGATAGAGGGGTTCCAAGACCTTCTGGAAAGGCCGCCAGTCGATCTGTGCCTCGATCTTCTTCAGAAAGTGGCCGTCAGGCACCCGACTTGTGGCCTCCATATCCCCAAAGCCCATTTGCACTGTTTGTTTGCCCAGCATCTGCGACCTCCTGTATTCAACGTTAATCGCAGATTAGCACGATATTTCAATATGTTAAACTAATTTTTTCTTAAATTGACACCTATTTTTCAAGGGACTTTAGCAGAGGTCTCGAATTGTTATTACCTGGAAAACCTCGGTAAGGGCGGCCAGCGCCTCGCCCCAACAAGGATTTCCCTTTTCGGGGGTGGTCAAAAATTGACCTGGAAAATTTAGCGGGGGAGGAAGGACGGGGCCAGCTCCGGCCAGAGGCGATTGGTGCGGCAGCGGCTGGCGATGATGATGGCCCGGAGTTGGGCCAGGGCGGTGGCAAGGTCGTCGTTGATTATCAGGTAGT
>Ga0326728_10021202_pt1 | contig 12259 bp, 8 predicted proteins | sample MB3enrmetagenome_FD_207602 | JGI IMG/M metagenome (GOLD analysis project Ga0326728, IMG submission 207602) | Lab enriched peat soil microbial communities from McLean, Ithaca, NY, United States - MB31MN | ecosystem: Environmental > Terrestrial > Soil > Wetlands > Peat | place: USA: New York...
AATTAACAATGCCGGTTCGTGTTCCCAGGTTTTCATCAATGATAATCTTTGCTTCCGAACCGGTCCTCTGGCGCAGGGAGTTGACAAGATTATGAAGGTCCTGCCTGGGCTTGCCGGGAATAGGGTACCATGAAGGATAGTTAACCTTCAGATAAAGTTCGACACTTTCATTTCCCTTGAATTCTGCAAGATAAGCCTCGATCAGGGTATCCCACCGTCGCCGAGGCTGAAACATCGCAATGGACAGAAAGCGGAAAGGCTTTTCTTGAGTAGCCGGCTCGGGCGTTGGCGGCGGCACAAAAGGATTTTCCAGCCACGGATGGGGCCAATAGACTAACTGGATTTTTTCGCGCGGCAACCCGGCGGAGATAAAAGCTTCCCGCTCTTTCTCCACCATCAGCCAGACCTGGTCCATTTCATTGCACACCTCAATCCATTCTGCGGGAGGCAAGTTGCCCTGCTCACTGCTGTCAAAGGTAGTGGCTATTATGCGCAGGTTTGGCCGAGGCAGCTCCAAATCAAGCCAGATTCTCTGCGGAAGGTGCGAGATAATAGCCGTAATCGGCGGGATAAGAGGTGTTGTTTCAAGCGATTTGAAAAGAGCAAGGTCGCAATCATCCAGCCCTGGATCGATCTCTTTGTTGGACAAGATCCTGATGTGCGCTCCGGCTTTATGCAAGGCGGCAACAGCAGCCCGTGCCCCCACTCCATAGCCGCTCCGATTATAAAATGGTGCGATCCAGACTATCGTTCCGGGCAACAGCCCAGCCTGTTCGTCCATTATGTTCATTCTCCTGTCTTCACCTGACTCTGTTCAGGCAGCAGAGAGCCTGCGGTCACGCCGCTGCATAAAGCACCGTTTCTCCGGTAAGGCTCGTGTAGTTCCTCAGATATAGGCGATAGCCAACCCCCAGGCCATGGAGATAGAGTGGTATTTCCCACAGGTGACTGGGAGAATGGTAAACGCAGATACCCAGATCCGGGCGATTCGCCTGTATAGTCTTTTCTGCGCCTTTAAGCGCTTCAAGCTCTGCGCCTTCGATGTCCATATTGATAAAAGTCGGATGAAAGCCCGGGAGGACATGATCTATCGAAACACATTGAATGCGGGCCTCCCCCGATTCCAGGATTCTTGACCCGAAACTTGTATCGGAGTATGTGAACGGTTCGATTGCCTCATGACTGTAAACGGCACAAGGGATGGCAGTCACCCGCCGGGCAAGCTGCTCCTGGTGCCTTGACAGGTATTGCGCTGCCAATCTGAATTGATTGGGATCAGGCTCGAAGCACACCAGTTCATCGACTTTGCCCACCTGACCGAATATCCTGGACATCTCCCCTACGCTTACCCCGCAGTAGATGAAACGCGAATAGTTACGGGTAAGTGGAATGCCTTTGGGGGTATATTGTTCATTTCTGTCACACATGGGAATCGAAACCGGTTTACGCTGCAGATGGGTCTGCAGGCACCGAACATAGATTTCCCTGCTGTGGTCGTCAGCAAAAATATCGAGGCAGGATTCGATTCGTTCTCTTTGATTTATGTAATATTGATATCCGCTATCTTCCAGTTCCTGCGGCAAGCGAAAAGGGTTGTGGATCTCATAGATATCCATCAGGGAAATGATATGACGAAAACCCAGTTGGCGTAGAGTTTTGACAACTTCGTCAAAGTAAGTTTGTTTTCCGAGACAGACGACCACCAGCCCATTTAGCTTTTCCTCCTCGGCAGCCTGATATTCGACAGGAGAAAAGGCAGGTATACCCTCGAAGGAGTCGCCGTGGCTGAATTTGCGATCCAGCACCACAGACGGAATGTATCCGTACCGGCGCATGACAATTTCTTTGAAGTAATGAAAAGACTCACCTGCCCCATAGATAATGATCTTCCGGCCTTCGAATGCCTTGCGAATGTAAAAGGCGTCATCCGGGAATGCACCGTGTTCTAAAAGGCTGGAAAGAACGGCTTTGAAGTCGTTCATCAATATTTATCTCCTCACGGAAAACTTACAATTCAATTATGTAGACCAGCCCTTGATCTATGGCACAGCAAACAGAACGGTCTCTCCAAAAGTTGTGCTGTGGTGCCTGAGATAGAACCTATATCCCGGGTGGAGTTGATGGATGAATAGCGGGATTTCGAAAATATCATCCCGCTTGTGATAAACGCTGATGGCCAGCTTCGGCCTGTTGCGCATAATCGTGTTGGCCGCACCTCGAAGTGCCTCTATTTCAGCGCCTTCCACGTCCATTTTCATAAATGAAATTTCCACGTCCGGAAGAAGTTCGTCCAGGCTGACCACTTCCACCTCAAGATTGCCGTCTTTGTCCAGACTCCCAGCCGTGCCAGCACGAGATCGATCAGGATTAAAAAACCGCAGGCGTGATCTGTGTGACCAAAGTCCATACGGCAGACATCTCACATTGGCGAGATGATTCATATTCGCCGATAACTGAAGGAAATTACTGGGATCAGGCTCGAGATTTATGATTTCCTTGTATTGGAGCCCCTTTGTTTTGCAGGCATTCGCGAATTCAATGGCACAATCACCTACCAGGGCGCCAATGTTGGCAAACACCTCCTTGTCCCCAATTGGAAAGAAATCACTATTGAAATAGAAGTAGTTTTCATCATACAGAGGGCTGAGGAAGAGATTCGGACCAAGATCAGTGATCAAATCGGCGAAGAGCTGAATGAAGCGCCGGTAAGAATTGTAATCAAGGCCCCCGGTCAAAGATGCAATACGGTGAATAAATAGGTCCTTTGATTTTTGGTCGAAAAACAAACCGCAGGTATCCTGAAGTTGCTGTGTCCTGGCGTGTAAATCAGCGGGGGACCAGTAAAGGTTAGCGGCGTTCGTGTAATAGAGTAAGGGGTCTGGTGGCGGAGTATGAATCCTGTCAGATGTAAAGCAGAGATGCATCAATTGATCCCTGATCTGCTGCGCATAAGGCTGAGATACAGAAATGACAATTAGACTTTTCTGATGGTCCTTTCTGAGTTCTTCCACAGAAATGACAGGATGCCCGGCGCAATAACCACCGATGATTTTGGGATTATTGTCACAGAAGCAGGAGATGTCGACATGGTGAATCTTCAACGCATTACACAGATGCACTCCCGCCGAACCGGCGCCAAATAACACAACCGGCATTTTGCCGAGCACCGCTTCACGATAATACTTGCCCAGAACATTGGGTAAACAATCCGCATCTTGAAACGGCTTGGATAATTTTTGAATTATATTTATCACTCGATTCATTAGCCACGCTCTCTCAGTCCGTTTGAGGCCTACTTCAGGGTCAAGGGATTGCAAACAGCACCATATCAAAAAGAGTATAGCCGAACTGCCGCAAATAGAATTTATATTCTGGGTACAAGCTATGTATCAACAATGGCAGTTGATAAATATCGCTGTGTTTGTGGTAAGCACTTATTGCCAGCTTAGGCCGGCATCGCCTGATTGCGTTGGCCGCCCCCTGCATCGCCTCCATTTCCGCCCCTTCGATATCCAGTTTAATAAAGGTAATTTCTTCATCCGGAAACTGTTCGTCTATGCTTATCGTTTGTACTGCAACTTTGTTGCTGTATGTAAAAGCGCCCTTGGTACTGCAGGCCTCCAGGAGTGCGCCTGGGTCACATTCTCCGGCACTCAGAAAAGTCAGAGTTGCTGCATGGGACCATAGGCCGAGCTGAATGCAGGTCGTGTTTGGTAAGTGTGCGGTATTATGCTGTAAGACACTGAAGTTCCCGGAATCGGGCTCGAAGGAAAATATTCGTTTATACGTGAGTTTTTTCTTCTCGCAGGTTTTTGCGAAAGTGGCAGCCGATAGTCCGTTAAACGAGCCGCCATCCACGAGGGTCTCCCCTTCTTTTAAACAAACGATATCATTGTTGAAGTAGCCATAGTCTTCCGGAGATACATAGAACGGAAAAGAATCTCGCTCCTTTTCGTTCAATTCAGAATAATCATCCATATACTTTGAGAACTGCAAAAAATCCAATTTTGACGTGAAGAGTGACAGTCGGTCAACAAATAGGTCCTTCGATCTTTTGTCGGCGAAAAGCTGATATGCTGCGGTCAATTCTTCCCGATTGTTTTCGAGATCTTTTATTGACAAGGAATGCTGAGTATTTTTCGTGTAATAGAAATGATAATGGCCTAGTAAGTCTGGCCTAGCGATGGACGAAACTGATATGATTCTCTCGGCTGAAAAGCCATGGTCCAACAACTGCTGCCGGATTTCAGCCGCATATTTGCATGATGCAACAACAACCAGGTGATCGTGGTGTGTCTGTTTCAATTCAGCAAATGAAATGACGGGAATCCCGAAATGCCGACAGCCGACCTGGGAAGGATTATTGTCACAAAAGCAAACCGGTTGCACAGCATGCAACTTCAGTACCTGGCAAAGTTCTTTACCTACCGCACCAGTGCCAAACAGTACAATCGGGATTGTTCCATTTATGGCGGCACGCAAATAATCTCCAAAAAGATTATATACGAAATCCTCTTTTGCACGGGATTTAGATCTCTTAGAAATTCTCGATAGAACTTCATTCACAATTCTCTTCTCCTTGGATGGAAAATGACCGACATCCCGGGCGATGATTAGAAAAGCCCCATGAACTCGCTTCCAGCTTGCCGCGTTTGGTTAAGTTCGCACCTGGCGGCCCGTCCGCTTCGATTCCCGGTTTACCCACTTCACCATATCCCTGGCTGTCCCGAGACCGGATGTCGGCGACTAAATTCGTGGGAGCGTCCCTATGGGGCAACATAGGTCACTCCGTTTATACCCTTTTCACGAAGCCATGTGGCGTGTTGACGCAACACGCGACCCGCCCGCCCGACGAAACCGTCAGGCGCGGTGTCAGCCAACAGTTCAAGATAGTCAGGTTGAGCGGGATTGTAGATTGCAGCAAGTTGAGCAGCAGAAAAGGCTCGGTCTCGATTACCACGCTCCCGCAAGATTTTGCCGATTAAGTACAAGCTTGCATCATGAAAAGGGAAACGGTGAAGGTTGTGCCGACAGATGCGTTCGGCTTGATCAATATCGCCAATTTCAACAAACTCACCCGCCAGAATCGTTTGTTCCTCTAACTTGTTTATCTTAACCGATCTCTTAAAGAGCGGCGGAGCAAATCTTCGGTAGCATTCACGGCATGCAAGGAAGAAAGTAGTGTTACTGTTATAGGGGAGGGCAACATTACGATACTCAGAAGAAGCCCCGCAATGTGGACACACGGCAGTGAGTCGATAGAGTCTGCCGTAAATGATGCTACGTTCCGTATCCAACGAGTACCCTGTTATTTGGCAATAGAAGCCAATAAGATTACAAAGCTGAACGCGTACACGCAAGGCAGCGAACTCTTCGTCGTTCATGCTGCTTGCATTAACCACCGGACATCCCGCGTTGATGAAGCCCAGCGGGTTCTTTATTGTACCTTTCTTTACGGCTGCGGCGTACATTTCTGACCGAGGATAGAGCGCAAGCATCGTAAGGTTAACACTCAAATGGAGGTTATTTTCCCACCAAGTCAACGTCTCTTCCGCTGTTTCAATCGTCTCGGCCTGGTCTCCGAAGATAAGGTTTCCCTGCATGTCCAACCGCGCTTCATAGGCCTGTTGGAGGGTGTGCGCCACCACCTCAGCTTTGTTGTGCTTCTTCATACTTTTTAGGACTTTATCATTCATGCTCTCAATGCCATACGACATGCCTACACAGCCGGCTTCCCTCATAATTGCGAGCCGGTCGCTATTGAACATATTAATATGGCTTTGGCACCACCACTTTAGCCCGTAAGGCCTGATACGCTCACAAAACTCCATCACGCGGCTAGTTTCAGGGCAAAAGACTTCGTCCAATATCACGATAAAATTCGCCTTATATTTCTCGATGTGGAAATCCATTTCAGCAAAAACGTCGTCTAAGGAACGCTCACTATACCGTCGCCCGCTCGCATGAAAACAGAACGTGCAGTTATATGGGCAGGCGCGAGAAGTGATTAAAGGAATCATGCGGGGACGATCGAGTACACTTGCCGCGAATAAACTAAAATCAGCAATGTTCTGGTACTCATTAATGGTATGTTCGAAGTCGAATCCTTCAAGATCCGGCCACGGATACTCGTCAAGATGGTTGCACAGTTTTCGCTCTTGCGTACGAACGATAGTTCCCGTGTGAACCCTATAGATAAGGCCGGCGACACCGGCAAGGTCGTTAACAGAAGTGGTCGGCAACGTCTTCAACAGTTCGCTGACAGTAAGCTCCCCTTCTCCAATAACGCCTATATCTGCGCTTGTATAGTTCATGAATAATTCGGGTTCGGCAGTTACTCCAGTTCCACCGGCAAGTCTTACGACCTTAGGGTTGACTCGCCTGGCCATAACGAAGACTGCCCGCGTAAATTCCAGATAGAGGTACATCCCGCCGGTAGCAACAATGTCTGGGTCACAAAGACACATGGTCTGGCGGATTAAAGTCTCCATGTCATCTGAATGATGGTTCAGGTTGAGCCAGAATACCTCGTGCCCGTCCCGTTTCATCTGTGCCGAAATGTACGCCAACCCGAGCGGAACGGGAATTACTCTCAGTTCTGTTACCTTGGGTGCAACTATCAGAATGCGCATAGCTTATGTCCCTAGTACACGTCTTATTTATAGCGGGTCAGAGTACGGCATACAAATCCGTGTCACACAGATGATACGTGTTGTGGCGCAGGAACAGTTTGTAATCGGGGCATATTTGATGCACCAAGAGTGGGATTTCAAAGAGTGACTCCAGAGCATGGTAGGCCCCGAGAGCGAGTTTGGGTCTGTGCTTCGCGATTATGCCGGCAGCGCCCCGGATCGCCTCAGGAATCACGTTGCCGCCTGGGTCCATTTTGATGAAAGAGACTTCTTCGCCCTGCAGGCAATCGTCCAGGCTGACGACATTAATGTCAATGTTGCCCGATAGATCTATGGCGCCGGCCTGGTCATGTATGCCATTCTCCGAAGACTTGAAACGCAGCACCTGGGACTTCGACCAGACTCCCGATGGATGGCAGAGGACATTTTTATAGTCGGCCGTGTTTTTTAGCAACGCCTGGTAGCAATGAGGGTCTGGTTCGAAAGCATGAATTTTTGTGTAATCCAATCGATTTTTCTTGCATGCCTCTACGAAGGTATAAACCGTATCGCCATCATAGGCCCCGACATCGATATATACCTCATCAGGCGAGAGTGAGATAATGTCGTTATTGAAATAGTAATAGTCCTCCGGGGTTCCGTCGTAATTTCCGAAACCAAACTCAAGCACCGGCTGGCTGTAGGATTGAATAAAATCTCTGAACAACTGGAAATCTCCATCGGACGCCATCAATGCAAGCTTGGATACAAAGAGACCCTTTGAGTGTTGATCAGCAAATAGATCGTATGCATCCAAGATCGCCCGTTCATTTTCCAGCAAAGCATCCAGCACTCTTCGAGTGCCGCACTGCTGTTTATAGCCGGCAAACAGGCATTGGGTCCCGATCATGGAATACATGAAAACTATCGGTGAAAATACATCGGACACTTTACAGAGAACACGGTCCATGCTGAACCCATTCTTTAACAACTGATCTGTCATCGGACATATATATTTGTGTGACGCGATAACGATCAGGCTGTTTCGAAATGATTCCGTCAATTCCTGAAAAGTGATCACAGGGATGCCGCAGCACCGGCTTCCTTTCCTGGAATCGTTATTGTCGCAAAAATAAACCGGATACACACCGTGGGAGCGCAAAGTCGAACATAACTCTGTTCCCAAACTCCCTGCACCAAACAATATGACCGATGCCCCCCGTAACGCTTCCTCCTTATGTTCGCGGAACAGTACATCCAAAAAATCCGGCTTTCCCCTGGCAGAGCCTATGCGTTCAATGATCTTCTTTGCGATTCTGTTCATGGTCGACCTTCGGATGAGTATTCAAAACTGATAACTCTCGATAAAATAAATGATTATTTATTACGATTCATAATCATTCACATCTGCTTAAAGAACGGCACAATTCCGTCCTTTGTGATATCAAACGCTGGTATCATGATACGTTCTACGTTCGAGTAACTGTTGCGAAGGGTAGCGCAAATCCCGTCTTTGTGGCTCAATGCGGTAATGATGACTGTCTTTATGTTGCTTTGAGAAATAACATCAGGCGATAATATCTTCTTATTACACATAGATTGACCTTGGCGATACTTATTCGAATCGACAAGCAGAAACTCGTCAGATGATAACACGTCATATTTATGGATTAGTTTATAGTAGATACCACCTGCACCCCACAAAACAGCAAAACCATTGTTAGGCAGATTATCAACAAGGCTGTTGGGTAAATGTAATGCTTTTTCGAAAGGATCAATATGATTTACCGTACCGCAGGTATTACAAATAATATCAGTAGAGTACCAGAAAACAAGATTAGCCGATTCTTCTGCACCACATTTTCTACATGTCCATGCCACATTACATTGACCATCGGTTTGTACTTCTGCGATATGAAAAGGACCCATTGGAACGCGTGGCGCGAGGCGAAATTCAGTGATCAGTCCAAGCATCTCATTAAATTCAGGCTCGGTAAGCTTGGAAATATTTATTACCGGGCAGTTATCTTTAAGAAACTGCTCTCTATCTTTTATTAAACCGCTGTTACATGCGTATTTGTATATTTTTGAACCTGGAAACGCAACTATTGGGTCTAGACCAAATAAAAACCGTGATTTGTGCTTATTAATGAAAGTCATTGTGTTGATCACAGTTTCTTTTGTCTCGTTGACATCCCCAAAAATAAAATTGGCCTGGAGGTGGATGCCGGCGTTCCAGATATTCTCTAATGCGAGTTCTATCTGTTCTATAGTGCTTCCTTTTCGCATACTTTTTAATACTGAACTGTCTGCACTTTCCAATCCATAATTTATGCTGCAGCAACCTGCAGTTTTCATTTGTTGTAACATATCCGGATCAGTAGTATCTGAAACGTGAAGTGAGCATGACCATGAGATATTACGTTTCTTGATCAATTCGCAGAATTCCAGTACTCTTTCTTTTGAACTTGCAAAAAGGTTATCCGTTAATCCAATGATCTTGGGATGATATTTGCTAATCTGACTGTCTATTTCTTCAAAAATATTCGAAAGAGAACGCTGTCGATATTTTTGACCTTGTGGACGATAACAGAAGGTACATGCATGAGTACAGGACCGGCTGCATGCAACTACGGCCATGCCAGTTGAATTCACGAATTTGGCATAATCAAATCCGTCATAATCGGGAAATGGGATACTATCGATAGGAGTAGCTTGAGTTCTTGGTGCCGTAGTAGTCAAGCCACCTTTACTGTCTTTGAAAATAAGACCGGGTATATTTTTGTAGGGAAGTCCGTTATCCAAGGCGCCGGCCAGTTCATACATAGTTACCTCGCCTTCACCAATAACTCCAATGTCCGCGCCAACCACATGCATGGCGGGCTCAGGATCAGCGCTTATAAGACCGCCACCCACCACAGTAATGAGTTTAGGATTAATTGTGAGCGCCATTTCTATTAGTTTCTTGACTTTATTGCAATCCCGGCTTAGACCTCCTGTACAAAATACATCAATTTGATTCGATATTAGTAAATCTTGCATAATCGAATAGGTATCACCGGTGATGAAATCGAGATTGGCGGTGAATACACGAAAGCCGGCCGCTTTAAGACTTGCTGAGATATAGGCGATCCCGACACTGAATACATAGAAATGCTGATCTTGCGATCGTGATAAACCATTTGGCATGACGAGTAGATAATTCATAAAATTCCTCCCGATATAGATTGTACAGAATCAAACATGCCTGTCCCGCCAATGCCCTATGAGTTGTGGCGTCAATACATCTGAAGCATGTTATATACGAACATGTATATTGCTTATAATAACAGCATCCAACATTACAACTGATTTCCTTTTTGACGCGTCGCACTTTCCTGGTTCCGAATATAGTACTCAGAATCGTTATTCTATGTATGTTGAGATGGTGATGAGATCCGTCAATTTCGTTTGAATCTTAATTCATCTTATAGATGCCTAATATATAAGCTGCGGCTATGATCTGCCTTCAAAAAAGATGGCCGGAATTGCATAAAAATACCGAAAATGTTTTTATGCTCTCATTCACGATCTCGAGTTTTACCCGCCCACCCGTAAAGTTCCAATCCCTTATAACGTTTTAATATTTTAATTCTGCAATTTGCATGCCTGCCGGTGCACTCCGCGCAATTGAGTCCAAGATATCAAGGCGATGTTTTTCCGGCGCAACAACAAGAATAGCGTCCACTTTCATCGACGGAATTGCTTCGTAACTGTAAATCGTCCGACCGTCGATCTCTTTCCCATGTTGAATCGGGTTGCGATCTATGAAGCCAATCCAGTCCGCTCGTTGAATCTCGGGATCGGAAAGGAGCTTCTGCGTGAGGGGACACGCCGGCGCCAGCAGGATACGCTTTCCGGCTAGAGACCATCCTTCTGATGAACAACCGTTTCTTCTTAGTTCCAGGGGGGTGATTGAAAACTTGTCAGGCTCGCTTCCCACCAGAGGCCCCTTGCTTCTGAAGTCCCTGAGAATCAGGTCCGGAACGCCCAGAGGCGTCACGGAACTCTGTATCTCGATGGCAGCAAGAATCTGATCCATGATCTTTCGGCCCTCTTGACTAACTGACGCTATAGCTTCTTTATAGTAATGAAAAGCTTCAATCCCATGTTTCTTGAGAAGCAAGTACAGCTTTGCATACGCCTTAATTTGTGTTGAATAGTCATGATCGAATTGATGTAAAAACAGAGGAGAGAAATCAAAGGTAAGCCACACTTTTTGGGGTCGCAGGGCCAGCATGGCATAAGCAAAACCGGCAATATCATCCTCACTGCAGTTGGAATCGCAGAAGATATATTTGACCGAGAGCATGCCATTTCCCTTGCTCCCGCCGACAGCGTAGCGGCTCAGATTCTCCAGGACCTGCAGATACCGATCCATGCCTCGCAACGCTTTGAAAGTCGATGGCGTGCCTGCATCCAATGATATAGTCGCCCAATATATGGATCCATCAACAAGACCGTCGTAAATTGCTTGATGAAACAGGACCGCATTCGTAAACATCAGAACCCGGATACGGCGAGTCCGGAAAAACTCCAGGTATTCCTCAAGATTTTCCAGTAAGGTTGGCTCGCCACCAGCAAAATCTACATGCGCATTCCATACCACATCTTCCGGAGAAAAAAGCCGAAGAATCTCCAATGCATCGTATTGCGGTGGTAGGTGCACGTTCTTTCTCGTATAATCGCAATAGGTGCAGCGCAGATTGCAAATGCTGTAATGTTGTAGATCGACATGCCCCAAACGGGAAAAGGATATGTCTCCGTAACGTTTATGTTCAACCATGAGACAATTCTTACAGTCCATGTCACTGTGGTCATCGTTGAGCATACGGATATATTCTTTCCTCTTCTCGATAACAATATCCTTGGTTATTGCACCTTGAACGAGTTCTTCTGCGCTGCAGAATAAGGGGGGCATCAGGGCTCCCCGGGTGCAAGCCCGGAGTCCGTTTATAGCTAAATTCAATCCGGTCTCCAGCTTGCTGCAAGTCTTGACTATATCGTCTGGTCGGAAGGGTTCGTGAGGCATTTGTTCAGTCCCCTTGGCGGTAATAGAATTTTGCCCTCGCCATCGCCGCAGATAAACTCAGTCCGGCATAATCCTGCGCAATGAACCAGCGGCCGTTGATGTCACCATCCAGCAATGCGCCCAAAAGAGCGCCGGGAGTCACGCTTTCTATACTATGAGGAGCGTCTATGCCTCCCATATCCGAACGCACGTATCCCGGACAGACGAGCGAAATCGTCACCCCCGTCTCCTGGAGGCTTGGCGCCATATCGTGGACGAATTTGCTCAGGGCTGCCTTGCTGCAGGCATACGCCATCTCGCCAGGTCTTTTCTGAATGGTGCTCGAAATGTTGATCACCCGTCCGAACCCGCGCCGTATCATAGGGGGGATCAGGCGATAGCAGATGCGGATCGGCGCTATGGTGTTGACGGTATAGTGTTTCAGATAATCCTCCGAGGATATTCGCCAGGGATCGGAACTGCAAGGCAGTGAGATGGCCGCATTGTTGAAGACGATATCGACTGGCGGGAAAAGATGCTCGATATTTTCGAGCATCTCCTCGATTTCGGCCAAATTGCCCAGTTCGGCGGCAATGGG
>Ga0326728_10021205_pt1 | contig 12258 bp, 11 predicted proteins | sample MB3enrmetagenome_FD_207602 | JGI IMG/M metagenome (GOLD analysis project Ga0326728, IMG submission 207602) | Lab enriched peat soil microbial communities from McLean, Ithaca, NY, United States - MB31MN | ecosystem: Environmental > Terrestrial > Soil > Wetlands > Peat | place: USA: New York...
CGAGGGCAGAGAGCTTGGCTTCCCACTTCGTGACGGCCTCGCGCATCTCGTCCTTGAAGTCGTGGCGTTGATAGACCGCCACGATGCCGCCGAGACTGCCGGACACGTGATTGAGAAGTTTCTCGGTGACTTCCAAGCGGACGCCGAGCGCCGCCATGTTCGTCGCAAACGTGCGCCGCAAGTCGTGGTGCGTGAAGCCTTTGACGCCGCATTCGTCGAGGGCGATCTTGCGCACGCCAAAGCTCATAAAGGGCTTGTCGGTGTATCCCCGCGCGGGGAATAGGAGCGATCCTAGACGCGGCACGCCGGCGATGATGTTCTGCGCCATCGGACCGATAGGAATGGTGGTCGCCCGTCCGTTCTTGGTGACGCTTGCAGGGATGGTGATCGTGTCGCCGCGTATCCAATCCCATTGAAGCGCGGCGGTCTCGCCTGAACGCTGCCCGGTGAGAATGAGAAGCTGGACGATCGTGCCGTAGGGGTAGCCGATTTCTCTTGCCCTGTGCCAGACCTTTGAAAGCTCGTCGTCGGTGAGCACTCGGTCGCGGGACTTCTGCGGCGGTTTCTTGATCCCGATGCACGGGGACATTTGCAGATAGCGGGGGATGCACCAATTGAAGAATGTGCGGAGGTCTTTGAGCGCGTGAGAGCGCTCGCTCGGTGCGTCAATGCCATCGAGCGCGTCTGCCACGTCGCCATGCGTGATCTGGTCCAGCCGCTTGTGCCATTTGAAATGACGGCGGAGGGTTCGATTGACCTGTTTGAGCGAGACAGGTCGCAGCGTTGCGGCTTGCTTCGTCAGGAACTCCTCAAGGGCGTCCGGGAAGGAAAGACCGTCGCCGGTCTCGATGGGAACGCCGGCGAGAAGCTTCTTCGCCTCTTTCCGAGCCTGCGCGAGCGCCATTTCAGGGTAGTGGCCGAGCGAGACGAGCCTCCGATCTTGGCCCGTCATGACGACGAACGTCTTGCGATTCTTGCCTACCCTCACGCCGAAAGCGGGAAGCTTCGCGTCGAAATATTTGACCTGTTTGCCGGTGGGCTTGAGAGTGTGCACCGACAGGTCCGTGAGGGCGATGACCGGCATTGGATTAGTCTCTTTAGTCTCCTCAATCGGTAGTGCTGCGGCGAAGCACCACGGGAAATCATGTAGAGCTTGTTCGCTGGAATTGCAAGGAAAACGAAGAGTTTCGATCAACCGCGATGCGCGGTGAGAAGCCCAAAAAAATGTTTGGGAAGCTTCCGTTCTGCCATTGAACTACGCCCGCGTTCGCCCTTCCGAAAAGGTCGGCCGCGAAACCGTTTATAGCGCGCCGCGCGCGCGGGCGACAAGCCGGAGAAACGGGATTCTTCAGCCCGCGCCGAATTCGCGAAAATGCTTCGACAGCTTCAGCCCCTGGCCCTGGTAATTCGACGTCGCGCCCGCGCCGTAGAGCTCGTCGGCGGCGTCCGCGAGGGTCTCGTAGACGAGGCGCCCGACCGGCTGGCCGTCCTCGATGAGGAACGGCACGTCGCGGCTGCGCACTTCCAGCACCGCCCTGGCGTTCGGGCGCCCGTCCGCGCCCCGGCCGAAGCCGGGATCGAAGAAGCCGGCGTAGTGGACGCGGAATTCGCCGATCGCCGGATCGATCGGCGCCATTTCGGCGGCGAGATCGGGCGGGATCTGCAATTTTTCGCGGCTGGCGAGAATGTAGAACTGGTCCGGGTCGAGGATGAGCCGCCGGTCGGGGCGGGCGCGGATCGGCTCCCAGAAATCCTCGGCGGCGTAGCCGCCGGGCTTGTCGACGTCGATCACATTGCTGTTCTTGATCGCGCGATAGCCGACGACTTCGTCGGCGGCGCCGCTCAGCGCCACTCGCATCACCAAGCCTTCGCGCACGTCGAGGTCGCCGTCGACCAGCGGGCTCTGGGCGTGGCGCCGCTTTATTTCCTCGTCGCCCAAGGCGAACTTGAACTTGTCCATCTGCTGCGAGTTGCGGCTGCGAAATCGGACCTGGGAGAGTTTCGACCCTTCGCGCGCCCGCACGCTGAAGCTGCGCGGCGAAATCTCCAACCACAGATCGCCCCGATAGCCCAACGGAACATCGTCGAAAGCCTCGGCGCGGTCGACGATCAACCGGGTGAAGATGTCGAGCCGTCCGGTCGAACTCTTCGGGTTGGCGGCGCCCGAAAGGCTCGGCAGCAGGGCGAGGCTTTCGGTCAGACGGGCGACATAGACGATGCCCTTTTCCAACACGGCGCCGTCGTGCGTCAGCGAGACGGGTTCGGGGTTGAGGCTGTCGAGATGCTGTTTGACCGTTCGCTTGCGGCCGGGCAGGAAGCTCGCGCGCACGCGGTAGGCCTCTTTGCCGAGCCTTAAGTCGAGGCTGGCGGGCTGAAATTGCGCCTCCTCGATCTCGCGCGCGGCCGCGATCAGCTTGCGGCGCGCCATCGCCTTGATCTTGCGGCGCGCGAACAAGCCGAACGGGGCGTTGAAGTAGGCGTCGGTGGCGCCCGGTTCGCTCGGATCGAGAATGTGGGGCAGCGGGACCCGCGTCGGTGAACTCATGGAAGCCTCGAAGGCCGGCGCGCCTTGTTAGCGCCTCTCGATCTTGACGCCAAGACGCCCGCCGGTCTATGGGGAGCGGTCCCGTGGTCATTTGAGCCGGTCGGCTTGCCGCCACGTTAAACAACGGGCTAAAAGATCGGGGCTCCACAAAAACGCGCCCTGTTCTCGAACCCGCGTCCGGACGACAAGTCCGGGCAGCAAAGGAGCGCGCGATGACCAATCCCCGCAAGACCCGCGACCCCAAGACCTTGCGCCCCGCCACCCGGCTCGTGCACGCCGCCTCGCTGCGTTCGCAGTTCGAGGAGACCTCCGAGGCGCTGTTCCTCACCCAGAGCTATTTCTACGACACGATGGCGGAGGCGGAGGCGCGCTTCAAGGGCGACGCGCCGGGGTTCGTCTATTCGCGCTTCGCCAATCCGACGGTGTCGATGTTCGAGCGCCGCATGGCGCTGTTCGAGGGCGCCGAGGCGGCGCGCGCCACCGCCAGCGGCATGGCGGCGGTCACCGCCGCGCTGATGGGCCAGCTCAAGGCCGGCGATCACGTCGTCGCGGCACGGGCGCTGTTCGGTTCGTGTCTCTATGTCGTCGAGGAGCTGCTGCCGCGCTTCGGCGTCGCCTCGACCCTCGTCGAGGGGACGGACCTTGCCGCCTGGCGCGCCGCGATGCGTCCCAACACGAGGTGCGCCTTTCTCGAAAGCCCGACCAATCCGACGCTGCAAGTGATCGACATCGCGGCCGTGGCGGCCATCGTCCATGAAGGCGGCGCGAGGCTGGTGGTCGACAACGTCTTCGCTTCGCCGATGTTGCAGCGCCCGTTGCAGCTCGGCGCCGATTGCGTCGTCTATTCCGCGACCAAGCACATCGACGGACAGGGGCGCACGCTCGGCGGCGTGATTCTCGCCTCCGAGGCGTTCATCGCCGAACATATCCACAACTTCCTGCGCCAGACCGGCCCCTGTCTTTCCCCGTTCAACGCCTGGGTCATGCTCAAATCGCTGGAGACCCTGCCGCTGCGCGTCGCCCAGCAGGAGCGCTCGGCGGCGAGAATCGCCGATTATCTCGCCGGCCGTCCGCAAGTCGCCCGCGTCCTCTATCCCGGACGCGCCGATCATCCGCAGCGGCGAATCGTCGAGCGGCAGATGTCGGGCGGCGGCACGCTCGTCGCGTTCGAGGTCGCGGGCGGCAAGCGCGAGGCCTTCGCGATGGCCGACGCGCTGTCGATCATCGGCATTTCCAACAACCTCGGCGACGCCAAGAGCCTGATCACCCATCCCGAGACGACGACGCACCAGCGCCTCAAGCCCGAGCAGCGCGCCGCGCTCGGCATCGGGCCCGGATTGCTTCGCCTGTCGGTCGGCCTCGAAGACGCCGACGACCTGATCGAGGACTTGGGTCAGGCGCTGGCGGCGATGGCGAAAAGCGCTCGGCGCGCGGCCGAATGAGCCGCGAACGGTCAAGCGCTTGTCACGGCGAATCGGGGTCGCGCCAGCGCGCCGCCGATCGATCGTCGCTCGCCTCGGCTTCGACCCATGGCTCGGCCGAGCCGTCGCGCAAGCGCGCGCGCTTCCAGAACGGCGCCTCGGTCTTGAGATAATCCATCAGCATCTCGGCCGCCTCGAACGCTTCGCGGCGATGCGCGGCGGCCACCGCGACGAGGACGATCTGCGCGCCGGGCGCCAGCGTCCCGTAGCGGTGGATCGCGGTGACGCCGATCAGCGGCCAGCGCGCTTCGGCGGCCGCGACGACGCGCGCGATCTCGGCCTCGGCCATCCCGGGATAGTGCTCGATCTCGAGGGCCGCCAGGCGCCCGCCTTCGTCGCGGCAGAGGCCGACGAAGGTCACCAGCGCGCCGACGTCGAGGCGTCCGGCTTGCAGCGCGCGCGCCTCGGCCGCCGCATCGAAATCTTGCGATTGGACGCGCGCCTTGCCCATCGAATCAGCCGCCCGTCATCGGCGGAAAGAAGGCGATCTCGCGCGCGCCGGCGATCCTGGCGTCGCGCCCGACGTGGACATGGTCGATCGCGGCGCGGATCACGCGAGGCCGCTCGAAAGCGTGGGCGTAGCCTTCGCCCTGCGCCGACAGCCAGGCGATCAGCTCGCCGACCGTGGCGACGCCGGCGGGGGGATCGAGCTCCTCCTCGTTCTTGCCCACGCGTTCGCGCACCCAGGCGAAATACACCGCTTTCATCGGCCCTCAATCGCCCCCGACATGGTCGTAGCTCGCCTTGAAATAATCCCAGCCGGTATAGAGCGTCAGGATCGCCGCGATCCACAGCAGCGTGACGCCGATCGCGGTCGAGCCGGGCAGCGCCGCTTCGCCGGCCGGTCCGGCGATGAGGAAGCCGAGGGCGATCATCTGCGCCGCCGTCTTCCATTTGGCGACGGCGGTGACGGGCACCGGCAACCGCAACTCGGCCAGATATTCGCGCAGACCCGACACCAATATTTCGCGGCATAAAATGATGATCGCCGCCCACAGCGACCAACCGGCGATCGTCTTGTCCGCCACGAGCATGAGCAGCGCCGCGGCGACCAGCAGCTTGTCGGCGATCGGGTCGAGCATGCGCCCGAGCGAGGATTGCAGCGCCCAAGCGCGCGCGAGATAGCCGTCGAAGAAATCGGTGATCGCCGCCGCCGCGTAAATCGCCAGCGCGGTCCAGCGCGCCCACGCCTCCGCCGGCCAGAACAGGAAGGCGACGACCAGCGGAACCGCCGCCACCCGACCATAGGTGAGAAGGTTCGGCAGATTCCAGTTGCGGTTGGCGACTCGGACTTTGGGGGCAGCCATAGGCCTGTCAGCAGACATCGAAGGCCGCTTCCCGTCAATAGACCCATCGCGACGCGGGGCGGCGCATCCCGGTTGACAAACGCTCGGAGCTATCGACACAGCGCGCCGTCGACCTCTTGGAGAGCCTGCTTTTCCGACAGTGAGGACCTGTCAAGGACGGCGCTTCGCGCCGCCGCGGAGCGGCTAAAGTCCTTGACAGGTCCTCACTGTCGGAATTTTTGCTTCCAAGAGGTCGACGGCGGGGACCGGCGAGTCTCCGGATCGCTCGCGTCGTTTGGCCGCTCGCAATATCTGGGGATGATCGGCTCGGCGAAGCCGCGCGCGGCCCGATTTGGTCTAAGCTCGCGCCTGTTCCGCTTTCGGGAGCCCCGCCATGCCCAATATCCACGTCGTCGATCATCCCTTGGTGCAGCACAAGCTGACGCTGATGCGCGACAAGACGGTCTCCACCAAGGGCTTTCGTGAACTGCTCAACGAAATCGGCATGCTGCTCTGCTACGAAGTGACGCGCGATCTGCCGCTGGAGATGGTCGAAGTCGAGACGCCGCTGGCCAAGACGACGAAGCCGACGATCGCCGGCAAGAAGCTGGTCTTCGCGCCGATCTTGCGCGCCGGCGTCGGGTTTCTCGACGGCATGCTCGACCTGGTGCCGAGCGCGCGGGTCGCCCATATCGGGCTCTACCGCGAGCCCAAGACGCTGGAGGCGGTCGAATATTATTTCAAGGCGCCTGTCGACGTCGCCGGTCGGCTGGTGATCGTCATGGACCCGATGCTCGCCACCGGCAATTCCGCGGTGGCCGCGATCGACCGCTTGAAGAGCCGCGGCGTCAAGGACATCCGCTTCGTCTGCCTGCTGGCGGCCCCGGAAGGCGTCGAGCGCCTGACCAAGACCCATCCCGACGTCGAGGTCTGGACCGCGGCGATCGATGAAAGGCTCAACGACCACGGCTACATCGTGCCGGGCCTCGGCGACGCCGGCGACCGGATGTTCGGGACGAAGTAGCGGCAAGGCTCGTTGAGAATCGTTCCTCGGATATGTTCTCTTTGCGTCATGGCCGGGCTCGTCCCGGCCATCCACGTCGTCCCGTCGCCGCATGCCTCGCATGGAATTGCGGAAGCCGAACCGCGCCGATGGCCGGGACAAGCCCGGCCATGACGGAATCGATGATTCTTGCAGTCGAGAGCGACGCCTGCCTTCGCTACTCCGCCCCCCGCTGCGTCTCGATGCGGAACGGATGGGCGGGATAGACGCCGAGAATGCGCATCTCGCGGGAGAAGAACTCCAGCTCCTCGAGCGCGCGCGCGAGCGGCGGATCGTCGGGATGGCCGTCGACGTCGGCGAGGAATTGCGTCGCGTAGAATTCGCCCTCGACCATGTAGCTTTCGAGCTTGGTCATGTTGACGCCGTTGGTGGCGAAGCCGCCGAGCGCCTTGTAGAGCGCGGCGGGGACGTTGCGCACGCGAAAGACGAAGGTGGTCACCAGCGGGCCGTTGTGGGCCGCCGCCCAGCGCGGCGTCTTGGAGAGCACGACGAAGCGCGTGGTGTTGTGCGCCTCGTCCTCGACGTCGGCGGCGAGCGTCGCCAGGCCATAGATTTCGCCGGCGAGCCGGCTCGCCAGCGAGGCGCGGGTCGGATCGGCGAGCTCCGCTGTTTCGCGGGCCGAGCCGGCGGTGTCGCCGGCGACCAGCGTCTTGAGCCCGTATTTGCGGATGATCTTGCGGCATTGGCCGAGCGCATGGACGTGGCTGGCGACGCTGCGCAAGCCTTCGAGCGTCGCGCCGGGCACGGCCAGAAGCTGGAAGTGGATCGGCAAAAAGGTCTCGGCGACGATGTGCAGGCCGGAGGCGGGCAGCAGCGCGTGGATGTCGGCGACGCGCCCGGCGATCGAATTCTCGATCGGGATCATGCCGAGATCCGCCGTTTCGTCCTGCAGCGCGGCGAAGGCGTCCTCGAAAGTGGCGCAGGGCAGCGGCGCGAATTCGGGATAAGCGTCGAGGCAGGCGGTGTGCGAATTGGCACCCGGCTCGCCCTGGTAGGCGATGGTCTTGGCTTCCGTCATGGCTTTCCCCTCGGCGCCAGCATTTGCCGGGCGCGTCGCAAGTCTTCGGGCGTGTCGACGCCGAGCGGCGCGACGTCGACAAGCGCGATGTCGATGCGCATGCCCGCTTCCAACGCGCGCAATTGTTCGAGCCTTTCGCGCCGCTCCAACGGCGAGGGCGGCAGCGCGACGAAGCGCGCCAGCGCTTCGCGCCGATAGGCGTAAAGGCCGATGTGATGGAAGAGCGGCCCCTCGCCCCAGGGCGCTCGGCCCCTGGTGAAATACAGCGCGCGCAGGCGCCGCGGGCCGATTTCGGTCCCCACCGCCTTGACGACGTTGGGATCGTCGCGCTCCTCGGCGCGAGCGATCTCGGTCGCCAGCGTCGCGATGTCCACCGCCGCGTCGCTCAACGGGCCGACCGCGGCGCGCACCGCGCTCCTCTCGATGGTCGGCAGATCGCCCTGCACGTTGACGACGACGTCGAAGCGCCCCGCCGGATCGAAGGCGCCGACGGCCTCGAAAATCCGGTCGGAGCCGGAGACGTGGTCGGGCCGCGTCAGCACGGCGCGCCCGCCGAGCGCCTCGATCGCCTCGACGATCCTTAAATCGTCGGCCGCGACCAGAACCGGTCCGACGTCGGCCTCGACGGCGCGCCGCCAGACGTGCGCGATCATCGGCTCGCCGTGGATTTCGGCGAGCGGCTTGCCGGGCAGGCGCGTTGAGCTCATGCGCGCGGGGATGAGGACGATCGGGTTCATCATCGACGGGTTCGCGAGACCGGCCGAAAAGACGCGGCGGCGCGGCGCTTATACGAGTTGCCAAGCCCGTCGCAAAGCGGCTAATCGTTTTCCGGCGGGGGCTTCGAGCGTTCCGTCGATCGACGCTTGAGACTGGACTTCGCGCGCCCATGCAGCCGACGAAAGCCGTCATAACCCCTTTCGCGCTCCTCCTCGCGTTGCTGGGAACGACGGCTGTGGGCATGTTTTCCGACGCGGTTTTCGCGCCCGACAGGGCGGTCGAACCCGGCCATGAGCCGCCCGGCGGCGCGAAAACCGCCGCCGCGCCAGCCGCCCCCGCCGCGCCCGAACAGCCGCTCGCCGCTTTGCTCGCCAACGCCGATCCCGCCGCCGGCGAGGGCGGCGTCAGACCCTGCCAGGCCTGCCATTCCCTGGAAAAGGACGCCGTCGCCAAGGTGGGCCCGCCGCTCTACGGCGTCGTCGGCCGCCCCGTCGCCTCGATCGCCGGCTTTCCCTATTCCAACGGCATGAAGGCCCTCGGCGGCGAATGGACCTACGAAATGCTCAACCGGCTGATCGCCAACCCCTCGGCGTTCGTCGCGGGAACGAGGATGAGCTTTCCCGGCGAACCGGACACGCGCAGCCGCGCCGACATTCTCGCCTATCTCCAGACCCTGTCGGAGAGCCCCGTCCCCTTCCCCGAGTAGGACGCGAAGGCGCGGCGGCTGTCCGATTGAGGAGACTTGTGCGCCCTGGGAGGGCGCCGAATCGCGGCTGATCGAGACGAACGGCGCTTCGGCGGACATCGATTCGAACGACGAGCGCAGAGCGCGGACATGCCCTCCGCCACACGCGGGCTATGGCGTTCACGCGTCTTTCGGCCCCCGGCGGCCGCCTCGGCCCGCCGCCGTCGAGTCGAGGCGCTATTTCCGCCCGGCGCCGGCGAAGGCGGCGGTCACGCCCAGGCCGATGAACACGCCGCCGGTGACGTAATGCTCGAAGCGCAAGACGCGAGCGTTGCGCTTGAACCATTGCCCGGCCGTGCCGGCGGCCAGCGCGTAGAGGCCGTCGCTTGCCAAGCCCATCAGGGCGAAGAGGAGGCCGAGGAAGGCGACCTGGAACGCGACCGCGCCGCGCGCGGGATCGACGAATTGCGGCAAGAACGCCAGGAAGAACAGCGCCGTCTTCGGATTGAGCAAGTTGACGACGAAGCCGTCGCGATAGAGCCGCCGCAAGGCGCGCCGCGGCAGTTCGCGCGGCGCGGCCGGCGCGTCGCTCGGAGCGAGGATCCGCCGCACCCCGATGTAGACGAGATAGGCCGCGCCCGCGTATTTGACGGCGGCGAAGGCGAGCGCCGAGGAGGCGAGCAACGCCGACAGCCCCAGCGTCGCCGCCAGCACATGCGCCAGCGTTCCCGTGACGATGCCGCAAACGGAGACCAGCCCGGCGACGCGCCCCTGCTCGACGCTGCGCGCGACGATATAGAGAACCGCCGGCCCCGGCGTCAGCAGCAGCGCGATCGCCGCCGCGGCGAAGACGCCGAGCGAGGCGGCGTCGGGAATGACGATGGGCATGCGGGGAAGGCTCCGGGCGGACGAGGGGCGCGGCAGCGTAGCGGATGCAGAGCGAGGCGGCCAGTGGCCAGCGCCGGCGATTTAGTCTTCAAGTCGTGTTGCGGACGAAAAGTGGCCGTCGGCCGCTTTCGCTCAGCAACGCGACTTGATAGCCCCTTGCCGCGCCGCCCCGGCGCAGTCACCCCAAAGGGGCCGAAGCGAAGCGTAGGAGCGGCGAAGCCGCTTGACGGCGACGGGGCGGCGTGGCTCAGCGGAGTCGGGGCTTTGGCGATGAGCCGAGGACGCCACAGGGCGGGCGTCAGTTCGGGTCCGCAGGGCCTGACTTCAACACCTTGGGCGCCGTTTTCTGTCCCTTTGGCGCAGGGCGAGGCCGGCCGAAACGACTCGCGCGCGACGGCTGCGCCCCGCCTCCGCGAAGGGCGCGCGATCGGCGGCGTCGAGGTTGGAGAGGCGCTCCAGCTTATTTCTGGAGAGGCGCTCCAGCTTATTTGGGGATATAAGGGCTTGTCAGGATACCAGCGTACTTCCCATCACCGTAACGGCATCGCAATAGCGCCTCGCTGGTGCACGGCGGCTAAAGGCTGGTCGGATCCCGGATGATCGGTGGGAAGGAAAGTCTTCTCTTTCGAGCGCCTTGAGCGCAACATACGACACAGCCGCTAGGTGATTCGTGATGGCCAAAACCCAAGACATCTCCAGTCAGAAGTGGAAAGACGCGTTCAAGGTCATGAAGACCAACTATGGTCTAGATGATAACGCAATAGGTATTTTCGCAATTAATTTGCGCTTTAATCTAGATGATTTTCAGTCGATAGCCGCTGATTCTATCGTCGGCGGCGGTAACGCCAAGAAATGCGACGTCATCTATATCGACAAGGAACGGCAACTTGCTGTAATAGCCCAATGCTACGTCTCGCCCAAGAGTCGGCCAGCCGCCCCGGCGAACAAGGCCTCGGACTTGAATACAGCCATAGCGTGGCTCCTTTCTACTGATATTAAATCATTACCGGAGGGGTTGAAGGGACGAGCCGACGAACTCCGAAATGCAATTGCTTCTGGCGAAATAAAGCAGGTATACATATGGTACGTCCACAATCTGCCTGGTTCCAAGAACGTCGACAATGAATTGAAGGCTGTCGAAAGTTCTGCCATAGCCGCATTGCACAAGAACTTTTCATCTCAAGACATAAATATATTCGCTGAAGAAATCTGCGAAACGAAGCTTGACCGCTGGTATATGCAGGCGGAGAGGACAATAATTGTAACCGATCAGTTTACAATTTATATTCCCGAGGCCGTCGAAATTAACGGAACTGAATGGAAGTCACTGCTTACAACTGTAACGGGCGCGTGGTTAAGCGAGCTGTATAAGAAGTACAAGACGGATTTGTTTTCTGCCAATCTGCGAGCTTACCTTGGTTCTCGGGAAAGCGACTCGAACATAAATAATGGTATCAAGTTATCTGCTGAAAACGAGCCAGATAACTTTTACATCTATAACAACGGAATTACAGCGTTGGTTCTTGATTACGACTTGGGGCCGCGTACAAGGAAGGGTAGGAAGCTAGCAATTAAGGGAATTTCTATTGTGAACGGGGCTCAGACCACCGGCTCTTTGGGAAGCCTTTCCGGAGCAGTTTCACCCGATTTGCGAGTGCAAATCAGGTTTGTAAAGGCTGGACGAGAGTCGATTGTCGGAAATGTAGTTCGATTCAATAATTCCCAAAATAGACTTCAAGCCGCGGACTTTAGAAGCAATGATCCTATCCAAGAGCGATTGAGGGCGGAATTTAAGACCATTCCGGAAGCGGAATATGAGGGTGGCCGACGCGGCGGTGCAAGCGATGCAATAAAGCGTAGCAAGTTCACTCTGCCATCGTACACGGTTGGCCAGTCGCTTGCTGCTTTTCACGGAGACCCCGTTACTGCCTACGACAAGAAATCCGAACTTTGGACAAACGAGAAGAATTATAGGCAGATTTTCACCGATCGTACGACGGCGCGCCATATTGTATTTTGCTATGCTCTGCTTAACCAAATTAACGATCGGAAACTCAAGTTGGTCCAGAAAGAAAAGAAGGACAGATCCTCGCTTACGCAGGTTGATAACGCGAGTCTTTCTTTTCTTGACAAGAAGGGCGCAAATTACCTCTTAGTGTATGCTATATCTCAATGTATGGAAACGATTATTGGTAAATCAATCCCGAACAAGTTCGATCTTCACTTCGCGCGGAATACCAGCCCGTCTAACGCAACGAAATTGTGGTCCCCAATTGTTGACATGATGCTACCGCTCGCGATCCAACTTGAATCAGCTTTTTCACGCGGTCGCATTTCCAACGAGAACGTTCAGAAGACCGTGCCCAACTTTACAGGTGTGGTAGCGTCGCTAGCGACGTTGCAAAGGCAGACCTTTAACGAGTTTGCTGCCCTAACAAAATTGAGCGCTTATACCAAGCCCCGCGGGACATGACTCGACGGGGCTTTTCGAATCGGCTGCTGTCTGATTCAAGGTGGCGAACGAAGGAGGTTCGCCATGCCGATAGCGCTTCGGGCCGATTATGACGCTGCGACG
>Ga0326728_10021206_pt1 | contig 12258 bp, 10 predicted proteins | sample MB3enrmetagenome_FD_207602 | JGI IMG/M metagenome (GOLD analysis project Ga0326728, IMG submission 207602) | Lab enriched peat soil microbial communities from McLean, Ithaca, NY, United States - MB31MN | ecosystem: Environmental > Terrestrial > Soil > Wetlands > Peat | place: USA: New York...
GACTACTAATCCAGAACCGGCGAATGAGTGCCTGAATATCCGCTTACGCAGGAGATGTGAAGTGATCAGCAAGTGCGCCAATCCCTCATGTTCCGCGGCATTCCATACTCTTCGAGATGGCAGAGTATTCGTGAGAGAGGTTGAAGTCGATCCTCATTCCGGCGGTGCCCGGCAACCGCGAGTCCTCCGGTATGTTTGGCTGTGCAACTCATGTTGTCAAAAGCTGACGGTCGAAGTTCAGGACGGGAAAATCAACCTCATCGCGCGAGCGCCCAACGGCCGGAATCCGCAAGCCGAGGCCTCCAGTAGAACTCGCGCGTCATAAGGAGGAACGAAGGTGGAATGGGGAGAAGAATCTGAATACGCCGCCGCCGCCCGCCTGTTTCGCTTCGGCGTTTTCGAACTGGCGGAAGCCAATCGAGAGTTGCGCAAGGAGGGGCGGCCGGTTCGACTGCACAGGAAATCGGGTGAACTACTGCTACTGCTGCTCGAGTCTGCCGGAACCATCGTCGCGCGGGAGGAGATCTGGCAGCGGCTGTGGCCGGCGAGCACGTGCGTGGAATTTGAGCACGCCCTCAACGTTACGGTCATAAGGCTGCGACAGGCCCTGGGCGATTCCGCCGGCGAACCGCACTTCTTCGAGACTATAGCCAGGCGGGGATGCCGATTCGTTGCGCCGGTCGAGGCTGTCGACTTGGTACTGCGGCAGGGCGCCCGCGCCGTCTCTGGCGATTATTGTCGCAGGTGATTGAGGATTCTGTTATCGGCAGCGGCCTCTGCCTTCGTCGTTTCCAGCCATTCCATTGCCCACATTCTGGCAGTGTCAATTGCCCACATTAAGGCATTCGGAGCTTAGGAACAGGCGGTACTGCTGCTTTAAGGCAATTACTGGTGCATCTCTTTGGCATGGCAGTTGCACTAGTCCCAGGCGTTCGAGTCATCTGAGAATCTGCAAAAGGATAAACCATGAACACACAGCAAATCGCCGGCAAGTTGAAACTAAGCGAGCCGCAGGTCCAGCAAGCCCTGCGCTCCGGCTTACGCAAGCTGCATGAACCGAGGGTGCTGGCATTCTATTCGGCCAAATGGCTGCGGGAAGCTGATGAACAGAACCCGTGCCGGGCGTGGGTGCGCCCAGGGGAAATATACCGCTCCCGGCCGAGCGGCGCGGTAGCGTGTGCTGATCGCGCAGGCTGATGGAAAGAGATGCAATGTAGTTCCTCTGGAGCAGTGTTATGGGTTTGACTAATTCTTTTTTGCCAAATTCTGAACAAGCTGAGTTTGGGCTGGCACCGCAGACACCTTCTATGAGCACACTGCCGCGAATGCAAATGGAACGTCTGCCGCTGCGCACGCCGCATCGGCGGCTGGGGATGCTCAGCATTGCAAGTAAGCGGCCGTATGGTGATTCCAAAGTGAATCGGGACAGCTCAAGGAGCACCGCCAAAGAGCAGGACGGGAACGATCGACAGAAGATCCTGCGAGTTCTGCGCGAGACCAAAGGCCGTGTGGGAGGCGCAAACGGGGCCGCCGTGCGAATGGCAATCAATCGTACAACGTTGATTTCTCGTATGAAAAAGCTGGGCATAGACCCCAAACAGTTTTCGTGATCGCCGAGCGCGGATTCTGCTTTTGCTTGTGCCTTTTCCGCAACTCGTACGGCGGCCATGTCATTTTTGCTACCACGGCGCGGCGCACCGTCTTGGGCCGCCTGCTTGGTGCTAATCGCAAGTCTGACCTGACCGCTGCCCCTGTCGCTTCACCGGCCTCAACTGCCCACATTCCGGCATTGCCAATTGCCCGCATCCCGGCACTCACGGTCTTGGGCGCGGCTGTTTACCGGCTCACTTCGACAAACCCTGTATTTTCTGTTGCATTATCTCAGCTCCGGGTTGGCACCGCACCTGCATACCTCTTCTCCGGTGGAACGATGCTACGAGCGGAAATGCAAGATTCAGAGAGCGGTTTGATGGTTAGGCTGGAGGGACGATTCGCCGGCGACGATGCGGAACACGTTCGGATGCTGGTAGCGCGCTGTAACCTGAAAAGAGGACTGGTCGTCGATCTGACAGACGTTACCTTCATAGATTCTGTGGGAGAAGCGACGCTGTCATTCTTCAGGCGGCTCGGGGCGAAGTTTGTTGTCGAGGACGCCTACGTGATGGATGTATGCAAGCGGCTTCACCTCCCCCTAGCTCGGAACTGCAAGCAGGAGCAGGCGGCGCTGCTGCGTAAGTGTCCTTGCACTGTTGACCACGGCTGAACGGATGGACAATTCGCCTCCTTCCGCCGTTTCGGCAGGGATAGGCTGCCTGGGAACTGATTTCGGTATGAATGCGATCGCCCAGTTCGTCGTGGAGCATGGCTACTCAGTCCTGTTTGCTGCGTTATTCGCGCACCAGATAGGTTTGCCGGTACCGGGACCTCTGTTCCTGCTTGCGGCCGGGGCGCTTGCCGCCGCCGGAAAGCTGGGCCTGGTTCCGGCACTCGCTCTGGCTATCACTGCCTGTGTGCTGGCTGATTGGGTGTGGTACGAGGCGGGTCGGCAGCGCGGTGACAAGGTTTTGCACTTCCTTCACCGCCTCACGCGAGACCCTGACTCCCATGATCGCCGGGCGAAAGAAACTTTCGCCCGATATGGGCTTCCACTCCTCTTGCTTTGCAAGTTCGTCCCGGGACTGGACGCCGTTGTGCCTCCCATGGCCGGGACATCCCGCACCAGCCGGCTCCGCTTTCTGGCCTTTGAGTCAGCGGGTGCGGGCCTTTATTCAGGCGTGTATGCCGGACTCGGCTATGTTTTCAGCCATGACCTGAACCGCGCGGCGGCCTACGCTTCCAGAGCGGGAACGTTGTTGGCAGGTCTTGCGTTTACTGGACTATGTATTTACGCCGCGCGCAAGCTGATTCGCTGGCATCGCCGATTACGCCACTCTCGAGTTGTGCGCTTTACTCCACCTGATCCGATGGGAGGTGAAGCCCCCGTCGCCATTTCTTGCACGATCCTTGAAGGAGTCGATCATGATCACTGAGATTACAGCGAAACAGCAGGCATTGCAGGATGCTGCCAGACTTCTTAACACGCGATACGGATGCGGTCCAGTACAGTTTGCCGGGGCCAGCGAAGCACTCTATGAGCGGCACCTGCTGTTTGACAGTGGCGTCGATCTGGCGAGGGCGACAGCGCGCGACCGCTTCGAGGCGCTGGTTCGCTCCGTGCGCGACATTCTCTCTCAACGATGGCTATTAACGGAGAAAACCTACGAACAGCAAAATCCTAAGCGGCTCTACTATCTCTCGATGGAATTCCTCATCGGCCGCTCACTGGCAAATAACGTCACGAATCTTCTGCTCGCCCCGCTGGCGAACCAGGTCATCGAGGACAGGAAGCTGAATCTCATCGAGGTCCTGGAGCAGGAGCCCGATGCGGGCCTGGGCAACGGCGGGCTTGGACGTTTGGCAGCCTGTCTCATGGAATCCGCCGCAACCCTGCAGCTCCCCGCCATGGGCTACGGACTGCGATATGAGTACGGGATTTTCCGGCAAGCCATGCGGAACGGATGGCAAGAGGAAGTGCCGGATAACTGGCTCCGTTCCCCCGACCCGTGGGAGGTCGCTCGCCCCAACGAAAAGGTGGATGTCAGCTTAGGTTGTTCGTTCGAGCTCAGGGGAGGCAGCTTGCGCCCCGTGCCGGGACGTCCCTCGACTCTGATTGGCATCCCTTTTGACCGCCCGGTCATCGGGTACGGCGGCTCCACGATCAACACGCTCCGCCTCTGGGCCGCAGCCGCGCCGGATTACTTCAACTTTGAAGAGTTCTCGCACGGCGATTTTGTAGAGGCGTTCACTCAGACCCTCTCGGCGGAAACAATAACCCGGGTCCTTTATCCCGACGATTCAGAATTCATGGGGCGAGGACTACGCCTTTTGCAGGAGTACTTTCTCGTTGCTTGCTCGCTGGCGGATGCCGTGCGCCGCTTCCAATGCGGCAACTCCGATTGGCGCTTGTTTGCCGAGAAAGTGGCAATTCAAATGAACGATACGCACCCGGCTCTGGCCGTGCCGGAACTCATGCGAATCCTGGTTGACCAGGTCCACCTTGGATGGGACGAAGCCTGGCATATCACACAGCATACGCTGGCCTACACGAATCACACTTTGTTGCCCGAAGCGCTCGAAAAATGGCCGGTGGCGTGGTTTGAAGACATGCTGCCCCGGCAACTCGAGATCATTTATGAGATCAATCGCCGTTTTCTGGGCGATGTCCGCCGGCGGTTCCCGGGTGATGAAGGCCGCCTTCAGCGCATGAGCCTTATCGAAGAGGGGTTCGACAAAAAGGTTCGCATGGCGAATGTAGCGGTCGTAGGCTCCCACAGCACGAACGGGGTGGCTACGATTCACTCTGATCTGTTGCGCGAGACAACGCTAAAAGACTTGGCAGAGCTCTTTCCTGAGCGTTTCAACAACAAGACGAACGGAGTCACGCCCCGGCGCTGGCTGCTGCTATCCAATCCGGAGCTTTCCGGACTGATTACCGATGCGATTGGCGACGGCTGGATCAGTGACCTAAGCCAACTTAACCAGCTGAGAGCATTTACGGCCGACAGCGGCTTCCGGGATGACTTCCGGAGGGCCAAACTCATCGCCAAACAGAAGTTTTGCGATTGGTTCAGGTGGTCGGCCGGGCAGGTCCTTGATCCGGATGCGATCTTCGATTGCCATGTGAAACGTATCCACGAATATAAACGTCAGCTGCTGAATGCGCTCAGGATCGTGGTGCTTTACAACCGGCTACGGGAAAACCCCGGGCTGAACATGCATCCCCGGACGTTCTTTTTCGCTGGCAAGGCGGCGCCGGCATACCGGCTCGCCAAACTGATTATCAAATTCATCAACAATCTGGCCGGAACCATTGACGGCGATCCCGCAGTACGCGGACGGCTCAAAGTAGTATTCCTGCCCGAGTACTGCGTGTCCGTTGCTGAGCGCCTGATCCCCGCCAGTGACGTTTCCAACCAGATTTCGACGGCAGGCTACGAAGCCAGCGGCACCAGCAACATGAAATTCATGATGAACGGCGCGTTGACAATCGGCACTCGCGACGGCGCAACCATCGAGATGGCCGCGGAGGCGGGGGAGGAGAACTTCTTCCTCTTCGGTCTGACGGCGGAGCAGGTGTCCGAGAGTCGCAACTGGTATAACCCACGGTGGCACTACGAACACGAGTCCGAAACCCGCGAGGCTCTGGACTTGATGTTTTCCGACTATTTCAGCCGTAATGAACCGGACGTTTTCCTCCCGTTGCGCGACATATTGCTTGTGCACGATCACTATATGCACTTGGCGGACCTGAAGTCGTACCTCGAAGCCGACGAGCGGCTGCGCGCGTTGTATGCCGACCCGGACGAGTGGGCGCGCAAGGCGATCTTGAACGTGGCGGGCTCGGGAAAATTCTCCAGCGACCGCACCATCGCCGAATACGCAGCCGATATCTGGAAGGTGCAACCATGCCCAGTGCTGGAGAAACCGGCGAGGTCCTGAACAACACCAAGTGTGCCAATGCCCACATACCAGCAGTTGACCGCCGCGGGGCAGTCGAGCTCGGAAGCGCACCCACAACGTATTGGGTTTCGATGACTTAGCACAGCGTTGGATTGGCATTAAGTGTGCATCGTCCATGATGTCCATGTCGGTGAGCGGGAAATTGGCCGAGGACAACTCCTGCCGCCGAGGCGCAGCAATCCACATTTCCCCCAGTGGGAGAAAGGACGAACGGGGTGTAGGTTTGAAGACGCTTTTGAGGTCAAGACCGACATTTCATCCTGTTCGTTGGAGAATCAAGCCATGAAGAAAATTGCAACCAACCCTGAGTCGCGGGAAGACAGTCTTAAACAGCTCGGCCTGGGCAATCTTGGCCAGGTCTATTGGGATTTGCCCACGTCGGCGCTTTACGAGGAGGCCATTCGCCGCCATGAAGCAAACTTGAGTCATCTGGGACCGCTGGTCGTTCGCACCGGCCAATACACCGGCCGTTTGCCGAAGGACAAGTTCTTCGTCCGCGAACCCTCGAGCGAAAGCAAAATCTGCTGGGGCAATATTAATCGTCCTCTGGATGAGGACAAATTTGACAGCCTCAAACATCGGCTCTGCGCGTATCTCCAGGGCAGAGATATCTTCATCGAAAACTGCTACGCGGGAGCGGACGAACATTATCGCGTTCCCATTCGCATCATCAGCGAGCGGGCCACCGCCGCCCTGTTTGCCCGTACTATGTTTATCCGCGAACTGGATGTGGAAGAGCTGGCGCACCATGTCCCGGAATTCACCGTGCTGCATGCCCCCAGTTTTCATGCCGACCCGGCAATTGACGGCACGCACTCGGAAGCATTCGTGTTGGTGCACTTCGGGAAGAAGTTGATTCTCATTGGCGGCACGGCTTACGCCGGGGAAATCAAGAAATCGATTTTCACGGTGATGAATTATCTGCTGCCGCAGAAGGGCGTCATGGCCATGCACTGTTCCGCGAACTACGGCAGCGATGAAAATGACGTAGCCATTTTCTTTGGTTTGTCCGGCACGGGAAAAACCACGCTGTCTGCCGATCCCGATCGCACTTTGATTGGCGACGACGAACACGGCTGGAGCGATAACGGCACCTTCAATTTTGAAGGCGGCTGCTACGCTAAAGTCATCAAGCTCTCGCGCGAGGGCGAGCCCGAGATTTATGAGACCACGCGGCGCTTCGGCACGATTCTCGAAAACGTCACCATGGACATGCGCACGCGGCACGTCAATCTGGATGACGCCTCGCTTACCGAAAATACCCGGGCCGCTTATCCCATCACCCATATTCCGAACATGACGCGCACCGGCAAAGCGGGACATCCCAAGCACATCATCATGCTCACATGCGATGCGTTTGGCGTTCTCCCCCCGGTGGCGCGTCTGACACCCGCGCAGGCGATGTATCATTTTCTGGCCGGCTATACGGCGAAGGTTGCGGGCACGGAAACCGGAATCAAGGAGCCGCAGGCTACGTTCAGTCCCTGCTTCGGCGCCCCGTTCATGGCCCTGCCGCCAACGGTTTACGCTAACTTGCTGGGCACCAAAATTGCCAAGCACAAAGTGGATGTGTGGCTGATCAACACCGGCTGGAGCGGCGGTTCCTACGGACAAGGTCAAAGGATCGACCTCGGATTCACCCGCGCCATGGTCAAAGCTGTTCTCTCCGGCACGCTCAAAGATGCAGCCACAATACCCGATCCGGTTTTTGGATTTGCCGTGCCGCTGTCGTGTCCGGGCGTGCCTGACAAAATGATGAACCCGCGCAATACCTGGAAGGACAAAGCTGCATATGACCGCAAAGCGGGCGAATTGGCCGTGCTGTTCGAGAAGAACTTCGCGGAGAATGCCGGCGATACCTCCGCGGAAATCAAGGAGGCCGGTCCGAAACAACAGCGCCATGCTCAATCCCACGCCTGATCGTCACCTTGCCTCGGGACATAATCAGAGGCCGCAGGATGCTGGACCGAGTGAAGTGCCGGATTTTCCGCAGCAAATGGTCATGGCAAGACTGAAACAGCTTACGCCCCCGGCGACCGGCCGTAGCTTTCCCATAGGGGCTACGCTGGTCGCCGGTGGCGCCAACTTCTCGGTCTTCTCCCGGAGTGCGGCCGGCATCGAACTGCTGCTTTTCGATCGGGTGGACGACGCTTGTCCTTCGCGTGTCATCCCCATCGACCCGTTAGCGGACCGTACCTACCACTATTGGCATGTCTTCGTCCCGGGCGTACAAGCGGGGCAGATCTACGGATTCCGAGCCTACGGGCCGTTCGAACCGGATCGGGGGCTCAGGTTCAATCCATCCAAGCTACTACTCGACCCATATGGCCGCGCCATCGTTGTGCCGGAAGGCTACAGCCGTGAGGCAGCCCGTCGGGAAGGCGGCAACAACGCAACGGCCATGAAGAGCGTGGTTACGGATCCCCACGCATATGACTGGGAAGGTGACGTAACCCTGAAGCGACCGTGGTCACGTACGATAATTTACGAGATGCATGTGCGCGGTTTTACTGCACACCGCAGCTCCGGCTTGGCGGAATCGAAACGTGGCACATACGCCGGAGTAATCGAGAAAATCTCCTACCTTCAGCAACTGGGCATTACCGCAGTGGAGTTGCTTCCGGTGTTTCAGTTCGATCCTCAGAATGCGCCCCCAGGCCGGACGAACTACTGGGGCTACTCACCGGTTTCATTTTTTGCACCGCACCAGGCTTACAGTTCGCGTCAGGAACCGCTGGACGCGGTAGAAGAATTTCGGGACATGGTCAAGGCGCTGCACCGAGCTGGCATCGAAGTCATTCTCGATGTCGTTTTCAACCACACGGCGGAAGGTGAACACGACGGGCCAACCCTATGCTTCCGCGGACTGGACAATCCAACTTACTACCTCCTGGATGAAGACCGCTCGCGCTACGCGAACTTCACCGGTACAGGGAACACACTCAACGCGAACCATCCCGTAACCAGGCGCATGATTGTGGACAGCCTCCGTTACTGGGTGAACGAAATGCATGTAGATGGCTTCCGGTTCGATCTGGCATCGATCCTGGCGCGCGATTCGTCCGGTGCCGTGATGTCGAATCCTCCGGTGCTTTGGGACATCGAGTCCGATCCGGCACTAGCCGGCACCAAGATGATCGCCGAGGCCTGGGACGCGGCAGGACTTTATCAGGTCGGAAGCTTCGTGGGCGATTGTTGGAAGGAGTGGAATGATCGCTTTCGCGACGATGTTCGCGACTTTTGGCGGAGCTCGAACGATACCGTCGAGCGCATGGCCGACCGTCTTCTCGGCAGCCCGGGCATTTATGGTCACAGGGAGCGCGAAGCTGAGGAGAGCATCAATTTCGTTGCCTGTCACGACGGGTTTACGCTGAACGACCTGGTGTCCTATAACCGGAAGCATAACGAAGACAATGGCGAAGAAAACCGCGATGGACGCGAGGAGAACCGAAGCTGGAACTGCGGTGCCGAAGGCCCGACGGACGATCCCAAAATCGAGAGGCTGCGCAACCGGCAGGTGAAGAACTTTTTTACCGCCACCATGCTTTCGCTCGGTGTACCGATGTTTGTTATGGGCGACGAGGTGCGGCGTAGTCAGCGCGGCAACAACAACGCCTACTGTCAGGACAATGATACGAGCTGGTTCGACTGGAATCTGCTGTCCCAACGCGCCGATGTTCTCCGGTTCGTGAAGTTGCTAATCGAGCGCCGTGTGCTGCGGGACGTGGAACATGAGCGCCGGCGCGTGAGTCTAAGCCAGGTTCCCCGCGAGGTGAAACAAGCCTGGCACGGAGTGAAAACCAATCAGCCGGATTGGTCACCCGGCTCGCACAGCCTCGCCGTAGGTTTGGATCTGAAAAATGAAGGGTTGTTCATGCACGTCATTCTGAATGCGTATTGGGAAGCTCTCGACTTCGAACTTCCGGAGGTGGGGAACGGTGCGGAAAACTGGCGGCGGTGGATTGATACTGCGCTGGATCCGCCGCACGAGATTTGCAAATGGAACACAGCCTTACCGGTTCCCGGTGGAACGTATCGCGTTGGCGCGCGGTCAGTGGTGGTACTAATCGCAGGTGAGGGGGTGAATGGATGCACGGCCTTATTGTCACCACGCTAACAGAGAACCCGATCCTCACGCTGTTCATCGTGATTGGGCTGGGATATGTATTGGGCGAAATCTCTTTCTTCGGATTTCGTCTCGGCATCGTTGGGGTCCTGTTCGTCGGACTTGCCGTGGGTTCGCTCGGCCCCTCGATCTCCGTCCCGGAAGTGATTTCCACGCTGGGCCTGATTATCTTCATCTACACCATCGGCATCCAGAGCGGTCCCGAGTTCTTCAAGTCTTTGCGCGAGCGAGGTTATCGCGACAGCGTGTTCGCCCTGGTGATTGTGGTTCTGGGCGCGGGACTCACGCTCCTGGTATCGCGTCCGGCACATTTGACGCGCCCGCGCACTGCCGGCCTCTACACGGGCGCCATGACGAATACGCCAGCGCTGGCGGCGGTGCGCGAATTGCTTAGCGAGCGCGGTCGCGCTGCCGGGCTCTCTTCCGAGCAGCTTCACGAGGTCTCAGCCGAGCCGGTGGTCGCCTACTCGATCGCTTACCCGGTGGGCGTCATCGGCGTACTGGTCTTGTTCGCCGCGTTGCGCCGCCGGTGGAAGCCGGAGATGGAGCCGCTCGCGGACAGTCCGGAGATTCGTGTCCGCAACTTCGAGGTCATGAATCCAGCCGTGATCGACCGGACGGTGGAGGAGGTTCTGCGGCCGCACCGCGACCCTGGCTTTATAATCAGTCGGATCCAGCACGGAGGCTCGAGCGACATCGCCCGCGGTGATACACGGTTGCAGCAGGGGGACATTGTGGTTGCCGTCGGCGACGACGACGCGCTTGTGCTCGCCGAACAGATTTTCGGACAGCCCCTGGATGCCCACATCGAGCACGACCGGTCCCGGTTCGATTTTCGCCGCGTTTTCGTTTCCCGCCAGGAGATTGCGGGCAAGCGCATCCGTGAGCTCAATTTGGAAAACACCATGGGCGCCACGGTAACACGCCTACGCCGAGGCGATGTGGACTTTGTACCCACACGAGAGACGCGCCTCGAACTGGGCGACCGCGTCCGCGTGCTCACCCGCCGCGAGAACTTCTCCGCCATTTCGCGGTTCTTCGGCGACTCCATCCGCGGCACTGCCGAAACCGATTTCGGTTCCGTCGCTCTGGGCATGGTTCTCGGCGTGCTCGTTGGCCTCGTGCCCATTCCTCTGCCAGGCGTGACGATCCGCCTGGGATTCGCTGGCGGGCCGCTCCTGGTCGCGCTCATCCTTGGCAAGCTGGAGCGCACCGGTCGCATCACCTGGATCATGCCGCTGCACTCCAATCTCACGTTGCGGCAGATTGGGCTGGTATTCTTTCTCGCCGGTGTGGGCATCCGCGCCGGCTATTCCTTTACGCAGACGCTTCGCCAGAGCGGCCTGGCAATGCTGCTATCGGGGGCGGCCGTTACGCTGGCCGTTACGCTGGTGTCCATGGTGGTGGGATATAAGTTGCTCAAAATTCCCTTCGCATCGCTCATGGGCTTGGTTTCCGGCATCCAGACGCAGCCGGCCTGTCTGGCTTATGCCGCGCGCGAAGCCAACTCCGATGCACCCAACCTTGCCTACGCCGCAGTGTATCCGGTGGCGATGATCGCCAAGATCATTCTGGCGCAGTTGCTGACATAAGACTTGCCGCCTGCGCGCACATCTGGGGCTAATCACCGGCCGTTGACGAAAGATTCGCTCTCTTGCTCCCCAGCCTTGCCCGTAATGTTGCGACAGTGCCCGTATTCGGGCAGTCTGGACGGCGGTGCCGGCCGGTGCAAAACCCGCATATACAAACCAATAGGCAACTTAGCCGAGCTCATTCCTTTGGCCCTGGTCTTGCATTTCCCATAGCCGGGTGTTTGAGGGAAAAAGCAATGAAACTTCCGACCATATTGGAAAAGATTCTTGGGATCCATCGCTATGCGACAGCAGACGACATCCGCAATGTTTTCGGCGAGTATCACAACGCGCTGCACTGGTTCGCTTTCTTCCTGATTGGAGACGAGAAGCTCGCCGACGCCTGTATAGTCGACGCCTGCAGCATTGCCCAGACTCAGACCCCATTTTTTCACGAATGGCTTGTACACTGGGCCGCCCGAGCGACCGTTCAATGCGCGTTCCAGAGCCAGCGCGCGCGTATTGCGGAACTGGCCCCCGGGTACGAGCAAAGCGAACCAGACCAGGAAGAGCGCCCTCCGCTTGCAACTGAGTATTTTCGACTGTTGGTCACGAACTCCGAAGATATTCATGCTCGTCTGGACATGCTTTGCCGGTTCGTGCTCATCCTTCGCGGCCTTGCGAAAGACTCCTATGACGAAGTTGCTGCGCAGCTCGGGATCAGCCGCAGCGCCGTCAAGCGAGCATATTGCATTGCGTTCGACACGCTCGACACTTGTCTCCTGCGAACTCGGTCATCGCTGGATCAAGACCCGCACAACCTGCTCGTTTTTGAGCGATCACCGGCGCCTTGAGGTTTGGCACGGTAATTGCTCTTGCATAGGTGTTCGAGGCTGAAGATAAGGAGGCCGCCATGAACAGCGGCAACAGACACAACCCGGCAATTGCAGCCGTCGGTGCATGGTGGTTGTCCACTATCGTTGTTCCCGCCAAGGCTTTTCA
>Ga0326728_10021208_pt1 | contig 12257 bp, 7 predicted proteins | sample MB3enrmetagenome_FD_207602 | JGI IMG/M metagenome (GOLD analysis project Ga0326728, IMG submission 207602) | Lab enriched peat soil microbial communities from McLean, Ithaca, NY, United States - MB31MN | ecosystem: Environmental > Terrestrial > Soil > Wetlands > Peat | place: USA: New York...
TCAAAATACATACCGAACTGACGGTTTGGATATTGACGAAGCTATATTTGTGACCGCTTCAAGGCCCCCCACTATAATCTCGATATGATGGACACCTGCCGCCAAAGTCTGATAAGAAAGAATGACCGAATCATAGAGCGGGGCGCGCTTTCCGCAATCCGATAATTAATAGTGCCCGCCGGGAATTTATTTTCAGTGCAGGCGCTAAGTTTCTTAAGGAGAGAGAAATGAGAATTTCGTTTCGGGCAGCATTGCTCCTTTTTCCAATTTTGCTGACTATCGGGTGCTCGTCGGCTGATAATCAGAAAAAAGCGCACCTGGAAAGAGGGAACAAATTCTACTCGGAAGAAAAATACAAGGAAGCCATAATTGAGTACATGAATGTTCTTCAGATCGACGGCAAGAACGTAGATGCCCGCCGCAAGCTGGCTCTCTCTTATTACTCACTCGAAGACTTTGGGAACGCGCTCCGATATTTTCTGGAAGTCAGGAACGCCAAACCTGACGACCTGGACATAAGACTCAAGCTCGCGCGCTGCTGGCTTCACTTTGGGAAGCTCAAAGAATGTCGGGGCGAGCTGAGTTTCATACTGGATAGAGATTCGCAAAACATCGAGGCGCTCGACTTGCTCGCTGATACCGCAAAGACCCCTGACCAAATCACCGATGCGTTCGAGCGTTTGAAGTATGTAAACGCTGCCGTTGACCCTCAAAAGTATAATCTGGCGCTTGGCTTGCTCCATGCCAGGAAGGGCGATCTCCCGGATGCTGAAAAGTACTTGCTCGAGTCGCTAAAAGGTGAAACCAAATTGCCTGGAGCCCACCTGGCTCTTGCGAATGTTGCCGTAGCCAAAAAAGACTTCACGCAGGCGGAGCTGGAATTCAAGGCCGCCGCCGGTCTGACCCCGGAAGCCTCGGCCGAACATCTTAGGCTGGCTGATTTCTATCTCTTTAGGAAAGATGCCGATCGGGCAAAACAGGTACTGGAAAATATAATCCAAAAGTCCCCCGGTTTCGCTCCGGCCCTGCGGCGCCTTGCCGGAATCGCGCTCGAAAATCAAGAGCTTGACGAATGCGATAAATATCTGCAGATCGCTCTCAAGGAAAATGCATCTGATCTCGAGGCAAAAACAATACACGCACGGCTGCTCCTCGCCAGAAATGAAACGGCCCAGGCTATAGATGAGCTCAAAGAAATAGTCAATCTCCTGGCGGATGCCGCTCTCCCCAGATATTTGCTGGGTTTTGCCTACATGAGAGAAGGGAATGCCTTCCAAGCAAAAAGACCGCTACAGATAGCCGTCGACCTTGACCCAAACTTCATGCCTGCGGTCCTGCTTTTGGCAGAAGTCAACTTGCACACCGGCGCCCGTCAGCGCGCGATCGACAGCTTGTTCGAGGTGATCGAGAAAGACCCCGGAAATCTTCAAGCTTATGGCCTTTTATCGGAGGCGGTCAAGACTTCCGATGAGATCGAAAAAGCGGAAAAACTCCTCGGCAAAGGGGTCCTCTTTTTAAAAGATAACGCCAATTTTTATCTAACATTGGGGATCCTTTACTCTAAGAAAGGAGATTTCGCCAAGGCTGAAGATTCGATAAGGGAAGCATTGGCCAAAGATCCCGATCTGGTGGATGCTCACGTGCTCATGGGGGATTGCTTTCTAAGGAAAAAAGATCGCGATCGGGCGAAACTGGAGTACGAAAAGGCTGTCGAGCTTTCACCCGACGCTTCGATGGCGCATATAAAACTTGCCGAATTCTACCTGGTCGATAACAATGTGGATGAAGCAAAGAAAATACTTTCTGAAACCGTCGCAAGATCCCCCCAATTTTATCCCGCATCCATCTATCTCGCCAAACTGGCGTTTATCCAAAAAGATTTCGATGGATCGATCAAATTGATAGATGGCATTCTGCAGAAAAATCCCAATTATACTGATGCCCTTTTACTGAAGGGGCAGGTAAATCTCGCGCGAGAAAGAACGGCCGAAGCCCTCGATGACCTCCGGCAGGCTTTGAAAATCAACCCCGATTCGGAAGATGCCTGGAACTTGACGGGCCTTGCTCATCTCAAAGAGTCCGATTTCGCCAATGCGAGGTCTTCCTTCGGCGAATTGGTTCGTCTCAATCCCGATCTATACTCCCCAAGAGTTGTGCTGGCCGATCTTGACGTTCGCTCCGGCCATTTCCAGTCCGCTATTGATAATCTGGAAATGTTGCTCGGAAAGGGAGCGAAAGAACCTGCTCTTTATTTGCTGCTCGGCTCGGCTTACCTCGGCAAAAAAGATTTCGTCAAAGCGGGAGCCGCCCTTCAAAAATATCTCGAGAAAAATCCGGAGGACGCTCGCGGCAAATATTTGTATGGCCTTGCCCTCCGAGGTCAGGGGAAACATGAGCAATCTGTGAGCTATTTCGAGGATTCCCTCAAAGCATCTCCACCAATCAGAGATTCTTTGGCGCAGCTCGTCTCGATCGATGTCGCCCAAAAAAACTTTGATTCCGCCCTGAAGCGAATCAAGAATCAAATCGAAGCCTCGGTAGACGACCCCCAATTGTATCTGCTCCTGGGCAGTGTTCACGAGATGCGCAAAGAAATGGGACAAGCGGAGACGGCTTACCTCAAGGCGATCGAGATAGATCCGAAGTTTGTTCAGGCCAACATGAACCTGGCCCGGATCTACGCGGCTAACCAAGAACTCGATAAGGCGCTTGCGAGGTTAAATGAAGTCATCAAAATGGATCCGAAGAACATCAACGCCCTCATGCTCTCAGGGACTTTGCACCAGAGAATAAATGATATCCCCAGGGCGCGGGAGGAGTATGAAGAGGTCGTGGCACTGAGCCCCGGATTTGCGCTGGCTGCAAATAACCTCGCCTATATTTATTCGGAATACGTCGAGGACTACGACAAAGCATTGAGAATGGCGGAAATGGCCAGGCAGAGCGCGCCCAACGACCCTAATATTGCCGATACGCTTGGGTGGGTGCTGTATAAGCGGAACAAATTCGAAATGGCTTTAAATTATTTGAAAGAGAGTACCGCGAAGCTGCCGGACAACACTGAAATCCAGTTCCACCTGGGAATGATTCAATACAGGCTCGGAAACTATGATGAGGCTAAACTGATCCTGAATCATATCCTTGAAAGCAAGGGCAAGTTCGAGGGGGCTTTGGAAGCAAGGCGCGTTTTGGATGAAATGATGAGAAAGAACACTGAACGGTGAACAGGCCCCCTCAGCGGAAAACGGGCATCGAGCCTTATGGAAGAAGGCGGCAGCCGGAGCCTGCAAGCGCGCAGCAGAGTCAGAAGGCCTTGACTCATGGTCCTTTTTGGTGGTTCTACGTTAGGCTGACTAATAATAAGCGCCTGTTGCCAATGGCCTCAGACCGGCGAAAGCGGATTTTGTGTCAGGAAATGTTACAATCTTGTGAAAAGAGATAACTAATTGACTTATTGGGATATTTTTATACCTGCTTCCCGTTTTCCTGCTTCTAGTGTCGGAATATTTTACACATTGAACGTGTTGGGTCAGGAATCCGTTTTTCAGTGCACTTACAATTCGGCCAGTGATAACGACGTGTTATGGTCGATCGTTCCCGCTTGGCGCCCTCTGGCAGGGTTCTTGCGTAATGATTCATAGAAGAGTGGGTCACCGGATAAAGCTGTTGATCCACCAAAACCTAAAGGAGGTGAAAAGCGAACAATGAAGAGGTTTCTGGTTGTTTTTGGCATGGTAGCGGCGTTGGTGGGGTTTACTGCGGTGAGTCAGGCCGGGGCAACTGCTGAACTCGAGTTGATATCCGGGGGGTCTTTCACGACTATCCCCGTAACAAGCTCGGTCACCAGCTTCTCGCAATCGTTTGCTGGTTATTCGATCGGTGGTACGACCATGTCACTCGGTTCAGCTTCCCTTCCAATTATGGACTTGAGCATTGCAGGGGGAGGCACTGGTGCGATTACGGTGATGTTCTCCGAGTCGGGTTTTACATACTCGGGCGGCTTGACTTTCTCCGCATCGAATACGCCGATTGTTGGGAATCCGACTTTGACAGCGGCTGTTTATTGGGGACCCAGTCTTCTTAGCACCGCCAATCAGATCGGGAGCTCCTTAACTCTTACAGGGGGACTCAGCTCTACTTCTGGAAATGTAAACTCGACGTCCGCTTACTCGATAACCGAGGTTTTTAATGTAGACCCAGGGGCAGGCAGTACGGTTGCCTTCAGCGCTGACGCCGCAGTGACCGCTCCCGAACCGGCAACCCTGTTTCTTGTCAGCAGTGGACTGGCAGCAGGGGGACTATTTGGCCGTTTCAGGAAGAAAAAAGCGTAGTATCACAGGTCTATAGCCACAAGGGGGGAGTGAGGTGGGTCTCATTCCCCTCTTGGAATTCACACGATCAATTCGAAACAATGATAGCAACAAATTCTGCTCGCTTTCCCGTCCATTCCCGCTGTTATTTCAGTAGATAAAAAATCCTCGCGGAGCCCATCCCAACCCTCATTCTAGCTGTGAAGCCGCAAGCTGCAACAGCCTGCGCGATCGTCCTCTTGTTTTTCCTGTCGGTCTTAGTGGACAGATACTACTTCGGTTGCCCTGGACCTCATGCCGGACTTATTTTTGACGATCAACCTGAAGGCCGGGGCATTTCCGTATGGGCCTCCGTCGATCGCCATGAAGGTGGGGGTCGCTGACATGGGATCGGATAGAATTACAGGCGCTCCCGATTGCTGATGCCATCGGAATGATGCGATGCCCGTGGAAGGTGTTGAACCTGATCCGTCAAGCTGCACGATACTGCCAGCGCCAGCCTGCTCGGAAGGGGCCACGACAGCATGCGGCGGGGAACCCCGGCCGGTCACATTGACAAAGCAGATGTCGGTGGATTTCAGGCCGAATTTGTTGGTTACGGTCAACCTGAAACTCAGGGATACTGTGCCTGCTCCGGTTTGAGGCGCGATAAAACAGGGTTCGGGCGACTTGGCGTTGTAAAGTGTTACAGCAGGGCCGTCTATTTGTTGCCAGTGATAGGATAAAACATGACCGCTTGGATCTGCGGACTTCGATCCGTTCAACTTTACGATCAGCAGGTACGAACAGAAGCTGCTGACTGTTTGATCAATGCCGGCATTGGCCCCAGGCGGCATATCGTTCAAGACTGCATTCACTATACAGGTGGAGATCGACTTCTTTCCGTCTATATCAGTTGTGGTAAGCTGAAAGAGTAGCGCACCCTGCACAGAAGGCGCGGTAAAGGTGGTTTGGACCGCGCCGGCATTCGAGAGCGTCACCGGGGTCCCACCGAGCTGTGTCCACTGAAATGACTTTATCCCTAAACCACCTGCATCTGTGGAATTTGAGCCGTCGAGCGTCACCACGGTCCCGGTGGCTACAGTTTGATCGGGTCCTGCATCGGCGATGGGTTGGCTGGCTTGGCCGCCGGTCATAAAGCTGGCGGCGATGGTATGGTTAGAACTGACGTCGGAAAATGTATACTTTGTGACCGCTCCAACCGAGACTCCGTCTGCCGTCACATCGGCTATTCTGTGGCCGCCTGCGGGAGTGATGGCAAACATTTTGCTCGTTCCATAGTTTAAAATCTGTGTGCCGGAAGGCGAAATGGAACCGCCAATCCCGGCTGAGGAGGCTATGGTGTAAGTATCTTGGATAAAGGTCGCCGATATTGTATGAGGCGCTGTTACACTGCTGAAATTATAGCTGGTTACCGGTCCCATGTTTTTGCCGTCGACAAGCACGGTTGACACGGAATGGCCTATGCTGGGAGTGATGGTATAGCTTTGGCTCGCTCCGTACTTTACGCTCTGGGCGCCGGAAGGCGAAATGGAACCGCCGGCCCCGGCCGAAGCGATTATGGTGTAAACATTTTGGGCAAAGATTGCCGAGATTGTATGGTCGGTTTTCACGCCGCTGAAGGTATAGCTGGTCACCGCCCCGGCGTCTTTACCATCAACAACAACGGAACCAACTGAGTAGCCTGCATTAGGAGAAATGGCAAAAGTTAAACTGCCCCCCGAAGGTACGGTGATAGAACCCGAAGGTGAAATGGAACCGTTGGAGCCCGCCGTTGCCGTGATGTTATAGTCAGCGAAACTCGCTGCAAAAGTGGCGGTAATGGTGTGCGGGGCAGAAATGCCGGTTAGAGTATAACTGCCAACGGCTCCTGCGGACTTACCGTCAACCTGTACACTGGCCGTTGTGTAACCGGCGGAAGGAGTTATTGTAAAGGTTTGGCTCGCACCTTGTGCCTGGAAAAAAGTGCCGCTCGGCGATATGGTTCCACCCGCCCCTGCAGACGAAGTTAGCGGGTATATGACAAGTTCCGGCGAGAATCCGCTCTGGGCGCCGCTATCTGTGTAATACGTTATCGCAATATAATAGGTGGACGTGGACAGATCTTGCAGAGTTGCTGCGGTTTCGTTGCCGACATCCATCGAACTCGTGTAATTTCTGGTCGACGGGCCATAGTATACCTTATAGCTTGCCACCTGTGTTGCAACCGGGTTCCATGCAATACTTACCTCGGCAGACAGGGCAGGATGGGCGAATAGAATAGACGCCAGGGCGAGAATAAAAATAAATAAGATCAAAAAAGATGATCGAAGTGAATTGACTTTTACAAAGTTAAGGCAATGTGACATGGTAGCCCCCCCCCAAACGGACGGATCTGAAAACTCAGGAAGCACTTTCGAATGGCTCCCCGTTATCGGATCCATTTGCCTATTTGCGGCTGCATATCAGCATGGCAAACTTTATGATCTCAAGTTTTGGCCCTTGTAGCAAAAAAAGTGCCGCTATTTCCAATTTGTTTTCGTACCGAGGTAAGATTGTACCCCCAGGCAATTAATAGCCTTACAGAATGGCCCTTGGCCAGACCAGACGAATCTCAGCAAAAATCCAGAGAATCCGTTATCGCCTTCCCTGCTCTTAAATTTCATCCTGACTTGCAGGCTTTTTCATACGGTTGTGTAGTCAAAAACCAACAAAGAAATGATGTCCGTACTTTGATGGTCCCACATTTGGTTGAAGTTCTCCTGCATTGTGCGTCCCCCAGATCACCGTGAACGAGAGAATTTTTGCCATGCTATTGTGTTCTCAATATCTTAGTCAAGTGAAAAAATCATATTCCGCCTATTGAGTGAGTTTGTCCTGGTCCAAGAACCCATACGTTATGAAATCAACTCATTTATTTCACCACCCGGCGTCATCATTCATCATCGGTCCCAAAGGAGTTGCGTGAGTTTGGGAAGCCAGCCACGGCCCCGGCTTGACCGGCTTCGGTCTTTTCATGGTGTTTGGCCGGCCACACTGCTCGCGGCGCTATCTCCGGCTTATTTACTGCATCACCGCCGCTCCGCTTTTTTTCTTCCGCTTTTTATGCTAATTAAAATCGGTAATTAGTCGATTAAATAGGTATCCTGTAGGAATATACTTGGTAATGCTCGTGTGACCACTTGAAAGAGGAATCTGGCATGCTGCAAAAAATTGAAATAAAGCCTTACGTGCACCTTTGCGTGAGAAGAAAGTGGTGGGTAATCATTCCATTTGTTTTCACCGTCCTGGCGGGACTGGTTTATTTGTACTTCTGTCCAAAAACATACAAGGCGAGCACTCTTGTCCTTTTGGAACCGCAGAGAATCCCGGAGTCATTTGTGAGATCCACCCTTACGGAGACGATGGAAGAACGCCTGGGCACTATTAACCAGCAGATCAGCAGCCGGACTAATATCGAAAGAATCTTAAAAGATTTTCGCCTGAGCGGTGAAATACCCGATGACAGACTGGAAAGGTTTCTGCGAACTGTGAAGGAGCATTTTCCATTTCTTCGAGGCGTAATCTCTTTGTTCGAACCGGATGCAATGAACCAGCAGGCCTCACTCTATGACTTGATTCAACGAATCAGAAAGAACCTCCAGGTGCATATTCGTACTGGCGGGAGAGATCAGAATATGTCATTTGAGATTTCGCTTGAATGGAATGATCAAGATGTTGTTGCTCCGGTGACCAATGCCATAGTTGCGAAGTTTATCGAGGACAATCTCAGTGCGAGGGAAGAGGTGGCCACCAGTACGACTGACTTCCTGGACAGGGAAGCTTCAACCATCAGAAGCGAACTCGAAGCGAGGGAGAAAGATCTGGAAATGTTCAGGAAACAAAACATGGGAATGCTTCCCGACCAACTGCAGTCGAATATCAGTATTCTGGCTCAGTTGCGGGAGCAGGCACGTGCGCTTGAATCGAGAACGGAACAGGACAGGCAGCAGGCATTGCTCTTGAGATCTCAGGAAGAGATCGCCCGTGCGGAGAGAGCCGCCGCCGCATCGTCCACGAGGATAGAGCGAGGCACACCCGGTCACACGCGTGAAACGCAGTTAACTCTCGCTCAGCTGACAAGCGGAAGTCTTGAAGACCTGGAAGCTGAGCTCAGCAGGCTGCGCGCAATGTACACGGAAAAGCATCCGGATATTATTGCACTGGAAAGACGAGTCGAAGAGCTCAAAAAAGAAGGTGGCGGTTCTCCGGCAAGAACAGCCGCTGTCCCGCCGAACTTTTCCAGAGAAAGAGCTGATCTGCAGGTTGGGTCGATGAACTCCAACATCGAGTCCTACAAAAAGCAGATCCAGACAGTGCAGGAACAAATTGAACTTTATAAACAGCGTGTCGAACGTGCGCCTCAAATAGAAGTGGAATTGAACAAGGTTTTGCGCGGTTACGAAACCGTGCGACAACGGTACGATAACCTGCTTGCGCGAAAACTTGATTCAAAAATGTCTGAGGAACTGGAGCGGCGGAAAAAAGGGGCGCAGTTCAGAGTTTTGGACCTGGCTGTAAGACCACCCAATCCATTCAACCCCAATCCGGGCAGAATTATGATGATGGCACTAGCCGCCGGTTTGGCATTTGGCTTTGGTTTGGCCTACCTGCGGGAAATGCTTGACCCTGCTTTCTATAGCCCGGATGACCTCGAGACATACCTCAAGACCGAGGTGATAGTGAGTCTGCCAAACGTTGGAAGGAAGGCGCGTTTCAGGTAACAGAGAAGCAGCACTTGCTGTTTCTGATTCTAGAAATTTATGGAATGGGGGATCAGTTATGGAAAATATCCTGCTTGGTCTGGAAGAAGACACCTTGAACTTGGAGGAATTGGTTGTCTTCAGCAGGCCGGATTCGCTTTTCGCTGAATGTTGTCGCTTCTTGAGATCGAAAATAACTCGTCCTTCTTCCGATAGTCTTGCTCGAACCATTCTTGTAAGCAGTGCTCTTATGGGTGAAGGCAAAACATTCGTAGCATGTAACCTGGCGGCAAGCATCAGCCAGACCCCCGAAGAATACGCGCTTCTGGTAGACACTGACCTGCGGAACCCGAGTGCTCACACGATGTTTGGCATTTCTCCAGACGAACCGGGCCTGTCCAAGTATCTCTCAGGCAATGTGGGATTGCCTGGGCTGTTGAAGAAAACGGCTCTCGACAAACTGACGTTCCTTCCCGCCGGGAATTCAGCCTCCACTCCTGCAGAGCTACTCTCCACCCAAAAGATGAAGGATCTCATCCGCGAACTCAGGGACCGTTATCGCGATCGCTTCATCATCATAGACAGTGCACCCTTGGCCTTGGCTCCGGAAACATCCGTGATCGCCAACTATGTCGATGCAGTTCTTTTAGTGGTGCGTCACGGTAATACTCCGCGCGATGTTGTAAGACATGCCCTCAAAAGCATCAAAAGGGAAAAACTTATGGGTGTTGTCTACAACCGTTATGATGAGGCGTTCAAGCTATACGATCGGTATGGCTATTACAGGTACGGTTATGGCAAAAGGAAAAAATAGCGGGTTTCGATAACCAACATGAAATGAAAACGTAAAAAATATTTTGCAAAACTTTGACAATTGAGGTTATATTGCTTTGGGGACGGGGGATCAGTCATGAAAAACATTCTGCTTGGGCTGTTGGTCAGCTTTTCCATCTTGACCTATTCCGGACAACAATCATCCACGTACGCGGCCGAAGAAAGAGCATCAGAAGGAAAACCTGCCCAGACGCAGGGAACCGGTAACGCAGTCGGCGGCGATTACGTGATCGGCAAAGGCGACGTTCTCGATATCACCGTCTGGCGGGAACCTATGCTATCGGGAGAGGCTCTTGTCAGGACCGACGGGATGATTTCTGTTGGACTTTTGGGGGACGTCAAGGCTGCCGGTCGAACCCCTATGGATTTGCGGGATGAGATTCAGCGAAGGCTCAAAGAATTTGTGGCGACACCGGCGGTTACCGTGACTGTCAAAACGCCGCTAAGCCAGAAGTTCTACGTGATTGGCGAAGTCAGTAAACCTGGAGAGTACGAGCTCGTTAAAGACCTGACGGTTGTTCAGGCCATTGCTCGAGCAGGTGGATTCACCGAATGGGCGTCCAGGGACGATATCACCTTGATCCGCATGGAAAATGGAGTTGAAAAGAGGATCAAGATCAACTACAAGGACTTCGTAAAGGGGAAAAACACTGAAAATCCGGAACTTAAAGGCAATGATACTATCGTTGTGCGTTAGGTGTCTAAGAAGTCTATCTTCTGCCCTGATACTCCTGCCGCTGTCTTTGCCTTTCCTGTGCTCTTGTTCGGGTTATGTGTCCTCCGTTACGCCCAGAATTTCGGTCGCGGAGGAATACACCGACAACCGGGATTTAACGCATTCAAACCCGAAATCCGATTCGATCACGACCGTCTCTCCGGGAATTACCGTTTCCAGGTATGGACCTACCAGCGAATTGGGGCTTAGCTATAATCCTTCATTTGTTTACTATGCGCAGGGGATAGAGGGTGCAGCGGGAAGCGGAGTGGGAGACCAGGGAGGGCAGTTTGCAAACCGGCAGAATGCAACGTTATATGCATGGGACAGAATCCAAATGCATTCGTTGGTAACCTTATCAGACACCTTCACCCGGACAGACGACCCCGTTGCCTACAGCGAGCCGACTTTTATAAGAACTGACCAGCCTTTGCCCCCGGTAGATGAAACCATCAGGACCAGCAGGCAGCCTTATGAGACAAATTTTGCCAATGTCGGCTTTCGCCAGGAATTCGGGCTCAATGATTCCCTGACATTTAACTATGCCAACACCATCTTGAACAATGACGATCCCACCATTCAAAACAATACAACCAACAGTCCTTCGGTCGATTTGACCTATTGGTTCAATACGCTGTATGGAATCGACCTCAAGGCGACCTATCTTAGGGGTGACTATTCCGGGCAGGGAGGAATTGCCGCCTATCCTGATATAAACGAGACTGTTTTTGTGGCTCGATTCATAAGAAGGATCTCGCCTACGCTAAATTTATTCCTCCAGGGGACCTACATTAACATGAACTTCGAAGGTGCTGCTCCTAATACGCCTACCTCCCCTGCGTCTATTTTTACGGACTTCAGCGTTTATGATGTCACTGCCGGTGTTGACTATCATTTATCCCCAACAGTATTTTTAACAATGAGCGGAGGATATTTTGTCGAGAACGTCGATATAGGCAAACCGGCATCGGGGTATGAAGTGCATGCGGATATGGGCAAACAATTCAACTGGGGATCTGTGAGGCTCACTGGATCTGTCGGTTACGACGAGTCTTTTTTTGGCGCACAGAACCTTGGCCTTACGAAGTATTATGGAGCCACTCTTGCGGGTACGTACTCATTTACCCAGCGCCTTACCGGCATAATGTCTGCAGATTATCGAAACAACGATTACCTCGAAATTTCAGGTGAGAACGCGAACCTGACCACTCTTCTTGCCGGCTTGACCTACCAGTTCAGGCCCTGGATGTCGTTTACTGCTCGTTATACTCATCATATTGCCAACTCTCAAGAGACAATAGACAGCTATACCGAGAACAGGGCGACTCTGATTATGACCTTGGTGCCCAAGGAACCATATCTGTTGGGCCGTTAGATAACATTTCGCTTAAGTCTTTAATCTCCCTCCAAAAGGTGCTGAGACTGTGAAGTTAAATTATGTCCTGTGTTCATTGGGACTGTTGGTTAACCTTGCCGTCGGCGGCAGATATGGAATAGTCTATGGCAGAGAAGTATGCGAGACGACCGATGGAGTGCAGTTCTGTGTTGAAATGAGGGGGCAGTGTGACCTCTATCATCTGCTTCCAACAGAGAAGACTAACATTAAGATGGACATCTTCCATATCGTCATTCTGAACCGCTCCAACCGTTCGATAAAGATAGTTCCAGAGTATTTCT
>Ga0326728_10021209_pt1 | contig 12256 bp, 11 predicted proteins | sample MB3enrmetagenome_FD_207602 | JGI IMG/M metagenome (GOLD analysis project Ga0326728, IMG submission 207602) | Lab enriched peat soil microbial communities from McLean, Ithaca, NY, United States - MB31MN | ecosystem: Environmental > Terrestrial > Soil > Wetlands > Peat | place: USA: New York...
TGCACGGCGATGCGAACATCGGCGATCAATCGCGATTTTGGGAACCCCCCTCTTGCCCTCCTCTTCACGCGAGGCGAGCTTGGTGAGAAATCCGGGCTAACCCAGGCCTTTACCCCCCTCATAATCGCGCCCGACCTCCATGTCACGTGGCTTGGAACTCGCAGGGTTGACCCTTTCACACGGGGATGCGCCGGAAACCCTCGAAGAACCGGCCAGTAACCGCCCCAAAAATGAAGCCGCCAACGTGAGCCATGTAAGCGACGCCACCGGTCTGCACATCCGCCACGGCGCCAACGCCACTAAAGAGCTGGATGAGAAACCAGAGTCCGATCAAGAGAACCGCGGGAATAAACGTAATGCGGGCGAACCACCCAAAGAAAAGCACCGCCTTTATCTGATCATGAGGGTAAGTAATCAGAAAGGCGCCCATCACACCCGCAATTGCGCCGCTGGCGCCCAGATTGGGAACCGTGGAAGAGGGCATGACTACGATCTGCGCCAGCGAAGCTGCCAGACCGCTAAGCAGGTAAAACGCCAGGTAGCGCAGCCGCGACATGGCATCCTCGACCTCCGGGCCAAATGCCCATAAGAACACCATGTTGCCCAAAATGTGCATCCAGCCGGCATGCATGAACATGGCCGTCAAGATGGTGATCCAGTGCCGGCCCGCGACAATGTCGGCGGGGACCACCGACCACTGTTTTACAAATTCGTCACCACCTGCCAGCTCCAACACGAAGACAACCGCGTTCACGAGGATGATTGAGGCGGTGATGGCGGCGAAGCGTCTGGGCCGCCGAGATGCATCGAGCAGTGGGATCATGCCACCCATGGCGTTTTCCTCCGATTCCCGGTATGGACATCCGCCTCCGGGCGACGCTGCCCCGGACTTGTCCCTGGTTCATAGCTCCGCACTGGATTCTCCCAGCCCCACCCTTCGTTCAGCAACGCGCCTTCCCGGCAGGTACTCGACGGTGGGGAAGTGTCGCACTGGCTGGGGATAAAGCATCATCAGATCCAAGACCTCGGGCGGCATCTCGGAGCTCACGTGCAATCCCAGCGCCTTGGCGTAATCGAAGGTAATTGGAAAATCGTGTGTCCACCTGCCTTCGGAGAGCACGGTCGCCAGATTGTCCACAACCGGATCGGGGTATTTGCCGCGCAGCAGTTCCCGGACTGTTTCTTGAACTTGAGCAATCGCCTTCTTCGCCTGGTCCGCAAGAATCAAAGTTTCGTCGTGGATCCTGTCCTTTGACTTTTGCTCCACCGCCTTCAGCAGCGATACGGCCGGGTATTGCCCCAGTTGCGGATCGACCGGCCCAAGCACAGCATGGTCGCTCATTACAATCTCATCCGCCGCGAGTGCGATCAGCGTTCCACCGGACATAGCGTAGTGCGGCACGATGGCGGTGACTTTGCCCTTTCGCCGGTTTATGGCGTTTGCAATTTGTGTCGCGGCCAATACGAGGCCGCCTGGAGTGTGCAGCACAATGTCAATCGGAACATTCGGGTCGGTCAGGCGAATGGCGCGAATGACTTCCTCTGAATCGTTGACGTCGATATACCGCATCAGCGGGAAGCCGAGAAAACTCATAGTCTCCTGCCGATGCGCGAGCAGGATGACTCGCGACCCACGTTTTCGTTCAATTTGAGCGATCAGCCTCCGCCGTGACGCCTCAAGCCAGCGCTGCTTCATTACTGGCTCCAGTGAGCTCAGCATGATAAATATCCAGAATACGTCCATAGGACCTATGTTCATCGCTGCGGTCATCTTCGCCTCCGTAGAAGCTTTTGTAAGCACATCGTAGGCCAAACGCCGATGATGGCTTATTTCCCGATTGCAATGGTAAGCGGGCCTGGCCGCCGCACGCCGGGCGGACCCACTTCTGGACTCGGTGTCCAACAGTTCGTCACTTGTGTCCGCGGCTGAGCAGCACGTTCACCAGCCCAAAGACGCCAATGGCAACCCCAGCCACGTGGTTCATCCAGCGCATGGTGCGATCGGTAATCCTGCTGCGCAGACGGGTCGCCGTACTCACCAGGATGGTCCACCAGGTCATCGACCCGCAGAATATGCCGACGACCAGAAGAGAGGTCTGCCACAGCAGTCGCTGCCGTCCCAGGCCGAGCGCGGCCAGGACCGCCAGATAAGAGAGCACCGTTGTAGGGTTGGTCACGTTCAAGAGGAATGCGGAAACAAAGTCCGAATTGGCGGAGGAGTCGTCCTCGCCTGCGTGCAGCGAACGTGGCGGCTTCCGGTAGTACACCACTCCGATGCCCACTAAGAGAACCCCGCCGATCATGCGGATCCAGAACTCTTCGCGGATCAGAAGCTGAATCACCAGGCTGATGCCGAACCCGGCGATAGCGCCGTACAGCGTATCCGCGAGCGCTGCGCCCAAACCCGAGATAATGCCGGATTTCCAGCCCTTCTCGAGGGTCCGCCGAATGCAGAGGAGGTTGACCGGGCCGACCGGCGCTGCGATGATCAGGCCCGCAACCAGGCCTCGGATAGGCAATTCCAGGTCCACCGCCATGGCATTAGATTCCGGGATCGAAGCCAATCGATACAGCAGTCGGAGGGCAATCTTCCTTCCATTGTGGCACCCTTTGCCCGGCCTTCGGATTGCAGGTATAGCCATGCTTGTGCCACGCCGCAAGGCACGAATTCGTGATGTGTGTGGAGCGGCTCTCCGAACGGGGCCAGGCGAAAGTCCAAACAGGATAGGAGATTACTTATGAACAACGATGAACAATTGCAGTCCGACGTTGAACAGGAATTGCGTTGGGAGCCCAGCGTTCATGCCGAACAGATCGGCGTCTCGGTTAAGAACGGTGTTGTGGAGCTTGATGGTAACGTCGATAGCTACTACGAGAAGTGGGCTGCCGAACATGCCGCAATGCGCGTTTCCAATGTCAAGGCGGTCGCGAGCGAGATCAAAGTCGAGTTGCCCTCCGAGGCGACACGAAGCGATGAAGACATCGCCCGTACCGCCATGAATCATCTGGATTGGGACTACTCGGTGCCTGGCACCGTGAAGGTGCAGGTGACCGACGGATGGGTGACGCTCAAAGGCACGACCGAATGGCAGTATCAGAAAGAAGAGGCGGAGAGAGCAGTTCGGCCGCTGAAGGGCGTGAAGGGGGTTTTCAACGAGATCGTCGTTACCCCGAAGCTCAGCGCCATCGACGTGAAGCTCAGGGTCGAAGACGCGCTGAAACGCAACGCGGAGACCGATGCCAGCCGCATCAGGGTGGAGACGTTTGATGGTAAAGTGACGCTTCGCGGTTCGGTCCGCTCCTGGGCGGAGCGGGAAGAAGCCGAACATGCTGCCTGGGCAGCTCCGGGCGTTACCAGGGTCGAGGACCTCCTCACCATCGGCTAGTTCGCGAACCGAGACAGTCCCTCGCTCAGGCGCGGTCCCCTGATGGAGGGGAACCGCGCCCTTCTTGTCTTCTGGGCCGGTACCATTTGAAATAGACCAGGGCGCCGGCGCCGGCCGTCACTGCCAGCGCAATCAGCGCATACAGCATCGTCTGGTAGTGCCGCGAGAAGAAGCCGATCATCTGCCGGCCATAGACCCTGCTCAAATACGCCACGCTAAAGAAACGCAGGGCCCGTCCCGCTGTCAGCGCCAACAAGAACCTCTTGTGCGGATACTGCATGGCCCCGGCGGCCATCAGGACGGAAGTGAAGGGGAACGGCGGTGGCAGGATAGAGCCCGTGAACACCGTTATGTCCCCGTGTTTCTCGAAACGCCGGTAGAGTTTTTCCGCGCGTGGCTTCCCCACTTTCTTTTCCAGGGTCTCCCGCCCACCTCTTTCGGCCAGCCGGTAGGTCACATAGCCCCCGGCCACCTCTCCCACTGTGGCCATCAAGGCGTAATAGGCCCACCATTCGTATTGGTGTGCCGAAAGCAGGATGAGGAATACGTCTACGCTTCCCGCGGGGGCAGAGATGAAAGGGGTGTTGTCGGCGAGGCCCAGCAGGATCAACCCAGGTCCTCCCAGGTGGCGGATCCAATTCCACAACGAGTCGGCCACTATGAATAGCGAGAAGATTCTCATACGCGGCCTGCCCCTTACAAGACCAACTCGGATTCAATTTCATACCGGTCCCGAATCGTCTTTACCAGCTCGCCCTGCAAGTTCTGAACGTACCCGAGTCGATATCGCTGCTCCACCTTGCGGACATCCGATGCGAGAGGATGATCGTGGAACCCTTCGGCAATCCACCGCGAAAAGTCTCCTCGGCGTGCATGTCCGTCCAGCACTCCAGGCGAGACGCTCCCCAGTGACGAGACAAACTCCTGCAACGTTCTACTCGGGGAGCCCACCGGCCTGCCATCCGCAGTGAACACGAATTCATGCCCACTTTGCATTGGCACATCAAGATATTTGGACTTATGGCGAACATGTGCGGTCAAGCGAGCTCGCAAGGAGAAGCGCTGCAACTTCCCTGGCGCTCCCTGCGCGCCTGGCAGTAGAACCGCTTCGCCATCGGCCAATCCTGCCAGCGTAGCGCTCCAATCGCCAGAGCCGTTGGCAAACATCGTCTGCATCGCCTTAGCCTCTTGCGGATCCGAAATGCGCGTGGCGCAGATCACCTCCATGGCTCTGCGGACATCGGCGTGAAGATCGGAAGGCCGGTAAGTGACAAGTGTGTATGCACCCAAGTCAAGGTCCAACAGCTCTCTGACATTCGATTCATTGAGGAAGTAATGCGCTTCATCGACGACGATCCTGTGAGGTAGACCGGTGCGCCGCCTGAGAGACGCGAGCATCGGCAGCAGGGTTTTCAGATAGTCGATCTTCTCCTTATATTGCACGTGGGAGAGATTGACCACCACGCTCATGTCCGGATGCCGCAACATGCGAGCCAGATCGGGCAGCGAGGGTAGCGGGTCGTCGCCTCCCCATGCGAGCACGCGGGGTAGAGCTTCCAGTTGCTCGTAATCGCCCTCCGGATCGATTACGCATGTACAATAATCGTGCAGCATGAGCTGTTCGCAGAAGAGCCCCGTGGCCCACGATTTTCCGGATCGCGGGTCTCCCGCGATCAGGAGGTTGCGTCCGCGGATTGCGAACCCGAGCGGTTCGCCAGTGCTCGTGACGCCGATCACGATCTTGTCTCTTCCAATCCGATCGGGCGGCAGCCGCATTGTGTTTGCGGCCTGCCGGATGTATGGAGCAAGGGCGCCGGGACCATCTCCGCGCACGACCTCCTCCGCATTCCTCTGAAGAGCCGGACTTCCCCAGCCGACCGCTACACCGATCTCGCAAGCCGCGAGGAGGTCGTGGTCGTTCTCCGCATCGCCGATGGCGATCGCGTTGTGAGCCGACAGACGCAGCGCGGCCAGAACCTGGCGGAGCCCGGTAGCTTTACTGGTCGCCTGTGGAAGCACCATGAGGCGGCCACGGTTGAACAATAGCACCAGCGGCAGCTCGAGCTCGCGGATTACAGCCAGGATCCGGGGCCCCAATGTCGCGTCGGTCTCTACTATGCATTGGCCGGAGACGAAGTCGATCCCACGACGGCGGAGTTCATCTAGGAATTCGGGTGGTGGAGGATGGCCGATCAACCAGGAATGACCGTTTGGAAAGGCTAGTACGGCCCCATTTTCCGCTACCACGGCGTCAACAAACTGAAGGTCTCCTGCTACCCGCTTCAAGTCCGAAAGAATGCGGCCGGTCACGAGGATAACTGCGATTCCGCGCGCGCGCGCCTCCGCGATGGCGGCCTTCACGTCCGAGTCGAGTATTCCATCACGTGCGATCGTCCCATCGTAGTCGAGTGCCAGTACCCCGAACTTCAAGGCTCCTCCTTCTCACACCTGCAATTCGGCGCGGGTCTGAAACAGTTGAAGCACCTGGCCCCGCGAGACCATGCCACGCAGACGGCCATTCGCCAGGACTGGCAGTTGATTCAGGTCATCGGTTGCCATTACATCGAGCGCATCCTTCAATGACGTTTCCGGTTTGACCGTGCGCAAGCGAGCCGCGGGCAGCATAACGCTGCTGAGCGTAGTCGATGGCCACAGGTTGCGCTCGACGTGCTTGATTTCGTGGGGAGTGATCAGACCAGCAAACGCGCCATTTTCCTCCACCAGGAAGCATCGTTTCCCAGTGCGGAGCATTTCATCATCTACGAAGTGCTGAATATCCAAGTTTCCGTCCACGGTTGGACAGTCGCTGGACATCAAGTCCGCTACGCGCCGGCGGCTGAGAAATGGGACGGTTTCCACTTCGCGGTAGCTTTCGGCAGCCGCCTGAATCAAGAACCAGCCAATAGAAACGATCCAGAGCCCGTTGAAGCCGGCTCCCCTGAACATTTCCATAACACCAATGGCGATAAAAGCGAACCCGACGCCCTCGCCGATTCGTGCGGCCAGGCGCGTCGATTGGTCGGCGTTGCCGGTTTTCCACCACAGGATTGCGCGGAGGACCCGCCCCCCATCCAATGGGTAACCCGGAATCAGGTTGAAGATCCCGAGGCCGAAATTAATGTAGCCGAGCCATACAAGCATGGCGACCACAGGCGTGGCCCCGCTCGTGGCCGGAGTCCAACCGCACAATAGTGCCGCACCCAGGCACACAAAGCCTATCGCACAACTGGTAATGGGACCGACGATCGCCATCCAGAACTCAGTTTGTGCGTCAGATGGATTCTTTTCAATCTGGGACACGCCTCCAAGTGCGAACAGGGTTATGGAACGGACGGGCAGATTGTGCGACTTGGCGACAAGCGAGTGTGCGAGCTCATGCAGCAGCAGAGACACAAAGAACAGCAGTGCCGTGACAATAGCGAGTGACCAGATCAGGCCCTGGCTCCAGTCCTTGTGCGCAGCGCTGAATTCGCCTGCGACTGACAGTACGATCAGAAAGGCAATCAAGAACCAGCTATAGTTCAGTCCGATATCGATGCCGAAGACGCGGCCGAGTTTAATATCCGTTCGCATTTCACACCTCCGAGCAGGACCATCCGGCGCCTTTCAGACGCTAAGAACAGGACACGGCGACTCACGGATGATGGCGTATGAGTGTGTAGTCAACCTGCCGTCCATTCTATCTCGGGGACCCCTGCCAATCACAAGCAGATCAGCCCCCGCTTCCTCAGCGAAGGAGCACACTGCTTTCGCGGTTTCGCCTTCCTGGATTTGAACAGTGGTCGCGCGGGCCCCGTTCGCGCTTAGCAGCTTCTCTATGTTCTGGCGCGCCATGTTCGCAACTTCCTTTTTCCAATCGTCCGAGAATAGAAGCTCTAATCCGGGGCTGGGCGGCGGCACGGCATGCACGACCGCCAGTTGGGCGTGGAGGTTGGTCGCAAGTTGAGACGCCCATTTGATAACGTCGGCGCTCTGGCGGCCGAGATCGATTGCACAAACGACGTTTGAGAACTTCTCGAGCCTGGCGGCAGGCTGCTCCTCCATGTGAACGCCCGTCAAAACCGGACAAACGGCGTCATGAAGGACCTTGGCTGTGACCGAACCGATGAGGAATCGGCGGAACGTGCCATAGCCGTGGGTTGGCATGGCGATGAGGTCGATCTTTTCGGACTTGACGAATCCGACAATTACGTCTGCCGGATCGCCGTCATACAGCACGCGCCGCACGTCGAAGTCTTGAAGCTGGTCTCCGCCGGCCTTGGCCAGTTCGTTGTCGTTTTCAACGTGAAGCAGAATCAGCTCAGCATGGTACTTGGCGGCAACCGCCTGCGCGTATGGCAGCATTACCAAACACTGATCCGAGAAATCCATAGGCACGAGAATCCGGGAAATTGGAAACATAAGAAGCTCCTCATGGCAGAGTAAGCACTTGGAGGACCATCCCATTTCCGCTAGACGCTTACGACGGGGCAGGGTGACTCGCGAATGATGGTGAAGGAAGTTGTGCGTGCCGTACCGGCGTCGTCGGCCTTGGGACTCCGGCCGATCACGAGAAGATCCGCGTCGAGCTTCCTGGCCTGGGAACAGACGGCTTCCGGAACATCTCCGCCCGCAAAAAGGACCTGGCCCTCTTTTCCGAGTATTCGCTTGATTTTACCGAGCTTTTCGCGCTCCATCTGGCTGAGCCACTCATCCGGAGAGTCCGGCTCTTCTTCTGATTCAAAGCTTCGCAGCACGCGCAAAACGAAGAGGCGGGCCGTGAATGCCGCGGCGAATTGTGAGGCCCAACTGACTACGCTCTGGCTGCGGGGACCGAGATCCACCGCGCATAGCACGGTGCGGAATATTGGCGGCAACCCCTGTTCCGCATGGGCTGTAATCCAAACCGGGCAGCTTGCGTCGCGCAGCACTTCCGCCGCTACGGAGCCCATGAGAAAACTCTGAAATGGCCTGTAGCCGTGGCTGGCCATCAGGATCAGATCCACATGGTTGGCCTCGGCGAAATCCAAGATCTCCCTGGCGGGATTGCCATCGCGGATGATTTGTGAAATCGAAGCTCCCGTGAAGTCGCGGGCCAGCAGCGTCTCAAGCTCGTGCGCCTTCACCCCGCCAGGCTCGAAGCGGCCGGTCTTCTGCTCCTGCGGGTCCACCACATGCAACACAGTCACGTCGGAGTGGAAATGGCGGGCCAGGACCTCCGCCTGGCGGGCAGCGTCCAGTGAACGCTCGGAGAGATCCACCGGCAAAAGAATTTTTGCAAACGGCGCCATCGATAACCTCCACGGCTCTCAAACTTCAACTCTTCGGCCGAGACCGGCCATTACGCAATTCCCGCTCTGCCCTTAGACCCTGGCCAGTAGCGCCTGACTTTCGTGCTTCGGCTGCCGCATCCAATTGTTTTCACCCATCCGCCAAGCGTTACCCAATACCCATAGCAACTCGGTTACCTGAAATGGCTGGCTGAGTACATCGTGACCTCCCAGGTTCAGGACCTCCGCCCACAGATATTCATCCGCCACCCGGGCGGTGACTATGAGCAGCGGAGTCTGGGGCAGGCGCTGGATTGCGGCCAACAGGTCTTTCCAGCTCCCAAGCGGCAGATCCCGCTCGGTCACGACTATCGGAACTGGGGTCCAGAGCAGGAGATCCATCGCTGATTTGAGCGTTCGGGCTTGGTAAAGTTTCCAACCCTGCTGGAAGAAGAACTGGCCCAAGAACTCCTGGTTTTCTTCGACGGCGCTCACCAGTAAGGCTGATCGCGTTGTGATCATGGCCATGGTGAAGCAAGCCGCAGGCCAAACGCCGATGCCGGCCGAAAGCGCCGCAATTGCCCGCGAGCGAGGCATTTCACGAACGGAATCTGCTGGGCGAACCCACTTCTGGACTCCGTGTTCAACACTTCGTCACCCCATTGAGGCACATGAGAGAACAGGGCCTGGCACTGCTGGCCGTCGCCGGTTGTCGGGGCAATCGCGTTGTCATCGCGCCGGTGCAGCGGCTGGCGAAACTCGCCGGCTGGGGCTATGGCAACGGAACTGCTCTTATACGGTTCAGTCGATCCATTTTATTCAGTAGCTCTATGGGGGCGGATACACACACGCGAACCCTGCCGACAGCTTCAACGGAGGATTGCTGGCATGCCCTGCCTGCCGACGTTATCAGCGCCCGCCTGGGTGTCGACCCCGCATCTGGCTTGAACGACGAGGTAGCCCACAATCGATTCCTGGTATTCGGCCCGAACCGCTTGACGGCGCAGAAGGAGGAAACGGTCTGGGACATCTTCCTGAAAGAGATCCGCGAACCGATGATCGTGCTGTTACTGGTCACCGGTGTGTTGTACGGAATCTGGGGGGAGATCGAGGACACGCTGACTATCTTCTTCGTCATTCTGGCGCTGGTCTCAGCCGAGGTGCTCAACGAACGGCGTGCCAAACAAGCCATTGGCGCCCTCATCAGGCTTTCCGAGCCGACCAGTCCGGTGATTCGCGCCGGCCAGCATCGGGAAATTCCAGCCGGCCTGGTTGTCTCCGGCGACGTGATCGTGATTGAGGCCGGACGGCGCATCCCGGCCGACGCGCGGCTGACCGAAGCATATGGTCTGGCGGTGGACGAGTCCGCTTTGACCGGTGAATCGGTCGCCGCCAAGAAAGCGTCGGATCTGATCCTGCCGGAAACGACGCCCCTGTCCGAACGCCGCAACCTGGTCTTCGCCGGCACGACGGCAGTGCGCGGGCGCGGCGCGGCGGTGGTCGTCGCTACCGGCATGAACACGGAAGTCGGGCGCGTGGCGCGGCTGGCGCGCGAGGCCGAGGCGCCCCGGACGCCACTCCAAAAGGCCATGAAGGAGCTGTCTCAATCGCTGGCATGGCTGGCGATTGGCTTCAGCGTGCTGATTCCGCTGCTCGGTTGGGCGCTCGGGAGGCAGCCGCTTCGACAGATGATTCTGACCGGTTTGGCGCTGGCCTTCTCGGTGATTCCCGAGGAGCTGCCCATCATCATCACCATGGTCCTGGCGCTGGGCGGATATCGCTTGTCGAAGCGGAACGCGATTGTAAAGCGCCTGCAGGCGGTGGAAACGCTGGGTGCGGTGACCGTGATCGCCACCGACAAAACCGGGACTCTGACGGAGAATCGCATAGAGGTGAGCCGGGTAGTCCCCGTAGACTTGCGGCGCAAGATCCTGGAAACTGGCGTCCTCTGCAACGACGCTTTCGAAACTGGCCAAGGCGACCCGCTGGAAACAGCGCTGCTGCGGTCGGCGCGGGAAGCGGGCGTTGACGTCGCGGCATTGAGGCGGTGCTGCCACCTACGGCATGATTTTACCTTCGACAATTCGCGGAAACGAATGTCGGTAGTCTACGTGCGCGAGGGCGAGCTTTGGGTCGCGGTGAAGGGTGCGCCCGAGGCGGTGCTGACGCTATGTAAGCGGCGATGGGACGCCACTGGTCCGCGGCCACTCTCGGAAGCAGACCGACAGGCCGCGCTGGCGTCCGCGGCGCAAATGGCGAACGAAGGCTTCCGCGTAGTGGCGCTTGCCGAAAAAAGGGTTCAAGACTCAGCGGTTTCCCAAGACGAGGCTGAGTCCGATCTCACGTTCGCCGGGCTGGTGGCATTCTCGGACCAGCCGCGTCCCGATGTGCCTCAAGCCATCGCGGCATGTCGCACGGCAGGTATCCGCCCGGTGATGATCACGGGAGATCATCCGTTGACCGCCAAGGCCATCGCGGCGCAGATAGGCCTCGGCGGTGGACGGCGTCTGCTGACCGGGGCAGAACTGGATGCGATGCCGGATGAGGCATTGAAGCGAAGCGTTTCGGATGTGTCCATTTATGCGCGCACGACACCGGAGCAGAAACTGCGCATCGTTCGGGCTTTGCAGGATTGCGGGGAAATCGTCGCGGCCACAGGCGACGGGATTAACGATGCACCGGCACTGGCGGCGGCCGATGTCGGGATCGCCATGGGCCAGACGGGAACCGATGTGGCCCGCGAAGCTGCGGACATGGTTCTGGCCGGCGACAATTTCGCCACGATTGTCCATGCCGTCGAAGAAGGCCGCGTGTCATTCGACAATTTGCGAAAGGGCGTGCGTTACTACCTGACTTGTAAAGCGGCCCTGATTTCAATCGCGCTCGTGCCCGTGCTGCTCGGGGCGCCCGTACCGTTCGCGCCAATCCAGATCATTCTGATGGAGCTTTTCATGGATCTGGCAGCCTCGGCCGCGTTCGTGGCGGAGCCCGCGGAAGCGGGCTTGATGCGCCGGCCCCCCCGCGATCCGAAAGCGAGATTCCTGGAGCGCCCCGTGGTGCCGAGCATTTTTGTCTCCGCTGCCGGCCTTTTTGCGGCAGTTTGCGGCATTTACCTGGCCACCTGGCACAGTGGAGCGGGCCTGGTCACGGCGCAGACGATGGCGTTCGCCACGTGGCTGTTGGGCCATGTTTTCCTGGCATTGAATCTGCGCACTGAGCGGGAGCCGCTGTTCCAGGTCGGATTCTTCAGCAACCGGGTGATGGTGGTTTGGGCCATGGCAACGGCCGCTCTGTTACTGGTGGCCACAAACATCCCCGCTGCGCAGCGATTGATCAAGGTGACGTCCTTGAGCCCGACGCAGTGGGCACTTGCGGTGGGAGCGGCGCTGGCCGGCACATTCTGGATGGAAGCACGCAAGCTCATACATCCGATCGGAGCCGGTAGGGGTCCAGAACGGATACTCTAGAGTGAGTAGATGACAGCAAAAGGTCCGTAAGGCGCGATGACAAAAATGGCTATTCAAATCTCAAGCTCCACCGAGCAGGATGCGCTGATCTCCGGGCTGCGCGGGAACGTCGATCCGGCGGTTGTGGTGTACTTTGCCTCGACCTGCCATTCTC
>Ga0326728_10021211_pt1 | contig 12254 bp, 8 predicted proteins | sample MB3enrmetagenome_FD_207602 | JGI IMG/M metagenome (GOLD analysis project Ga0326728, IMG submission 207602) | Lab enriched peat soil microbial communities from McLean, Ithaca, NY, United States - MB31MN | ecosystem: Environmental > Terrestrial > Soil > Wetlands > Peat | place: USA: New York...
TACGATGGGGTATGTCATCGTGGAGGGGTGGAATTTTTTCGATTCACTCTACATGACCATTATCACCATCACCACGGTCGGTTATCGGGAAGTCCATGACCTTTCCTTCAGGGGTAGAGTATTCACAATCTTTCTAATCGTGGGCGGCGTTGGGACGGTACTGTATGCCCTCAGCACCGGTGTCAGAATCATCGTAGAGGGTGAGCTTAAAGATATCTTCGGGAGGAAGAAATTGGAAAAGAAAATTAAAAACCTATATGATCACTATATTGTTTGTGGTTATGGACGGATGGGCAAGATTATCAGCAGGGAACTAAAGACCGAGGGAGTAAAGTTCGTCGTGATTGAGAAAGACCCCCGGATGTTAGAGGAAAAGGAGGATATCCTCTTTCTCATCGGAGATGCCACTCGCGATCATACCCTTAAAGAAGCGGGGGTAGAAAATGCAAAGGGTCTGATCTCTGTATTGTCCACAGACGCGGAAAACCTCTTTGTCGTTTTGAGCGCAAGGGGCTTAAACCCGAGCCTTTTCATCATCGCCCGGTCTGCTGAGGAGGATTCGGAAAAAAAGCTGCTCCGGGGAGGGGCCACAAAGGTCATCTCGCCTTACCATATCGGCGGCTTGAGGATGGCTCATACCGTATTGAAACCTACGGTGGTTGATTTTCTTGAGTTTGCCACCAAGAGCGGGAACATCGAACTTCAAATGCAAGAAATCGCCGTTCAGGAGGGCTCCAGACTCATTGGGTTGACATTGGAACAATGCGGAATTGGAAGAGATCTGGGAGTCATCATTGTGGCGATCAAACAATCAACGGGTGATACCAAATTCAATCCGACATTTCGAAGTACGCTGAAGGCCGGGGATACATTGATTGCCCTCGGGGAGATATCAAAATTAAGGGCTATTGAGGAAATGGCCAAGTCAGGGAAGGCTTGAAATTTCCTTATATCTACCTCATCTTTAATTCCATCTCTTCGAGGCGAACGATCTTGTCCCGAATCTCCGCGGCCCGCTCAAACTCCAAATGACTCGCCGCTTCCTTCATTTCATTCCTCAGCTTCTGGATCATCGTAGGAATCTCTTTAATAGGAACATACGCCTCTTCAACGTCGGATACAGCCGGAATCGTCAGATAGTCCGCTTCGTAGATCGAAGCCATGATATTTCGAACCGACTTCTTCACCGTCTGCGGGGTAATTCCGTGAACTCTATTGTACTCCTCCTGGATCTTTCTTCTCCGGTTCGTCTCTAAAATCGCCTGATCCATCGATTGGGTCATCTTATCCGCATAGAGGATGACCTGGCCGTTCACATTTCGCGCAGCCCTCCCAAAAGTCTGGATGAGAGATTTCTCAGACCGCAAAAAACCTTCCTTATCGGCATCCAGAATGGCAACCAAAGAAACCTCGGGGAGATCGAGCCCTTCCCTCAGAAGATTGATCCCGATCAGGACATCGAACTTTCCCAGCCGGAGGTCTCTGATGATCTCCACACGGTCGAGGGTATCAATATCGGAATGGAGGTATTTCACCCGGATCCCGAGATCGGCATAGTATTCGGTCAGATCTTCAGCCATTCGCTTTGTGAGCGTGGTGACAAGAACTCGCTCCTTTCCCTTGATCCGCTTCTGTATCTCGGCTAACAGATCGTCGACCTGGTTCTTCGCCGGTTTGACATCGAGGAGAGGATCGCTCAATCCGGTCGGGCGGATGATCTGTTCTACAATCTTGCCAAGGCTCTTCTTCATCTCATATTCACTCGGCGTAGCTGAGACATAGATGACCTGGTGAACCCGTTCCTGAAACTCCTCAAACATGAGAGGCCGGTTGTCCAGCGCAGAGGGAAGACGAAATCCGTATTCCACCAGCGTTTCTTTCCTGGACCGGTCTCCCCGGTACATCCCGATCAGTTGAGGAATGGTCACATGGCTTTCGTCAATGAACAAGAGATAATCCTTGGGATAATAATCCAGCAGAGTGGGAGGAGGTTCTCCTGCCTTCCTTCCAGTGAGATGACGGGAATAGTTTTCTATCCCCTGACAATAACCGAGTTCTCTCAGCATCTCTAAATCGAATTTTGTTCTCTGCTCGAGTCTCTGCGCCTCCAGAAGTTGATTCCGGGATTTAAACCATTCCAGCCTTTCCTTCAGTTCCTCACGGATGCTCTGAATCGCTTTCTCCAATCGGTCCGGAGGAGTAACATAATGGCTTCCCGGATAGATAGGTACTTTATCCAAACGTTCGAGGACTCTTCCCTTTAAAGGATCTATTTCAGAGATTTCTTCCACCTGATCTCCAAAGAGCTCCACCCGGATCGCCCGGCTTTCTTCATGGGCAGGGAAGACCTCGATTACATCACCTCGAACCCGAAAGGTTCCCCGATGGAAATCGATATCATTTCGCTCGTACTGAATCTCAACCAATTTTGAAAGAATCGCCTCCCTGGAGATTTCCATTCCTTTCTCCAGATAGAGGAGCATTCCATGGTAAGCTTCCGGAGATCCGAGACCGTAGATGCAGGAGACGCTGGCGACGATGATGACATCGTTTCTTTCAAGGAGGGAGCGGGTAGCGGAGTGCCGCATCTTATCGATCTCTTCATTGATCTGAGTATCCTTCTCGATATACGTATCGGTGGAGGGAATATAGGCCTCGGGTTGATAATAGTCGTAATAACTGACGAAAAATTCGACCGCGTTCTCCGGAAAGAGCTCTTTGAATTCGCCATAAAGCTGGGCGGCCAGCGTCTTGTTATGTGAGATGACCAGCGTGGGCTTCTGGACTCTCTCAATCACATTGGCCATGGTGAAGGTCTTTCCGGAACCGGTCACTCCTAAGAGGACCTGGTGCTGAGCACCTTCCAGAACACCATCACTCAATGAGTCAATGGCCTGAGGCTGATCGCCCTTGGGCTGGAATTCGGAAACCAGTTTAAATTGATTCATGAGATCATTTTACAACAAAAAAGGAAGGAGGGAAAAGGGGGGATTCAGAATGCAGGTAAACCGTTATATGAATAAAATGTCCCGAACGATACTTAATCTGACAGACCCTGTCAAATTACCTCTTGCCTAACAAGTACACCTACAACTAAACATTTCTGGCAAACATTAAAATTAACTATTGCCATTTGAAATCCTCATCCCTAACGTATGTGGAAGAGCAGGGGAAGCCTTTCGGCTCCCCCGACCTGGATAAATCCCAAGTATTCAGTGGACTCTTGCGGAAAAAGAAATCCATTTAAGGATCAATCGGAAATAGATAAAGTCATTAATGCGTTGCATAAGGCTGGGCTGAAGTGAAGAAAGAGGCATTGATATTTAAGACCACGCAAAGGCTCACTCTGGATTCTCTATCTCCCGAAGTTATTAATATTTCAGCTTGGGCGTGCTGCCAGAAGCCCAGGAAGCCATAGACAAGGTGGGCGAATGGGTTAAGAAACTTTACGGGTGAGTTACTCAGCTTCCGAATAACCATCTCTTGGTGTTCCAGAAATTAAGGAGCCTCATCATGAAGGCTTTTTGGTCGGCCTTACTAGCAAGATCCTTAAGCTCTAATGACAAACTCTCTATTCTCTTGTCTTGCGCCCTTTCGAGACCTCCGTCCACAATAAAAAGCCTTATCTTTTCTAACTTACCGGCATCCAGCCATACCCCATGAGAGCTACACTCATCTATGATGATTCCTGAGATGTGTGCAAAGTTCTTCCGGTTCATCAGCTTCCCGCACCGCACGCAGGGTAAGTATTCCACAGGGTCGATCATCGGCCCATGAAAATATCTCTTGTGAGTGTCCTCATACTTGTAAACGTCCGACTCCTTCGTAGCCTGGTGAAACTCGTCCGAATCAAGCCATATTCCGCCACAACGGGGGCAGAGACTATAATTCTCTCCGCCTCGAGTTTGAGGTTCAAAGGAAACGTGGCATCGGGGGCAAAGAGGAACAAGTTCTTTTTCAAGAATGTCGTGAACCTCCCCTCCGCAGAAAGGACATACTTTCATGTGAATATTAATATCTTTGCCGCAGTACTCGCAGTTTCGCGTTTGATTCATGTTCTCTTCCATTATACCCTCCTGAATGATGATTGGAATGGAATATGGAAAACGACTCCTGATCAGCCTATGTAAATACTGCCAACTTGTCAAGAAAAAAATCAGGAAGCAAAGACAGCTTTTATCGATTACTAATTGCAATCGAGCATAATCCGCCAAATTGGCCCCTCGTGGATTAGAGGAAGGAATCATCGGATCGCTTCCACCTGGTGTGCAGGTTTTTCTGCCCTGATGATGGCCCTAAAAAGCTGCTCTACCTTCGCAGGGAGGGAACAAGAGAAAGGGGATTCTCAATTGTAGGCGAATATCTATAGAGGAAGAGGTGCCTGTGAGGTTTTTCTTACGATTCACTCCATCCTGAAGCCATAGGAAAGCACCGAAACCGTCTAGAAGGTGTCAGAGGATCTGGAAAAAAGATTTAAGGAGAGCATAGGCCCTGTCAAATGAATGATCTTTCATGTTGAACCGGAGGAGCTGATTTTGACCTTGCGGTCGGGGAATTTGTATTGCTTCTTCACACCGGGGGCATCGACGAAAGCTGGCAAGGATTTATTTGATGGTTCCTAGGTCATATCCCAGCTTGGCTTCCTTCTCCCTCAGGAGGCGAATTGCCTTCCGAAAGCGCACATACCTTCTCACGGATTCAATTATCAGGAGGCCTCCCAAAATCATAAGAAGCATCCCGGTGCAGAGATAGAAGATCCCACCGAGAAACTTGATGATTACGAGGCCGACAGAGATGAAGGCTAGGCCTGTCTGCATGTAGGAGTGCATGGTCCTCTCCCTTGAGAGGAAAGTCTGTTCCTCTACCATAAGGAGTCTAATATCATCCTCTCTCTCCATACCCATCACCTTGCCTTATGCCTATAGAGTGCAGAGAAAACTGCCCGGCCTGTCGACACGTTTGATCTGAACTCGCTTTGAGTTGATTTGATATTTGTTGAGAACTCCCTTTGCGATGGGTCATATATACAAAAGAGGGAATAGTCTGTCAAGAAAAATCCACCACAAGACTAAAGGAGTGGTTATTTGAGAAGGTTTTGAGGTAGTAGAATGGGGTTGGTCTCGCGAGTCAGCGTATGCAATGTTTCATGTGGCGAAGGCTTACATCCGGGCTTCCCAATTTGAGGGCTTGTTCACAGAGTCCAGTTACCGCCTCCAGAAAGTTGGACGAATGATAATAGAGGTGGTGAAGTAGCTGCAAGAATCTACTCTTCTACGAAGGAGCTGATTCTTTAATGAATGAGCGTCCTCCAAGATAAAGATGATTCGTTCCACCCATTCGATCCCTTTGTAGCCATATATTCTCTGGATATTTCCAATTTGCCCAAAAGGCCCTTTGCAAGTTAATATGCAGAATACATGGACTCTATCACTCATGCGCTTACCGGCGCTGTCATCGCAAAAGCCATTGATGATAAGAAAATTGGAAATTGGGGAACCATCGCAGGTCTCGCCATGGGATTTTTCCCTGACTCTGATTTTGTCCTTGGTCTCCTCAACCGGCAATTTTATCTCGAATATCATCGTGACTTTACGCATTCACTCTTATTACTCCCTTTTTACGCCCTTTTTTTTAGTTGGCTCTTTGTAAAAATATCAAAGCGCCACACCTTTTGGAGTTTTTATAAAATCTGTCTCCCAGTTTTGGTCAGCCATGTCATTCTCGATCTTCTGACCTCTTATGGCACGATAATTTTCTCGCCCTTTTTTGAGCATCGGTTTTCCTGGGATCTTGTTTTTATCATCGATTTGGTCTTCTCTGGTATCGTTTTTTTCCCATTGATGGTCAGTATTTTTTGGAAGAATAAGGCTCGGTGGATCTGCCGTGGTTCACTGATCGGTCTTACACTTTACATCCTTTTTTGTTGGGTCCAACATCATCGAGCTATGGAACTCGCGAAAGCCTTTGGTAAGAACTTGGGTGAAGAAGTCATACAAATCGCTTCACTTCCCCAACCCATTTCTCCCTTTCGGTGGGCCAATTATGTGGAAACCAAAGATAAAGTCTACCAAGGATTTATGGATCTTCACCTGAAGGAACATTTTCTACCTAGTAAAAGGCAGGTTAATTCTTTATCCAATTTTTCCTTACTGATGGAGAGGCTAAAGAACCTCTATCAACCTCCTGGAAAAGTTCGTTATCAATCTTATCAGAAACTTCAGAATTCCCCTTGGGTAGAGAAAGCCCTAACCACAGAAGGCGTTAAGTTTTACTACTGGTTTGCTCGATTTCCGGTGGTAAAATCTCTCAATTCACAGAACGGAAGACATCGGGTGGAGTTCATGGATGTAAGGTTTCTCCTCCCGGGTATTCGTCTGCCTTTTGTGTACTATGTAGAGTTCGATAGTTCAGGAAAGATTCAATCTGAAGGATTTACCTAGCCCACCTGTTTCACTTCTTTAATTTTGATCCTGCACCTGGGGATTCTCATCTCTGAAAGGAGTAATTTTATCTACCAGGCTGATAATCTTTCAGGTTGAGGATTACCGATTCAAATCGTGCATACTTCCCCAAAATGCTGGGTCGTAGATTTCAGGAAGGAGTCCTCAAGAAAAGAGACTGTGAACTACACCTACAAGTCCTCAGAGCAAGGTTAACTGGAGAACTGAAGATTTCCATTTGAAAGTGCGTAATAACAACATATCGACAAGGATGGTCCCAGATAAATTTAGCTAGATAGTTGTTCAATTGGCCACGTTGCCCGGATTACTGTTCCTGCCCCTTTGCTCGACTCAATCGAAAAGGATCCTCCCGAAAGCTCGGCTCTTTCTCTCATACTGTCAAGCCCCAATCCCCGACCAGTGCCAATCCGAGATTGTGCCTCCAATAGGTCAAACCCCAGGCCGTTATCCTGAATCCCTAATTCAATCGCTCCATCCATTTTTCGCAACAAGAGATTAATACGGTCTGCCTTGCTGTGTTTGGCGATATTGTTCAAGGCTTCCTGTAAAACCCTGTAAATTACTATCTTCAAGGATTCAGGCACTTCATGTTCCTGAATATCAATGTCCCGTTTGACGCGGATATCTGAATAAGTTGATTCAAATTGCCGGCAGAACCAGTTGATGGTCGCCAGAATCCCGAGATCATCCAGCATGGAAGGCCTAAGAGACATCTGGATTCTCCGGGCTTCTTCGATTGTTTCCTGGATGATGGGGATAACACTTTCTAGGGCAGCCCGCGTTCGGGGATCGCCGTCACCCATCTCCATGAATGCCGTCTCCACCTTGAATTTAGTAGCGGCCAGGGATGCTCCCATGCTGTCGTGGATTTCCTGGGCAAGCAGCTTTCTTTCTCTCTCCTGAGCGCTGAGGAGTGCCGTAGAAAGTTCCCGAAGGCGACTTTCCGATTCTCTTAATGCTTCTCCCATCCGCTTGCGCTCGGTGATGTCACGAGCGGCAGCAAAGACGCCCTGGACCTCTCCGGCCTGATTTCTATAAACCGCGGCATTGTACAACACGTCCGTGACTTTGCCCGAAGCGTGCCGGATAGCAAGGGGATAATCTCTAACAAATCCCTTTGAAAATACCTGTTTGTATCCTTCCGCTGCCTTCTCGGGTTCGGTAAAGTAGTCTAAAAAATTGCTTCCGATCAGGGTGTCTCTGGTGAGACCGGTAGCCAACTCTGTGGCCCTGTTCACATCCATGATCTTGCCATCCTTGCTGATGGTGACCAGAGGGTCGAGGCTTGCTTCGATGAGACTCCGGACGTACAGGGATGCCGCCTGTAGGGCGAGTTCAGCCCGTTTGCGCTCAGACATCTCATCTTGCAATGTTTCAGCAACGCTCATGAGTTCTGCGGTCCTTTCCTGGACCCGCATCTCTAACTCACTACGGGATCTACGGAGTTCCTCCTCCATCTGCTTACGCGCGGTGACATCCCGTCCATAGACGTTGGCATAACCTTCTCCGGGAATTGGCTCAACCCAGACGATGTAGACTCTTCCGTTCAGTTGTACGTCCTCCTGTACGCTTCCTTCCGTCATTGCCCGGTCAACCAGTGGAAGTAATTCCTTCGGCAGAACCCGTCCGACCTCACACCTCCACCCGTGATGCTTTGCGCAGGCCTGGTTGCAGTAAAGAACAGTCCCATCCACAGACGCTCGGACGACGGGATTGGGATTCTGCTCAGGAAACCGCGCAAGCCAGGCCGTCCGCTCATAGGCCTCTCGCAACGCTTCCTCTGCACGCTTCCGCTCGGTGACGTCGCGGGTGAGTTTGGCGAAGCCGTGCAGACGGCCGTCAGCGTCCCGCAGGGCGGTGATGGTGATATCAGCCCAGAAGCGCGAGCCGTCTTTGCGCACACGCTGCCCTTCCTCGTGGTATTGTCCGCTGGCAGCGGCAATCTCCAGTTCCCGTCGCGGGTAGCCCTGCTCGGCGAGTTCGGGCGGATAGAATAGGGAGAAGTGCTTGCCGAGGATTTCTGCCGCCGTCCAGCCCTTGATCCGTTGGGCGCCACCGTTCCAGCTGACCACGCGCCCTTCAGTATCAATCATGAAAATGGCGTAGTCCTTGACCCCGTCCACTAGCAGCCGGAACCTCTCTTCACTCTGCTGCAGCGCCTCCTCGGCTTGCGCACGGTCAATAATATCGGCTGCATGGCGGGCGAGCAGATCCAGCAGCTGCAGTACGCGATCGTCCGGTCGATGCGGCATCTTGTAGTGCGTTGAGAACATGCCAAGGGGTTTTCCCGACCGGCTCACGAGAGGGGTGGATTGAACTGCTCGCACGCCGGCCTTGAGTTGGATTTCCAGAGCAGGCGTACCGACGAAGATCGGGCTTTGCTCAACGTCCTCAATGATAACGCGCTCCCTGCGTTGAAGCGCCGTGCCGCAAGCCCCTTGCCCCTTAGAGACGCTGTTCCAGAAGTCAAGCCACCACATCGGGAACCCACGCTGAGCCACAATATGGAGGTCAGAGGACTTGGGATCCAGGAGCTGCATGTTGCCAAAGTCAGCGCCGGAAATGGCAATCGCCGCTTCCACAATCTCGCCAAGGACCGACTCCAAGTTGCCTTCACGCACGAACAGCGTCCCGATTTTCTGCAGCCTCGTCATAGTCTCCAGGCTGGCTACCAGCCACTTCTCGTTTTCCTGTAATGCCTCCTCCGCCTTTTTGCGCTCGGTGATTTCGGTTTGGAGCGCTACGTTTGTGCGAGTGAGTTCGGCGGTTCGCTGGGAGACCTTTTCTTCTAATCCCTCCCGGGCCAAACGCAGCATTTCATTACTTTCGGCCAGTTCTCGGGTGCGCTTCTTGACGAGCAACTGGAGCATGACCAACCAGAAGCCCACAATCAGGGTAATGACGACCACGATCACGATGGCAGGAACAATGTATTTCTTGAACTTCCGCCAGGGATCGTCAGCGGTTAGCCATTTCTCGTAAATCCGGCCATACTCCCCATTTGCTTTGATGATCAAGAGCCCTTGGTTTAGCTTCTCCAGTAGTTCGGCATCTCCCTTTTTCACGGCAAAGGAAAAAACGCGCTTATAGTCCGGAATGGGTGGCCCTGCGGTCAGGCCTTTTATTCCATGCTTCTTGATCGACATCGTCCCGATCAGCTTCGAGCAGAGGAATGCATCATGTTTTCCAGAAGCAACCAGCGACAATCCTTCCGGTATCGTATCGACAAGAATCAAACGCCCTTGGAAATGCTGCTCCAGTAGTGCATGATGGGCGGCATCCGAGTGCATGACGACAATCTCTTTTCCTTTGGCGCTTTCGATGTTTTGAATCGGACGGCTCCCCTTGCGAGCAAAGAAAGCGTCAAATGTCTCTGTATGAGGAAGGCTAAAATCGACCAAAGACTGACGTTCCGGCAACTTTGCCACGATCGGCAGCACATCGAGCCGCCCCTCCACCAATTCATTCCACACGGTGTCCCACGGACCGGTTGAAATCCTGGTGGACAATCCCATGGCATTGGCAACCGCTTTGATGAGATCAACAGAAAAACCCGCCGGCTGCCCGCTTTTATCGACGAATGCATAGGGTGGAAATTCCAGTTCACTTCCCACACGAACCACGGGTGACTCACTTGCTGCACTGCAGGTGCCACTCACCAAGCCTCCGGCGTAAAACGCGGTAATGATCATGAATAGGATAGACATAGAGTAAATTATCAATCTTCCGGTCCGGAAATTCACAGGGCACCCTCCTTCTTTAGGTTAATACGCAGCTTCTATTGCAATGGTTCCTCTCCCAAAACCGAGAAGGCAACATAGGAGAATCAAAAGAGAAACATCTTTCTAAATTAATAATTTATAGTATACCGACAGATCTCTTGTGTCAAACGTTAGTGCAAAGTTGAGAGACCGTTGGGTTCTTTTCCTACCAGTCTTAAAATTCCAGAATCATTCTAAGAGCCTCATTGCTCACGGTTCCTTCTGCCTCCTTTTTTCCTCTGAAGTAGGGATAGTTTTTCTTGACCTCATACTGGAGGGCAGCGGATTCAGTAAAAGGGAAAGTGGCACTGCAGCAGGTTCAAGCCCACCAAATTCACTAACGGCTATGAGCACGGTAGACAGCAAAGCTTCTTTATAGGATCCGTAAGAGGGCAAGAATTCGAGGTCGAAGGGGGTATCAAAACTCTAAGTCAAAGCATAATTACCACCTATTGATTACCAAGGAAGAAATCACCGTCACACTTGACAATGTCTGTATGGTCAAATCCTGACTTCCACAAATAAAACCATTTGATCTGTGCCATCTGCCAATGCAGACAAAATATTCCTTTCAATCACTTCTTCACTTGTTCAATTTATCCCGTGTCAGGGGCTGTCCCCTGCTTTCATTTCCTGTTCAAATAAGGAGTAAGTTTATTCCAAAGTGACGAGATCTTCGATGTCCCCAAGCATTTTCTTTCCAATGCCAGGAACATGCGTAAGCTCGGATATGGTTTTGAAACCTCCATGAGTTTTTCGATATTCGATTATGGCTATGGCAAGTCTTTCCCCAATATGAGGGAGTTGCATCAATTCATTCATCGATGCCTGATTGATGTTAATGGGACTTTTTAACCCGCGGTCCTTAGCTCGTTCCTGCTTATAAACCTGATAGTGTTGATCCAAATGATCTTTGGCCTTGGCAAAGTTTGCAGGATCTATCCATTTCACCTGATGAATTCTGCCTAAAGCGCTCCTCAAATGATCAATATCGATCTCTCCTAAATGATTATGATGGGGAAGATGTCGGATTTTCTTCCCGTCCTTCGCAATCTCAATGGCAGCAAAGGCAGAATCCGGAAGGCTTTCGATATAACGCCGGCTCCACTTTTCTGCCGATGCTGGCGATACAATAAGTAAAAGAAATATTATTGATATTCCGAACGTCCACCTTTTCAGACTTTTCATTAATATATCTTTCTACCTAACGTGTGCGGCTGAGACGCAGCCGTCAGATTTTGCACCATGCGCTTGTGAAACCGGCGACGGTGCGCCGCGAGCAAACCTACTGGTCCCCATTTACTCTTTTCGCCCGCTTGCTTCCAAAAGCGTAAATCGTCCTTGTTCCTTTCTTTGATTCACCCGAATGCGGTATCCCCTTGGGAACATGATATTCATCACCTTTTCGTAATATAGTCGTCACATTATTTATTTTTAGTTTGTACTCGCCCTCCACTACGATGAAATATTCGTCATAGTCGTGAACATGCTCCTTTGAGATCGCATCTTTTGTTGAAGTCCAGATAGCCATCTGGCTTCCGTCAATCCCATCATAAACATAGCCGACATTTCCAGGTGATTGAGATTTTGGATCAATCGCATTGAGTGCATTTCTCATGAACTCAGGGAAATCATCCATTTCCGCCTCCAAAAGGTCGCAACCTATTTTCGCCTAACGGTTACAGCACTGACGAAAGTCCTCGGTTGTCCGCTGTTATCCGTCTGCGGCGAACAAAATATTCATTGCAATCACTTGTTCAATTTGTTCCGTGGCGAGGGAAGATCCCATTCAACCGTGTCGTTGGCCCCTTTATTTAGCACAATTTCTACACCAAAATTCAAATCCCTTTTCTGCAAATTTTAATCTTCTTTCATTCACTATTTCATATTCTTTCAAATAAGTTATCAATTCTTCATGTGAGAGTCAATCCCTCTTTCAGTTGAAATTTTATAGTGGCTCCTGTAAAAATGACCTCACCATTTGTCCCACAATCAATTTTCTGAGTTCGGTCCATATCTCAGTATCCCCCCT
>Ga0326728_10021212_pt1 | contig 12253 bp, 7 predicted proteins | sample MB3enrmetagenome_FD_207602 | JGI IMG/M metagenome (GOLD analysis project Ga0326728, IMG submission 207602) | Lab enriched peat soil microbial communities from McLean, Ithaca, NY, United States - MB31MN | ecosystem: Environmental > Terrestrial > Soil > Wetlands > Peat | place: USA: New York...
CGGAGCGTGGGCGCCGGCTGGTTCACCTCTCTTCGTCGCCCGGCAGCCGCACTTCGCTGAATCGCGGCCGGCTCAGGTTTCCCTGGGCGACAAGGCGCCCCCGCGCGACAAGGTCGCGGATGCGGGCGACGACGACGTCAACCTGGTCGTCGGAGGGCGGGACGCCCCGCTCCTCCAGGGTCCGCCCGGCGATCATGGCGACCTTTCGCCATTGCGGGCGCGCGTGCGATAGAATCGCCGCGTCAAGCTCCTCGACGCCCATGCCGTCTCTCCGCTCCCTTCGACCTCTCACGAGGCTCCAGGCGGCCGACACTCTGCCGCTCGCGCGCCTTCCTGGGCAAGCGCGCCGTCGCGGCCGGTTGCATAACCGGCCGCCGCCCCCTAAACCTCGCCGCCGCATTCCCGTCGAGGAGCCCACGGTGTCCGACGCGTTCAAGCCCCGATCCGATTTCCTATCCGTCCTCATCGAGCGCGGCTACGTCCACCAGTGCTCGGACCTCGCCGGCCTCGACGACAAGGCGGCGAGCGGCGCGCTGGTCGGCTACATCGGCTTCGACTGCACCGCGCCCTCGCTGCACGTCGGCTCGCTGATGCAGATCATGATGCTGCACTGGCTGCAGGAGACCGGCGGCAAGCCGCTGGCGCTGATGGGCGGCGGCACCACCATGGTCGGCGATCCGTCGGGCAAGGACGAGTCGCGCAAGCTGCTCGCCGTTGAGCAGATCGAGGCCAACAAGGCCGGCGTCCGCCAGGCGTTCGCGCGCTTCATGCGTTTCGGCGACGGCGCGAACGGCGCGGCGATGCCCGACAACGCCGAGTGGCTCGCCAAGCTCAATTACATCGATTTCCTGCGCGACGTCGGCCGCCATTTCTCCGTCAACCGCATGTTGGCGATGGAGTCGGTGAAGCTGCGCCTGTCGCGCGAGCAAGAGCTTTCCTTTTTGGAATTCAATTACATGTGCCTGCAAGCTTACGATTTTGTCGAGCTTTGGCGGCGCTACGGCTGCACGCTCCAGATGGGCGGCTCGGACCAGTGGGGCAACATCGTCGCCGGCGTCGACCTCGGTCGCCGGCTCGGCGCCGAGCAGCTCTACGCGCTGACCTCGCCGCTCATCGCCACCGCCTCGGGGGCGAAGATGGGCAAGACCGCGGCGGGCGCGGTGTGGCTCGACGCCGGCCTGCTCGCGCCCTACGACTACTGGCAGTTCTGGCGCAACGGCGAGGACGCCGACGTCGGTCGCTTCCTCCGGCTGTTCACCCTGCTGCCGCTCGACGAGATCACCCGCCTGGAGGCGCTCGGCGGCGCGGAGATCAACGAGGCGAAGAAGATCCTCGCCAACGAGGCGACCGCGCTATTGCATGGCCGCGAGGCGGCCGAGGCGGCCGCCGAGACGGCGCGGAAAACCTTCGAGGAAGGCGCGCTCGCCGAGTCGCTGCCCACCGTCGACGTGCCGGCGAGCGAATTCGACGCCGGCCTTGGCGCGCTTTCGGCCTTCGTGCGCGCGGGCCTCGTCGCCTCGACGGGAGAGGCGCGCCGCCAGATCCGAGGCGGCGGCTTGCGCGTCAACGACGTCGCGCTCGCCGACGAGCGGGCGACGATCGGCCGCGACGCGCTCAAGGGCGGCGGCGTCGTCAAGCTGTCGCTCGGGCGCAAGAAGCACGTGCTGCTGCGCGCGGTGTGACGCCGCGGCGCGCTTTGCTTAGCGTCATTGCGGGCCCGGCTCGGCGCGGATCGGCAGCGGCGCGCCGACCAACGGCGCGCCGACCGACGGCGCGGCGTTGAGCTCCGACGGCGAGACGATCGGCGTTGTGCCGTCGACCGCGCCGAACACCTTGCGCAGAAAGCCCGGGGTCATCGCCGACAGCGGATTGACGGTGAGCGTCGGCCCGCTGGCCGGCCCGACGATGCGATAGTTGACGCCGAGCAGGCCCTCGTGACGGCCGCCGCCCAACAACGCGCCGACGACGGGAATGTGCGTGACCAGGTTGTTGACCTGGTAGGCGGGAACGTAGGTCCCGTTGAGGTCGACGCGATCGCGCCCATAGTCGATGTAGCCCTCGGTGGTCAGCCCCATCTGGGAGTTGAAGATAGCCGCTTCGCGCAGATCGAGACGTCCGGCGCTGCGGGTGAAGCTCGCCGACAGATTCTGGAACCGCACGGCGCCGGCTTCGATCGGCGGCGCCGGGCGGAGCTTTTCGTCCCCCGGCGCCTGCCCCGCCGCCGCGAGCTGCCGCAACGCCGGCTCGTCGCGCAAGGCGAAATTGTTCACGTTGGCGAAGCCGCGGCTGCCGTCGTCCGCCGGCTTGACGGTAAGGTCGAGCGTTCCCCCTTCCATGCGATCGTAGACGTCGAGCAGCTTGCCAAGCGCGCCGGCGTCGGTGACGCGCATGCGCAAGGGGCCGTTCTCGTCCTGCTCGGCCGTCAGCGTTCCCTCGCCGATGCGCGCCTTGGCGCGCAAGCTCTGCGCGACGCCGCCGCGCCAGACGCCCGTCATCTCGAACTGGCCGAGCGTCTGCGAATTCGCCCCGAGCACGCTGGCGATCTTGACGTCGAGGTCGAGGTCCTTGCCCGCCCCCGACGGCCCGCCGGCGCTCAAGAAGCCCTTGATCAGGCCGCGCGCGTCGAGCGTCGCGCCGCGCACCGTCGCCTTGATCTGCGCGTCGCCGTCGACGATGTCCGCCTTCAGTTCGTCGGCGGCCGAGAGCCGCAGCTGCGTCAGCTTGGCGCTCTGGACGACGCCGTCGCTCGTCATCTGCGCGACGCCCCTGACCGAAACCGCGCCGGCGTCGATGGCGATCGAATTGACCGCGATGACGCCGCCGTCGCCTTTGAAGCTCAAGGTCGCCTTGCCGGGCTTGCCGGCCGCCTTCAGCGTCCCCGTCTGCGGGCTGGCGATCGCGACACGGGTGAGGTCGGCTTCGACCTCGGCGCTCGACTTGCTGAACGGCGCCTTGACGCGCACCCCCATCACGCCGCTGAGCCACCCGGCGAAGGGGAAGTTGAGCTTGGCGCGCGCCGCGTCGTCCAAGGAGAGCGACAACGTCACCGACCCCTCGTCGTTCGCCCCCTTGTTCATGTCGACCGTGACCGGCACCCCGTACATCTGGCCCTGCCCGGCGATCTTCAGATCGCCGTGGTCGGCGAGGACCGACAGCGAGGCCTGCTCGAGGCGCTCGTCGGCGAGAAACCGGTCGATGCGGAAGTTGCTCAGCGAGCCCTCAGCGTGAAACTGGTTGTCCTCCGGACGCACCGTCTTGCCTAACTTGAGGTCGAGCGCGAGCTTGCCCTCGAACTGGCCCTTGATTGTCGCCGGGTCGACGGCGAAGCCGACGTATCGCTTCAGCGCGTCGCGGTTCACGAGGTCGGCGAGCGCGTCGACGCCGCCCTGCAGGCGTGCGGAGGCGCGCGCCGGCACGACCGGCGCCGGCGCGGTGTCGGGAACCGCGTAAAAGATGTCGGCGACCTGGATGCGCCGGCTCGGCGAAAGCTCGATCACGCCGCTCTTCGCCGTGACGGAGAACTCGGCCCCCGTCATCTCGCCAACGGCGTCGAGGCCGGTGAGCGGCGGAACGCCGGGCGCCAGCTCGACCGCCGCGTCGCGCAAGGTGAAGTCGCCGCGCACGCTCGACGCGGGAACGGCGCGACGGTTGATGGCCGCCTCGAACGCCGCCGCGTCCCAGTTGACGGTCATCGCGCCGGCGACCACCTGTCCGCCGCGCATGTTCTGCAGGCACCAGGTGCGCGCGTCGGCGTTGACGAAGCTCGGCCACAGCCGAATCACGTCGACGAGCGCGCTCGACCCGACCTGCAAGTTCAACTTCAGCGTCGCGCCGCCCGCGACCGCGGCGAACTCGCCGCCGCCCTCGCCGTTGACCGAGGGACCGTGGACCGTCAACCGGTCGACGATCAAGCGCGATTCGCGCGGCAGATAACGCGCGTCGAGGGTCATCTGGTCGATGGCGATCGGCTTTTCGCCAGGGCGCTCCGGGCCGAACGCCGTATCTTGCGACTCGAGGCGCGCGACCCAGGCTGGCGCCGCTGGCGTCGGCGGCGCCAGCCAGCCCTTGGCGTAGATGTGGGTCGTCCCCGACAGGAGCTGCAGATCGGTGAAGCGATAGCGGTTGCTCGACGGGTCCCAGGCGACGGCGCCGGTCGCCTCGTCGATGAAGAAGGGCTCGTGGTCGGGGTTGTCGAGCCGGAAATAGCCGGCGCCGAGCACGAAGCGCCCTTGCAGCGCCTGGATCGACGAATTGGGCCCCAGCCGCGCCTCGACCTTGAACGAGATCGGCATGTCCGCCTCGAAGGGCGGATGGCCGGCGTGGGCGACCAGAATGTCGTCGAGGCTGAGGTCGCGCGCGCTGAGCGACAGCATGCGCGCGTCGCCGCCGCGCGCGATCGCCTCGACCGACCAGAGTCCCGCCGGGCCGCGCGCCGAGGCGCGGATCGACGCCGCGTCGCCGTCCTTGTCGAACGACAAGGCGAGGTCGTCGTAGACGGTCCTTGTGCCCAACGCCTGGTTGGCGACCTCGAGATGCCCGTGCGCCAGCTCGACGTGGTCGGGCGCCTGGCTCGCCCCGGTCATCGCGTCGATGAGGCGAAACGCGACCAGGCCGAAGTCGGGCGCGGCGGCGCCCTCGTGCGGCGCGGGCGCCGGCAGGTCGATGGTCGCCGACGCCGGGTCGGCCGCCGCGGCGATCGAAAGGGCGCCGTCCGGGCGCAACGACAGGCGCAGGTCGAGGCCCTCGAGCTCGAGCCGCCGCACCTTGACCGTAAACGTCAGCAGCGACAGGGCGTCGAGCCCGACGCGCCCGCCGGGCGCGGAGAGCACCATCCGGCCGGCGCCGTCGCGGATGGCGATGCCGCCGAAGCTGAGGCCGACCCCGCCCTTGAGCCGCGTCAGATAGGTCGATCCGATGACGACCTTGTAGCGATCGCCGAGGCGCTCCTCCAGGCTCTGGGCGATGCTCGGCTTCAGGCTTTCGACGTTGATCGGACCCGCCGCGAGCACGGCGAGGAACACACACGCCGCCGCGATCGCGCCGACGCCGACCACCACCGCCGCCGCCAGCGCGACGCGGCAGAGCGCCCCCGCCCCGGCGCGCGGCCATGGGCGCGGCAGGGTCCGGCCCCGCGCGCTGCGCAGTAACCGCCGCATCGCCGCTCGGGCCTTCGATCGTGCCGCTGCGTCGGTGTCCCCGATCAACCCTTCGCCGTCCCGCTCGCTCGCTCCGTCGCGCCGACCCCTTCGGCGTCCTGCGCTCCAGCGCCGCCGGCCGCGGCCCTCGTCGCCGGCGCCCCGGGAATGGAACGCCGACCTCGCTAAGTTCTTGAACCGGCCGCGACCGCAGGTCAATGTGAGGCCGAAGCGCCGCCAAACCGTCGCCGGCCGACATTGCCGACGAACGTGGCGCAAACGAGGGCGAAATGGGCAAGAATGTGGAAATCGGCGACCCCGCCCCCGAATTCGACCTCCTCGCCGACGACGGACAACGCCTGTCGCTCGCTCGCCTCGCGGGCAAGACGATCGTCCTTTACTTCTACCCGAAGGACAACACCTCGGGCTGCACCGCCGAGGCGATCGCCTTCAACGCGCTGCGAGGCAAGTTCGCCGCCGCCGGCGCGGCGATCGTCGGCGTCTCGCCCGACAGCGCCGCCAGCCACGCCAAGTTCAAGCGCAAGCATGACCTCGCGCTCGCTCTCGCCGCCGATCCGACCAAGGCGACGCTCGAAGCTTACGGCGTCCGGCGCGAGAAGAGCATGTACGGCCGCAAGTACATGGGCGTCGAGCGCTCGACCTTCCTCATCGGCCCCGATGGCCGCGTGGCGCGCGTTTGGCGCGACGTGAAGGTCGCCGGCCACGCCGAGGAGGTGCTCGCCGCCGCGGAGGCGCTGCGGACGGCGTTTGCCAACAGTTAACCCTAATAGGTTGTAATCGAAGGCGGTAGCGTCCCCGCGCCTTCGGGGTCGGAGCGTGTTCGCGCATGTCGTCGCCTGGTTCCCGCCCCCGCCCCAAATCGGGAAGGCCGCATTATTTCGTGTCCCGCGCGCAAGGCGAAGAGATCCGCACCGTGGCGCTGCGGCCGTTCGCCCTGTGGTCGCTGGCGGCGCTGGCGCTCGTCTCCCTCCTCTGGGGCGCCGCGGCGACCGTCTACTTTCTCTTTCGCGACGACATGCTCGCCGCTCTCGCCGCGCGCCAGGCGGAGATGCAATACGCCTACGAGGACCGCCTCGCCGAGGCGCGCGCCGAGATCGATCGCGTCGCCAGCCGGCAGCTGCTCGACCAGAACTCCTTCGAGGGCAAGCTGCACGAATTGCTGTCGCGCCAGGCCGAGCTCGAGCAGCGCGGCTCGCTGCTCGCCGCGCTCGCCGACCAGGCCTCGCGCGACGGCTTCGCCACCGCCCCGCCGCGCGCGCGCCTCCCCGGCGCCGCTCGCCCGTCCGCCCCGGCGTTCTCGGCCGTCGACCCGGCGCTTCCGCTCGCCGCCCCCTCGGACGGCCTCATCGAGCCGTCGGCGCCCGGCGCGGCGAAACCGCGTCCGGTCGAAGAGCCGCGCGAACACATGAGCGACCTCGTCAAGCCGAAGAGCGAGCGCGACGCGCTCGCCGACCTCGCTGCGGCCGCCGACAATTCCACGCTCGGCGCCTTGGCGCGCCTCAGCCTGATCGCCTATTCGCTCGACCGGATGGAGCGGGGGCAGACGAACGCGCTCGGAGAAATCGACGCCGTGGCGCGACGCAACGCCGAGCGCCTCGCGGCGCTCATCGAGCGCGCCGGGCTTTCCCCCAAGGCGCTCGCCCCACCGCCGGCCAAGGCGGCGGTCGGCGGACCGTTCATCCCGCTCGCCGTCGACGCCGACGCGCCCGCTTTCGATCAGGCGCTTGCGCGCGCCGAGCGCGACATCGCCTCCGCCAACCGGCTCGTCCGACTGATGCCGGTCCTGCCGGTGCGCGCGCCGTTGATCGGCGAGGCGATGGTCTCCTCGCCGTTCGGCTATCGCATCGACCCGTTCCTCGGCAAGCCGGCGCTGCACCCGGGAATCGACCTGGTGCAGGACTACGGATCGGAAGTCCGCGCCACCGCCGCGGGCCGCGTCGTTCACGCGGGGTCGGCGGGCGGCTACGGCGATATGGTCGAGATCGATCACGGCAACGGCCTCGCCACCCGCTACGGCCATCTTTCCGAAATCCTCGTGCAGGAGGGCCAGCTGGTCGCCGCCGGGGCGACGCTCGGCCGTCTCGGCTCGACCGGCCGCTCGACCGGGCCGCACCTTCATTACGAGGTGCGCGTCGACGGCGAGCCGGTCGACCCGCAGCGCTTTCTCCAGGCGGGCGCGCCGCTGTTCGCCTCGCTCACTCCCGCGCCGGCCGACGCGCCGCGGGATTGAGATCGGCGCGCGGTTTCGCTTCGCGCGGCGCGCCGCTAGATTGGCGCGATGAACTTCGCCCTCGGCTCAACCATCGAGCTGCTCGGCGTCGCCATGTTGGTGGCGATCGTCGCGCGGCGGCTGCGTCTGCCCTACACCGTCGGGCTGGTCGTCGCCGGGATCGGCCTCGCTTTCGCCCGCATCGACCTCGGCGTGGCGCTGACCCACGACGTCATCTTCGACCTCATCCTGCCGGCGCTGCTGTTCGAGGCGGCGATCAGCATTCGCTGGAGCGAGCTCAAGCGCGACCTCGCGCTGGTGCTCGCGCTCGCCACCCTCGGCGTCGCGCTCGGCGCCGCGCTGGTCGCCGCCGGGCTCATGTTCCTGCTCGGTTGGCCGGTCGGCCCGGCGCTCGCCTTCGGCGCGCTGATCGCGGCGACCGATCCGATCGCGGTGATCGCGCTGCTGCGCGAGAGCGGCGTCAAGGGCCGCCTCAAGCTGGTGATCGAGAGCGAGAGCCTGCTCAACGACGGCGTCGCGGCGCTGCTGTTCTCGCTCGTCGTCGGCGCGTTCTATGGCGCCGCCGACCCGCCGACCGCGCTCGCCGTGGTCGCGCAGGCGCTGCTGATCGGCGGCGGCGGCGTGGCGATCGGCGCGATCGGCGCGGGGCTGGCGGTCATTCTCGCGGGCCGCACCCAGGACTATCTGGTCGAGACCGCGCTGACCGCGGTCGCCGCCTACGGCGCCTTCCTCATCGCTGAGCGCGTCGGCGCGTCGGGCGTGCTGGCGACCGTCACGGCGGGGCTCGTGATGGGCAACCTCGGCGTGCTCGCCGACGACGCGCGCCCGTTCGCGCTGAGCCCGCACGGGCGCGTCTTCGTCGTCGCGTTCTGGCAATTCGCCGCCTTCGTCGCCAATTCGCTGGTGTTTCTGCTCATCGGCCTGGCGATGGCGGCGACGCCGACGCGCGCCTTCGGCGCGCTCGCTGCGATCGTCGCGCTGGCGCTCGCCGGCCGGGCGGCGACCGTCTATCCGGTCGCCTTCCTGTTCGCGCGCAGCCGCTGGGCGATCTCCTGGGCCGAGCGCCATTTCCTGTGGTGGAGCGGCCTGCGCGGCGCGCTGGCGCTGGCGCTGGCGCTGTCGCTTCCCCTCTCCGCCCCCTACCGCGACGAGATCCTGGTCGCCGCGTTCGGCGTCGTCGCCTTTTCGGTGCTGGTCCAGGGGCTCACCGCCAAGCCGGCGCTGCGGCTGCTCAAGCTCGATCGAGACGCGTAAGAAGCATGCAGCCGCGGTCAAGGATTGCGGCTGCAGGAGATTTATAGGGCGCGGCCGACGGCCGCGCCCGCCTTGATCAGCCCTTGATCTTGGCGACCTTGCCGGCGCGCAGGCGCGCCGTCGCCGGGAAGCCCGAGCCGAGCAGCGGCCGCAGGTAGTCGAAGAACTTCGGCGTCACGTCGTTGCCCGCCGGGGCGATCAGCTCGTCCTCCATCACCCGCGTCTTGCCGGCGACGGTCTCCAGCGGGATCAGCGGATAGTCGGTCGCATAGTCGGCGACGCGGCGGATCGCCACCGAGCCGTCCTGGTCGCCCCACACCGCGTACTGCACCGCCTTCTCGCCCACCTCGCGCGCCTCGCGTTGGTCGACGTCGGAGACGCAGCCGACGAACGAGCGCTGCAGGTAGCCGAAAGTGTCGCCGCGCACGCGCTTGATGCCGAGCTTGTTCTTCACTTCCTCGCACAAGAGGTCGGCGAGCGCGCCGGTGCCCGAAAGCTGGACGTTGCCGTGCGCGTCCTTCTCCACCGCGCCGGCGAGCTTGGTGATGATCGCCTCCCCCTTCTCGTCATGGACGCCCTCGGAGACCGCAATGACGCAGCGCTTGTGCTTGGCGAAGGTCTCCTTCACGTCGGCGAGGAACTTGTCGACGACGAAGACGCGCTCGGGCAGGTAGATGAGATGCGGGCCGTCGTCGGGATAGCGGCGCGCCAGCGCCGAGGCGGCGGTGAGGAAGCCGGCGTGGCGGCCCATGACGACCGCGCAATAGACGCCGTTCAGCGCCGCGTTGTCGAGGCTCGCGCCCATGAACGCCTGGGCGACGAAGCGCGCCGCCGAGGGGTAGCCGGGCGTGTGGTCGAAGCCGACCAGGTCGTTGTCGATCGTCTTAGGAATGTGGATGGCGCGCAGCTTGTGGCCGGCTTTCCGCGCTTCCTCGGCGACGATGTGCACGGTGTCGGAGGAATCGTTGCCGCCGATGTAGCAGAAGGTGCCGACGCCGTGCGCCTTCAAGACCTTGAAGATCTCCTGGCAGTATTTGAGATCGGGCTTGTCGCGGGTCGAGCCGAGCGCGGCGGCGGGCGTGGCGGCGACCGCCTCGAGATTGGCGGTGGTCTCCTGGCTGAGATCGACGAGGTCCTCGTCGACGACGCCCCGCACGCCGCGCAGCGCGCCGTAGACGCCGGTGATCGAAGGAAATCGCCGCGCCTCCAGCACGAGGCCGACCAGCGACTGGTTGATGACGGCGGTCGGGCCGCCGCCCTGCGCGACGAGAATCTTGTTCGACATGGTCCTTCAATCTCCCCTTGACATACGGCTGGCGGCCCCGCCGCCGATTCGGCCGCGCCTATAAACGCCGCGCCGCGTCGCGACGCAAGCCAGTCCCGCGCGGTTCGCCGCGCCCTCTCGGTTCAGCGTCATCCAAGCGTTGTCCACAGACGCCCGCAACCGCCTGCGACGCGGCGGAATCTCGCCCTCGCAGCGCCCGGTCGCCAGACGGCCGCATTCGCCCTCGACAACGCCCCCTCCCCGCCGCAACATCCGGCCGCCGTCCGGAGCCGTCATGGAATCGTCGCTTCTGAAAACCGTCGGGTTCGTCCATCTGCACGTCCACAGCGCCTATTCGCTGCGCGAGGGGGCGCTGTCGATCGAGGCCCTGGCCAAGCTCGCCAAGGCCGACGCAATGCCCGCGGTGGGCATCGCCGACGCCAATAACCTCTTCGGCGCGCTGGAGTTTTCGGAAAAGCTGGCTAAGGCGGGGGTGCAGCCGATCATCGGCGCGCAGATCGTCGTCGACTTCGGCGACGCGCCGTCCGCCGCCCGCCTCGTCGAGGCGCGCGCCGCGCGAGCGCCGATCGTGCTCATGGCGCAGAGCGAAGCGGGCTACCGCGCGCTGATGCGCCTCGCCTCGCGCGTCTGGCTCGACCCCAAGGAGGGCGACGAGCCGCACGTCGCCTTCGCCGCCCTCGAAGGCGCGGAAGGGCTCGTCGCCCTGAGCGGCGGCCCGGCCGGCCCGATCGACCGCGCGCTGAGGCTCGGCATGGCCGACCTCGCCGCGGCGCGGCTGAAGCGCCTCGCGCCGCTGTTCGACGGGCGGCTCTATGTCGAGATCCAGCGTCACGGGCTCGAAAGCGAGCGGGCGGTCGAGCCGGCGCTGATCGACCTCGCCGACGCTTGCGGCCTGCCGCTCGCAGCGACCAACGAGCCATACTTCGCCTCGGCCGCCGATTTCGAGGCGCACGACGCGCTGCTGTGCGTCGCCGAGGGCGCGCTCGTCGCCGCCGCCGAGCGCCGCCGGCTGTCGCCGGAGCACCGTTTCAAGACCCGCGCCGAGATGCGCGCCTTGTTCGCCGACCTCGAGGAGGCGGCCGACAACAGCGTCGCCATCGCGCTGCGCTGCGCCTACCGGCCGCCGACCCGCAAGCCGATCCTGCCTCATTACACCGCGCCGGGCGGCGCGGCGGTGAACGAGGAGGAGGAGCTGCGCCGCCAGGCGCGCGAGGGCCTGGAGCGGCTGATCGCGCGCTACGGCTGCGCGCCCGGCCACGCGCCCGACGACTACCGCCAGCGGCTCGAATACGAGCTCGGCGTCATCGTGCGCATGAAATTCCCCGGCTACTTCCTCATCGTCGCCGACTTCATCCAGTGGGCGAAGGCGCAGGGCGTTCCGGTCGGTCCGGGGCGCGGCTCGGGCGCGGGCTCGCTGGTCGCCTACGCGCTGACCATCACCGCCATCGACCCGATGCGTTTCGGCCTCTTGTTCGAGCGCTTCCTCAATCCCGAGCGCGTGTCGATGCCCGACTTCGACGTCGACTTCTGCCAGGAGCGGCGCGACGAGGTGATCGCCTATGTCCGCCGCCGCTACGGCGAGGACCGCGTCGCGCAGATCATCACCTTCGGCTCGTTCCTCGCCCGCGGGGTGCTGCGCAACGTCGGCCGGGTGCTGGAGGCGCCGCTCGGCCAGGTCGACAAGCTGGCGAAGCTGGTGCCGCAGAACCCGGCGAAGCCGGTGACGCTGAAACAGGCGGTCGCCGACGAGCCGCGCCTGCAGGAGGCGGCGGGCGCCGACCCCAGGGTCGCCAAGATGCTGGCGATCGCCGAGCGGCTCGAGGGGCTCTACTCCAACGCCTCGACCCACGCCGCCGGCGTGGTGATCGGCGACCGCCCGCTGGTCGAGCTGACGCCGCTCTACCGCGACCCCAAGTCGGAGATGCCGGCGACCCAGTTCAACATGAAGTGGGTCGAGGCGGCGGGTCTGGTGAAGTTCGACTTCCTCGGCCTCAAGACGCTCACCACCTTGCGCAAGGCGCAGAACCTGCTGGCGCGGCGCGGGATCGAGGTCGAGTTCGGCGAGATCCCGCTCGACGACGCGAAAACCTACGCGATGCTCGGGCGCGGCGAGACGGTCGGCGTGTTCCAGGTCGAAAGCGCTGGGATGCGCAAGGCGCTCGCCGAGATGCGCGCCGACCGCTTCGAGGACCTCATCGCCTTGAACGCGCTCTACCGCCCCGGGCCGATGGCCAACATTCCCAGCTATTGCGCGCGCAAGCTCGGCTACGAGAGGCCCGACTACGTGCACCCGAAGGTCGAGCCTTACTTACGCGAGACCTTCGGCGT